>Ga0126382_10000214_pt1 | contig 22028 bp, 17 predicted proteins | sample PanSoiMetPlot_30_FD_92548 | JGI IMG/M metagenome (GOLD analysis project Ga0126382, IMG submission 92548) | Tropical forest soil microbial communities from Panama - MetaG Plot_30 | ecosystem: Environmental > Terrestrial > Soil > Tropical forest > Bulk soil | place: Panama | collected 2016-02-17
CTCCAGCAGTTTCCTCCACTCGAACTCTGGACCACGATCTCCTTGAGACCATCCCCATTGATGTCAGTGGCGTTCAACCGGTTCGGTTGACCAGCCAGCAAGAAAGAGAAAAAGAAATCAGCCCGTTTAAAGATCGTTCTAGTACTCTGCCCATCACTCTCAATGATCCTAAATTCGAACGCCTCATTGGGAGCCTTCGGCTTTTCGCGTTGAAAGATCGCCGCAAGATGACGCCCGCTTCCTTCCAGGTTCGCTTCCAGCACCTCTTTCAGTCGCAATCCACTAGAAGCCAGTTGTGAGATTTCAGGCTGAAACTCCGGGCTAACCTTTGGCGCCGTCTGGCTCTGTCTTCCGCTCAACCCCAGGGCAATGCTCGGGAGACCCAGCGCGAAAGCGAATGCTGCGATCGCAATTGCCAACACTAGCCTGGGAATAGGAATACACATCAACCGGCAATCTCCCTGACAACACGTCCCCGATTGTCGATCGCTACATCCATCCACCGCGCTGTGACCTTTTGCTCAAGAAAGCGGTTAGCCATTTCGACGCCAATCGACTCAAAATTCTCCAAGGCGAACGCGATTACGGTTGACCCTGCGCCGCTCATTGCCAACCCTAACAAACCCGGATAATCACCGGTCTGCTCATTCATCCGAAGGACCTCGGTCATTCCCGGACAATGCGCCGCCCGGTGAGGTTGGTGCAACCGGTCGCGCATAGCTTCGCTCAACAGATCAAAGCGTTGTTCAGAAATCACTGCTTGTAGCAACGCGGCTCTTTGGATGTTCGAGACCGCGTCGGCCAAAGTCACTTCACGTGGCAGAACGCTGCGCATTTGAACCGTGTCCATTTCGTATTCCGGAATACATAAGACGACTTTCACATCGGCCGGCCACTCACGTTTGACGGTGGTCAGAGAACGTCCCTGTCCCATTCGGTCCACTACGCATGCAACAACCAATCCTCCGAGCAAGCTGGGCGCGAGATTATCGCCGTGATCTTCGAATCGCAAAGCGTAAGAGAATAGTTCTTCTTCGCTCAGTTCGTCTCCCGTCAGCCTTTCATAGACTGAGAGGCCAGCGATGATCGCCGCGCTGCTGCTGCCCAGACCTCGCGCAAGTGGAATTTGATTGTTCACGTGCAATCGCGCGCCTTCGATCTTATTGCCACGCAGATCACTCACTGATCGGGCAACGCGGAGAATCAGATTTGATTCATCTCGAGGTACTGTTTCTTCCCCTTCCCCGGAAGGAATCAGGTCGAATCCACTAGTGCGTTTTTCGACGGTGACCGTCAGGAACAGCGACAACGCCAGACCGCAGGCGTCAAAGCTGGCGCCCAGGTTTGACGTGGAAGCCGGTATCCTGATTTCAGTTTTGGTCATTATTAATAGGTCATCGAGGACCTGTTGGTCCTATACGTTCTGTCTGTCCTATACGTTCTGTCTGTCCTATCCGTCCTGTCTGTCCTATTTCAAATTCAAAACTCGCAGCATGCTTTCGTGTATCAAACCATTGCTCGCCACGATTTCGGGCTTGTAATTGGAAAAGGGACCACCCCTGAAATTGCTCACCTGGCCCCCCGCCTCGCTCACGATCAAGACCCCTGCCGCGGTGTCCCACGCCGAAAGGTTTAATTCCCAAAATCCATCAAAGCGCCCCGATGCAACATAACAGAGGTCCAGCGCCGCGGCGCCGTCCCTGCGCAATGCCTGAGCATTCATTGCAAAATTTGACCAGTGATCCAGATTCGTCAGCTGCGAAGTCTTGATGTTGTATGGGAAACCAGTGGACAGAAGCCCCTGCATCAACTCCGCTGTTTGGGAAACGCGTATTGATCTGTTGTTGAGTGTCGCGCCGTTTCCACGCTCCGCAGCGAACAACTCGTCTCGCATCGGGTCATACACCACGCCGAGCACAACCTCGCCCCTGCATTCCAGAGCGATTGAGACACAGAAGATCGGATAACCGTGTGCGTAATTGGTTGTTCCATCCAGTGGGTCGACGATCCACCGATACTCGGAGCCGCTTTCCGAAAGCCCGCCTTCCTCGGCGAGGATTTCGTGTCGTGGGTAGTAAGTCGATATGGCTTCTCGAATCAGCTTCTCGCTGGCCAGGTCAACGTCGGTGACGAGATTAATTGAACCTTTATGGTCAATGTCGATCCTTGTGCCGACTCGATCGCGAAGAAGACGTCCCGCGTCTTTGGCTACGCTTATGGCAAAGTTGAGCATTGAGCTATTTCAACACAAAGCAAGTTAGAGAACCAAGAAGAACTTCTGCGGTGGGGCGATTTTTGACGCTTTTGCGAAAACTTTGCGATTTTGCGAAATAACACGGACTAAACTTTGCGTCGTTGCGCGAAACAGTTCCTTCAATTCTGCCAAGTGCCACCTTCGCCAGTTCCATGTCAAACCCTCGACAGGAGCTTGGACCGGCCGAGCGGACTAATCTCTCGGAGACGCCAACAACCACAAGCCTAAATACATTCGTCCTCTTTTATCAGCTTTAAGAATTCCACGATCATTGTTTCGGCCCAAAAACGATCTTCACCCTCTTTATCAGCTGATATGAATCCGACGTGTCCGCCCTGCTCAGGCGCCAGAAGTACCACGTTGGGATTTGTTTGGATATCGGGATGCTTGAACGACTCGAATGGTATGAACGGATCGTCCTGCGCGTGAATGATCAACGTCGGGATGCTGATTCGGCTGATAAACTGAAGAGAACTGGCTCGCGCATAGTAGTTCGCAACGTTGCCAAACCCCGAATGTGGAGCAGTATACACATCGTCAAATTTTCTGATCGACCAGACCCCACGCAAGCAGGACTCATCATATCGATCAGGAAACAATCGAGCCTTGCGGCGCATTCTGTTTCTGAGACTCCAAACAAATCGCATGTTGTAAATGATGTTCGATCGCAGCTCAATCGCATCGGCAGAGGCGCTCAGATCTATTGATGGCGACACTGCACTAACACTCCTGAGGTGCCAAGGTGAAGCTTCACCGTATTCGCCGGCGAGCTTGAGCACCACGTTACCACCCAGCGAAAACCCGGCAATATGAACCTCATTAAGACCATCCCGCTCGTAGAGTTCATCCACGATATGTCGCAGGTCCTCCGTTAGTCCTGCGTGGTAGAGTGTGGAGGTCAGGTGCTCAGTCCCGCCGCAGTTTCGAGTGTTAACGCGTACCGCATTGAAACCGGCTGCCAGAGCCTTCTCGGCGGTCCCTAGCATGTAGCGGGATTCGGTTGAGCCTTCCATGCCGTGCAACAGCACTAGTGTTGGCCTGGAACCCGGATCCTCCTGCCACGAGCATTGAGCCAGCACACGCACGCCGGGCGCAGTGTCGAAGAAACGCGCCTGGGAGTTTTCGGATACGGCTTTGAACCGTCGGGGAATCAGGGTACCGGCGAGCGTCTGCGCATGGCCGTTCCGAAGGCGCGGGGGGGGAGTAAACGGCATCTGCTTGAGATGTTCGATTATGTGCTCTTTCACCATCCGTTTTTTCTGCGGTACACTGAGCCCGCTCTTTTTTGCGTCTTTGCGGATCTTAGCGCCTTTGCGAGAAACCCACCTTGAGATTCTCAAATTGAGATTCAGGTTTCTCGCAAAGTCACCAAGTTCCGCAAAGACACAAATAATTGTAGAGGTGCGGCTGCACGAGCTACAAGTATCAGTGTCACCCTTAGCTCTATCGAAATCTCAAATGGCAACAGCTAGAAACGAGAAACATCGCTATGGCCAGCACTACACTCCTCTTCACGTAGCGCGACTGTTGGCGGCGCTGGCAGTTCGGACACCTGTCGATCTTGTCCTCGATCCGAGTTGTGGAGACGGAAGAATCCTGGAGTCGGCATTGGCGCTCAAACGCGCGTTGGCTTTGAAGGAGTCAAATTCGTCAGACCTCTCAGCTCAAGTCTTTGGAGTTGAACGTTCATCCGACGCTGTATCCATCGCGAAACAAACCGGGGCCTGTGTTGCAGCAGCCGATTTCTTCGCCATTGCTCCCGGCACGACCCTCGATGCACTGTCGAGGTTCCCGCTGGAGTTCAATGCGCTGATTGGCAACCCGCCGTACATCCGCCAGGAGCTAATCGGGGCAGAGGGCAAGCGTCTCATAGAAGCCCAGCTTGCCCGAGATCGAGTTGCCTCTCCCGAAATCTTTTGGCCGCGCTGGTCCCGCCGCTCCGATATCTACGTATATTTCTTCGCCCATTCGATTAGATTCCTCGCGGACCGCGGACGCATTGCATATTTAACAGCCAGCAGCTGGCTTGATGCGGGATACGGCGCGGCATTGCGCGAGTTTCTGCTGGCAAACTTTCGAGTGATCGCTGTGATCGAATCAGCTGCTGAGAGTTTTTTTGCGGATGCCTCGATCAACACCTGCATCACGCTGCTCGAACGCGAGTCCAATCGTCACGAACTGGAACACAACTCAGTTAAATTTGTTCGCTTCAATCGGGCGCTTGATGAAGTCCTGGACGAATACCGCAATGAGAATGCAGAGAATGCAGAGCTTTATCCCGAGTGGCACCTGGCGAAGCACATTCTTGACGCCAACTTTTCTTCTGACAGGTCGCATCGAGCCCGGTGCATCGCTCAATCCGACCTGTCACGTTCGGAGTTTGTGATTGGCAAGCTATTCGAATCATCAGCTCAGGGATGGGGTAAGTTTTTGAGAGCAGATGAAGTCTTCTTCAACATCCTTAAGCAGGGTCGATCGAGTATGCTGAGCCTTTCTGATGTCGCCAAGGTCCGTTTTGGTGTTAAGACAGGCGCTAACGAGTTCTTTTATTTCAGGGAGGACACGGAAACAACCGCTGGGAAAAAGACGGGCGTGAATGACAAAACACCGGATCTTTTGACCCTGGGGACAGTTGCTTCAGTTCGTCGAGGCATCACCACCGGAGCAAACGAGTTTTTCTATCTGAACAACGTCGATCAGGCCGAAATAGAAGTAGCGGAGGATCATAGTGCGCAAGATTTTGGTTGTCTTAATGGCAAGCTTACAACGGTGCGCGATTCCACCGGACGCCTTTTGAAAATCGAATCTGAGCTGCTTAGGCCGGTCGTTTTCTCTTTGAAGGAGATTACCGCTATTGAGATCGATCGAGTTAAACCGCGTCGATTGTTGTTTGATTGCTCACTGACACCCGAGGAACTCGAAGGCACTGAGGCACTGGAATACATCCGCAGCGGTGAACAAGCGGGATTTCATCTCCGGCCGACGTGTTCGAATCGAGAGCCGTGGTATTCGGCCGCAAGGGGTATGAAACCCGCGCCGCTGATCTTTCCCTCAAAAGTCGGCGAGCGTTGGCTGGTCGCGTTGAACCGAGCCCGAGTCTACGAAGACAAGAAGCTTTACGGAGTTTTTCCGCGTCCGGGCGTTTCTGTTCTGATGCTTGCCGCACTTCTTAACTCAACGTGGTCTCGTTATTACGCCGAGGTGACTTGTCGTCAGATGACAGGGGCTCAGGCAATTGCGGATATCGATGTCGTTGTCGCGGAGAACATAATGCTGCCGGACCCGCAAAAACTTTCCGCCTCGCTCAAACAGGAGCTGGAGACAGCGCTTTTGCAATTGTCGCGTCGTCCAGTACTATCGTTCTTTGACGAAATAGATCAGGCGGATCGTCGCCGGTTGGACCTGTTGACCCTCGAAGCAATCGGCTTCCACAAAGGCTCTGAATGTGCCGCGGTAATCGACGATTTGTACTGCGCGGTTTCGGAGCTTATACGGGCGCGGCTCTCGAAGTGAATTCCTCTTTGCGACCGAAGCCTCCACAAATCCAAAAGTGCCGGTGGACACCAACACGTGTCGGAACGGGTGTTTTGAATTAGCGACTGAGGCCCATTCGTCGACATAGTCGTCGTTAAAGTAGTCGTGAGGACCGGTATAGTTGTGCATATCGAAAGCGAACTTTGTCTTACTCACCGCCTGAAGCTACGGATTGTCGTTGAGGCCACATTATCCAGGATACCCCTGTTTCACGCTCAATGGATTTGACGAAGCCCGCGCGTTGATAATTCATCCGGTCAGACTTAGAATCGCTCCGGACAGCACAAGTTTGACATGCAATTTGTTTCTCGTTCTACATTCACATTATTCGTGACGCATTTGGTTTGCCGCCACCGGAAGAGCAGATGAGTTCCCGAAGCTTCAATCGAATAATTTTGATGGTACTCGATAGCGTTGGTATTGGCGAGATGCCGGATGCCGCGGACTACGGCGATTCCGGCGCTGATACCTTAGGACATACGCTCGCTTCTCGAAGAGTCCAGATCCCAAACTTGCAGCGCCTTGGACTAGCAAATATCCGGCGTTTGCCCGTCGAACCCGTAGCGAACCCACAGGGCGTGTTTGGGAAGGCGGCGACGTCATCGCGCGGAAAGGACACCACAACAGGACATTGGGAAATGGGCGGGATAATCACCAAACGACCTTTTCCAACATACCCAAATGGTTTTCCTGCGAGAATCATCGAACCATTTGAACGAGCGATTGGGCGAAAGGTCCTGGGTAACAAACCCGCTTCGGGAACCGAAATAATCAAGGAGCTTGGGGCAGAGCACGTTCAAACCGGCTGTCCAATTGTCTACACATCGGCGGACAGCGTATTTCAAATAGCCGCTCACGAACAGGTTGTTCCACTGGAACAGCTCTATGGATGGTGCAAGATTGCTCGGGAACAGCTCACCGATCAGGATGAAGTTGGCCGAGTCATCGCCCGCCCATTTGTCGGCGAACCCGGAGATTTCCGCCGAACTGAGGCGCGCCAGGACTACGCGATCGATCCACCAGAGGAAACGCTTCTCGATCGATTGAAAGCGGCGGGCTTTGCGGTTGCGGCGATCGGCAAGATCGGATCAATCTTCTGTCATCGAGGTACTACAGAAGAGTTGAAGGCGGGTAACAATCACGCGAGCGTCGATCAAACGCTTCGAGCTCTTTCGTCAAGCGGGATGGGTCTGATCTTCACTAACCTAGTAGACTTCGATATGCTCTACGGCCATCGAAACGATCTTGAAGGCTATGCGCGAGCACTCGAGGAATTCGATAAGCGGATTCCGGAGATTCAAAGCGCAATGCGGGATGATGATTTACTTGTGATAAGCGCAGATCACGGCTGCGATCCCGGAGACATTTCGACTGATCATACTCGCGAATACGTCCCCGTATTGGGTTGGGGTAAACGAGCGCGCCCTGGAGTAGATCTCGGCGTTCGTACATCGCTCGCGGATATTGGTCAGACTATCGCCGAGAACTTTGGACTGACGCTACAGGCCGGACGCAGTTTTTTGAGAGAAATCTGTTGAATAACTCATCTCATTCTCCCCCAGGATAGAGATTCTTTATGAAGCAGTTTGTGATCCTCACACTGTTTGTCGTTATCTCTGCAACAGATTTGGTGGCATGGTCTCGCCAGGATTCTGTTCCAGCGCAACAGCGCACGAACGCGGAGCCGCGAAAATCCGACGATGTCAACCGAATGCTGGAGCAAATAAAGGGACGAAAAACAGCGGAGCGGCGGGAGGCTATCGATCAATTGGCCGAATCCGGTGACCCTCGAGCGGTTGATGCGGTGATCGCCGCGTTGAAGGATCAGGAGGGCGATGTTCGCGCGTCTGCTGCTAACGCATTGGGACAGCTCGGTAACAAGCGAGCTGTAGAACCATTGATCTCAATGCTCACCGACGACGTTTCGTTTGTGCGCGCGGCCGCGGCGAGGGTTCTCGGTCAACTGGGTGACCCGAAGGCTTTGGATCCGCTCACAACCTCTCTGCGGGATGGTAATTCGACGGTACGCGGTGCGGCTGCAATGGGGCTTGGATCGTTGAAGGAACCCCGAGCAGTGCCGGCGCTGATTGCCGCACTTCGGGATGAAGCCCCTGACGTGCGGGCGGCTGTTGCGACTGCTCTGGGCGATATTCGGGACAAGCGGGCGGTAGATCCTTTGGTGCAGGCGCTAAAGGATGAGTCGCGAATGGTGAAGCTGGCCGCCGCGCTTGCATTGGCGGATGTTGGTGACAAACGAGGCGTACCGGCGTTAACCGAAGCGGTAGCAAATGAGAAAGATGAAGAGTCGAGATCTCAGATGAAAGAGGCGCTGCAAAGGCTGTTAGCAGCGCCGGAATAAGAATTGAAGAATTGAGTCATTGAAACATTGACTCATTGAAACATTGAACGATTATGCTAGTTGTTTCAATGAGTCAATGACTCAATGTTTCAATTCTTATCTATTCTTCGTGCGGGGTATTACGTTTACGAAGGCTCTTCCTGGCTCGGCGTCTCGCAACCTGAGACTTCAAACGACGGCGCTCTCCGGGTTTCAGATAGAATGCGTGCTTCTTGGTATCAGTGATAATTCCTTCGCGGGCAACCTGGCGCTTAAAGCGTCGTATCGCGCTCTCTATACTCTCGTTATCGTGAACCTTAACCTGTGCCACTAAAGACCTCCAATTAACTTTATCGGACCGAGTAGATTACACGCCTGGGGACATAGGTGTCAATGAAGTGGGGGTCAGGGGTTGGGATTAGCGGTTAGTAGTTGGGGCGTTAGGTCCCCAACCCCGGCTCCCTAACCTCCAATCCTCAACTCCCAATCCCCAACCCTAACCCCCAATCCCTATCTCAGCGCAATTCGTGGATCGCGAGCGCGCGGCACTTCGTACCAAATGTCGTCCAGCAAACCCCTCTCCTCGTCATCGAGCTCCAGATTGACACCTCCCAGCGTATCCCTGAGTTGCTCGGGGCTCGTCGCTCCCACAATTGCAGATGCGACGGCCCGCTCTTTCAAAACCCAGGCAATCGCCACGTGTGTAAGCGATTTTCCCCGCGATTCAAAGAATATCCGCAACCTTTCGACCGCGTCGAAACTGGCATCGTTCCAATAGCGATCAAGATACAATTTTCCGGCGACAGCGAAACGCGTGTTATCGGCCGGCGGTGCGTTTCGAGGATGTTTCCCAGTTAGAAATCCGCCAGCAAGGGGGTTGTACACGATTACGCCAACGCCCTGGTCCACGCACAGAGGAAATAACTCGTGTTCGATCTCGCGAAAGAGAAGATTGTACCTCGGCTGCACCGAATCGAATCGAGCGAGCCCGAGTCGGTCGCTAGTCCATAGCGCATTGCCTAATTGCCAGGCCTGAAAGTTAGAGCAACCAATATAGAGCGCTTTGCCGCTGCGGACTACGTCGTCAAGAGCCCTGAGCGTCTCATCGATCGGCGTCTGCGGGTCCGGCGCATGGACCTGATACAAGTCGACGTAATCAGTGCCGAGTCTGGCAAGGCTGGCGTCGATTGCGGATAAAATATGTTTCCGCGACAGTCCTACATCATTCGGCCTCGCGCTCATTTGCATTCTGCATTTTGTGGCCAGGATGAAGTCGTCGCGCTTTCCTTTCAACCAGTGCCCGACGATCTCCTCCGTCTTTCCGCTGCTTTCCAGCGAAACCGGTACAGGATACACATCGGCAGTATCGATAAAATTAACTCCCGCCTCGGCAGCCTCATCCATTATGCGAAAGGAAGTTTTTTCATCGCATTGATGCCCAAAAGTCATTGTGCCGAGGCAAACTTCCGTGACCTTTAGTCCGGTACGCCCGAGTCGCTTTATTTTCACGTCATCCTCCGTAATGGGAGATTAGCACGGAATTGAGTCATTGGGTCATTGAGTCATTGAATCATTGGGTCATTGAATCATTGAATCATTGAATCATTGAATCATTGAGTCATTGAGCCATTCGCCGAGTATTGTGTGGGCGCCAAATGATGCAATGATTCAATGTTTCAATGTGTTTCAATGATTCAATTCTTCAATGCTTCAATGATTCAATTCTTCAATGTTTCAATGATTCAATGACTCAATGATTCAATTCTTCAATGACTCAATGACTCAATTCTTCAATGGTCCTTGTGGAAAATTCAGGCCACTGGGTATACTTTTTCCTCTTTGTCGGAACTACCAGTCCTGCAAGGGCGGCGCACCCTGGACGTCGAGATAGATATTAGCTGCAAGCTTTCGGGAACTGAGACTTCTATTAGTGTCAAAGCGACGCCGAAAAACAGGGTGACTCGGTATTCAGCGGATACATGATCCAACGCTAAGTTATACACAGTAATTAAGCGCTATTATGCCGCAACGATACCGGACTGTGATCTATAAGAGGAGTATCGAGAAGGATGAGGAAGGCAGTAGTATTTTCAATAACCGCAGTCTTACTTTTTTCCTGGTTGTTCCTACCCGGTTTAACCGAGCGATTATCGGTCAGCGCACAGGATGACGCACCAGAGATCAAAAAGCTCCGACCCAATCTTATCACTGCAGGTACCCGAACATTCACTATACGCTTAGAGGGCCGTCGTTTCGCAGAAGGAGCCAATGTACTGTTCGACGGAGTGCCCCTGCCTTTACCTCGAATCGCTCGCAAGGGCAAAATCTTGCTCGCAGAAGTAGACGCCTCGCTCATCGCAAATCCAGGTACTCATTCTATACAGGCGCAGAATCCGGATGGCGCGAGCACCCAAACGCTTACACTAACTGTCAGCGCACAAAATCCCGAGTTACAGATCCTACTGGATGGGAACGCGGCACAAGAGGATTCGGGATTGATATTCCTACCAACGCTGCTGACGGATTCGTTCGGCAAAGGATCCACCGTTACAGTTTGGGGAAGAGAAACAACCGTGACGGAGGTGAGCGGAGGCGTTCAGATTGAAGTATCCAATGACTTTGTGAACGACCCGGCTGAGATTCCAATAACTCTGATCTCAAAAGACGGCAGTATCTCGAATACAGAACTTTTCTTTGTAGTCCCCGCTCCTGCGGAAATCACCGGCATTGATCCAGAGGTACTCCAGGTTGGCACGGACGACGTTCCTTTGATAGTTTCCGGTATTTTCAAACCCGGCGCAACCATAGTCGTGAATGATATGGTGCTCGCAACGACTGTTGGTAAGAACGAGCGTCTCGAGGCGACGATACCGGGCAACCTTCGGACCGCGCCCACACAATTGGTCATTCGCGTTGAGCAGGAGGGCATTCAATCGCGAGATACAATCCTGCCGGTCACTCCAACTTCGGATCCATTTATCTTCAATGTTGCGCCCATCAGAATTCGCGTAGGTGAGAAAAGGCCCTCGATTGAGGTTATCGGTGCAAACTTCGGCAAGGATGTTACCGCTTTCATAGATGGGCAGGAAGCAATTATTCGCGTGGCAACCAAGACCACTTTGACCGTCGCTCTGGACAGAGAACTAGCTGTCGGGACTCACACTGTTCAGGTAAAGGACCCGGACGGTAATGCTACGGAGACCATCGCATTCGAGGCCGTACCAGACGTAATGGTGGAGACATTTGTGGGCCTGGCAAGGGTTGGTCTTGATTCGGACTGTGTGCCCGGAGCAGTGGCGCATTTTTGGCGTCCCCGGAGACTCAGCCTCGGGCCGGACGGTCTGCTATACATAACCGATCAGCAGAATCACGCAATAAGGACAGCTGATATCAATTCAGGTCAAGTTTGCACGTTGGCAGGCACCGGCGAAGAAGGTTACAACGATTCAGGAAACACTGCCGGTAAGCCGCCGACGTTTTCGTTCCCAAATGGCATCGCTGTGGACAGCAGCGGAACGATATATGTCACCGAGAACGGCAATAGCGTTATTCGTCGGATTCGAAGATCCGGAGCCACAATAACCGTCGAGACGGTGGCGGGACTATTCCACGAGGTCACTGATAAAGACAAACAGGAGAAGCTCAACAGTACTCGCCAGGGCATCGCCAGCTATAGAGATGCAGGTCAGTTTGACTCTGCATTCAGGCTCCCGGACGAAATAGTAATTGCGCCCGACGGGACAATTTATGTCGCGGATGCCGGCAACAGCGCGATAAGGCGCATTACCCAACGCAACGGTCAAGCAGTAGTTGAAACAGTAGCAGGCAACGGAGTGCCCGGTTTTGCCGACGGAGAGGCGAATAAGGCTCGATTCAACACGCCGACCTCACTTGCGTTGTCCCTGGACGGCAACTTCCTTTTCGTTGCAGATACCAACAACAACCGGGTGCGAAAAATCGATCTCATCAATAACCGAGTTAGCACGTTTGCTGGAGGCGGAAAGGGCGACGTAGTAGACGGGCCGAAGGGCGAAGCGGTGCTCTCCCAGCCGATCGGGCTGGCCCTTGATTCGGATGGCGTTCTCTATGTAACCGAATTTGGAGCCAATGACATTCGTCGCATTGATCCTGCAGGAAACGTCACAAGTCTCGCCGGCCACGGAGGCCAGAAACTGCTCGATGGCCCAGGCCTCGAGGCGAGGTTCGCGCTTCCGCGCGGACTTGCCATCGACAGACAGACCGGAGTCCTGTACATCGCGGATTACGAGAATCTGGTTATACGAAAGATCGCGCTGCGCTAGTGCGCGCGACCTCAAATCGCACCAGGACGGATCCAATACGCAGGGTAGATTAGCTTCGGTGGCGGTAGGTGATACGGCCCTTGGTCAGGTCGTAAGGTGACAACTCGACAGTCACCTTATCACCTGCCAGCACCTTGATGAAGTTCTTCCTCATCTTACCGGAGAGATGTGCGAGGATTTCATGCCCGTCTCCGATTTGTACTTTGAAGGTGGCGTTGGGCAGAGACTCGATCACAGTTCCTTCCACAGGAATCATGTCTTCTTTCGGAATAGCAGCACCTCCTTGTTGTGCTTAGCGATTGATAATAAGTAGAACCTGCTAAGGATACCTCATCCTCTCGATTCAGTCTACGTTGGTATCTAAGACGTGCGGATCATCGCGGATCGCCTTCCGGAATTTCCAAAAAACAGCTCTAAACAATCCAGGACTGGGCCTATTCAGCTTCTTTCGACCTTTCCGCTGAGCATTCACTACAACAACTACGGGCATTCAAGAGGGCGTTTCGAACCCTAAAACTTGACAGTATCGCGCTCATATTTTATGCTGATGGTGTTGCAGATTCGGATTGATCTCGAGTAGGACTGAATGGCGGTTAAGTTTAAGGATTACTACGAAGTACTCGGTGTTAAGCGTGACGCCACCGACGACCAGATCCGACAAGCCTATCGAAAGCTTGCACGAAAATACCACCCTGACGTCAATCCCGGCGATCGGGTCGCAGAGGACAAATTCAAAGAACTTAACGAAGCTAACGAAGTCCTCTCCGATCCCGCGAAGCGCAAACGCTACGATCAGCTCGGTGCAAACTGGAAGAACGGAGCGGAGTTCACTCCACCGCCGGGCTGGGCGCGGACCAACGTCCAGTTCGACGATCTCGGCAACATCTTTGGCGGCGGTGGATTCAGCGATTTCTTTGAAACTCTTTTTGGCGGTATGAGATCCGAGCCGCAGACCGAGCAACGCAGGCGAAGTAGCCGTTCGAGAGCAAGTCGGGGGCAGGATGCCGAAGCAGAAATGGAAATCTCCCTCGAGGATGCGCACAACGGAGGCCGTCATCGGATAACTCTTCAAGGTACGCGTGCTTGCTCTGCTTGTGGTGGAAAAGGAACCACGTCTGGTGTCGTTTGCCCCGCCTGCAGGGGAGCAGGGCAGGTAATGAATCCCAGGACCATCGATGTGAATATCCCGCCCGCTGCTCGAGAGGGTTCGGTAATAAAAGTTAGCAAGCATGGACAGCCAGGAACGACCGAACCAGGGGACCTCTTTATTCGATTAAAGATCAAACCTCATCCGATCTTCACTGTTTCTGGCGACGATATTACCGCCGAGATTCCAATAGCTCCATGGGAAGCCGTACTAGGGGCGACAATTGAAGTGCCTACAATCGATGGAAAGGCGGAAATGAAGATACCGCCCGGAGCTCAGGGGGGACAAAGACTGCGATTGAGAGGGCAAGGTCTCAACAAAAGAGCTGGGGGACGCGGCGATCAATACGTAAAACTGAAGGTGGTCGTTCCGACGCACGCGACGGATCGAGAGAAGCAGCTCTTTCGTGATTTGAGCGAGACGACCAGGTTTAACCCAAGAGCGGGATGGGAGAAGTGATGCGTGATGCGTGATTAGGCTATGATTCTTGCGAGCGCTGGCAGATCGCATCACGAATCACGAATCACGCATCACGAATCACTCATTCATAGTTCGAAAAAGGTAGCAAAGGAAGATTCAAATGGATATCAATCGGTTTACCGAGAAGGCTCAGGAAGCGGTGCGGGCCGCTCAAACACTCGCGACCAGATACAGCAATCAGCAGATTGAAGTTGAACACCTTATGTATGCTCTTCTCGATCAGGCAGGCGGCCTTGTGCCCTCGATCCTGTCGCGAGCAGGGGTCAACGTAGATCCTTTGAAGATCGCGGTCGAGCGCGGGATCAACAAAATGCCAAAGGTTACGGGACCGTCAGGCCCAGTCGATCAGGTTTATATTACTGCCCGATTAAACAAAGTCTTTGTGGCCGCCGAGGATGAGGCGAAGAAACTAAAGGACGAATATGTAAGCGTTGAACATTTACTGCTGGCGATCATCGAGGATGGCGGCCCCGCGTCACGCGCGTTGAAAATGGCCGGGGGCACTCGCGATCGGATCGAGAAAGCTTTGATGGAAGTTCGAGGCCATCAACGCGTCACGTCTCAAAATCCGGAGGCAACCTATGAAGCTCTCGAACGTTATGGCCGGGACCTCACGAAGGCGGCTGGGGCGGGGAAACTGGACCCGGTGATCGGCCGCGACGACGAGATACGCCGTGTGATTCAGGTTCTATCCCGCAGGACAAAGAATAACCCGGTACTGATCGGCGAGCCCGGAGTCGGAAAAACAGCGATAGTCGAGGGTCTTGCGCAAAGAATCGTGCGTGGCGACGTTCCGGAAAGCCTTAAGGACAAGCGAATCGTAGCGTTGGATATGGGTGCGCTCGTAGCGGGCGCAAAATATCGCGGCGAGTTCGAAGAGCGATTGAAGGCGGTTCTGAAAGAGATTCAGGCTTCTGAAGGCGAGATCATCCTGTTCATCGATGAGATGCACACAATAGTCGGTGCGGGAGCGGCTGAAGGCGCAGTAGACGCGGCTAACCTTTTGAAGCCGATGCTGGCGCGCGGTGAATTGCATTGTATTGGCGCAACCACGCTGGACGAGTATCGCAAGCACATTGAAAAGGATGCTGCATTGGAACGACGCTTTCAGCCTGTTCTTGTCGATCAGCCGACTGTGGAAGATACCATCTCGATCTTGAGAGGACTAAAAGAGCGTTACGAAGTACATCATGGCGTTCGCATCAAAGATTCCGCGTTGGTTGCGGCTGCGGTGTTGTCGCATCGGTACATATCGGACCGGTTCCTGCCTGACAAAGCAATCGATCTCGTAGACGAAGCTGCAGCGAAGTTGCGGACCGAGATCGATTCGATGCCCGCGGAGCTCGATGAGATACTGCGCCGGGTTATGCAGCTGGAGATCGAGCGTGAGGCGTTGAAAAAAGAGACTGATCCATCATCACGACTGCGTCTCGAGAAGCTCGAAAAGGAGCTTGCCGACAATCGCGCGAATGCCGATCAGCTCAAGGCTCAATGGCAAGCCGAGAAAGAGGCGGTTCAGAAAATCCGATCCATTCGCGAAGAAATCGAACAGACCAAGGTTGCAATTGAGCAGGCGCAACGCGAATACGATCTTAATCGCGCAGCCGAACTGCAGTACGGAAAGTTGACGCAGCTCGAAAAGCAGCTGCGCGAGTATGAGGATGGACTCGATCGGCAGCAAAACCGCAGCCGCTTACTCAAGGAAGAAGTCGACGAGGAAGACATTGCCGAAGTGGTAAGCCGCTGGACCCACATACCGGTTTCAAAGCTATTGGAGGGAGAGCTTCAGAAGCTGCTTTCGCTTGAGGAACATCTGCACAAGCGTGTTGTTGGACAAGATGAAGCGGTCAAAGCGGTTGCAGACGCGGTAATCAGGGCCCGCTCCGGACTGAAGGACCCGAACAGACCGATAGGATCATTCATATTTCTTGGGCCGACCGGCGTCGGGAAAACCGAGCTCGCTCGCGCGCTTGCGGTATTCTTGTTCGACGATGAACACGCGATGATTCGCATAGACATGTCCGAGTACCAGGAGAAGCATGCGGTTGCTCGGTTAATCGGGGCGCCCCCGGGTTATGTGGGCTACGAGGAAGGTGGACAGCTAACTGAAACTGTGCGGCGGCGACCATACTCTGTGGTGCTGTTTGATGAGATAGAGAAAGCGCATCACGACGTTTTCAATGTTTTGTTACAGATTCTCGACGATGGGCGGCTCACGGATGGTCAGGGTCGTGTGGTTAATTTCAAAAACACGATCGTCATTATGACGAGCAATATTGGCAGTCACTTGATACTGGAATACCATGGCAAGCTGCACGGCGATCAATATGAGGACATGAAGGAAAGCGTATTGGACTCTTTGCGACACCATTTCAGACCCGAGTTTCTGAACAGGGTCGACGAGATCATTGTCTTCCATTCATTGACTGAACAGGACCTAAAGCAGATAGTCGACATTCAACTGGACCGCTTGCGCACAAGGCTTGCAGAAAGACGTATCACCCTGGAGCTTACGGACGAAGCAAAGTCACATCTTGCCCTGGCGGGCTACGACCCAGTGTACGGCGCCCGTCCATTGAAACGGTCGATTCAGCGTGAAATCGAGACGCCGCTCTCGAGGTTAATATTGAAAGGAGATGTGAAGGACAACTCAACTGTACGCGCTGGAGTTTCCGCCGGAACGATAAATTTTTCATTTGGGCCGCTCGCGGCAGAAGCAGAAGGAAAATATTAACCCGGCGATCGAATCGCTAATTTAAGTCTCCGGGGTGTTTGAATGATCGGCGGCAAAGATGCGAATCGGAGGTCGGCGAGCGGTGTGCTATCATTGCTTGCGACGTCGAATCTCAAAGAGATCGGCCGTTAAACGGGTGGAGTGGACAGCAAGGAACAAGGAGGACGGGTATGATTGCAGACGATGACATTAAGCAACTACGCCGTTACAGGCCCGATTCCGATTCATGCATCTTAAGTCTCTACTTGAACGTCGATCAATCAAATGCCTCTAACCTCAACCGCGGTTTCGAGACAAGCTTCGAAAGTATGTTTCGTCAGGTGTTTGATGGTCAAGACTCGAACGAGGCCAGCAAGCAGAGGTTCGAGGCGGAATGCCGCCGCATCCGCCAATTCCTGCGCGACTACATGCCAAAGGGAAAGTCTTTGGTAGTCTTCAGCGACTCGCAGCAGGGTTTTTGGTGGCAGCGAGATCTTCAGGTTGCTTTGCCGTCCGGATTACGCTGGTCGCAGAAACCCTGGGTTCGACCTTTGCTCGAGTTAGTTGAAAGTCACGACCGGATTGCAGTTGTCTTATTAGATAAACAAAGAGCGCGGATCTTTGCGAGCGACACCGGCGAGATAGAGCAGCAAATCGAGATTCTTTCCGACGTACCTAATCGACACTCTACTACCGGAAAGGATCATATAATGTCGCAAGGGCAGATGGAACGCGACCACGACAATCACGTTCAATCCCATGCGAAGCGCACCGCAGATGAACTGTCATCCCTGATCGACCGCCTCAAATTAGAAAGGGTTGTTATCGGCGGTCCAGTCGAAGCAACATCGGTATTCATTGGTTCATTACCGAAACGAATCCAGCAGATGGTGATAGGGACGATCTCCGCTCCGGTCGATGCAGGTACTTACCGCGTTATGAACGAAGTGCGGGATGTACAAGACAAAGCCGAGCAGGAAGATGAAGCAAAGATAGTCGACGCGATGATCACGGCAGCGATGAAGGGTGATAAAGCAGTCCTTGGGTTATCCGACACCCTCTTCGCGATTCAGGAGGGCAGAGTCTATCGACTGGTGGTGGCACGAGATTATCGGGCGGAAGGAAAGGAATGCGGCTCGTGTCACGTATTGATCGCCGACGGCTTAGACACCTGTTCATTCTGCGGCGGCAAGCTCGACGCTGCTCCGGATCTGATTAATCGCGCTTCGCATCGGGTACTGGATATGGGAGGCAAGATACAACTTGTCGCTGGCGAAGCTGCGGCAAAGCTCGCGAGTGCTCGCATTGGGGCGTTGTTGAGATTCTAACGATCGACCAGAAGGAATCAGATGGCATTAATTCCGACAGTAGTTGAGACCACCGGACGGGGCGAGCGTCACTTCGACATCTATTCCAGGCTCCTGAAGGAGCACATCATTTTCCTTGGAACCGATATCGATGAGGCGATCGCAAACATAGTCGTGGCAGAACTGCTTTATCTGGAGTCGGAAGATCCCGATCGTGAAATATCGATCTACATCAACAGTCCGGGGGGATCGATCACTGCAGGATTAGCAATTTATGACACGATGCAATTCATCAGGCCTGATGTAGTCACTATCTGCATGGGTCAGGCAGCGTCGATGGCGGCAATATTGCTTGCGGCCGGCGCGAAGGGTAAACGTTTTTCTCTTCCCAACTCGAGAATCTTGATTCATCAGCCGTCGGTCGAGGGCATCGCCGGTCAAGCTACTGACGTGAAGATTTACGCAGAAGAACTTTTGCGTACCAGGAATCAGCTTTCGAAACTTCTCGCTCAATTGACGGGACAGCCTTTTGACAAGACGGATCGCGACGTAGAACGCGACTTTATCCTGAGCCCAATCCAGGCCGTGGAATACGGACTTATCGATGGTGTTCTAGATTCCCGCGAACTTGAAGGGAAGCTTGTTGGGACGGCGGGCTTGCTGTAATCGGCAGCGGGTTGACGCAGGTTAGAATGAGACACTGTCCGAGAGAGGACCGCACATCTTAATAGCACCAGTGGAGCAACTCATGATGTCAAGAAGCAAGAGGGTGTTCATTGAGCGAATCAGCAGCGAGTACCACCGACCCAGTGGGCCGCTTTGGCAGCCCGCAGTCGACATTTACCGCTGCCCGGATGGTTGGAAAATAAAATTCGACCTCGCAGGGGTCAAGGCGGACGATATCCACATATTGGTCTCGGATGACAAGTTGATCGTGCGCGGAGTCCGCCGCGACACCGTCATCACCGAGGGATGGAGCTACCACCAGCTGGAAATAACCTATAGCCGTTTCGAGCGTGTACTGAAGCTTCCCTGCGATCTTTCGAATGCGGAAATTCAGAGCGAAAGCCGCGATGGGTGGTTCATTCTGCATCTAAGGTGTGTATGAGTGAAGAAGACCTGACCGGGCGCGACTATTTGAATGAAATGATGGCCGAGAGGTGATTAGGGGTATCAATAATGACAGAGACAGAGAATAAAACATTAGAGCTCCCGATTCTTCCGTTGAGGAATATAGTTATTTTTCCTTCGGGTATCACTCCGCTGACAGTGGGACGTCCACTGTCTCTCGCGGCGGCGGAAGCTGCTCTGACAACCGAGGAAAAACTGCTGGGTGTGGTTGCACAGCGCGAGGATAACGAGGCTGAGCCGACGCCAGAAAACCTGTACAAAGTCGGGACGGTTGTAGTCATAAATCGAATGATGCGCTCGCCCGGCGCTGAAGAAGTTTTGCATCTGATCGTGCAGGGACAGGAGCGCTATCGGATCATCGGCTTCACCGAACAGACACCCTATTTGAAGGCTCGGATTGAAATTCTGCCGGAACCGACGCGCGAGAAAACCCCTGAAGTCGAGGCGCTCCAACGTAATATACAGGTACTGGTTCAAAAGGCGCTCAGTCTTTTGCCGAATGTCCCCCCGGAAATCAGGAACATCATTGTGCAGGCCGACGACGCGGTCCGGCTGGCGTATTTCCTCGGTTCTGTGCTCGATCTAACTACACCACAGGAGCAGGCTCTGCTGGAAGCCGACACAGAGAGCGAGATTCTTCACCTGATGCATACCTATTTGACTCGGGAAGTTGAAGTGCTCGAGATCAGAAGCAAGATTGCAAACCAGGCTCAGGAAGAACTGGGCAAGGCGCAGCGAGATTACATCTTGCGCGAACAGATGAAGCAGATTCAGAAGGAGCTCGGCGAGGGTGAATCGGATCAGGCGGAGGCCCAGCTTTTACGCGAGAGAATCGAGAAGGCAGACTTACCTGATGAAGTTCGAGCTGACGCAGAACGCGAACTGAAGAGGCTCGAACGGCTGCCAGCCGCGGCACCCGACTATCACGTTATCAGAACCTATCTTGATTGGATCCTTGATCTGCCCTGGAAGAAGTCCACCGAAGAGGCTCTGGATCTAAATAAGGCCCAGGCGGTTCTCGACGAAGATCATTACGATCTGGAGGAAATCAAGCAGCGTATCCTCGAGCACCTGGCGGTAATAAAGCTTAACCCGAAGACGAAGGCTCCAATTCTTTGCTTTGTAGGCCCACCCGGCGTCGGCAAGACGAGCCTCGGGCAATCCATTGCCCGCGCAATGGACAGGAAGTTTGAACGTATGTCGCTTGGCGGGATGCGTGATGAGGCGGAGCTTCGCGGGCACCGTCGCACGTACATTGGCGCGATGCCCGGCCGAATCATTCAGGCGCTTCGTCGAGCAGGCGTTAACAATCCGGTGATGATGCTGGATGAGGTGGATAAGTTAGGAATGGATTTCCGGGGCGATCCGGCTTCCGCGCTGCTGGAGGTTCTCGATCCCGCTCAGAACTTCTCGTTCAGGGATCACTACCTGGATTTGCCGTTTGACCTCTCGAAGGTGTTTTTTATTGCAACCGCAAATACGCTTTCGCCGATACCTCCGGCGTTGCGGGACAGGATGGAGATCATTCGGCTTTCGGGATACACCGAAGAAGAAAAACTTCATATCGCAAAACGGTATCTTATTCCCCGTCAGATCAAGGAATCAGGGTTGACCGAAGAGCAGGTACATTTCACTGACGAAGCGATTCAGGCAATCATCAGCCGTTACACTCGGGAGGCCGGCGTGCGCCAGCTTGAGCGAAGCCTTGGAAGCGTCGCTCGCAAAATTGCGCTAAAGGTGGCTAAAGCAGAAGGAGATGTCTTCACGATAACGGCCGAGGAGCTGGAAGATTATCTAGGTCATGAAATGTTCTTCCACGAGATGGCTCGTCAACAGCTGCCGCCAGGAGTTGCGACCGGTCTGGCAGTGACTGATATGGGCGGCGAGGTTTTATTCGTGGAGGCAACTCTCCTGCCTGGCTCGAAAGGGCTCACTTTGACTGGTCAGCTTGGCGACGTGATGCAGGAGTCGGCGAAGGCCGCTCTCAGCTATTTATGGTCGCATACCGGCGAGCTTGGCTTTGATTGTGCAGAGAAGTTCGAAAACAGCGCAGTGCACATTCACGTACCTGCTGGAGCCACACCCAAAGATGGGCCGTCGGCTGGTGTCGCCATTGTGACGGCGCTTGCATCGTTGTGTTCGGGCAGACCGGTCCGCAGTGACACAGCAATGACCGGAGAAATCACCTTGAGCGGTCTCGTGCTTCCTGTTGGTGGGATTAAGGGAAAGGTGCTCGCGGCCCGGAGATCGGGAATGAAGCGAGTAGTCTTACCTAAGAAAAACGAACCGGACTTAAAGGATATCCCGGAGGAGGCGTTGCAAGACCTCGAAATACGGCTGGTGGAGCGTATCGATGAGCTTCTCCCTCAGACGCTGACGCCCGCGGGGGATGGACAGGAGGAGATGCCGATTCCGGAGCGAGAGTCAGTGACTGCCGGTAACGAGGTGCGCGTTGAAAGCGGCCAGGCTCGAGGGGAATTGAGCCATTGAATTATTGAGTCATTGAATCATTGAATCATTGAGTCATTGAATCATTGAATCATTGAATCATTGAGTCATTGAACAATTGAATCATTTCGTCATTGTCCCAGTAGATGCTTAAAGAGGCTCAATGATTCAATGACTCAATGATTCAATGACTCAATGATTCAATGACTCAATGATTCAATGATTCAATGACTCAATGATTCAATGATTCAATGACTCAATGATTCAATGACTCAATGATTCAATGATTCAATGATTCAATGACTCAATGATTCAATGATTCAATGACTCAATAATTCAATGGCTCAATTCCCCTCGAGCCTGGCCGCTTTCAAC
>Ga0126382_10000215_pt1 | contig 21899 bp, 20 predicted proteins | sample PanSoiMetPlot_30_FD_92548 | JGI IMG/M metagenome (GOLD analysis project Ga0126382, IMG submission 92548) | Tropical forest soil microbial communities from Panama - MetaG Plot_30 | ecosystem: Environmental > Terrestrial > Soil > Tropical forest > Bulk soil | place: Panama | collected 2016-02-17
CCCAGCCATTGGTGGTAGGGGCCGCGCGTGATCAGCTCCTGCACGCGCTCGACCGTGAGCTCCTCGCTCATGCGCCGCTCTCCTTGGTTCCTGCTACGGCGCGACCACGACCTTGCCGATGACCTCGCGGTCCTGGATCAGCCGCAATCCCTCGCTCGCCTGCTCCAGCGGCAGCACCTTGTCGATGACCGGCTTCATCTTGCCCTGCGCGATGAGCTGCATCAGCGCCTGCAGATTGTCGTCGTAAAAGCTGTTGGAGCCGATCACCTGCAGCTCGAAGCTCCAGATATAGCGCAAATCCTCCTTCGGGTCGTAGCCGGCGGTGGCGCCGCAGACCAGGAGCTTGCCACCGCGCTTGAGGCAGCGCAGCGACGGATGCCAGGTGTCGCCGCCGGTGAAGTTGATCACGACGTCGACGCCGCCGTCGTAGCTGCGCCGCTGCGGCTTGCCGTATTTCTCCACCGCCCATTTCGAGAAATCGGTGTCCTTGACGTTGATCACCTCGTCGGCGCCGAGCTCCTTGAGCTTTTGCATCTTCTCCGGGCTCGAGGTGCAGGCGATCACGTGGGCGCCGAGATGCTTGGCGAGGATGACGCAGCCGGTGCCGACGCCACCCGAGGCCCCGAGGATGACGACGCTGTCGCCCTTCTTCACCGTGTTGTGGGTGATCAGCATGCGATGCGCGGTGCCATAGGCGACCGGCAAGGACGCGGCGTCCTCGAAGCTCACCCCGGCCGGCATGGCGATGAGCTGGTCGGCGGCGACCAGGCAATATTCCGCCATGCCGCCGTCGAGCATCTCGCCCATCAGGCCTTTCTTCTTGTTGACCGGGTTGACCAGCACGCGGTCGCCGGCCTTCCAGCCGGTGACGCCGGGCCCGACCTCGGTGATCTCGCCCGCCATGTCGAGGCCGATCACGACCGGCAGCGGCACCTTGATGCCGGGCATGCCGCGCACCGTGAACACGTCGTGGTAGTTGAACGACGATGCCTTGACGCGGATGACGACGTGACCGTCCGTCGCCTTGGGCACGGGATGGTCGGTCACCACAGCGAGGTTCTCGAGCCCGCCGTGCTCGCGCAGCACCAGCGCTTTCATCGTACTCACGAGCCCGGGCCCTCCGTTACGCAACCTGTTACGCGACTTGCACCACCCTGTTCACGTGGGTCGCGACGCGTTCGCGCTCGACGCCGTAGACGTGGATGGAGATCGCAGGTTCCGTGCCGGAATTACCCAGCCGGTGGATTTGGTCAAGCCCCGCATGGGCGTAGCAGCCATAACCGGGTTCGCGGATTTCGGTGCGCACCGGCTGTGCCGCGTTGTTCTTGCCGTCCCAGCCGTAGAGCGTCTCCTCCAGCGGGGTCTCGTGGACGGCATAGGCGCACCAGGTGTGGTGCGCATGGGGTGGGCTGAATTGCCCGGCGCCCCACACGATGGCCACGATGGAGTAACACCCGGCCGGGTCGCTGTGCAGGACATGGCGGGCATAGCAGCCGCATTGCGGGACACGTTGGTCCGCCGTCAGCAATTCCGGCCGCGCGACGGCGGCTTTCAGCGCCGCAATGATCCGGTCTTTCATGGCGCCGGGCGAAGAGCCGCAGGCGGCGTCGATCTCGGCAACGAGGGCCAACAGCACAGGGGTAGCGGGTTGCGGCGTTCGGGTACGCCTTGCGACCGGAAGCGGGGCTAGCAGTTCGGCGTGGGGCATGGGTTCGCTCTGTGGGAATCGGCTAGTCCAGAATTCTATTCCGAACTTCCAAAATAGCAAGATATGCTATTTTACATATCTAAAATAGAATTATTGTATTGTCGTTGAATATGGAGCGATATAGTCCTGTTTGACCGCCTCGACGGCGAATTGCGCGCCGCTTTATCTTCGAAGTCCGCCTCTCCCGGAGCCTCCTTCATGCAAGAGAATTTCCGCCAGTTCCTCGACCGGCTGCGGCAGACCGGCGAGCTCGTCGACCTGCATCAGCCGGTGGACATCCGCCACATCGCCACGCTGGTCGACCAGGCCAAGACCGCGCTCTATTTCCACAAGGTGATCGGCTACGAGATGCCGGTCGTGTCCGGGATCATCCGCTCGCGCGAGCGCGCCATCATGGCGATGGGCTGCGAGACCTATCGGGAAATCGAGGACAAGCTCGCGCAGGCGATCAACCATCCGATCCCGCCGAAATATCTCAAGACCTCGCCGACCCGCGAGGTCGTCCTCGTCGGCGACGACGTCGATCTCTACAAGCTGCCGATCCCGATGTCGTCGATCTACGACGGCGGTCCGATGATCACCGCCGGCGTGGTGATCGCGCGCGATCCCGAGCTCGGCATCAACAGCGGCATCTACCGTTTCATCGTGAAGGAGAAGAGCCTCACGGGCATCGACATCGTCACGCCCAACAACATGCGGCTGTTTGCGCAACGCGCCCTCGAGCGCAAGGAGCCGCTGCCGATCTCGATCTCGATCGGCACCCATCCGATCGAGATCACTGGTTCCGGCTATCGCGCGCCGCTCGGCGTCGACGAGATGGCGATTGCCGGCGGTCTGCGCGGCGCACCGGTCGAGCTCGCACCCTGTCAGACCATCGATCTGCCCTACATCGCCGACGCCGAGATCGTGCTGGAGGCGGAAATCCTGCCGACCGGCTGGACCTGGCCGGAAGGGCGTTTCGGCGAGTTCACCCGGCTGATGGGCGGGCTGCACTGGAACCCGCTGGTGCGCATCAAGGCGATCTCGATGCGCAAGGACGCGATCTACTACAATCTGCACATGCCATGGGAGAACACCTGGCTGGCGGCGCCGACGCGCTATGCCGCGATCCGCCAGGCGCTCAAGACGGCGGGCGTGCAGGTCAAGGACATCAACGTCACGCTCGGCGGCTGCGCGTTCTGGCACGCGGTGATCTCGATCAAGAAACAGCCTGGCGAAGGCAAGAACGCGCTGCTCGCCGCGCTCTCGGTGATGGACCTCAAGCACGTGGTCGTGGTCGACGACGACATCGACGTGAACGATCCGACCGAGGTGGAATGGGCGATCGCGACCCGCGTGCAGGGCGACCGCGACGTGATGATCGTGAGCAATGCGCGCGCCAAGCCGCTCGATCCGAGCCTGCCGCAGGGCTACGGCGTGGTGCCGACCGGCGCCAAGGTCGGCATCGACGCCACCATGCCCGAAGGCATCCCGCGCGAATATTACGAGCGCATCACCTACGCCTATGCCGAGAAAGCGAAGCTCGACCACTACGTCAACGGCAAGGCCGACGAAGCGGGGCAGGCCGGCGACGACCTCGAGGTCGCGGCGTTGGCCAAGAAGATATTGGAGACGATCGGCAAGGAGCCGCTCTATTACACCGACATCGCCGAGCGCTTCTCCGCCTATGACTTCCATACCGTCGCGCGCGCGCTCGGCCACCTGCATGCGACCGAGAAGCTTTGGCAGGACCCGCGCGGACGGATGTGCGTCAGGGGCTCCGATTTCGCCGCCAAGCCGCCGCGGCGGTGACGTCGGATCACGGTTTCGAGGCGACCTCGATCGGAATGCGCCTGATATCGGTGTTCATCGCATTGCCATTGACGATGATCTGTGCGGCCAGCGTAAAGCTGCCCGCCGGCAGCTTGCTGCTGAAATCAAGGCGGAAGCTCGCGTCCTCGGCGAGCGCGACCCGTCCCGCCAGTACGACGCGGCCTTCGCCATCCGTCACGACATATCGGCATTCGGGAACCGCGCGCTTGCGGACATCGGCCGCGATCGACGGCAGCGGCTGGCGCACGATCGCGTAGCTGCGCATCTGCCTCTGGATCAGCTCGATGTCGCCGCTGATCCGTAGCCGCTCGCCGTCGCGCTCGACCTTTGTGATGAAGCCGCGGCGCGGCATTGCGTAGGCGTCGTATGAGCCGACGCCGAGAGGATAGCTGAGATCGCGGAACGCCTCGAGCGTGACGCTGTCGGCGGACCAGCGCTTGAGCCGATAAGGGCCGTTGGTGACCAGGAAGTGTCCGCGCTCCCGGTAGAACGCCTTGAGCGCGGCCCACCGCCTGCGCGCCTCTTCGGCGCCGACCAGCGCTTTCAGGCGATCGGGCCGGTAGGCATCGCGCTCGAAGCTTTCGACGAGACCGGCGAGCCGTTCGCCCATGGCTTCGGAACGGACGAGATCGAGCCAGGCCACGCTGCGGCGCTGCGCCTCCGCTTGCGAGAACGCGGCCCAGCCGCGCTCGACTGCCTCCTCCATCAGGACCAGAAGATGCCAGGGCAGCGTGCTCCAAGGCGGAGCTACGACCGCGTCCTGCTCCGGCTCGATCGGAACGACCGAGGTATAGACCTCGACCACGAATAGCTCGCGTACGAATTCGAAATCGCCTACGCGGAACGATCGCGACGTCGTGTCCGTGCCGACGACCCGTATGCCAAGAAGCCGCGCGCGCATCACGGCGGTGGCGGCGGCGACCAGCGGATCGAAATCGTCCCCGGCACCCCGGCGGTAGGCGAACATGTAGGAATAGAGCAGATCCGCCGCGTTCATCCGGGTGCCGTCGTGGAACGCGGAGCCCAGGACGCGATAGGTCAGTTTCTGCCTGGCGATCTTGCCCGCGCCCAGGCGCTGCAAGCGACCGCTGCCCGGCTCGGGGAGCATGGCGTCGTCGGGCACGGGGATTTCGGCGGCTACGTTTGCGGGCTGCGCCGGGACGCGACGCTCGACCAGCGGTTCGGCGAGAATGGAGAGGCTGACGAGGGTGTAGACCACCATCAGCGCGGTCAGCGGAACCTGGGAGCGCAACGCGACGGCGCGCGCGCCGAACACCTGCATGGCCTTGGCGTGGGCGAGGTAGACCGCCGCGATGTGTCCGACCAGGATCGCGGTCACCGCGGTGTACCAGGAGAAGCGCGCGCCGACGATCGCGATATCCACCCGGTAGCCCGCGGTTCCGAACAGATTCCAGCCGAGGCCGAAGGGATCCGACGCCAGCGGAATGATGTATTGGCCCTGGATCAGCAGGAACGTGAAGTAGTGCGCGAGATGATAACCGATCGCGATCGGAACCAGCGTCAGTGCGAAGCTCCGTGCCATTGCGAGCGGCGCCACGCGCGTAGCCGTCACCGCGCTCATGAGCGCGCAAATCGCGACATAGGCGCCGAAGAGCACCAGCCAGAACGCGACGAGCCCGGCCGTGCGGATCGCCAAGAACTTGAATGCACCGAGCGCCGAGAGCGCAGGGGCAATGGCACTCTCGAAGGAGCCCCATTCCGGTGTGCCGAGTGCGCCGTCGTAGAGCACGGTCGCCAACAGCAGGAGCACGAAGGCCATCATCGAGGTGGAAACCGCGCGGCTGTCGAGCAGCCCGGCGCCATACGGCCGAAGCCGAACTTTGCAGGGTGGGCCGGTTTCCAGCTCGATCGGCGCAAAACGCGCAAACGTGCCGAACACCAGGGAAAAGACCTCGCCGTGCGCGAGCCAGCGCTCGCAACCGAAGACGAACATGCCAGCGAAGGTCAGGACCGAATAGGCGATGGCGAGCCACGCGATCACCAGGGGCACGGCGGGGTCCGGATAGACCAGCTCGATCCAGGCGAATGCCAGCAGCAGAACGAACGCGGGCCATACTCCGAGCACCGCCGGATATGTCAGCTGTCGAGCAAGCGGCCGCCTGGTGATCCCCTGGTAGATCGTCTCGATCGATTCGAAGACCGTTCGCCAGGGATTGACCAACGCCCACAAGTTTCCCACGAAGGCCGAGACGTAGGCGAGCCCGACCCAGGTGATGACCCACACCATGGTGGGCGCGATGTTCCGATAGGGGTTCGGGTCGCCGCGGAAACCGGCGATGACGGTGATGATGAAAGCGGCAAGCGCGAGAAGCTGGAGCGCGAGCGCCGCCGCCGGGCTGGCGATCCGTCGGCCCCAGCTCGTGCCGAGCAGGTCGACGCGCGGATAGGCTTCTGATCGCGGTACCTCGCGCGCGAACAGCGCGACGATGAGGAAAGAGACCACGATGGCCGCTGCCGCGCCGACGAGGTAGAACGAGAGCGGAATCGGCAGGTCATAGCGTTGGCCGAAGCCGTGGGCATCGGCCGGCGTGGCAAGCAGCGCGAGCGCCGCGCTGGCGAGCGAAGCGAGCGGCCAGCGCGGCAACTGTCTTGAACTGCGCGCGCATAGCGCGTCGGAAGACAAAAGGGCGTAGACGCCCGTCTTCGCGGGCTGATGCTGTGAACGCGCTGGTGATACTCGCCCTGAACCAGGCTCGTCGGCGCGCGCGAGGCCGGCGGCGAGCGCGTGCAATCCCGGCGCAGCGGTGTGCTTAAGGATAGACCTCGATCGTGACAAGAACGTCCCCATGGGTGTGACCGCCGGACGGCGTCTTCCCGACGTGGGGTTCGATCGTGAACCGCCCGGTGGCGCGGGCGGCGAAGCTCATCTCCGTGACCGTGCCCGGCTTGATGTCCTGCTCGATGTCGTAGCCGTGGAGGTGGATGCTAATCGGCCTGTCGGTACTCCACTTGAGCTTCACCACGTCGTTCTGCTTGATGCGGATCAGCCGCATGTTGTCGGGCACGCGGCCGTTTGCGAGGGCGAGCACGTAGCTAACCTCGGCGGCGTAGGCGGCGCCGATCGCAACGCCCAGCGTCAATGCGCTTGCCGCGAGCGCGGATCGAATGCATGACATGGCGGCGCTCCTCGTCATTCAGCGTGCCGGATCGGCGGGGAGATCGGCGATGCGGTTGAGCATCCAGCCGGATTCGTAGGGCGAGGGAAGCAGGGCGGGGTCGCCGACCGCGAAGCCCATGAGCCGGCCGAACGGATCGTTCATGCCGCCGATCGGATTCCAGGCCGCACCGGGTTCACTGGCGGTGCCGAGCGCTAGCCAGCCGTTCCAGGGAAAGTCCTTGAGCTTCACCGTGCGGATGAAGATCGGCGAATGAAGCCCGGCGATCGCGTCGTAGCCGATGTTCTCGATCCCGGCCGAATACTCGACGTTGACGTATTCGCGCTTCACCGTGTAGCCGATGACAACTTTTCGGCAGCTACCGATGAGCGCGGTGACCAGGTCGCGCTCGAGATTGATGCGCTCCGCGAGTGCGTTGAAATCGCCGGTTTCGAGCCGCAGAAGATCGGACTCCACCCGCCTTCTCTGCTCGGCGTCGACGACCGAGTCGGCCGTGAGCCGCTCGGCGTGGAACCAGCCGGTTCGCACCCAGGGTGGCGCGAGCCAGCCGTTCACCGAGAGCATCGCCGATGCCACGAGACCGGCTGCATCGACCTCGATGATCTCGGCGTCCCAATCAGCATCGCGTGCCGACTCCTGCGGATGATCCTGCACCAGGTTGCTGCCCTTGATCCTGAGGCCGCGCACCGGCGGACCGCCCTCCAAGAAGCGCGCCTTGGCCGCCGCTGCGAGGTCGGCGTGATGAAGGTAGTCGCCGTGGAACGGGGTCACGGGGTAGGGATGTAGGACGAAATGTCCCGCCAGCGTGCCAGCGACCGTTCTCGCGGCGGCGCAGGCCGATGCCTCGTCGAAGGCATGGGCCGAGGCCGGATTAAGCCGCACGATGACGAACGAGCCGAGCGATTCGATCGCGCGGACCTCGGCCGGCGGCGGATCGGAAAGGCTCGCGCCCGGTCCGACATAGGCCTGCACCTTGGCTTGACGCAACGCATCGCCCGCCCGGTCGGACGGCAGCGTCTTGATCTCGATCTCGTGCGGATAGAACGATGGATAGACCGGTAGCTCATGCCCGCCGCGCACCACCGTCGCGATCGCGCAGCCGAGCAAAACAAGCAGGACAGCAAACCTGGCAGAGCCCTTCATGGTCGCGCCTACGATATGACAAGCATCGGCCTCATCCGCGCAGCGTCCGCATGACGCTATCGCTCGCCAATGCCTGCGCCGGTGTGCCGTGGAAGATGACCTCGCCGCGGTCGACCACGTAGAGCCGGTCGGCGATCGCCGCCGCGCTGGTCAGATTCGATTCCGCAAGCAGAAGCGAAATACCAAGACCCTTGATCATCATGACCGCGTCGCGAAATCGCTTCACGACGACCGGTGCGAGCCCCTCGAACGCCTCATCGAGGATCATCAGCGATGGTGCCAGCGCCATGGCGCGTGCGATCGACACCATCTTCTTTTGGCCGCCGCTGAGATTGAGCCCGGGCCGGCTCAGGAACTTGCCGACTTCGGGAAAAACTGTGAGAGCTTGCGCCTGCGCGTCGACCCGGCCCGCGGCGCCGCGTGCGGTCTTGTCGGAAAGCCAACGGCTGATCATGAGATTCTCGGCCACGGTCAACTCGGGAAAGATGCCGGAATTCTCCGGCGCGTAGCCGATGCCGCGCTTTGCGCGCTTGTGCGGAGGCAATCGGGTGATGTCCTCGCCGTGGAATCGGATCTGGCCTGACCGCACGGGCAATAATCCCGTAATACTCTCGATGATGGTCGTGCGCCCGGCGCCGTTGCGCCCGACCAGGGAGACCACCTCCCCGTCGGCGACCGTCAGCGACACCCCGTGTAGGATGTGGGCGGGGCCGCGGAACGTGTTGATGGCGTCGACCTCGAGCAGCACCTGGATCGTCCCTTGCCTCAGGCCGAGAGCGGAGCGCCGAGGAGAATGTTGGCGACGTCCTTGTTCGCCTTGATCTCCTCTGGCGTCCCGTCGGCAAGAAATCTCCCTTCATGCATCATCACGATGCGGTCGGAATAGCGGAACACCACGTCCATGTCGTGCTCGATGACGACGGCTGTCACTGCGCCTGCGCGCACGACCGAGGACACCGTATCCATGATCTGCGTCTTGTCGCGGGTGCTGACCCCGCTGGTCGGCTCGTCGAGAAAGAGCAGCTTCGGGCGCAGTGCATAAGCCACCGCCACGTCGAGGAGCTTGCGTTCGCCCTGCGCCAGCCCTCCCGCCAGGATGGAACTCTTCTCTCGCAGACCGAACCGACCAAGCACGTCGAAGGCCTCGTCGCGGACGCTCTGGTCGTGCTCCGCGAGCGCGGCGATCCTCGCGGTCTTGCCTTCGCGCGCGAACACCGACAGCGCGACATTGTCGAAAACGGAAAGACCGTCGAACAGATTGACGATCTGAAAGCTGCGGGCGATCCCCGCCCTGATTCGTTCGTACACGCCCGTCAAGGTGATGTCCTTGTCCTCGAACAGGATCTGTCCGCTGTCCGGCTTGAGCTGCGCGCTGATGAGGTTGACGAGCGAGGTCTTGCCGGCGCCGTTCGAGCCCACGAGCGAAAGAAACTCGCCCTTGTTGACAGTGAAGTTCACGCCGTCGCAGGCCTTGGTCTCACCGAATTGCTTGCGCAGATCGACCGTCCGAAGGAGGATCATGGCGGATTCCCCCTCAGCCCAAGCTTCTTCCCCGCCACCGAGATCGCGCCCACGATCCCGGTTGGCAGCAGCATGACCAACAACACAAGGACGACACCCAGGAGCAGCTGCCAGTATTCGGTGGTGGCGACCGCGTAGGTCTTGAGATAGGTGAACACGATGCCGCCCACGATCGGTCCAGTGAAGTTACGGAAGCCGCCGAGCAGCGCAGTGAAGACGATCTCTCCCGAAAACGTCCAGTACAGCACGTCGGGCGTGGTCAGGCCGTTGAGCGGCGCCCAGAGAATGCCGGCGAGCCCGGTGAAGGTTCCCGAGATCAGAAAGGACATCCAGCGGAAGCGGCGAATCCTCAGCCCGAGGAACGCGGCGCGGGTCTCATTGTCGCGGATGGCCTGCAGCGCCTTGCCGAACGGCGAGTGCACGATCACCCACATGACGACGACGCAGATCGCGAACACCACGAGGACATAATAATAGTAGGCGTCGATGAAGCGCTGGAACGCGCCCGCGCCCGTGAAACTCAGCGTGCCGGCGAGCAAGGTCGGTCGCGGAACGCGCAGGCCGTCGGTGCCGCCGGTGATCCAGAACAGTTTCAGCGCCAGGCTGTAAACGACCTGAGACAGCGCGAGCGTCAGAATACCGAAGAAGATGCGGGTGTGCCGCACGCAGATGTAGCCGAACAGCGCCGACGCCAGAGCCGAAATCGGCAGCCCGATTAGAATGTAAAGCTCCATCGAGTGAATACCGGCGTCTCGCAAAAGGAAGGCGACGCTGTAGGCGCCGATGCCGAAAAAGGCGGAATGGCCGAACGACAACGGCCCGGTGTAACCGAGCAAGAGGTTGAACCCGAGTGCCGCGATGGCCGCGATCAGGCCGTAGGTGAGTAGCTGGGTCTGGTAGAGGCCGATCAGCGGCGGCAGAAGTGCCAGCACGATCAGCGCGCCGGCGGCGGACGCCGCCAACCACAATTTGGGGCGATACGAAATCCGGCTGACGTCGGCTTTCATCACACGCTTCCGAACAGACCTGTCGGCTTGACCAGCAGCACTACGGCCGCGATGAGATAGAGCACGGCGAGTTCCATCTCGGGGAAGAACTGGATCCCGGCCGTGCGCACGAAACTCACGATCAGCGCGCCGACCAGCGCCCCCTGCAGGCTGCCCAGCCCGCCGATCACCACGACGACGAAGGCGAGCACGAGCGCATCGATGCCCATGCCGAGCACGGCGGCCTGCGTCGGCACGATGATGGCGCCGCCGAGCCCGGCCATGAAGCAGCCGATCGCGAACGCCGCCACGTAGACCAGCCCGACATTGATCCCGAGGGCTGAAGCCATGCGGCGATCCTGCGAGGTGGCGCGCAGCATCACGCCGAACTTCGTGCGATAGATCACCGCCCAGAGCAGCAGCGCCGCAACGGCACCGACCGTGATCACGACCAGGTTGTAGCCGGGATAAATCAGCCCGCCGATGTGGATGCTGGGCAGCAGGTCCATCACGGGGTCCGCGGAGAGCGGCAGCCCGCCCCACACCAGTCGAATGACGTCCTCGAGAATCAGCAGCAGACCGAACGTCACGAGCAGCTGATATTCCTCGGCGCGCCGGTAGAACGGCCGCAGCAGCAGCGGCTCGATCACGACGCCGATAAGCGCGACGACGACGGCGCCGAGGGGAATCAGCAAGAACGTCCAGATCGTGGGCACGCCGAGCGCGACCGCGCGCGCCACCAACCATGCAGCGGTGAAGGCGCCGACGGCGTAGAACGTGCCGTGCGCCATGTTGACGATCCGCATCACCCCGAAGATGAGGCTAAGACCGGCAGCGATCAGGAAGAGAACCGAGGCGTAGAACAACGAATTGAGGATTTGGATGATCAGTATCGACACCGATACGCCCTCTTGCGCCCCCTAAGATCGGCCGCGCCCAAAATGGGCGCGGCCGTCGTTGTCGAGACGATCTAGGCGGGGATGGACTCAGCCCATCGCCTTCGGCCAAGTCTTCTTGATCCAGTCGGCCGCCGCCGTCGACTCGTTGTGGCCCTGGCCCGGCTTGGGCCAGTTCGGCGGCGCCGTGATGTTGCGGATCGGGATGGTGATGATCCGGTCGGGGTCCCAGGTCGGGAATGGATATTCCGCACTGTTCTTGCTGAACCCGATCACCGCGTCCTTATAGCCCTGGTGGTTGTCCGGACGGATGTAGAGATAGCCCGACGGCGCGTCGTAACCCATGCCTTCGAGCTGGCTGATGATCACCTCGTCGTCGGGCCACCCGCCGATGAGCTGGTTGGCTCGCTCGATGGCCTTCTTCAGCATGTACAGGGTGACGTAGGCGCCTTCGGACTGGAAGTTCGGGTATTCGTTCCAGCGCTTGTAGTAACGCTGCACAAAATCCTTGTTGACAGGCCAGCGGTCGCCGCCCGGATAAGTGAAGTGATAGTTGGAGTGAACGCCGGCGAGCACGCCCTCAGGGTGATCCTTGCCGAGCGCGTGGGGCGCGACGCCGAAAGCGAGCGTGGTCGCGACCTTCATCTTGCCGAACAGGCCGTAGCGCAGCGCCTGCTTGTACCAAGCCACGTAGTCGCCGCCCCAGACCGAGGTGAACAGCAGATCCGGATTTGATGACAGGATCTTGGTAATGTGGGACGTGAAGTCCGTGGTGCCGAGCTTGGGCCAACTCTCGGACACGACCTGCGTGCCCGGCAGCAGCCGCTCAATTGCGAGCGTGAAGTGCTCGGCCGCGTTGCGGCCATAGGCGTAGTCCGGGTGGAGATGCGCGATCTTGCGCACCTGCGGCCATGCCTGGGCGGCGCCGATCGCCGACGTAATTCCGTCCGCCGACTGGATGTTGGTGATCCGGAAGAGGTATTTCGGCTGCGGCACGGCCTTGTCGAACAGGAAGTCAGTGCAGCCGTCGACGAAGATCGACAACAGGCTCAACTCCTCGGAGACCGGGCCAAGTGCCGGCGAATTGCCGCTCGATATGACTCCGGTGAACAGGTCGATCTTGCCCTCGAGCTTCATCCGCCGAAGCTCTTTGACGTTGGCGTCGGTACCGGCTGCCTCGTCGGCGGTGATCGTTTCGATCTTGCGCTTGCCAAGGAAACCGCCTTGCGCGTTGATTTCCTCCGCCGCGAGCGTATGGCCCTTCAACGATGGCTCACCGAGTACCGCGGCAGGGCCGGTGAGGAAGGTCAAGTGCCCGGTCTTGTACGGGGTATCCGGGATCTTGCCTTTGGGCGGCTCGGTGGCGGCCTTCACCAGTTGCGGTCCGGCCACCAGGCCGGCGCCCGCAAGACCCGTCCCGCCGACGGTGACGCCGAGCGCGCCAAGAAATTTTCGCCGATCTATTGTGGATGGTTCGTGCATAGGGCTCCTCCCTGAGCACGGCTCGTTTGCGAGCCGTCTACGTTCGGATGTCGCCCCGATAGTTCTAATCGCAATCCTATCATGCATAATCTGAGGGTGCGAGATTGGACCGCCATCTTGCTCGCTGATTTTTCCACCTGGTGCGGGCCCATGGTCGGTCGACCGGGCGGTGTCTCGATCTCGGCCGGCCACCTGCTCCGCGAGCGGATTCTCAGCGAGACGAAGTGATCAAGGCTTGTTGGCCGATCGTTTTGGCCAGCGGGACCGCCTCGGGAACTTTCTGCCTATGATTTAGGCAGATGTATATTTTATTGGCAGAGGTACCGTCGGGCGCCTGTGGATTAGCCCTCTACTCGCCGGATCAGCGTTGCGGCGCAACGGTTTACGCCCTTGTTACGGCTTGGCATGCGGTTTGCGATTCCCACCCATGCGAACGGCTTTCGGCCGTTCGCAGCGCGTCAACAGAAGGACATCGCGATGCACACATCTATTGGCGCGGTCGCCCAGCGACCGCTCGCCCGCCGGCTGCTTGCCGCCTCGGCGGGACTGGCATTCGGCCTCGCGGCGGCAATTCCCGCCCAGGCCCAAGAGACGATTAAAGTCGGCATCCTTCATTCGCTCTCCGGCACCATGGCGATCAGCGAGACCACGCTGAAGGACGTCATGCTGATGCTGATCGAGGAGCAGAACAAGAAGGGTGGCGTGCTCGGCAAGAAGCTGGAAGCCGTCGTGGTGGACCCTGCCTCGAACTGGCCGCTGTTCGCGGAGAAGGCGCGCGAGCTCATCACCAAGGACAAGGTTGCGGCGGTATTCGGCTGCTGGACCTCGGTGTCGCGCAAGTCGGTGCTGCCGGTGTTCAAGGAGCTCAACAGCATCCTGTTCTACCCGGTGCAATACGAAGGCGAGGAGAGCGAGCGCAACGTGTTCTACACCGGCGCCGCGCCCAACCAGCAGGCAATCCCCGCGGTTGACTACCTGATGTCCAAGGACGGCGGCGAGGCGAAGCGCTGGGTGCTCGCGGGCACCGACTACGTCTATCCGCGCACCACCAACAAGATCCTCGAAGCCTATCTCAAGCAGAAAGGCGTCGCGGATTCCGACATCATGATCAACTACACGCCGTTCGGTCATTCCGACTGGCAGACCATCGTGTCCGACATCAAGAAGTTCGGCTCGGCCGGCAAGAAGACCGCGGTCGTGTCCACCATCAACGGCGACGCCAACGTGCCGTTCTACAAGGAGCTCGGCAACCAGGGCGTCAAGGCGACCGACATCCCGGTCGTGGCGTTCTCGGTGGGCGAGGAAGAGCTCGCCGGCATCGACACCAAGCCGCTGCTCGGCCACCTTGCCGCCTGGAACTACTTCATGTCGGACAAGGCGCCGGTCAACGCGCAGTTCATCAAGACCTGGCAGAGCTTCATCAAGAATCCGAAGCGCGTCACCAACGATCCGATGGAAGCCCACGTCATCGGCTTCGCCATGTGGGTGAAGGCGGTGGAGCAGGTGAAGTCGACCGATCCGGACAAGGTCATCGACGCGCTGCCCGGCATCGAAGCGCCGAACCTCTCCGGCGGCGTTTCCAAGATGCTGCCGAACCATCACATCACCAAGCCGGTCTTCGTCGGCGAGGTGCGTGCGGACGGCCAGTTCGATGTGGTATGGAAGACCCCGGGGCTGGTTCCGGGCGACGCCTGGTCCAAATATCTGCCGGGCTCCAAGGACCTCGAGGCCGATTGGGTGAAGCTCAAGTGCGGCAACTACAACACCGTGACCAAGAAGTGCGGCGGGGCGTAACGCTCTCGTCGTAAGCCAAGACGGGAGGCGGCCCAGATGGGTGACTATCGGGCCGCCTCCCTCCGAAATGCCGGGACTACGGGGATGCGTGCTTTCAGCGATCGCTTCATCGCGCTCGTGCCTGCGCTCATATTGTCTCTTGTGCTCGCGCTTGGCCTCCTCGCCACCGCAGCGACGCCGACGCGCGCGGATCCCTACGAGGACGCGCTGCAGAAGTTCACGGCGGACGGATTCAGCGACACCATCGAGGGCGTCAACGGCGTGGTCGCCAGCGGCAACCCGCTCGCCGCGACCGTGGTCGGCGCCCTGCAGGAGGGGCGCCTGCTTTTCAGCGCGCAAGACAAGCGCGTCCTCATCAAGGGATCATCCGACCAGCTGATCGATGCCGCGACCGGACAGCCTTTCGCCGGCGCGCCGCCGGCGGATCTGGCGCCGGTACGGCTCAACAACAGGCTGCGCGGGATCGTGCAGGCGGCCCTCGGAAGCCTGACATTGATGGCGCCCGATCCGGGCAAGCGCCTGGATGCCGCCCGCGCGGTGTTCAAATCCAAGGACGCGAACGCGCTGCCGGCACTCGACCAGGCGATCGCCAAGGAAAGCGACGCGCGGGTGAAGGCGGTGTTGATCGAGGCGCGTGCCGCGGTCGTGCTCTATCTCGACAATGCATCCGATGCCGACAAGATCGAAGCGGTGACCATGATCCGCCAGCGCGGCGATCAGGAGGCGCTCGCGCTGCTCGGCGGATTGCCGGCCAATGCCTCGCCTGCCGTGAAGAAAGCCGCCACCGACGCCATCGCATCGATCGAGAACAGCCTCGCGATCTGGGGTGCCGTGCAGAACGCCTGGTACGGGCTCTCGCTCGGCTCGGTGCTGCTGCTGGCGGCGATCGGTCTCGCCATCACCTTCGGCGTCATGGGCGTCATCAACATGGCGCACGGCGAGATGGTCATGCTCGGCGCCTACACCACCTTCGTGGTGCAGGAGGTGATCCGCGCCCGCAATCCGGCGCTGTTCGACTATTCGCTCGCCATCGCCATTCCGCTCGCCTTCATCGTCGCCGGGTCGGTCGGCATCCTGATCGAGCGCGGGGTCATACGTTTCCTGTACGGGCGGCCGCTGGAGACGCTGCTCGCCACCTGGGGCCTGTCGCTGATCCTGCAGCAGGCGGTGCGCACCGCCTTCGGCCCCACCAACAAGGACGTCGGCAATCCGTCCTGGATGAGCGGCTCGTTCGATCTCGGGCAGATCACCATCACCTACAACCGGCTCTGGATCATCGTCTTCACGCTGCTCATCTTCGTGGGGCTGCTCGCCCTGTTGCGCTACACCCGCCTCGGCCTCGAGATGCGTGCGGTGACGCAGAACCGGGCGATGGCGGCGTCCATGGGCATCCGCACCGCCCGCATCGATGCACTCACCTTCGGGCTCGGCTCGGGCATCGCCGGGCTCGCCGGCGTCGCGCTATCGCAGATCGACAATGTCAGCCCCAATCTCGGCCAGGGCTACATCATCGATTCCTTCATGGTCGTGGTGTTTGGCGGCGTGGGCAATCTCTGGGGCACGCTGGTCGGCGCCTTCACGCTCGGCATCGCCAACAAGTTCCTGGAGCCCTATGCCGGCGCCGTGCTCGGCAAGATCGCGATCCTGGTGCTGATCATCCTGTTCATCCAGAAGCGTCCGCGGGGCCTGTTCGCCTTGAAGGGCAGGGCGGTCGAGGCATGATCACTAGCCTGATCTTCCGCTCGCTCGACCGCGGCGCGATAGCCTTCCTGGTCACCCTGGCGGCGATCGGCATTCTGGTGCCCGTGCTGAATCTCTGGGTGCCGGCATCGTCGCCGTTTCATCTGTCGTCGTACTTCGTGGCGCTGTTCGGCAAGTATCTCTGCTACGCGATCCTCGCGCTTTCGATCGACCTGATCTGGGGCTATTGCGGGATCCTGTCGCTCGGCCACGGCGCGTTCTTCGCGCTCGGCGGCTACGCCATGGGCATGTACCTGATGCGGCAGATCGGCAGCCGCGGCGTCTACGCCAATCCGATCCTGCCGGACTTCATGGTGTTCCTGAACTGGCCGGAGCTGCCGGTCTATTGGTACGGCTTCCAGCACTTCCCCTATGCGCTGCTGATGGTGGTTCTGGTGCCCGGCGTGCTCGCCTTCGTGTTCGGCTGGTTTGCGTTCCGCAGCCGCGTCACCGGCGTTTACCTCTCGATCATCACCCAGGCGCTGACCTTCGCGCTGATGCTCGGCTTCTTCCGCAACAATTTCGGCTTCGGCGGCAACAACGGCCTGACCGATTTCAAGGACATTCTCGGCTTCAACGTGCAGGCGCCGGGAACGCGCGCGGGGCTGTTCATCAGCTCGACGGTCGCGCTGATGCTCGGCTTCGTCATCTGCCGTGTCATCGTCAGCTCCAAATTCGGCAAGGTGCTGGTGGCGATCCGCGATGCCGAGGCGCGCACCCGCTTCCTCGGCTACCGGGTCGAGGCCTACAAGCTCCTCGTGTTCACGCTCTCGGCCTGCATGGCGGGGGTCGCCGGCGCGCTCTACGTGCCGCAGGTCGGCATCATCAATCCGAGCGAATTCTCGCCGGCCAACTCCATCGAGGCGGTGATCTGGGTCGCGGTCGGCGGCCGCGGCACACTCACCGGCGCGGTGCTCGGCGCCGTGCTGGTGAACTACGGCAAGACCTATTTCACCAGCGGCGTTCTGGCGCCCTATTGGCTGTTCGTGCTGGGCGGGCTGTTCGTGCTGGTGACGCTGCTCCTGCCGCGCGGCATCGTCGGCACCGTGCATCATTGGTGGGGCGAGTGGCAGGCGCGGCGGCGGGCCGCTGCATCGGAACGGGCCGCGGTGCCGGACCCGGCGCCACGGGCGGCGGAGTAGGGCGATGATCGACCCTCGCACCACCACGGCGCTGCTCTACCTCGACGGCGTGACCGTGTCGTTCGACGGCTTCCGTGCGCTCAACAACCTCTCCTTCACCGTCGAGCCCGGCGAGATGCGCGCCATCATCGGCCCCAACGGCGCCGGCAAGACCACCATGATGGACGTCGTCACCGGCAAGACCAGGCCCGACACCGGCGATGTCTTTTTCGACGGCTCTTACGATCTGTCGCGGCTCGACGAAACCGAGATCGCGCTGCTCGGCATCGGCCGCAAGTTCCAGAAGCCGACCGTGTTCGACATGCACACGGTCTGGGACAATATCGGCCTGGCGCTCAAGAGCGATCGGCGCGCGCGCAAGACCCTGTTCTGGCGCGAGACCAGCGAGGAGATCGACCGCATCGACCGCATTCTGGACGTGATCCGGTTGACGCCGGTGCGGTCGCGGGTCGCAGGCTCGCTGTCGCACGGGCAGAAGCAATGGCTCGAGATCGGCATGTTGCTGGCGCAGGATCCCAAGCTGCTGCTGGTGGACGAGCCGGTCGCCGGTATGACCGACGCCGAGACCAAACAGACCGCCGAGCTGCTCAAGCAGATCAACCGCGACCGCACGGTGGTCGTGGTCGAGCACGACATGACGTTCGTGCGCGAGCTCGACGTCAAGGTCACCTGCCTGCACGAGGGTTCCGTGCTGGCCGAGGGCACCATCGACCAGGTGTCCGAGAACCAGCGTGTGGTCGAGGTCTATCTGGGGCGCTAGCGCATGTCCCGAAAAAGTGGGAACCGGTTTTTCGATAAGGACATGCGCAAACCAAAGGCACTTCCATGCTCGAAGTGAACGCCATCGACCTGCATTACGGCGCGGCGCAGGCGTTGCGCAACGTCTCGCTGACGGCCGAGCCGGGCAAGGTGACCTGCGTGCTGGGACGCAACGGCGTCGGCAAGACCAGCCTGCTCGATGCACTCGCCGGCCAGCAACCGATCAGCAAGGGCGCGATCGTGTTCGACGGGTCAGACATCACGCGGCTCAAGCCGAGCGAGCGCGCCCGCCGCGGCATCGCCTATGTGCCGCAGGGACGCGAAATCTTTCCCCTGCTGACGGTCGAGGAGAACCTCAAGACCGGCTTCGCGCCGCTCAAGCGGGACGATCGCTCGATCCCCGACGACGTCTTCTCGCTGTTTCCGGTGCTGGGCGACATGCTCGGGCGGCGCGGCGGTGACCTCTCCGGCGGCCAGCAGCAGCAGCTCGCCATTGGCCGGGCGCTGGTGATGCGGCCGAAGCTCCTGCTGCTGGACGAGCCGACCGAGGGCATCCAGCCCTCGATCATCAAGGACATCGGCCGCGCCATCAGCTATCTGCGCAACCTCGGACAGATCGCGGTCGTGCTGGTCGAGCAGTATCTCGACTTTGCCCGCGAGCTGGGCGACCATTTCGCCGTCATGGACCGCGGCGCGATCGTCTATTCCTGCAACCGCGACACCATGGACGAGGCGAAGCTCAAGCGCGCCATGGCCATCTGAGGGCTTGGCGATCCGAGTGCGGCGACATTGCCCATTCTGACGAAGGATGAAGCGTGCGACACGCGGCAGCCGATGCGGCCGATACCTTCGCGGCGAACCGCGCCGTGGGACGCATCGCGCTCGCAGTGGCGGCGAACAACAGTGTGACGCGCCGTTCGCGGGTCGCGGAGCAGGGCTCCCTGCGCGTGCGCTGCCCGGGGCCGCCCGCGGACGAGCTCGAGGCCGTCATCGTCAATACCGCGGGTGGCGTGGCCGGCGGTGACCGGTTCGATCTTGATGTCGCGGTTGCGCCGCGCGCGCGGCTCGTGGTGACCACCGCCGCGGCGGAGAAGGTCTATCGCACGCTCGCGCCGGACGCGACCATCGATGTGAAGCTCGCCGTCGGTGCCGGCGGCTCGCTCGCCTGGCTGCCGCAGGAGACGATCCTGTTCGACCGCGCGCGGCTGCGACGCTCCATCGAGATTGATCTCGCCGAAGGCGCGAAGTTGCTGCTGGCCGAGGCCATCGTGTTCGGCCGGTCCGGCATGGGCGAAGCGGTGGAAGACTGCTCGTTGTTCGATCGCTGGCGTCTGCGCCGCGCCGGCGCACTGCTCCACGCCGAGGCCGTGCGGCTCGATGGTGCGATCGCGGCGAAGCTCGCGAAGCCGGCGATTGCCAAAGGCGGCATCGCAGTCGCGACCGTGCTGGTGGTGCCCGGCGACGAAGCCACCGTGGAGGGCGTGCGCGCGCTCGGCGACGAGTTCCGCGGCGAGGTCGGCGCCTCCGCCTGGAACGGATTTGCCGTGGTGCGGTTCTGTGCTGCCGACGGCGCGGCGCTCCGTCATGACCTCGTTTCGGTGCTCACGTCGGTTCGCGGCGCGGCGCTGCCGCGGCTTTGGCTTAATTGAGGATAGTGACTGAAGGCAACCCATGAATCTCACTCCGCGCGAAAAGGACAAGCTGCTCGTGTCCATGGCGGCGATGGTGGCGCGCCGGCGGCTCGAGCGCGGCGTCAAGCTCAATCATCCCGAGGCGGTGGCGCTGATCACCGATTTCATCGTCGAAGGCGCCCGCGACGGCAAGTCCGTCGCCGAGCTGATGGAGGCGGGCGCCCATGTGCTCACGCGCGCGCAGGTGATGGACGGCATCGCCGAGATGATCCACGACATCCAGGTCGAGGCGACGTTTCCGGACGGGACCAAGCTCGTGACCGTGCACGAGCCGATCAGATAAGCGAGGCAGCCATGATCCCCGGCGAGATGTTCATCAAGGACGGCGAGATTGAGCTCAATGCCGGCCGCAAGACCGTGACGCTCGCGGTCACCAACAGCGGCGACCGGCCGATCCAGGTCGGCTCGCACTATCATTTCTTCGAGACCAACCCGGCGCTCAAGTTCGATCGCAAGAAGTCGCGCGGCATGCGGCTCGACATCGCCGCCGGCACGGCGGTGCGCTTCGAGCCGGGACAGACCCGCGACGTCACGCTGGTCGCGCTCGCCGGCAAGCGCACGATCTACGGCTTCAGGCAGGATGTGATGGGGAAGCTGTAACCCGAACCTCTGATGCGGAGGGCAGGCCATGTCCGACACATCGCGCAAGCCGGTCGAGATCGGCGTCGTCCTGCAAGGGGGTGGCGCGCTCGGGGCCTATGAATGCGGCGCCCTGAGCGCGCTGCTCGAGCTGATGGACGAATTCGCCGCAAGCGGCCATGAGATCGCGCTCAAGGTGGTGGCCGCGGTCTCGATCGGCTCGATCAACGCGGCCTGCGTGGTCGGCGCCGGGAACCATGCCGATGCCCGCGCGCGCCTCAACGCGCTGTGGGACGACCTGACGCTCGAAGCTCCGCCGTTCTGGACCCAGGCCGCGCAGCGCGACCTCGCCTATTTCGGGCTGCCCGGCTTCTATTCGCCGCGGCCGGATTTCTGGACCGCGCCGAGCTGGACCTACGTCTACGATACCCGTCCGTTGCTGGCGACGCTCGCCCGGCACGTCGATTTCACCGTGCTCAACGCCAGCACGACCACGTTCGCGGTGACCGCGGTCGAGATCGTCACTGGCGCGATGCGCGTGTTCGCCAACCGGCCGGTGGGCGACGTGCCCGCGATCAAGATCGAGCCGCGCCACGTGCTGGCGAGCGGCAGCCTGCCGCCGGGCTTCCCGTGGACCGAGATCGACGGCATGCCGTACTGGGATGGCGGCCTCGTCGACAACACGCCGCTCGGCCTGGCGATCGACGCCTTCAGCACCGATCCCGCCGTCGACCGCATGCTCGTGGTGATGAACCTCTATCCCTTGCGTGCGCGGCTGCCGCGCAATCTCGCCGGGGTCGAGGACCGCATGCATGAATTGAGCTACGGCAACCGGATGCGGCAGGATCACGAAAACGCGCGGCGCATCAATGCGCTGGTGGAAACCATCGACGAGCTTGCGGCCAAGGTCGCGCCGGACGATCGCAGTGATTGGCTCAACGCCCGCCTCGACGAGGCGCACCGCTACAAGATCATCGACTGCATCGTGAATATCGACATGCAGGATCCCGCTGTCACGCTGGTGCCGGCGGCGCAGTCGCCGGCGGACGACAAGAACGGGATGCGTGATTTCTCGGCGGAGACCGTACGCCGCCGACGCCGGGACGGATTCAGGTTCGCGCAGGATCTGCTGCGGCCGGCATTCGAAAATCGCTGGCTAGCGACATGAGGAGGTGCAGCGGCAGCCACAAAATAGCAGCGGGCAGACCGAGGCCTGCCCGCCGAGCTCAAAGGTCCGCTCTGGAAACACGAAGCCTCATTGAACTCGGTCCATCGTCGATGGTGCGCACAATCGACGAGAAGCGAGGGTCTCGAGACGGCTCCCTGTAAGCCAAGGTGTACGCTACGAGCTGACTGAGATGCTACTTCCGTTGCGGCTCGGGATCAACTGTCACGTATTCGAAGCGACTGTGGAAAGCGGGAATCAATTATGGCGACGAAGATCAAAAGTTCCGTCTATGCCGACATGTTCGGGCCGACCACCGGTGATCGGGTACGGCTTGCCGACAC
>Ga0126382_10000216_pt1 | contig 21896 bp, 23 predicted proteins | sample PanSoiMetPlot_30_FD_92548 | JGI IMG/M metagenome (GOLD analysis project Ga0126382, IMG submission 92548) | Tropical forest soil microbial communities from Panama - MetaG Plot_30 | ecosystem: Environmental > Terrestrial > Soil > Tropical forest > Bulk soil | place: Panama | collected 2016-02-17
CCGACGTCATGAAACAGAACAATTCCAAAGTAGCCGGATAAGGTCATGGACAAGTTCACCACCCTCGAAGGCGTCGCGGCGCCGCTCAAGATGATCAATGTCGATACCGACATGATCATCCCGAAGCAGTATCTCAAGACCATCAAGCGCACCGGGCTCGGCACCGGCCTGTTCTCGGAGAAGCGCTACAAGGACGACGGCAGCGAGAACCCGGACTTCGTGCTCAACAAGCCGGCCTATCGCAAGGCCAAGATTCTGGTCGCCGGCGACAATTTCGGCTGCGGCTCCTCGCGCGAGCACGCGCCCTGGGCGCTGATGGACTTCGGCATCCGCTGCGTGATCTCGACCTCGTTCGGCGACATCTTCTACAACAACTGCTTCAAGAACGGCGTGCTGCCGATCAAGGTGTCGCCCGAGGATCTGGACAAGCTATTCGACGATGCCGAGCGCGGCGCCAATGCCACCCTCTCGATCGACCTGGAGAAGCAGGAGATCCGCGGTCCCGACGGCGGCGTGGTGAAGTTCGACATCGACGCCCACCGCAAGCATTGCATGCTCAACGGCCTCGACGACATCGGACTCACGATGGTCAAGAAGGACAAGATCGAGAGCTTCGAGCAGAAGTCGAAGGCCGCGCGCGCCTGGGCCTAGGCCTGAGCTTGGGCCCGCTCACGCCGCTTCGATGTGCGCGACCTCATAGAGGCACGGCTCGGCCTCCTTGATCAGCTCGCCGAAGCGCGGCCACTGCTTGCGAAACTCGGGCGAATGGTGGGCGGCCTCGAGCTTCTTGCGGTTGGTCCATTGCACATAGTTGATGATGTGGCTGCGATCCTCGCTGCGGTGCAGGCTGATCGACACGAAGCCGGGCTGTGTCGCCATGAAGCGGGCGCGCTGCTCCATCAGCTCCAGCACCTCGCTCTGGTGTTCCGGCGGAACTTTGACCGTGGTGATCTGGGTGACGATGTCGTTGCCTGGTCGGATCTCGGGCATGAGCGGCCTCCTCGGGCTGGTGGACCGATAACGCCACCGATAACGCCCATGAACGCGGCCGGGTTTCGGCGTGCGCGACGATCCTATCGCTTGACCGGGTCGCTGGTGTCCGGGTTCTGGAACGAGAACGCTTGCCGGTATCCCGGACGCGCCTGGATGCGCTGCCACCAGTCCGCGACCTTCGGCCGCCGCGCTGTGCTGATCATCTCCGGTCGCGCCAGCACCTCGATGCGGTTGAGCATCGGCGCCATCGCGATGTCGGCGAGCGAGAATGATGCTCCGGCGAGCCAGAGGCCGTCGGCGAGTTTCAACTCCATCTGGTCGAGCATGTAGTCGAGCTTGGCGTAGGCGTCCTCCTCCTCGTCCGCGGAGACGCCGACCTCGAGCCGCCGCTTCAGCCGCCGCGCGATCATTGGGTTGGGACAACGCTCCGCCGCGGCCATCTGCTCGGCGCGGGAATAGCGCTGGTCCATGCGTTTGGCGTGGCGGAGATTGTGCGAGCAGGTGTTCACGTTCCAGTGCGCCAGCTCTTCCGAATTGTAGAGCCACAGCCGCATCTGTGCGCGCGCGTGCAGATCGTCGGGACGCAGCTTCACCTGCGGAAAGCCGTCCTCGAGATATTCCAGGATGATGTTCGATTCGATCAGCACGCGGCCGTCGTGGTCGAGTGTCGGCACGACCGCCTTCGGATTGAGCTTGGTGTACCATGGCTCGTAGTTTTCGAACTTGAAGATGTCGACGTGCCGGCTCTGCCATTCCAGGCCTTTCTCGGCCAGGCACATGCGCGCCTTCTGCGAGCACACCGAGCTCCAATAGTGATAGAGCGTCAGCATCGTCGTCCTCCTCGACACTCCGCGTGGCGGCATGCAGACTAAGCGTCGGTCAGCCGAGGGACAACCATGCGCAAGGATTCGATACTGCTGATTGCCGGAACCGCCGTTGTCGGCTTTCTTGTTTTTGCAGCTGGTCAACCCATCGCGGCGCAGGAGACTTATCCGACACGACCGGTGCTGTTGACGCACGGTTTCGCCGCCGGCGGCAACGGCGACGTCGTGTCGCGCATCGTCGGCGACGCGTTGAGCCCGCGGCTCGGCCAGCCGGTCATCATCGAGCCGCGGCCGGGCGCCGGCGGCAACACCGCTTCGGCGCGGCTCGCCAAGGCCGAGCCCGACGGCTACACGCTGATCACGCTGACCGGCGGACATGCGGTCTCGGCCGCTATCTACAAGACGCTGCAGTTCGATCCGCTCGACGACTTCCAGATGGTGTCGGTCTACGGCTATCAGGCCTTCATGCTCGCCGTGCGCAAGGACAGCGCCATCAAGAGCATGGCCGACCTGATCACGGCGGCGAAGGCATCGCCGGGCGAGCTGACCTATTCCTCGGTCGGCGTCGGCTCGACCCAGCATCTCGCCGGCGCTCTGCTCTGCGCGATGGCCGGCATCGGGATGACCCACGTGCCTTATCGCGGCGGCACCGCGCCGATGACCGATCTCCTCGGCGGCACGATCGACCTGTCGGTCGACACCATCACCGTGATCGAGCCGCAGGTGCGATCCGGCAACGTCCGCGCGCTCGGGGTGACGAGCGGCACCAAGTGGTGGAGCCTGCCCGACATCGTGCCGATCGCCGACACGGTTGCCGGCTACGATGTCCGCACTTGGCTCGGAATGGCGGCGCCGAAGGCGACCCCGGCGTCGGTGGTGGCGCGTCTCAACGCGGCGCTGCGGTCCGGGCTCTCCGACGCGCAGGTCGACGAACGGCTGCGCAAGGTCGGCATGGACGTGCGCGCGAGTTCGCCCGAGGAGATGCGCGCTATGGTGGCCGCGCAGATCGCGAAGTGGAAGCAGGTGGTCGCGGACGTCAGGATTCCGCAGCAGTAGGGCAGGATCAGCCGGAGGACGGTGGCGGCGCGGCCTGCGGCCGGATCATGACGGCGGCGACGGCGGCGCCCGCCAACGCCAGCGCGGCGGCGAGCAGCATGACGAGCCGGATGCTGTCCACGAGCGCGGACCTGACGGCGTCCTCGGCGAGCCGCCGCTCCTCGCCCGGCACCGCCATGCGCGTGTCCAACACGAATTTGCCCCGGGCGCCCTCGATCGCCTGCACGACGGCAGGCGGCAGCGTCGTGGTCATGACGCGATGATCCAGTGCCCGATTGTAGACGCCGAGCGCCACCGCGCCGAGCAGCGCCACGGCCAGGAGATTCGCCAGTGTCGCGGCGGCGTTGTTGATCCCGGCGGCCACGCCGGCTTGCCGGGTCGGGACGGCATTGATGACGGCTGTCGTCAGCGGCGCAACGGTGACCGTCATGCCGAGACCGAGCACCACCATGGGCAGGAGGAAGCTCGCCCAGTAAGGGGCCCTGGCGTCGGGCAGCGCGAACAGCAGGAAGCCGACGGCGGCGATCGTCGGTCCGATGACGAGCGGCAGGCGCGGACCGAAGCGGTCGAGCAGGCCGCCGCTCCAGCGTGACAGCGCCGCCATGATGACGGTGAACGGCAGGAACACGGCGCCCGCTGCCGTCGCCGAGTAGCCGTGCACCTGAATCAGCAGGTAGGGCAGAAAGAAGAAGGCGCCGCCGAGCCCGGCATAGAGCACGAGCGTCAGCAGGTTGACGCCGCTGAAGGTGCGCGACCGAAACAGCCCGAGCGGCATCATCGGCGCGCGACCGCGGCGCTCCTGCCACACGAAGCCGGCCAGCAGCAACAGGCCAGCGACCACCGACACGCCGACCAGAGAGTCGCGCCAGCCGCGATCGGGCGATTCCATCAGCCCGAACACCAGCGCTCCAAGGCCGGTCAGCGCCAGCAAGGCGCCGCGCCAGTCGAGCTCGGCCGGTGCCTCGGGGTCGCGGCTCTCGGGGACGTGGCGGAGCGCGATCCAGATCGTCGGCAGCGCCACGAACGGATTGATGAGAAAGATCCAGCGCCAGCTGTAGTGATCGACGATCCAGCCGCCGAGCAAGGGACCGATCGCGGCCGAGACCGCGGAGAAGGCGGCCCAGGTGCCGATCGCCTTGCCGCGCTCGTCTTCGTTGAAGGAGGCGCCGATGATCGCCAGCGAGCAGGGGATCAGAAGGGCGGCTCCCGCGCCCTGAATCCCACGCGCCAGGATCAGTTCCGGAACGCTGGCCGAGAAGCCGCATCCAACCGATGCCACGGCGAAAATGGCCGTGCCGATGGCGAAAACCAGCCGCCGCCCGAACCGATCCCCGGCGGCGCCACCGACCAGCAGCAGCGCGGCCAGCGACAGCGTGTAGGCATTGACCAGCCACTGGATCACCACGACAGACGTGCCGAGGTCGGTCTCGATCGCCGGCAGCGCCACGTTCACGACGGACTCGTCGATATAGGCCATGGTCGACGCCAGGATCGTCACGACCAGCACCCAGCGCTTCTGCTGCTCCAGGCAGGTCGTGGTGCTCCGGGCCGACCGGATCGCTTCTTGATCGCACGGTCTGGCCCGGGGATTGATCACGATTGAATCGCAAATCAGGTGGCTGTTGCCGTGATGGCGTCCGCGATCGCGACGGTGCGGCGCGCCATGTCGGCGTGCAGGCGCTCGACCATGCGGCCCTCGAGCTGGATGACGCCCTTGCCCTTGTTCTCCGGCAGGTCGAAGGCGGCGATGATTTTCTTCGCCTGCTCGACCTCGTCGGCGCCGGGCGAGAATGCGGCGTTGCAGGGCTCGATCTGGTTGGGATGGATCAGGGTCTTGCCGTCGAAGCCCATGTCACGTGCTTGCGCGCATTCCGCCGCGAAACCCTCGGCATTGCCGAGGTCGTTGTAGACGCCGTCGAGGATGTCGATCCCGAAGGCGCGCGCGGCTGCAACGCAATTCATCAGCCACGGCAGCATCGCCGCCCGCCCCGGCGTGATCTTCGCCCGCGTGTCCTTGGCGAGATCGTTGGTGCCCATCACGAAGCCCGCGAGGCGGGTCTCGACGTCGCGTGCGGCGCCGGCGATCTCGCCGGCATTGAGCATGGCGAGCGGCGTTTCCATCATCGCCCAGACCCGGATCTTGTGGTCGGCGCTGATGTCCACCAGCCGCTCGGCCACGTCCTCCAGGTTGCCGGGCTTGGAGATTTTCGGCACCAGCACCGCGGCGGGCTTGGCCTTGGCGATGGCGTCGAGGTCATCGAGCCACCATTGGGTGTCGAGGCCGTTGATGCGGACGATGACCTCGCGCGTTCCGAAGCCGCCGGCGGTCACTGCCTCGGCGACCTGCTTGCGGGCGGCGGCCTTGGCGTCGGGCGCGACCGAATCCTCGAGGTCGAGGATGACGGCGTCGGCCGGGAGCGTGCGCGCCTTCTCGATCGCCCGGGCATTCGATCCCGGCATGTAGAGCACGCTGCGCCGCGGACGGATGGTCATGTCAATTTCTCCAGATGGACTCGACATCAGGCTAGCTCGCGTGCAGGACCTGTGCCAGTCGATCGCAAGGAGAAACGCCGATGTCAGCTATCGGGTTGCCATGAGCCTGCCGCCGCGTTTGATCGAAGGATACGAGGCGTTCCGCTCCGGCCGCCTTGCGACCGAGCAAGACCGCTATCGCGATCTGGCCGAGCAGGGGCAGTCACCCGAGATCATGGTCATCGGCTGCTGCGACTCCCGGGTGTCGCCGGAAGTGATCTTCGATGCCCGGCCGGGCGAACTGTTCGTGGTGCGCAACGTCGCCAACCTGGTGCCGCCCTACTCCCCCGACGGCATGTATCACGGCGTATCGGCGGCGCTCGAATTCGCGGTCGGCGCGCTGCGCGTCAAGCACATCGTGGTGCTCGGCCATGCGCGTTGCGGTGGCGTGCGAGCGTTTGCCGAAGGCAGCGCCCCGCTGTCGCCCACCGACTTCATCGGCAAATGGATGTCGCTGATCGCGCCGGCGGCGGAGCGTGTCGACCACTTCCGCGATACACCGGATTACCTCGCGCGCCTGGAGCAGGCCTCGATTGCCAATGCGCTGGACAATCTCCTGACCTTCCCGCGGCTGCGCAAGCTGATCGAGCGCGGGCACGTCACGCCGCATGGTGCGTATTTCGGGGTGGCGACCGGCGAGTTGTCGGTGCTCGATCGGCAATCCGGTCGTTTCGTGCCGGTCGGAAACCACGCGGTCGGGGCGTGACCGGATCTCGCGAGGTGTGGCTCGCCGGTGTGGATGGTTGCCGGAGCGGCTGGGTCGTCGCCTTTGTCCGTCCCGCGGACGGCAGGGCGCGCGTGCGCATCGTGCCGCGCTTTGCCGACGTGCTCACCGCGCCAGAGGCGCCCGTTGTTGTCGCCGTCGACATTCCGATCGGGCTGCCCGAGCGCGCGGGTTACGGCGGCCGCGCGGCCGAGAACGCGGTGCGACCGCTTCTGGGTGCACGGCAGTCCTCAGTGTTCTCGGTGCCTTCGCGGGCGGCGCTCATGGCGGAGGACTACCGCGCGGCCTGCGCCATCGCGCTCGCCACGTCGGATCCGCCGCGCAAGGTCTCGAGACAGCTCTACATGATCGCGCCGAAAATTCGCGAGGTCGATCTCTGTCTGCGTGCGGCCGCGGCCGCGGCGCGGGTGTTCGAGGTGCATCCCGAGGTCGCGTTCTGGCGCCTCAATGGGGAGCGCCCGCTCGCTGAGCCGAAGAAGGTCAAGGGCCGCTGCTACGAACCTGGCTTGGCGTTGCGCCGATGCCTGCTGATCGATGCGGGCATGCCGGCCGCCGCGGTGGGTGCCGCGGCGCCCAAGGGCGCCGGCCCCGACGACCTGCTCGATGCGCTGGCCTGCGCCGCCGTGGCGCGGCGCATCCACCTCAGGCTGGCGAAGCCGTTCCCGAATCCGCCGGAGCGCGACGGGTTCGGCTTGCCGATGGCGATCTGGGCGTAGTCGAAGCCGGTCAGGCCGCTTTCTGCTTGGCCGCGATCAGCTTGCGGTTGATCAGGCACTCCGCGATCTGGATGGCGTTGAGTGCGGCGCCCTTGCGCAGATTGTCGGACACGCACCACAGCGAGAGCCCGTTCTCGACCGTCGCGTCCTCGCGGATGCGGCTGATATAGGTCGCGTCCTCGCCCGCCGACTCGTAGGGGGTGGCGTAGCCGCCTGCCTCGCGCTTGTCGATGACGAGGCAGCCCGGCGCGTTGCGCAAGATGTCGCGCGCCTCGTCCGCGGTGATCGGGTTCTCGAATTCGATGTTGACGGCTTCCGAGTGGCCGACGAAGACCGGCACGCGTACGCAGGTGGCGGTGAGCTTGATCTTCGGGTCGAGAATCTTCTTGGTCTCGACCACCATCTTCCACTCTTCCTTGGTGTAGCCGTCCTCCATGAACACGTCGATATGGGGGATGACGTTGAAGGCGATGCGCTTGGGAAACTTCTTCGGCTCGACCTCGTCGAGCACGTAGACCGACTTGGTCTGGGCGAAGAGCTCGTCCATCGCCTCCTTGCCGGCGCCGGACACCGATTGATAGGTTGCCACCACCACACGCGTTATCTTGGCCTTGTCGTGCAGCGGCTTGAGCGCCACCACGAGCTGCGCGGTCGAGCAGTTCGGGTTGGCGATGATGCCCTTCTTGCGGAAGCCCAACACCGCATCGGCATTGACCTCGGGCACGATCAGCGGCACGTCGGCGTCGTAGCGCCAGCACGAGGAATTGTCGATCACGACCGCGCCGGCGGCGGCGATCTTGGGCGACCATTCCTTCGACACGCTCGAGCCCGCCGACATCAGGCAGATGTCGACGTCGGAGAAGTCGTAATGCTCGAGCGTTTTGCACTTGAGCGTCTTGTCGCCGAAGGAGACCTCGGTGCCCTGGCTGCGGCGCGACGCCAGCGCCACGACCTCGTCGGCCGGGAACGACCGCTCGTCCAGGATGGTCATCATCTCGCGGCCCACATTGCCTGTGGCGCCGACCACCGCGACCTTGTAACCCATTGTTAACTCTCCGAAAGCGTTCCGGCGACCTGCCCATGCGCCGACCGCGAAGGTAGCGCTTCTAGGCGAAAACCGCCGATAGTTCAACGCCCGCCTGTTTGGCCGCAATCGCCGGTCGGCGACTTCGGTCAAAAGCCGGGCATTCTCGTAATCACTTGGTCACGCTGCGAACCGATTTGGTTCAAACCTCCCGGCGAGGTCAGCCTACGTGCAACCTCTTACGTGCGAGAAAATCTGCAAGGTCTCGGTGCGATCGGGGAGGGCGTTCACCGCCGCGCAACATGAGTCTGGAAACAGTTTCACCCAAGATCGTCATCGCGGGCGCCGTCATCCGCTACGGCTTCTATCTCGTCGGCTCGCTGGTCCTCGGTGGGATTGGTCTGGTGGTGCTGTCGGGCTGGAATTGGCTGCCGCAGGCGATCGATGAAGCGCCCGCCTTTCGCATCTCGGCGCCCGGCTTGCAGCATCTGTCGGTGAGTGGCCACGTGGTCAGCAGCGGGCGGTTCGGTCGCGTCGAGGTGCGTCAATACGGTCGGCTGAATAGCCGCGAGCAGGATCTCGCCGTCGTCATGGTCATGCCGCCCAAGGGAATCGGCATGGGGACCGAATTCGTCCAGGATCTGCGCAACGTCAACCTGCTGCGCGGCGCCCGCGCCACGATGATGCCGACTCACTACGACCTGGAGAACCGGTTCGGCGAGTTCCGCACCACCGAGATGCGTGTCGATACCGATGGCCGCTGGAAGAACTGCCTGGCGTTCCGCAGCCGGCTCGATACCGCGGCGGTCTATTTCACCGGCTGGTATTGCGATGCGAGCGGCACCAAGCCAGGTGCCCAGGCGCTGGCCTGCCTGCTCGATCGGTTGGTGCTGGACGCCGACCTTGCGTCGAAGGAGGCGAACGGGTTCCTGCGCGCGCGCATGGGGCGCGCCGCCTACTGCTCGGCCGAGGCCGTAACGCAGACCACCGACACGGGGCAGCGGCGCATGTCATCGCCGTCGCGCTGGTCGCAGCCGACCGCGCAGCAACGTTACTGAACCGACCGCTCACTTCTGGAACGGATTGCGCCAGCCGCCCGGCGTCGTTCGCGGCGGGAACGCGGTCTCGAGGTAGTCGAGCATGACCTTGCGCTCGGCGTCGCGCGGCTTCGGCATGTTGTGCTTCTGCGTCATCCAGTCGAGGGTGTCATCCCACTGCCGGCGCGATTGAGCCTGCGCCGCCACCACCTTGAAGCCGTGGCACGGGGTGCAGGCATAGAAGGTGTCGTCGCGTCCGGGGCCGGCGGGATAGTCCTCGGGCTTCTCGTCGCCCGGCGTGAAGGCCGGGGCCTGTGCCGCGACCGGCCCCATTGCGAGCGTCAGCGCGAGGATCGCGAGCGGGACGAGGGTGCGCGAGGTCGTCATGCGATGCGGATCGCGACGCGGTGGAGCGCATTGCCGCCGTAGCCCTGCGGGTTCCAGTTGCCGGCAATGTGCGGCTGCATGAGGCCGCGCGAATCGGTCGCGCGCGCCCATATTTCGTAATAGCCCTCGCTCGGCAACTTTATCGTCGCGGTCCAGCGCTGCCAGTCGTAGGGATTCTTCGGCCTGGCGACCTGTGCGGGCTTCCAGCTCGCGCCGAAATCGGTCGAGACCTCGACGCGGCGTACGGTGAGGTCGCCAGCCCAGGCGGCCCCACGCAATTTCACCTCGCGCACGTCCTTGCCGAAGGTGGCCCCGTTCATCGGGTTGGTGATGATCGAGCGCACCGGCATCGATTCGAGATCGCGGAAGTTCTTCTCGTCCGGCTTGTCACCCGGAACCATGGGATTGATCGGCACCCGATAGGAGGTGCCGCCCATGCCGGGCCCGTCGTGCACCTTGTCGCGCAGCCAGATGCGGGTGAACCATTTCGACGACACCGAGCCCGGCCAGCCCGGAATCATCAGCCGCACCGGTCCGCCGTGAATGTTCGGCAGCGGCTCGCCGTTCATGGCGAAGACGATGAGGTTGTTGACGTCCATCGCCTTCTTGATCGGCACGCCGCGTGAGAGCGCGTCCTTGGTCGGGTCGGCGAGGTTGCGATCGGCGCCATAGTTGCCGGTGAACACGGCGGACGGCTTGACGCCGGCGGCCTTGAGCACGTCCACGAGCCGCACGCCGGTCCACTCGGCGCAGCCGATGCCGCCGTTGCCCCACTGGTTGCCGCGCGCCTGCGGGGTGAAGAACGAGCGGCCGTTGCCGCCGCATTCCAGCACCAGCCGCCGCGTCACCGGCTTGAACTTGGTCTTGAGTTCGCCGAGCGTGAGTTCAAGCTTCTGGTTGACCTCGCCGTCGACTACGATCTTCCAGGCGTCGGGCTCCTTCGTCGCCTCCGGAATCATGCCGTTGTTGCGGACGAAGAACTTGTCGGTCGGGGTGGTGTCGTCGTCGAGCAGATGCTCGGGCGTCTCCGCGACCAGCGGGCGCTCGCCGAGCACCACCAGCTTGTCGCTCTTGCCCGGGAAATTCAGATGTTGCGGTCCCTTCGGCGCGGCGCCCTGCGCCATGGCCGCCGGGATCATTCCGCCGGGCATGTTCGCGCCGAACGGTATGTTGCCACCCACCGCCGCGCCCATGGCTGCGAGGCTGGCGCCGCCGAGGAAGCCGCGGCGATTGATGCGAATGCGGCCGAAGGCGATTGCGTCGGCGCGTTCGGGATCATCACGATAAAGTTCTTCGATCGAGCGCTCGGTGTTGTGGGGCATTGAGGGGGCCTCCCTGGGGTAGTGGTTTCTGGTGGATTTTTCTTAAAGTCGCGCTACTCGCGGAATATTCATATCATCCAGGGGCGAAATAATAAATGATTCTCCCCCATCGTGGCAGCAGGAGCGAGGGAATTTTGCCACACCTGCCGGCAGAGCGGCCTCGCGGGGCCATGGCCGCTGTTACGGAAACCGAAACCGCGCTAGTGTACTGACGACCTGGGGAAATCGGATGAGGGGTATCATGGATATCAAGGCATATGCGGCCGGGCTCTGCGTTGCGGTGATCGCGGCAACAGCGCTCGTCGCTCCCTCCGCCGAGGCGCAGACCTACCAGACCAATCAGGCTCAGAAGAAATACACGCGCACCGCCAAGGCGGATCGCCCGCGGGCTCGCGTCACGGTGGCGCCGCGCTCGTTCCTCGATGCCGGCACCGAGGTGAAGCCCGGCGAGCGGAAGTTTACGGACTACGCCTTCCCGCCGGGCAACGCGGGCTTTGGAATCAGCTCGGTGACCAATACCGGCGGCAAGGTTGGCTGGGCCACCGATCCGTTCATCCCGTGGCCCCAGCTGGGCGGGTTTAACCGCTGGTAGCTCTCACTCCGCCTTGATGTTGGCGGCGCGCGCGGTCTCGGTCCAGTTCCTGATATCGGTCGCGATGGTGCGTTGAAACTCGGCCGGCGTGCCGCCCGCCGGCAGGATGCCTTGCTGGGCGAATTTGCCGATCAGGTCCGGCTCACGTAGCGCGCGATTCACTTCGGCATTGATCCGCTCGATGATGTCCTTCGGAGTGCCCGCGGTGGTGAGCAGGCCGATCCATTGGATCGCCTCGAAGCCGGGAAAGCCCTGCTCCGCCACGGTCGGCAGGTCGGGAAACTGCGGCTCGCGTGTCAGGTTGCCGGTGGCGATCGCGCGCAACGCGCCGGCCTGGATCTGCGGCAGCGAGAGCAAGGTCGAGATCGCGGTGAAGTGGGTGTCGCCGGCCACCATCGCGGTCATCGCCGGCGCGCCGCCGCGATAGGGGATGTGCTGCAGCTTGATTCCGGCCTTCCCGCTGAACAGCTCGATCACGAGGTGGGTCTGCGTCGCCGCGCCGGGCGACGCATAGTTGAGCTTGCCGGGCTCGGCCTTGGCGAGCGCCACGAATTCGCTGAGCGATTTCGCCGGCACCTTCGGATTGACCAGGAACAACAGCGAATTCTTCGCCACCATCACGATCGGCGCGAGGTCCCGCTCGGGCTCATAGGGCAGCTTCGGATGGGTGGCCGGCAGCACGCTGAAGCTCGAAGCCACCATCAGCAGCGTGTAGCCGTCGGGCGCCGCCTTGGCGGTGGCGTCGGTGCCGACGATGCCGCTCGCGGCCGGACGGTTGTCGATGATGAAGGGCTGGCCCAGGGCGCGCTCGAGATAGGGCGCCACCAACCGTGCCACCACGTCGTTCAGGCCGCCGGCGGCGAACGGAACGATCAGCCGGACCGGTTTGGAGGGATAGGTCTCGGCCTGCGCCGCAACGGCGGCAAATGCCACGAAACAGGCAACCGAGCACAGAAAATCACGCCAACGCCGCATATGCCGTCCTGCGGATGAGGTCTTGCCGCCGCACCATAACGGCGGCGCGGCGCGCCGCAAAGCGCGCAGGCAAGACCGATTGTCCCAGGTGAACTTGGCCGGGATGCTTGCTCAGGCGGCATGATCTTTTCTGCGGTCGAACTCCGCCCACACGCCGCCGTCGCCGTCCCAGCTGCCGCGGCTCGCGGCCTTGGAATATTCCGTCGCGCGCTGCTCGAAGAAATTGGCGTGCTCGACTCCGTTGAGGATCTCCACCAGCCACGGCAGCGGATGCGGCCGCAGCTGGCGATAGCCGGCGGGGTCGCCTGCGAAATAGCCGAACACCGGCATCAGCTTGAGCTGGGTGAGCCGCCAGTCCGCGATGTAGCGCACATAGGCGCGGATGTCGTCGGCGCGCATGCCCTCGATGTCGCCGAAACCGAAGGCGAGGTCGACGAAGCGCTCCTCCAGCCCCACCATCGTCTTCGCGACGTCGATGATGTCGTCGCGCACGGCGGGCGTCACCGCGCCGGTCTCGCGGTGCCACTCGTGGAACAGCCGGATGATGCCCTCGCAATGCAGGCTCTCGTCGCGCACCGACCAGCTCACGATCTGGCCCATGCCGTTCATCTTGTTGTGGCGGGGAAAGTTGAGCAGCATGGCGAAGCTCGCGAACAGCGCCATGCCCTCGGTGAAGGCGCCGAACATCGCCAGCGTGCGTGCGACGTCGGCGCAGGTGGCAACCCCGAAGCTGTGCATGTAGTCGGCCTTGGCCCGCATCTCGGCGTAGTCGCGGAACGCCTCGAACTCGGTCTTCGGCATGCCCAGCGTCTTCAGCAGCAGCGCATAGGCATCGATGTGGACGGTCTCCATGTTGGTGAAGGCGGCCATCATCATCTGCACTTCGAGCGGTTGGAAGATCGGGATGTAGCGCTTGAGGTAATTGTCGCCGACCTCGATGTCGGACTGCGTGAAGAAGCGGAAGATCTGAGTCAGCAGGTTGCGCTCAGGCTCGGTGATGCGCGTCGAGGTCCAGTCCTTGATGTCGGCGCCGAGCGGCACCTCCTCTCCCATCCAGTGGGTCTGCTGCTGGCGCTTCCAGAACTCGTAAGCCCAGGGATAGCGGTCGACGTCATAGGTGCCTGACGCGTCGAGCAGGCCGATCCTGCCGTCGCCGATGAGGTCGTGCGGATTGCAGACGGAGAGGTCGATGATGTCGGTCATGTTATTGTTCCTTCCGCCCGGATCATTGGCAGGCGAGGCATTCGTCATAGTCGGTGCGGGCGGTCTGCTGCGCGCTCACGGCCTCACGCGCCGACGAGCCCGGTTCAGGGCGAGTGTCCGGCGCGTGCACTTTAGAGTTGCCGCGCTGGCCGCTCGCTTCGCTCGCCAGCGCGGCGTGCGCCGTGAGCCGGCCGGCGAAGGCGGCGCGCTGGATCGATTTCGAGCGGCAGTAGTAGAGGCTCTTCACCCCGCGCTTCCACGCCGTCCAGTGCAGCATGTGCAGGTCCCACTTCTCGATGTCGGCCGGCAGATAGAGGTTGAGCGACTGGCTCTGGCAGATCAGCGGCGCGCGGTCGGCGGCGAGATCGACGATCCAGCGCTGGTCGATCTCGAAGGCGGTGCGGAACACGGCCTTGTCGGCGTCGCTCAGCACGTCGAGGTGCTGCACCGAGCCGTCATGCGCGACGATCGATTGCCAGGTCTCGGGAGTATCGGCGCCGACGCGCGCGAGCAGCTTGGTCAGGTACGGATTGCGGACCACGAAGGCGCCGGAGAGCGTCTTGTGGGTATAGATGTTGGCCGGGATCGGCTCGATGCAGGCGCTGGTGCCGCCGCAGATGATGCTGATCGACGCGGTCGGCGCGATCGCGAGCTTGTGCGAGAAGCGCGCCGCCATGCCGCGCTCGAGCGCATCGGGGCAGGGGCCGCGCTCCTTGGCGAGCCGCACCGAGGCGGTGTCGGCGTCACGCCGGATCTTGCGGAAGATCTTGAAGTTCCAGGACTTTGCCAGCGCGCTCTCGAACGGGATGCCCTGTGCCTGCAGGAAGGAATGGAATCCCATCACGCCGAGCCCGACCGAGCGCTCGCGCAGCGCGGAATAGCGCGCCCGCCGCATGCTGTCGGGCGCGGTGGTGATGAAGCTGGTGAGCACGTTGTCGAGCATGCGCAGGATGTCCTCGACGAAGCCCGGTTCGTCGGTCCACTCCTCCCAGGTCTCGATGTTGAGCGACGCCAGGCAGCACACCGCGGTGCGCTCCTCCTCCCGGTGATCGCTTCCGGTGGTCAACGTGATCTCGCTGCAGAGGTTGGAGGTTGCAACCTTGAGGCCCAATTCACGCTGATGTTTCGGCAGCGCGCGGTTCACGGTGTCGATGAACAGGAGATAGGGCTCGCCGGTCTGCAGCCGGTTTTCCAGGATGCGCTGCCAGAGCATGCGCGCATCAAGCTCGCGTAGCGCCTCGCCGGTCTTGGGGCTGCGTAGCGCGAACATGCTGCCGGTCTCGACCGCGCGCATGAACGCGTCCGTCACGTTGATGCCGTGGTGCAGGTTGAGCCCCTTGCGATTGAAATCGCCGGACGGCTTGCGGATCTCCAGGAATTCCTCGATCTCGGGATGATCGATGTCGAGATAGACCGCGGCCGAGCCGCGCCGCAGCGAGCCCTGGCTGATGGCGAGCGTCAGCCCGTCCATCACGTGGATGAACGGAATGATGCCCGAGGTTTCGCCGGCGCCCTTCACCGCCTCGCCGATCGAGCGCACCTGGCCCCAATAGGTGCCGATGCCGCCGCCGTTCGAAGCGAGCCACACGTTCTCGTTCCAGGTGGTGACGATGCCTTCGAGCGAATCCGGCACCGCATTGAGGAAGCAGGAAATCGGCAGGCCGCGCGTGGTGCCGCCATTGCTGAGGATCGGCGTCGCCGGCATGAACCACAGCCGCGACATCGCATCGTAGAGGCGCTGCGCGTGGGCGATGTCGTCGGCGTAGGCGCAGGCGACGCGCGCGAACAGGTCCTGGTAGCTCTCGCCCGGCAGCAGATAGCGGTCGGTAAGGGTCGCCTTGCCGAACGCCGTCAACAGCTCGTCGCGGCCGCGGTCGAGCGCGAGGTCGGCGGGTTTCGGCGGCGGCGCCAGCGGCGCCGGCAGTGGCGCCGGAGAAGGAGCGCGCCGCGGGATCGCTGCGGTGGCAGGCGCGACGCGTGCCGACGAGCCCGGTTCAGGGCAAGTATCCGGCGCGCGCACCATAGAGTTGCCGCGCTGGCCGCTCGCTTCACCCGCCAGCGCGGCGCGCGGCTGTTGGACCAGGTGACCGTGCCGGTCGAAGTCGAAAGCGTAGGCAGACATCGCAACCCCCGTCGATGGTTGGGGCTGGTGCCGGGCGGACGCGTTGCAGCAGAGCCGGCGGAGAAACCGCCGGGGATGCAAGCGACCTCCGTGGCACCCCGCCCGGAGACGTTTCACATGGCGACGGCAGGTCTCCTGGCTCGCGGGTCGTTGCTGTCGTACGGCCTTCCCGGCGCAAGTCGGCGCCAGTGACCATGTGCGACGACAGCTCGCCGCTTACAGTTGCGGGGGCAGCCCCGGCTTTGTCGCTGCCGACGCACCGGGTTCCCTCTTAGCCTCGAATCCACACTAGATATGCGTGCTTCAAGGACCGTCCCGACTACATATGGTAGGGAGCGCGGCGAGTCGTCAAGACATTTCGGTGGGTGGCGCGCCGTATGGTGGCTACTTCGTTAATGCCGCCATCTCGGCAATGACGGCGTCGCCCATCTCTCCCGTGCTCACCACCTTGCAGCCTTCCGACTTGATGTCGGCGGTGCGCAGGCCCTTGGCGAGCGCCGCGGCGATCGCCTGGTCGATCAGGTCCGCTTCCTTCGGCATGTTGAGCGAGTAGCGCAGCGCCATGCCGAAGGACGCGATCATCGCGATCGGATTGGCGATACCCTTGCCGGCGATGTCGGGCGCCGTGCCGTGCACCGGCTCGTACATGGCCTTGCGCTTTTTCGTCTTCGGATCGACCTCGCCGAGCGACGCCGACGGCAGCATGCCGAGCGAGCCCGTGAGCATGGCGGCGATGTCGGACAGCATGTCGCCGAACAGGTTGTCGGTGACGATGACGTCGAACTGCTTCGGCCAGCGCACCAGCTGCATACCGCCGGCATCGGCCAACTGATGCTCGAGCTGGACGTCCTTGAACTCGCGCGCATGCACCTGCTTGATCACCTCGTTCCAGAGCACGCCGGTCTTCATCACGTTGTGCTTTTCCATCGAGGTGACCTTGTTGCGGCGCTTCTTCGCCAGCTCGAAGGCCACCCGGCCGATGCGCTCGATCTCGTAGGTGTCGTAGACCTGGGTATCGATTGCGCGCTTTTGGCCGTTGCCGAGATCAGTGATGGTCTTGGGCTCGCCGAAATAGACACCGCCGGTGAGCTCGCGCAGGATGATGATGTCGAGGCCGTCCACCACCTCGCGCTTGAGGCTCGAGGATTCCGCGAGCGCCGGATAGCAGATCGCCGGACGGATATTGGCGAACAGGCCGAGGTCCTTGCGCAGCCGCAGCAGCCCCGCCTCGGGTCGGACGTCGTAGGGCACGCCGTCCCATTTCGGCCCGCCGACCGCGCCGAAGATGACGGCGTCGGAGGCATGCGCCTTGGCCATGGTCTCGTCGGTGATCGCGACCTTGTGGGCGTCGTAGCAGCAGCCGCCGGCCAGGGCGTCCTCGGTCTCGAATGAGCCCATCTTGCGGGCGTTCATCCAGGCGATGAGCTTTTTCACCTCGGCCATCACTTCGGGGCCGATGCCGTCGCCGGCGATCAGGAGGAGCTTGTGGGCCATTGCAGGGTGCCTTTTGTGAGTGCGTTTCCGCGCGGATTGCTAAAGGGACGCGCACGGCTTGGCAAGCCGGCGCGCGATTTGCCAAGGTCGGTGGCGATACCGTCCACCAGATGCGAAGCGGGGAGGTCCATGCGCAGCCTGCCGATCGTCCTTGCTGCGGCATTGCTGGGGAGCGCGGCGCTCGCACAGCAGCGCGAGCCGGCTGCCGAGGTTCATTGCGTGCGGGACGAGAGGCGATCGGAGGAGCCAGCCCAGGCCGAGCGCAGGTGCTTGGAGCGACTGACCGCTCTGGCCTCCCGCGATGGCGACGTGCTGCGTCTTGCGCTCGACGACGGAAGCTTCAAGACGTTCATGGATGAAAGAACGGCTTGCGAACAGCACGAGGCCGAGAAGTGCCTCATGCACCGCCTCGCCACTTATTATCCGATCCAAAGATTATTCGTGGTCGAGCGACAGGCGTACGAGTCGTTCGATGTCATCGTCGTCAGCGGCCGAACCGGAGGCGTCACCAGGATGGATGCTCACCCGCATTTGTCACCTGGCGGCACCCGATTGGTGGCAGCCGCCGCCATCGAGGCTTGGGAGGTCGAGCAGCACATCGCGATCTACTACGTCCAGAAAGATGGGCTCAAGGCGGAATGGAGCTACAAGGCCAAGGTCTACGAATTGTGGGAGTTCGTCTCGTGGAATGGCGATGAGCGTATTGAGCTCAACGTAACCCTGCGGACGGTCAATCGGGGCGGTGCTGAAGAACTCGCAACGCAGCGGGCGGGGCTTCGGCGGACCATAGTCGGCTGGGAATTGAACAAGAATGTCGCTCGGTGAGCATGGCGGACCGTGCTTGCATGCGGCGAAATCTGCTAACGTTTTCGCGATCGTTGGCCGAGGTCGAGCATGGGCACTGCAGCGCTGCCATCGCGCATGTTCGCGATAGCCGCGCTTGTCGCGCCTGCGATAGCGCTGCCCGTTGGCCTGGCGCCGCGCGGTCGGATGGTGCAACGGGTTGGCCGCGCTGCTGATGTACGCGGCGCTCGCGAACGGATCGGTCGCGCTGGTGTCGCCGCTGGTGGCCACCTATCCGCTGGTGACGGTCGTGGGCACCACGCTTCTGTTCGGCAAGGTCGAAGGCGGTGCGCAGCTCGCGCTCGGCGTGGCGCTAACCGTCGTCGGCGTTGGGCTGTTGATCGCGGGCTAGTTGCCACTGAACCAGTTGTAGCCCTGGTCCTCCCAGTAGCCGCCGAGATATTTGTCGGTTACGGCCAGCTCCATCACGTATTTGGGATTCTTGAAGCCGAGCTTGGTCGGCATGCGCACCTTCATGGGGAAGCCGTACTTGCGCGGCAGGATCTGGTCGTCGAACTTGAACGTCATCTGCGTCTGCGGATGCAGCGCAGTCGCCATGTCGATCGAGGTGGAATAGCCCTCGGCGCAGCGGAACCAGACATATTTCGCGCGCGTGTCGGCGCCGATACGGCGCAGGAATTCCGAGAACCGCACGCCCGACCATTTGCCGATGGCGCTCCAGCCCTCGACGCAGACATGGCGGGTGATCTGGGTCTCCTGCGGCAATGCGTAGAGCTCGTCGAGCGTCCAGGACTTCTTGCTGTCGACCATGCCGCCGACCTCGAGCTTGTAGTCGTCCTTGTCGACCTCGGGCGCCTCTTCCTCCGGGTAATAACCATTGAACGGGAACGGCCGAGTGATCGCGCTCTCGGGATAGGTCGGCGCCAGCCTGTTCGGGTTGAACAGCCAGCCCTGCACCCGGTCGTTGAAATAGGACACCTGCATCAGCGCCTTCTCGGCCGACAGGCTGTCGACGATGTCGCAGCCGGTGAGGAAGGCGAGCGCACCGAGGCTGGCGCCGCCGCGCAGGAACAGCCGGCGGGTGGGATCGGGCATCAGCTTCGCCGCGTCCTTGATCAGGAGCCTGGGATCGACGCCGGGTGGATTTTTTCGGATGCGGGACATTTGATGTCTCTACCTTCCCGTGATCATGGCGCGCAGCGACTTCGGCACCAGCAGCGCCATCACCACGTGCACCATCAGAAAGCCGACGATCGCCGCCATCGCCAGGAAGTGCACGTAACGGGCAGCGTCATAACCGCCGAACACTGCGGTGAGTTCCTGCAGCTGCACCGGCTTCCAGATCGCAAGTCCCGACAGCACGATCACGACGCCGGCCAGGATGACCCCGAGATAGAGCAGCTTCTGCACCGCGTTGTAGACGGAGAGATCGTCATGGCTGAGCTTGCCGGTGAGTGCGGCCTTGGTGTCGGCCAGCACGGCGCCCGGGCTGATCGGCACGAGCTTGCGGCGGAAGCGGCCGGTGACAATCCCGAGCACGATATAGACGAGGCCGTTCACCGCCAGAAGCCACATCGCGGCGAAATGCCAGAGCAGCGCGCCCGCGAGCCAGCCGCCGAGCGTGATCTCGCGGGGGAACCTGAATGGGAACAGCGGCGAGGCGTTGTAGATTTCCCAGCCTGAGCTGATCATGACCGCCATGGCCACCACGTTGATCCAGTGCGTCACGCGCACCCAACGGGGATGGATCACAACGCCGACCGTTGCGGCCTGCGGCAGGATGCGATCATGAGTTGCTTCGATGGTCATGGCCGGGCTTTGCACGCACTTGCTGCAAGGTGATATGGCGCGAGTTATAGCAAACCCCTATGGGCCGGTCCTTCACGTTACCGTGCCATCGAGTTACGGGCGCAAAGCCTCATTAGATGCACATTTGCGCGGAATGTCCGCCGGGCAATTTGGAGTTAACGATGTCCAGGGAACACAGCGAGGAAGCCGCCAAGGCAAGCAATAAGACAAGCAGCGGCAATTTCTTCGAGGACTTCCGCGTCGGCGACACGATCAGGCATGCGACGCCGCGCACCGTCACGGTGGGCGACGTCGCGCTTTACATCGGCCTGTTCGGATCGCGCTTCGCGGTGCAGTCCTCGGACGCGTTCGCGCAGGCCATCGGCTATCCGCGCGCACCGGTCGACGACCTGCTCGTCTTCCACCTCGTGTTCGGCAAGACCGTGCCGGACATCTCCCTCAACGCTGTCGCCAACCTCGGCTACGCGGCCTGCCGGTTCCTCGCGCCGGTCTATCCTGGCGACACGCTCAACGCGGTGTCGGAGGTGATCGGGCTCAAGGAGAATTCGAGCCGCAAGACCGGCATCGTGTTCGTGCGCTCGACCGGGTTGAAGCAGGACGGAACCAAGGTGCTGGAATACGTGCGCTGGGTGATGGTGCGAAAGCGCGACGAGAAGGCCGAGGCGGGCGGCGATCACGTGCCGCGCCTGCCCGACACGGTGCTGGCGAGCACGCTCGGCGATGCCTGCCCGCGTATCGACGTCGCCGCCTACGATCTCGCGCTCGCGGGCAGTTCCGCGCGCTTCGGCGATTACGAGGTTGGCGAGAAGATCGACCATGTCGACGGCATCACCGTGGAGGAGGCCGAGCACCAGATCGCGACGCGGCTCTATCAGAACACGGCGCGCATCCATTTCGACCAGTATTCGGCGGCGCAGGGCCGCTTCGGCCGCCGCCTGATCTACGGCGGGCACGTGATCTCGCTGGCGCGCGCGCTCTCCTTCAATGGCCTCGCCAACGCGTTCCACATCGCAGCGATCAACGGCGGGCGGCACGTATCGCCGCTGTTCGCCGGCATGACCGTGTTCGCGTGGTCGCAGGTGCTGGGCAAGGCCGACGTGCCCGGACGCGACGACGTCGGCGCGCTGCGGCTGCGCACGGTCGCCACCAAGGATCACCCCTGCGCCGACTTCCCGCTCAAATCCGGCGAGGAGGACGAGCCCTCCGTGCTGCTCGATCTCGATTATTGGGCGCTGATGCCGCGGTAAGCTGCTGTACTACGCCGCCGTGCGCAGGTGCTCGACCAGTTGCCGGGCATAGGGCGGCAGCTCCTCGAAGTTGCGGATGCAGATCGTGAGCTCGCGCACCGCCCACGGGTCGGTCAACGCCACCGATACCACGGATTGCGCCATCCGCCGCGCCGTGGTCTCCGGCACGATGCCGATGCCGACATTGCGCTCGACCATGCGGCAGACCGCATCGAAGCTGCGCAATTGCACACGCAGCCGCAGCGGCCGTCCGATCAGCGCCGCCTTGTCGGCGAGGAAGCGCTGCAGCGCGCTGGCACGGTCGAGCCCGACGAAATCGTAGTCCAGCACCTGAGCAAAGGCGATCTTCGATCGCTTGGCGAGTGGGTGCGCGCGCGCCACCACCAGCACGAAACGGTCCTTGCGGAACGGGTAGGTCTCGAGCGCGCTGGTATCGACGGTCGCGGCGACGATGCCGAGGTCGGCGACCCCTTCGGCAATGAGCCCAACGATCTCGTCGCTCAGACGCTCTTCCAGGTCGACGCTGACATGGGGGTGGCTGGCGAGAAACGAGCTCAGCGCCTCCGGCAGGAACTCGGTGAGCGCATTGGTGTTGGACAGCACCCGGACCTGGCCGGCGAGCCCGCCGGCATAGGCTCCGAGATCCTCGCGTAGCCGCTCGGCCTGGCGCAAGATCACGCGTGCGTGCTGCAGCAGCGTGCGTCCGGCCTGGGTCGGCGTCACGCCATGGCGCCCGCGCACCAGCAACGCCGCTCCCAGTGCTTCCTCCATATGGCGGATGCGCGTGGAGGCTGCGGCCAGAGCCAGATGCGCGCGCTCGGCGCCGCCGGTGATGCTGCCGGCCTCGACGACGTGGCGAAACAGGCTGAGATCGGTCAGGTCGAAACGCATGGTCGAAACGTTTGGCTCGCTGCGGCCGGCGGCCCGCACGCGCGGGATGCCTCACCTGCCTTCGAATTCGACGAAGGAAAGCTACGCCAAATACCTATTGTCCGCCAAGTCCCTGGGGATCATATTCGCGGTTGACGAAAGCTC
>Ga0126382_10000217_pt1 | contig 21868 bp, 11 predicted proteins | sample PanSoiMetPlot_30_FD_92548 | JGI IMG/M metagenome (GOLD analysis project Ga0126382, IMG submission 92548) | Tropical forest soil microbial communities from Panama - MetaG Plot_30 | ecosystem: Environmental > Terrestrial > Soil > Tropical forest > Bulk soil | place: Panama | collected 2016-02-17
CGCGCTCGACCTCCCGCAGCCGGTCCTCTTCGACGTCGCCACCAAAAAGAAGTTGGTCGTCGATAACGCCATCTTTCCCAACCCCTACCAGCTGTCGCGCCCCGAATGGCGTAAGGACAGCCGCACCTTCATCTTTGAATACAATCAACGAGGACATCAGGTTTACCGAGTGATCGAAGTAGACGCAGCAACAGGCGCTCCCCGTGCTGTGATCAGCGAAGAGCCCAAGACCTTCTTCTGCTACTCAGGTAAGAAATACCGCCACGAACTTGCCGACGGCAAAGAGATCATATGGATGTCCGAGCGGGATGGTTGGAACCACCTCTATCTCTGTGACGGAGTGACGGGCAAAGTTAAGAACCAGATCACCAAGGGCAATTGGGTGGTTCGGGCTGTGGATAAGGTCGATGACGAGAAGCGCCAGATCTGGTTTCAAGCGAGCGGGATGTATTCAGGCAAGGATCCGTATCTTACTCATTATTACCGGATCAACTTTGATGGCACGGGTCTGACGGCACTGACCGAAGCCGATGGAAGCCACAATGTTGTTTTCTCGTCCGACATGAAGTATTACGTCGACACGTGGTCGCGAGTCGATCTCCCGAACATAAGCCAGCTTCGCCGCACGTTCGACCAGCAAGTGCTACTTGAACTCGAGCGTGGAGATATTCAAGAGCTTCTAAAAACCGGTTGGCGACCCCCTGAAGTATTCACCGCGATCGGCCGCGATGGTAAGACGGACATCTGGGGCGTAATAATCCGGCCCGCCCAGTTCGATCCGTCGAAGAAGTATCCGGTGATCGAAAACATCTATGCCGGCCCACAAGGCTCATTTGTTCCCAAAAGCTTCAGCACGCAAATCGGGATGCAGTCGCTCGCCGAGCTTGGGTTCATTGTTGTGCAAATCGACGGAATGGGGACGTCTAACCGGTCGAAGGCGTTTCACGATGTGGCTTGGAAGAACCTCGGCGACGCCGGGTTCCCCGACCGAATTCTGTGGCACAAAGCAGTCGCCGCCAAGTATCCGTATTACGACATCACACGAGTCGGAATTTATGGCAACTCGGCAGGCGGTCAGAATTCGCTGGGTGGGATGTTGTCCCATCCTGAGTTCTACAAAGTGTGTGTCTCATCGTGTGGCTGTCACGACAATCGAATGGACAAGATTTGGTGGAATGAGCAGTGGATGGGCTGGCCTCTGGGACCGGAGTACGCGACATCGTCGAACGTTGATAACGCCTCCAAACTTCAGGGCAGCCTGTTGCTGGTGGTCGGAGAAATGGATTCGAATGTCGATCCCGCTTCGACGATGCAGGTGGTCAACGCGCTGATCAAAGCCAATAAGACCTTCGATCTGTTAGTGATTCCCGGAGGAGGGCACGGACCCGGCGGTGCATACGGCGAGAGGAAGCGCAACGACTTCTTTGTCCATCATCTGCTTGGAGTAGAGCCTCCGGATTGGAACGCGACGGATAAGGGTAAGGCTCCCGCCGTGGGCAATTAGCGATCTATGAAAAAAACACGCGTGAAGCAAGCTATCTTGGAAGATTGAGCGGACGATGCCTGCTTTAAGCCCCAGTAACATAGAGAATTGTGACGAAGAATCGAGTTAGAGTTCAATTCAGATCGAGTTGTACAGAGATAGAGCTGGAAGCGTATTGAGGATTGGGCATTCTCAATATGGATTGACTTAATATGAGATCCTGGAGTGACGTTGATGCGGAATGACAAAGCGGACATAAAACCTCTTGTGGCCACATTTCTGCTTTTGTTTCAATTTGCAGTGAGAGCGCAGCAGCCAAATACTTCGACGGAAAAGACGCAAAGGGATAAAGAACTAATCTTCAGCCGTTATCCGATCATTTCATTTGATGCTCTCGCTCTGTCTCACATCGGGAAATCCGTCGTGACTAATCTTACACGTGATGACTTTACGATTTTGGAAAATGGTATTAAACAGGATATTTTTGCTTGGCGACGCCCGCCCGCCCCGTTATCCTTCCTTTTAGTAATTGATCCTGCTTCTGACGACACCAATGCAAACGCGCTAGATCACCAACTCAGCACGATGAAAGCGTCTCTTATTGCAAGACTAAATTCTAATGACGAGGTGAGCGTTGAGTTATTCGGGGAACGTCCGACTCTTTTGCAGGATTATACGAGTGATAAGCAACTGATAAATGATGCACTGGACCGGGTCTCTCAGCAGCGTCTGGTGTCAACGATGCCAATCGACCAAAGGTTAAGCAATGGGCTAAAGGAGGCCGCCCAACACGCCCGATTCGTTCAAAACCCTGAGGCCCGTCGCGTTATCATTCTAATCTCAGACTCAGCCGAGAAAATTCGTGATTTGCTGATATCGCCAGAAGCCGTGAGAGCCATTATAGGGCCGGTTCCTATTATCTTTTGCTGGAACGTAACCGGGCATCTTGATTTTCAGGTATTGGGTGAATCCCAATACTCTCTGAATAAGATTAGCCTCCTTAACTTAGTCCAGTTGACCGGGGGGGGAGTTCGTGAATAACGAGTGGGAGGCTTTTATTGAGCAGATGAGAGGAAGATACTGGATAGCCTATTTACCCTCTGCTCAGCGGCGCGGAGGGGAATTGGTTAAGATTGAGGTGCAACTCAAGCCGAGCCCAAAACTAAACATCAATGATGTTGCGCTCACATATTCTAGAATTGCCATTATTCCATCAGTTAAATAGCAGCGAATTGAGCTGTAAGCACCCACTCCGTTGAAATCTTTTACCGTCCTGAATTCGCGACTGCCTATTGATTCGGGTGATGATAGTAGTCGGGATTCTGGCGACCGCCGGCGGAACCAGAGCGCAAGATTTAAAGGACCAGCCTAACCCCAGTCTTCGCATAAAGGACTCCTCCACGTCAGGTCAGTACACCGAGCGCTGGGGATAGACGGGCGACAAGCGGGCGGGCCACATACCAACTTCTCTGACAGCTCGGTGCGAGACTCAGGCTGGATGGCATTCAGCTCGCAGGTGGCCCAAACTTGGTTTACCTCGCCGCTTCAGACTCACTCCTGCTCGGAAGCACACGCGCTTTCTGCGTGAGCTTGCGATCGCCAACCTTCAGCGTCACTTCGTACTCGCCGGGAGGAATATCACGAAGCTCGCTTTGCGGCCTCTGGCGAAGCTCACCCTCGGATTGTTGCTGTCGATTCAAGCCTCCAAGCTCCAGGGCTACTCGATTGATTCCAGCTTTATTGGTTCCTTCGAGCGTCCGCAATGTCGCTCCTCCGGCCGCTGTCAACGTTATCGTTACTTTCTCTTTCAGCTGCTGTTTGAGGTAATAAACCACCGAGAGCCCGTTCGGATCGTTGGCGGTGATCAGATGACGATCACCAAGCATCCGGTAGTTGCCCACCGTGCCCTCGCTCCTGCGCGTCCTTGGCTGGACCTTAAAGAAATGTACATCTTCGTTCACAACCGCATCACTCATCTCGCGAAGCACAGAGATGTTCGTGATCCATATGCCTCGACCGTAAGTGCCGGCGACCAAATCTGCCTCCCGCGGGTGAATGATCAGGTCGTGCACCGGAACGGTTGGCATGTTCCCCCTCATCGCGAACCATCGCGCTCCGCCGTCGAGGGTTACATATATCCCCGCATCATTGCCGACGAATAACAGGTCGGCATCCGAGTAGTCCTCTAAGACCACATTGATCGGCCGGTTTGGCAGGTTGTTCGCAATTGAAATCCATGTTGCACCGTAGTCGGTGGTCTTGAGAAGAAATGGCCTGAAGTCATCCTGCCGGTGTCTCGATTTGGCGACGTATGCGATCGCGGCACTCGAGTTCGACGCAAACACCCGCGTCACCCACGCGTCTACGGGCCCGCCGGCCTTCGCAACATTATCGGTCACATCAGTCCAACTCGCTCCGGCGTTCTTTGTGACCTGCACCTTACCATCATCCGTTCCAACCCAAATGACTCCGGATGCTGCTGGAGATTCTGAGATGGTTGTGATCGTGCAATGTTGGATCGCTGCTCCGGGCGGGCTGATCTTGTTCGGGTCGTTAGTCGTCAGATCGGGGCTGATCTCTTCCCAGTGATCGCCGCGATCGCGCGAGCGGAACAACACCTGCGCTCCTGCATACAACGTCTTCGGATCGTGCGGCGACAATCGAATCGGCGCGACCCAGTTGAACCGCAACATCGGTTGGCCCGCAGCTCTGGTCGGCGCAATGATCTTTCGAACTCGCGTCTTTTGATCATAACGAGCGTGACGCCCGAATTCCTGAGTGTTATAAACCCAGCGGCTGTCGGTGGGATCGACTTGATTGTACATGCCGTCGCCAATCCCGACAGTGACCCAATCAGCAAACCCTACGCTGCCCGACCATCCGTTGCTGGGGCCTTTCCACGACTCGTGGTCCTGAAGGCCCGCGTAGATGTTGTAGGGATCCTCCATATCGACGGTCAGCGCGTACACCTCACCCAGTGGCAGGTTCGCCAGATGATCGCAGGTCTTGCCACCGTCATATGAGACAGCCACGCCGCCGTCAGAGCCGGCCATCAGCCGGTCCGAGTTCTGAGGATCTATCCAGAGCGTCCGGAAGTCCCCGAACGCGCGGCGAAACACTCTGTTGGCTTGCGGTCCGCCGAGCCCCGCCCAGGTTTTTCCGCCGTCTTCCGAGCTGCTGATGGACCCGCCTGTGATGAAAATCCTATCGAGGTTGTTTTGATCGACACGAAGCTGATTAAAGGCATAGCCGGTTTTTCTGCCAACGTCGTCGCGGGCCGAATTCATCTTGCGCCAGGTCAAGCCTCCGTCGTCAGTGCGGTAGACCTCGCCGCCAATCAACCGCTCGCCCTGTGGCGCCCCAGTAGGCTGCGGTGTCGCTGAACCTTCAGGCGTCTTGTTTCGGTTATCAATCACTGCGTACAGAATACTCGGGCTCTTTTGGTAGATATCCAGCCCGATTCGTCCAATGATGCCCTCAGGAAGTCCCCCCGAGAGCTTTTTCCAATTCGAGCCGCCATCCGTCGTTTTGTAGATCCCGCTTGAAGGTCCTCCGTCCTCCAGCCGCCACGGACTACGCATGCAGTCATAAGTCGCAGCGTACAGTATGTCCGGCTTGCTGCGGTCGATCACAAGGTCAACTGCGCCAGTTCGGTCGTTGACGTAAAGAACCTTCTTCCACGTGCTGCCACCGTCGGTGGTTTTGAAGACCCCTCTCTCCTCGTTATTAGAAAAGAGGTGCCCCATCGCAGCGACGTAAACAATGTCGGGATTAGTCGGGTGAATCACGATCCTTGCAATGTGATGGGAATCGGTGAGTCCCTTGCGCTGCCAGTTCGTGCCGCCATCGAGCGACTTATAAAGGCCGTTGCCAGGATAGGCGCTTCGAGTGCACGATGCATCTCCGGTGCCGACCCACACGACCTCACCGTTCGAAGGCGCGACCGAGAGAGCTCCCATCGACCAAACGTCTTTGCCTTCGAATACCGGCGTGAAGGTCGTTCCGTTGTTAGTCGTCTTCCACACGCCACCATTCCGCGCCGCCACGTAGAAAGTGTAGAGATGAGCTTTCGCAGGTGCCTCCGGGACCGCGATATCTGAAACCCACGCGCTAACTCGAAACGGGCCGAGGTTCCGGTAGGAAAACCCGGTGTTAATGGCCTGCTCGATGCTTGCGCCACCCTCTGCTCTCAGGGTGATCGCCGATAGAAAAATGATCGCGAGCAGGATTGTGGCGATTCTTGTTGTCTGGCGCATAGTTTCATCTCCCTCTTGATGGTTGGTAAAGGGATCGATTGGCACGTTACTTCAGAAGTGTGGGGTTAACAAAGTACGGTCAGCTACTGAAATACTCGGACATCTATCACCGCTCCCGCAGTCGCATCGGTGTGAGCCTGGAACTTCACCGTGATTCGCTGCTTGCCGCGCGTCAGAGTTCCGGGAATCGGGTACTCAAAATCGAATAGCTCAGTGGGATGTATCTCGAGTGTTTGCGAAGCGACCTTTTGGCCGTCAACCAGTATGTCAAACGCGCGTAGCCGGCCCTCGCTTCCGCGATAAGTGCAAGCGAGCGTAATCGGCTTGACGGGCGAAATCTTCAGTTCATAGCTGAACCACCCGTTGCGAGCTTCGCGAAACCTGCCACCCTGGTTTGTGCGCTCGCCCTGGTAGTTGTGCTCGCTTTCGCTCTGGGCCGCACCTGCAGTCACAAAGTCGACGGTGCGATTCTCGATCTCCTTGCGGCGGGCTTCAAGCGCCGCGATCTCCGCTTTGCGCTTCTCCCATTCGAGTTCTGTGTAAACTTTCCAGTACACGGTGTAACGGGCGTCGAACACTCTGTAGAACGGCCGCAAGGTTGCATCTTGAGGTCGGGCGAGTCCTTCAGTTCTGAAAGTCAGTGGCGCACCCGCGACCGGTTTCACTCGAGCGAGCACGTCTTTTACTTCGCCGATGAATGCTGGAACCTGGATAGCCTTGACACGATTCAAGAGCGGCGCGTTCGGACCATACTGGACTTCCTTGCTCAGACCTTCCTTCCCCAGATCGCCGGCCAACACAATCGGGCCGTACAACACCGCGATCATCCTGGGATCATCAGGCATCGCTTCAATTCGCAAGCTCATCGGCAATCGGATGTCGATGGTGTCGCCGTTCTTCCATTCGCGCTCGATGGTAACGTACGACCCGGGCTGCGCATTGATCGCTTGCTTCATGCCGTTGACGGTCAAAGTAATTCCTGACTGCGCCCACAGAGGATACCGAATCTTGATCGCCAGTCGGACAGACTTCTGCGGCTTGAGCACGAGGCGCGTCGAGTCTTCTTCCGGGAACCGCGTCTCCTGTCGCACAATCAAACCTTTTTCTTTCCAGTCTAACTCAGATGGGACGAACAGGTTGACGTAAAGCGACTGCGCATCGTGAAAGTAAATGGTATCGGGGTACTTTGCATGGTTCTCCATTCCTGTACCCACGCAGCACCAGAAAGAGTCTTCGGGTTTGGAGAAAGTCTTGAACGCGCCAGGACGCAGCGGAACGTAGTAGCACATCATCCCAGTCGCGGGATCCTGGGACGCGAGGATGTGGTTGTAAAGCCCGCGCTCGTAGAAGTCCATCCTGTCGACCGAAAGGTCCCAGGTGAACAGGTGACGCGTGAGCTTGAGCATATTGTAAGTGTTGCAAGTTTCGGTGCTGGATGGTCCGAGATGCTTCGAGAAGTGCTCGGGCGGGAAGAAAGCTTCGCCGTCGCTGTTGCCGCCAATCACGTATGACCGATGATGCGCAACGCGTTGCCAGAAAAACATCGCGACGTCGTAGTAACGCTTCTCGCCAGTCAGCTCATAATCGCGAGCTGCACCGATCGCTTTGGGTATCTGAGTGTTCGCGTGAAGCCCATTGAGAGGGTCTTCGCCGCGCGCCAGCGGATCAAATATTCGCTTGTGGTCAAACTTGCGGGACACCCGAAGATATTCTTGATTACCAGTAACTGCGTAAAGATTCGCGAGGACTTCTTCCATGCCTCCGAACTCGGTGTTCAGCGCGCGCTGCTGTTGCTCGTCCGAAAGCCTATCAACTCGGAACTTGACCCAATCCGCCATCTTCGTCACCACGTCAAGAGCCTGCTTGTTGTCGCAGTGGAGATAGACGTCCAGGAGTCCAGCCATGATCTTGTGCAGCGTGTAGTACGGCGCCCAAACGCGCTGGGCTTTGTCCACTCGATCAAAGAACTCTTCGGGATATGCCGAAAGATAACCGGTGTTAAACCCGCGAGAGGGCATTGCTTGTTGGACTTTGGCCAGTTCCGCGACCACGGACTGCGCTCGCGTCTTGAACCGCTCATCTCCTGTGCTCGAGTACATCAGCGCGCAAGCAGACAGGAAGTGGCCGGTGCTGTGCCCTCGAAGCTCGGAGTCTTGGGTGCCTTCCACGCCGAGCGCTTCCCATCCGCCGAGTGGCTTGGCCGAAGACGGCAGGCCTGCCGTCACACGGAAGTTGTGCAACAAACGATCAAGGTCGATGCTGAGAAGATATTGCTGATCGCGCAGCATTGCGTCGCGGAACGGGCCGTCCAATAGACGCACGTCCTTCAGGTCAAATGCTTGTGCCTTCAGCGGCGCCTTGTTGAGAATCTTGATCCTAGCGCTGTCTTGCCCGTACGCAACGGAGAGCGAAACCAGGATACCTGCGACGAGAGAAATTATTGATCGATGCTTCACGTCCTCATCTCCTGTTTTGCAACGCTTTTCAAATCATGTTCGGCGTAGCGCTTCTTGGTTGAGAGCGGAAACCGCAGCAATGCTCGAACAACTTCTCGGTAGCTTCAAGTTCTGACTTATCTCGTGGGTGGTTAGCGAGAGGTGAGAATAAACCAGCGGAGCCAACGCCATCAACTGTTCTAAGCAAAATAAACGCATTCTTAGCACTTTTGAGCCAGATTCGCGCACGAAAAACTTTCGAATCTCTTGACAGTGCCTTGGATTTGATTAGTAATCGCGCTACAGACTAAGACGGAGTTGACACAGTGCCAACGCAATTGCCTCCCGGCTACTTGTACGGGGACAGTTTGAGGAGCCGCAAAGTTGAGAGCTTCGAGCTATCGGACCGGGCCTACTCGCCGAACTTCAGAACACCGCGTCATTCGCATAAACGCCCGCTCTTCTGCTTCGACATTCAAGGCGAGTACACGGAGAACTACGGTTCGAAGACTCGCGAGTGCAAAGCGCCTGGTTTACTGTTTCATCCGGCAGGAGAACTGCACGCCGAGCAGTTTCACGCGTCGGGAGCGCGGTCCTTCATCATCGAAGTCGAACCCTGCTGGCTCGATTGGTTGCGAGAACATCCCAGCATACAGGACGAATTGGTCGATTCATTCGGGCGAGAGCTTGAGTTGCTTGTACGGAAACTATACCAGGAGTTCTGGCAAGTGGACGACGACTCACATCTAGTGATTGAGGGCTGATGTTGCAGATAATCGGAGAGGCTTCGCGTCGAGGCCCGCGAGACTTTTCCAAACAGACGCCGCAATGGCTCAACTGGGCAAGAGAAGTACTCCACGAGCGCTTTGCCGAACGGCTTAAGCTGTCGGATGTCGCAAAATCGGTAGGAATACACCCAGTTCATCTGGCTCAAACCTTCGATAAGGTCTTCAAGTGCACAATTGGCGACTACGTCCGCCAGCGCAGGATCGAGTATGCCTGCCGCGAGCTGGCCACCAGCGAAATGCCAATTGTGGACATCGCTTTGGCAATCGGTTTCTGCGATCAGAGTCACTTCACCCGAACCTTCAAGCGCTGCGCGGGCGTGCCGCCTTCTCACTATCGAGAGTCTTTTCGTAGACAGTAAATGGGATCGGTCTCAGGCGCGAAGTACGGCAATCTTCTTTTCGTTGAACGGTGCAATTGCCTGGTCGGAAGTATCCTTGTCTGTGACCACTGTATGGATATCGGAAGCGGGCCAGATCAAAGAAGTTCCTAGTTGTCCAATCTTCCGATGATCCGCTACCACGATGCGTTGGCGCGCCTGGTGCAGCATGCTGCGATGGATTGCGGCTTGTTCCGGATAATTTGTGGTAAGACCATGCTCGGGATGAATTCCATCAACACCTATGAAAACTTTGTCCACAAATATTTCGCTGGCGTTGCGCTGCGCGGTGTCCCCCACCACCGCGAACCAATCGCCACTGAGATACCCCCCGGTTATGAACACCTTGATATCAGGCAGGTGGCTGAGCTCCATTGCGATGTTCACCGCATTGGTTACAACCGTGATCCCTTTCCGATGACGTAAGCTGCGCGCGACCTGCGTGGTGGTGGTGCCGGCGCCGATGGCGATGATTTCTCCGTCGGCGACCAGGTTGGCTGCCGTTAGTCCGATTCGGCGCTTCTCTGCCGCGCACTGTTGTTCCTGTTCCTGGAATGATGAGACATGACGGAAGGCCTCATACAACATCGGAGCAACAGGCACAGCTCCGCCATGATTTCGATGCAGCAGTCCCTGCTGTTCCAGCTCAGCAAGATCGCGTCGTATAGTTGCGGCTGAGACATTGAACCTCCTTGCGAGGCGCTCGACAGAGACCTGCCCATGTTGGAGCAGTTCCTGGAGAATCAACGCGCTGCGATCTTCCAAGACGGAGGAATTGGTGGTCATCGCTTGAAAAAAATTGACAGAGCCATATCCCAATTAAAGGTGGGCTCCGCGGCAAGCTTAGCACTAGATGCACTCCAATATCCATCGCTTCCATGAAAGAGGCTACTGCTTGGACCACAGCATTCTCGAAGCAGTGATTACGCAGCGGATCACAGGGGTTCATTGAATGCTGAGAAATACTACTAAAGGATTCAGGAACCTACTGGCAAGATCACCACAAGCGGGGTTCACATCACATAAATGATTGGCTCTCGCTCGGTAATAGCAGGAGGGAGGCTAGTCACGTCTAATATTCCGAGAGATTACCATCGATCATTTGAGAAGATATCCGTCACTGTGAATTCTCATAGTGACTTCACGGCGTCATTTGGATACTCTTGGCTAGTCCTTCCGATTGTCTCTAGGCGGTCGGCGTTGTTTTAATCGACGTTGAGCTCCGACGACGACGCCAAAGCTCTCCGTTTCCTCATTTTAGACTTAACGGCTCGGACTCTTGCTACATTAGGTTTCTCAAGAGGAGCAAAACACAAGGTCGAATAGAAATAACCAAACATCAGAAGCGTAGGAAATCACTTGCGCTGGTACCCTTTCCCGTGAAAAGGAGGGAAAAATGAGTAAGTCCACATCTTCAGCAGAAGGGTTCGGCCCAAAACTTCAGGATCCGTCGATTCCTAACTATCGAATTACCAATTTAGATTCTTTCGAAGGCGCAACGAAGGAACCGCGACAGATCGCGGGACTCTATTTCTATCAACTCTTGGACTGCCTGGTAGACCTTGCGTATAAAGTGTCGATCGACTTTCGCAAGAGGCCACACCAGTACCAAGACTTGGGAGACGCATCCATTCCCCAGAGTCTTGCCGAGCTAAATGCAAGATACGGCACGGAGATAAACCTCTTGGCGCTAGGGCAGCGTAATGAGATTTACCTCCCCATTTTCGGCAGCTGGGATGGCTCCTCATCAAGCGAGAGCGACAGTTTCCCGCACTTGAGGGATGAACTTATCCAGGCCGCAACCGCCTTTGCCGAGCGCGCGACGAATACCGGCGTGGAGCAGCTGAGAGAAGTCGTACGCCAGGCTCATAGGCCTTTCAAAGATTATCTCGTCGGCTTGCAAGGAGATTCGGTCAGGTTCAGCAAAGACAAGGCCCTTTCAGACGAAACGGAAAAGACTTGCTATCCGATTCTGCGCAGCCAGGGGGTGGCCGCAGTTTTCGGAATCACGAGGAAAGGGGGCGGTCAGTACCCGTATGCGACTGATCCCGACGAGGATAAATTGGTCGAAGACATTTCGAAAGAGTTAATGTGGGTTGATAAATCACAAACCTACATTACCAGAGAGCGTATCAGTAATCTTCAAAGAGCAGCGCTCCGGGGCGCTGAGGCGATTGCCACGGCCATCGACTTCGAAGAATCGAGTGCAACGGACCAGGATCTCGATGTGCTGATTACCAAGTGCTACGCCTGGGGGAAGGCATTGGCGAGTCTCAAGGGCCAAGCAAAAGTCTGGGAACCTCCCCTACAGCCGACCGCGCCCACACCCGCCACGGTTGCAGCGGGGCCAACTGGATATGGGCGGTGAACCGGGGAACACAAGACGCTGCTGCGTACGTCGGACTCCAATAGATCAGTTGTCGACCTTTCCTAGTGTGGTGCGTCGAAGGATCGAACCGTGCACATCCCAGCGGAGAACCGCTGCGGCACTGTGATATCGAGGGTGTTCATGGACGGCTGACGCGACGAGTGCCTGATCATCGACTGCGATGTGCGAGCGTCTGTCAACCGGGATGCGCTAGGTGTCGGGTCGTTCGATGACGCCACGTGCACGCCCGCGGGAGATTCTTATGGCCGCCAGTCTGCAATCAACTTCCAAGTTCATGGTCGGATACTTCCCCGGATTAGCGATCCACGCGCGAGGCTACCACGTGTCAGACATTCCAGCTGACAAGTTGACCCACATTAACTATGCTTTCGCCTGGGTCTCCAATAGCGGCGGGTGCGTATCGCTCAGTCCTCAAGATGACCAGATCAACTTTCCCGCACTTCAGCTCTTGAAGCAGCAGCACCCCGCGCTCAGGACGCTCATCGCCGTCGGCGGCGCCTCCCATTCAGGTAACTTCTCCAAAGCGACCGCGACGGCCGCCGCGCGTCAATCTCTAGCGCAATCCTGCGTGAGCTTCATGAGAGTGTCGGGTTTTGACGGGATCGATATCGACTGGGAGTTTCCTGGGCCAACGGATAAACCGAACTACACGGCGCTGCTGAAGGAACTGCGCAGCCAACTGGACGTGCAAGGCGTCACCGATGGCACACACTATTTGTTGACCGCAGCGCTCTCAGGCAGTCCGGATCATTTCGCCCATTTCGAGCTCCCTCAGATTGCCCAGTACCTCGACTGGATCAATCTGATGGCGTACGACTTCTACACGGCCTCGAGCTCGAAAACACATTTTTCTGCTCCACTCTATGCTTCGTCCACCGATCCCGAACCAGATCCGAAGAAACGCTCATCGTCCAATGTAGACGCCTCGGTCCGCGCCTACCTTTCCGAGGGAGTCCCCGCCGGGAAGATCGTCGTCGGCCTGCCGTTCTTTGGTTATGGTTGGGAAGGCGTGACCAATGTCAATCACGGTCTCTATCAAGCCACGACTGGACCTGCCCACGGCACTTGGCAACAAGATGGCCTATTTGATTTTCAGGACTTGAAGAACAATTACGTGGGGACCTATCTTCGCTTCTGGAGTACCGAAGCCTCAGCGCCATGGCTCTACAGCCCGGACACCGGGATCATGATCAATTACGACGACGCGCAGTCGTTGGGTCTCAAGGCCGATTACGTCAATGCGAATAAACTAGGTGGGGTGATGATCTGGCAGTTGAGCGCCGATGACGCGCAGTCTTCTCTAGTCAACGCGCTATCGGCCCGCTTAAATCCACCCGCACCGGCGCCCTCCCCACAACCCGAGGCCTCGCCGGTGTTGACCAATGCGACTCGATCAATAACGAAGGTAACGCACGTGCCGTTGATGGTCGATACAGGGGGCGGGACGAGCGATGTACCGACAACCGAAGGGTTAGCGCTTATTAAATTTGGATACGTTCGTCAGCTTTCGCTACAGCCCGGCGAAGTCGATGCGGTACGAACCAGTGTGTCATCGGGTGCGTCACGACGGAGCGAAGAGTTCTCTGCGACTGACTCGCCCTGGGATTTGCTGACGTCCTTCGAAGGAAAACCAATACCCGCCTCGCTGCCGCCGGCAAGCGAATTTGCAGGCATCCCCGGCGCAATCCTGCAAAGCTTCGGAAAAGCACTGGCGGCGTTGCGCAAACAAGCCGTTGCCCAAATCAGCTCGAGTTTGCCGGCGCCGACAGGTCGTCCCACTGCGATAGGTACTTATGTTGAGTCGGCGGCTCCAATGCGAGTAGAGTTGCGCAAACAAGCCGTCGCCCAAATCGGCTCGAGTTTGCCAGCGGCGACCGGACAAAGTGCGATAAGTACTTATGTTGAGCCGGCTCCTCCGGTGCCAACCGCTACTCAAATCGATCTTGGCACAGCGCAGCACCTGCTCAACCTGGTTGCGGTCGCCAACAAGGGACTTGACATCAACATTGCTGCTACGCCGATCGGCATGGTCAATCTCGAACGCCTCGAGATGGCGCCGGCTGGCATCGAACGCGGAGAACTGATCGCGACAATCCCTCTGGCTCCTGGAGAGAGGACCGCAGTCGTGCAGAAGGAATGGTCGGTTACGACTAAGGAGTTCACTTCGATCGTTACTGATTCATTGGAGAACTATAGCGAGACGGGCGTCACGGACAACACCGAACTGGCCCAATCGACTACATCGAACTTACAACACAGCAACCAGTTCAACATCACAGGCACGGTCTCTGGAGGTATTCCTGATATCGTCACCGGATCGGTTACCGCTAGCTTCGGCGCGCAGGATTCCTTGTCGCAGTCAGCCACGGACAGCCGGAAACATGCGGTCGCGCTCACACAAAAGGCGTCCGCGCGAACAAAGAAAGAACACAAGGTCACGATTTCCACGACGACAGTCACAGGCACATCGCAAAGCACGACTCGTGAGCTCGTGAATCCGAGCACGACCGACCCGATCCGCATCGATTACTTCAGCATGATGCGAAAATGGCGCGTGAGATTGTATCGGTATGGGCTGCGGCTGACATACGACATCGTTATTCCAGAGCCGGCGGGAGCAATGCGGGAAGCGTATGCATACCTTGAGTGGTTGCGCAGTCAGATCGGGCCGTTTACGTTTCTTGTGCCCCATTTTCCCGCTAATTACGTAAAGAGCAAGGCGGATCCCAACTACGCCGTAATTTTAAAACTGGCAGATCAGTACAACGCACAGATCCCGCCCTTTCCAGAAGCGCCCGGGCCGATAATTATCAGTGCGTTGCTTCAGAACGACACGGATGCCAATGCCATAAGGGATGAATCACTCCCCGTCATTAATGTTCCACAAGGATTCTGGATCGAAAATTTGCTCATTTCCATTCGCCTGAGAAACGTCGGTGCGGCGCTTAGGGTGTTGTTCAGCGGGTATCCAGAAAAAAAATGTGATCGCCCTGAGGGAAACGATTTCGGACCGGATGACCTCACCAAGTTCGGTTTCTCGGACCATGCAACTGGAAACGTTGTGGTTCGAGTCAGCCACCACGACTGCCAGAATTCCGGAGTCCAACTGGAAGCAGTTCTTTCGCCCACGGATCAAAATATAAACGGTTGGCTAAACGACGTCTGGAACGCACTCTACAATGCCGCCCAAACACAATATTATGCCCAGCAGCAGGATATAGCCGGAAAAATCGCACAACTTGAGGATCAGCTAAACAATGTCGATACCCTGACGCTTCGACGCGAGGAGAGCGAGGAGATTATGAAGGGCGTTCTCCGGTACATTCTTGGGCCTGGCTTCGACCACTTACCGCAGTACGTTGTAGACGCGATCAAAAGTACTGGCGCTGACATAGTCCACGGCGTTGTCTTTACGGGAAACGAACCGGTCCTTACGCCGCTGGAATGGAGCGTGGTCCGCCAGTACGAAGATACAGTTCGTTTTATCAATCAAGCCATTGAATGGGAGAACGTCGTTTCATTTCTTTACTCGTACTTCTGGGACGTATCAGAAAGCTGGGACTTTATTCGCCAGATTCGGCATCCTGATGCGGCCCGGCAAGCGTTTCTGCGGGCCGGCAGCGCCCGTGTGGTTCTCACTGTACGGAAAGGCTGGGAAACAGCATGGGCCGGCTTCGTAGACAGTGGTATTCCGGGTGGGCCATCACCTTATCTCACCATCGCGCAGGAGATCGCAGCCTACGATGATAGGAACTATCCAGGTATCCCACCGGCCAATCCAAGCCAGCAGTCGGTACGCTTAGAGGACTCGGTATACACGACATCGTCGACAAAATTGAATCCACCGATCGGAGGGAAAGCAAACGTTGAAATCGAAGTGGGGTCAAGTAAGGGGTTTATAGTTGGGGAGCATGTCGTCATAGATTCAGGAGTTGCAGAAATCTATTCTCCAGATAACGCTGGACGCCAAGAGAAAACAACGATTATCGCCATCCGCGACGGCACCCACATTACGCTTGCACAGGTATTGTACCCACACGGGAGCGATGACCAACCTTATGCGATAGTCCAACCTGGTGAAAAAGGAGTGTTGATCGCAGAATGGTTCGAGTATACGCCGACGTCGGGGACGGACATTGCGGTTACAAGCAATTTGGCGACGGTCGCCTGACCCGTAGGAAAGGCTTCCTCGAGCACCCGCCCTGCGCTAGCGCTACGGTCCAAGCCGATGTCCCAGCGAACGCCCGTGGAGTACAACACAGCAGTAGGCTAATGGATTCGAACCGCATTTCTCGGAGCGTGGATGGGTCACGCCGCGTTAGTCATAATGAGACGGTTCAGTCAGGCTGGAAGGAACGAGGCCAGGCCAGTGCCGCTCGAGAGTCGGTGACCTATGGGCGCTTTCGGTGGGTTTGACGTCGACACGTGGCAGGCGAATACCTGTTGGCTGTGGCGTTGGTCAAACCTTCGGTTCATAGGCTTCTACCTTAACCACCTCGAACATCCGCATCATGCTGGGAGCAATTGGAATACACACCTATATGATCTAACGGATAGCGGCTGGCGGATCTTGCCGCTCTGGTTGCCCTTCAGCTTCCAGGACATCCTTGCTCTCATGCCAGCGACGGACGGAGGGACGGATGGCAGGACCGCAGCGAGCGCCGCGACTAGCGCAGGCTTCGAGCGTGGCGCAACTATTTATCTCGACGTGGAGGCTCAGATGTTCAAGGGCGGTCTACGCGATGCACACGGACAGCTAACCGGCCAGGCTCGCTACCTTATTGACTGGCTGAGGGCGGTGCGCACAGCCGGGTTTGCTGTCGGTATTTATTGCAGTTGGCTCGACGCGAAACCCGAAGCACTGCTCTCGCCGCTCCTGTACGACTATGCACCTGTGCTATGGCCCTTCGCAACCCTGCTGACACCTCGAGCGGCATGGGATCAAAGCCACTATCGTCTCGATCCCGCTCTTCCCCCAGAGTGGCCTGTCTCCGCGCAGGGCGAGTTGGCTCCGGCCGATCAGACGTGGCCACGCGCGACGCAGGTAATCGGATGTCAGTACGACCAAGACCAGCGAAACAACGCTCTAACCTGGCCAAAGCAAGACGGACAGCCGAACGGATCGCGAAGTGTCGACTGGGACGCGTCAAAGGTACCTGACCCCGCGCACCCACGAGCTAGTGGGGTGGTGACGTCCGCAGCGAACTGGGGCAACCCGGACTTCTTGGACGTGTTCGTGGTCCGCCCCGATGCCATCGACGTCACGAGTCGCGGCCGCAGTAGCTCGCTCTCAGTTGGGAGCACTTTGAGATTCGGGGTTGGGGAGATTGGGCCTACGCCCACTGCCGCCCGTGACGATGGTTTCGATAGCGCCGCGGCCGCGGTATCCAGGGCAAGCGGGGTGACCAATCTCTTCGTTCTAGGTCTCGATGGTCTAGTGCGTACGCTCTACAAGAACCCGCGTGATACCTACCCAGTTCACGATTGGGCCCTCAATCCGACCGCCGGTGACCTAGCGCGTCGTGCCAGTCCACTGGCTGCGGTCACCCGAACCCAAGGGCAAATCGACCTGTTCTACGTCGATCGTGCGCATCGCATGGTGACGCAGTGGTTGAATCCCGGACGCTCGGATAGTGCCACGGACTGGAACGCGTCGAGACGAATACTCCTCGGACCCCCGGTAGCGGGCGGAAGCAACCTGACCGCGTTACCCTCGCCTGCGGACTACGCCAACTCTCCTGGTGAAATCATGAATCGGCTCGACGTGTTCTATATTAGCTTTGATTACAGCGACCCAGCACATCCTAATGCGTGGCAAGTTGTGCATGCTCAATGGTCCCAAAGCGCAGACTGGGCCATAGCACCCATCCCCGGACTCAGTGGAGTAGCCGCCGCGAGTGGTGTAGCCGCTACACGCGACTCCGCCGGAGACCTGCACGTCATAGTTCAACTTCGCGGCCGAACCGCTACCAGGCATGCGCGGCGACAGCCCGAGGCTACCTGGTCGGTTGGTCCCGGGCCGCAAGCACCGTCGCCCGGCCCTGCGGCCACACCAAGCGCGCCGGACTCCTGGGTGACGGTTCACTTGGCGGCATTGCGGGACGCGGTTATCATGGTCGGAATGACGCGACTTGGTCGCCTCGCGTGGAGCACATGGGCTCCGAGCGGTGGGTGGTCCAACTCATCCGCAAGCGCGCCAACACTGGACCAACATGGATTTCCAGTAGCAGCGTTCTCCACCGGCGCCCGACTAAGTCTCGCGCGACGAGGCCCGAGCGATCTCGACATTCTTGGAATCGCGGAAAACGGGGAGCTTACGTCGCGAACCTTACACGTCATTAGCGGCGAAAACGCCGTTCTCGCCGCTCCATAAACGCCGCCTCGACGCTCCAGTTCGCCGATTTTGTCCCATTATTACGCGTCGGGCCGAGTGGCTCTTGTTTCATGAAAGGAGCGCGGTAGGTGGCAATAAATCAGCAACCGGCATTTTGTTCCTTAGGAAAGATGGAAATCTGAGGCAAATTCCGAAGCTTTACCCAGAAGCATTTGCGTAGACCCGATCGCCGGGGCAGCTTGCGAAAGACATGGAAAAATACAGCAAGGTAGAGTGTCTTCATAACAGACTGTCAGATGATAAAGTCCAGTGACTTCGATCATCTAACGTGACCTTGCAGTGTTCGTGGTTTACATTACGTCTACACATGATAGGCAACTCCGATCATCATTCGCCGCCTGACCGGAGAATTCAGCCATCACGAGGTCTGAAACGATGAGCATTATCGACACCCCATTCAACACTGAATCCAGGATACCTTGCCTGACATCGCAAGGCGCGCGAACTTTGATCCGCTATTACAACTTCAGCAACTCACGAACTTTTCCAAACAAGCGTATGGAGCTTTCCGAAGCTCAGGCGATTGCAGCAAATGGAATGCAAATCGCCGTTGTGTTCCAGCAGCGCCAGAATCAAGTGGCGGATTTCACCGAACCGAAAGGAGCCGCTGCCGGTACTCGAGCCTATAGGTTTGCGCAAGACAATATCGGTCAACCTGCTGGATCGGGAATCTATTTCTCTGTTGATTTTGATGCCAGCAGTAGTGAAATCAAGAACAACATCGCGCCATTCTTTGAGGGTGTAAAGCGCGCGTTCGGTGAACAGAGCGGGGGACAACCTGATTACCGTGTTGGTGCTTACGGATCGGGATTGACCTGTACGACTCTCACTCAAAAAGGTCTAATTGAGTTGACTTGGCTGGCGATGTCGCGCGGCTTTAGGGGCACGGAGGCGGCGTTGAGAGCAGGCGAGTTTCACTTAGCTCAGCGCCCACCTGCTACGACGCTGTGCGGACTTGGGGTTGATTTCAATGATGCCAATCCTGATCGACCTGATTTTGGCGCATTCACGATCGACGCCGAGAGTGTAAGTCCAGCCCCGGTCGCGATAGTCGGCGAGCGACACAGAGTAGTCGCACGATCAGGTTTACGCCTGCGCGAAGGTCCCGGAACTCAGTTCGATATCGTCGGAAGTTTGCGCCCTGGACAGATAGTTTTTGTTTTATCAGTCACAGACGGATTTGCTCGTGTTGACGTAGATGGTGACGGGCAAATCGACGGGTTTGCCTCCGCCGGTTTCCTGGAGCGCATTTGACAAGCACCCCGATAAACGGAACTTACCTAAGACCTGCGCCATGTGACACGAGAAGCTGAATGAAGTCTAGACGCTTTAGTGAAACAGAATACATCAGCACATCATTCTTCGGTTCTCGATCCGGCCTTTTGAACTCAGTTCTTCAACAGCAGCATCGAGCGTCTTCCGACCTCAACCCGTGATTGTTATTTTGCCGCTGGTTTCTTCTTAACTGTAGAGTATCTGAGCCAGTCCTCGAAGCGTGTCACCCCAAAATGCGAGTTGCCTATCGGAACGAGGGATTGCTCGTCCAGTTTTGCGCCAAAGTAACGCGCGTTCATATCTGTGACGACCTGACGTGTGTCCTGGGTTGCGCTCAGGAATTGGCGTATGAATTCGTCGAAACGGAACCGCTCTGGACCAGCTAAATCGATAATGCCGTTTACTGGCTCTCCCAGTGTGACATCGACCAGCGCAGCAACCACATCGTCCGACAGGATGGGCTGGAAAAAGGCAGAGGGGCAGCGAACCTTTTGCCCATCGGTGGGGAATTGAGCGATGATCGTCTCTGTGAACTCAAAGAACTGCGTCGCGCGGAGGATGGTATAGGGTATTCCTTCGGACTGGATCAACTTCTCCTGAGCGACTTTCGCACGCATATAGCCGCTATCAGGGTTGCGATCGACACCGACAATTGATACTGCAATGTGATGACCCACACCAGCGTCTGCCTCCGCCGCAAGCAGGTTCCGAGTTGACTTCTCGAAGAACTCCAACACCGCCGTATCCTCAAAGGATGGTGAATTCGTTACATCGACAACAACCTCAGCATCCACCAGCACATCAGCCAGTCCCGCACCTGTAACGGCGTTGACACCTGAAGAAGGGGACGCTGCCACCGCCTCATGTCCGCGCTCATGTAGGCTGGTCACAAGCTTCTTACCAATCAGCCCACTGCCACCAATGACGACAATTTTCATGACACACCTCTCATAATCTAAAGACCATGGTTGTTGAGAAGCCAGGCAGTCCATGAACGATCGCGTGCATGACGACGATCGTTGTTCCATATTGAGCAACCTTCATCTTGCTTCTCCCTTAACTTGTTAACTGCCATGAGCCACGGCGGTGTCAGCGATCCACTCCAACGGTCGCGGCTGAAACTTCAGTTCGCGTTTTGCCTTGGCATTCAATACGCCTCGCATCTGAATCCCATAGTAAACCGCATCCGCACCACCACTCGCCTTCAGAGCATCCTCGACCGATATCTGCGGCGGTGCTGGAGCATTCAGCCATTGAGCAAACGCAGGGAGCCATTCGCGCACCGCTAAAGGCTGATCATTCGCGATCAGATAAATGCCACGATTGCCTAGCTCTGCAGCTGCAACGGTGGCAATCGCCGCGTCCTCAATGTGCAACCACGACCAGACGCCTCCACCATTCCCGACGATTGGGAACTGCTGTTGTCGCACCTGTTGGGCAACATCGCCGTCGGTGTTGAACCAGGTGCCGGGTCCATAGAAGAAGCCATAACGCAGGGCGATCCCTTCTAAGTCGGGATTTCCCAGTAAGTGATGCTCAAGCTCAGTTACCTCGCGGGCACCTGCTGCAATCGCAGGCGAGGCACTAAGTGCCAGAGGCGTATCTTCATCTGCCAATCCAGGACCAGGAATCGCATAGAATGCGATTGACTGCCTCAGGTAACGCCGCACACCCGCCACTTGCGCGGCTGCCAGCACATTGGCGCCCCCTTCCAAACGGATGCGATTGTTGAAGGCGGCGGCGGCACTCATTGACTCACGGGTGTAAGTTCTGGGTAGGGCAGTGAGTTGTTCAATCACGACTTCCGGCTGAGCGCGACTGACAACGGCTTTGACCGCATCGGTATCAAATACATCGGCGATCGCAGGTTCTATGCCTTGTTCCACCAAAGCCTGAGCTTTTTCTGGAGAACGAGTCAGAGCAACAACAGCGTGTCCTTTGGCAAGCAATTCCGCGATCAGCGGACGGCCGATCGCTCCCGTTCCCCCTGCAACAAAAATCTTCATTTGTGAACCTCCTGTCAGAGTATGGAACTATTGATGAGTAAGACAAACATTAGCGCTGAGCCAATGCTGCCGCTGCTGAGCACTCGTTGATAGCCAAGTGCCTCGTTAACTCGAACGCGGTTGGCGAGTTCGAGAATGCCGAACGCCTGGTACGCGAGGTTTACTTGCGCGAGTTTGCGAAATCCAGCCTCTTCACACCTCCTTTGCATCCTTAGCGGCGCGACTCGGCAGTCTCCAGTTGGGCCGGACGAAATGGCAGGTATAGCCGCCAGGATATCGTTGGAGGTAATCCTGATGCTCGGGTTCGGCCTCCCAGAACTCGCCTGCCGGAACAACTTCCGTAACGACCTTGCCCGGCCACAGGCCTGACGCATCGACATCAGCGATCGTGTCTTCGGCAATCCGCCTCTGCTCGTTGCTGGTGTAAAAGATCGCGGATCGATAGCTGGTCCCGACGTCGTTGCC
>Ga0126382_10000218_pt1 | contig 21862 bp, 30 predicted proteins | sample PanSoiMetPlot_30_FD_92548 | JGI IMG/M metagenome (GOLD analysis project Ga0126382, IMG submission 92548) | Tropical forest soil microbial communities from Panama - MetaG Plot_30 | ecosystem: Environmental > Terrestrial > Soil > Tropical forest > Bulk soil | place: Panama | collected 2016-02-17
GGCCCGGGGCGTTCAAAGCCAAGGCGAAAGCCGCGGGCAAGGGGACGCAAGCCTACGCGCGGTCGGTCTTAAAGGAAGGCTCGAAAGCCTCGACGCGGACCAAGCGACAAGCCGCGCTCGCGCAAACGCTCTCAAAACTGCGCTCGGGCAAGGCAAAATTCCTTGTGCCGCTTGTGCTCGCGTGCGCGCTCGCGCACGGGGCGCGGGCGGCGAATATGACGTGCCCCTCGGGCTATCTCACGGCACCGACCGGCCAAACGACCACCGGCCCGTCGGTCAATACCCTGACCGCCCGTGCGGCGCCCGCGCTCGTGTTCCAATTGCAAGGCGGCGGAACGAGCACGACGGCGCAGGTCGAGATATGTTGCAGCCCGTTCACTTGCGGCGCCGCGGCCGTGTGGGCACCGATACAAGGCGGCTCCGTGACCTTGAGCGGCGGGAATATGAACGCGGCGGTCTCGGTGGTCGCCCCGACGTGCATGTATCGCGTCAACGTGACGGCGTGTACCAGCTGCTTGGTCACGGTAGTCTATGCGTGCTCGGGTGCACACTAGCGCCGCGCTCGCCGCGCTGGTCGTTGCGCTCGCTGCGGTGAGCGTGTGGGCGCAAGCCTGGGTCGGCAGCGGCCCGGCGGGTATCGAGTGCGGGCCGGCATGGAACGGGTGCGGGCCGGCCGGGTCGCCGCCCGCGAGCACGACCTCGACGTCGACCACGTCGACCACCTCGACGAGCTCGAGCACGACAACCACGTCGACGAGCTCGACCACCACGACGACCTAACGAGGCCACACGGGGGCGTGATGGAGCTAATCCAACTCGTCGTTATCCTCATCGTAATCGGCGTCTTGCTCTGGCTCGTGAATAACTACGGCGGGCAATTCATCGACGCGAACATTCTGAAAATTATCAACGCCGTGGTGGTTATCGCCGTCGTGCTCTGGCTCCTCCTCTGGCTCTTGAGCGTCGCGGGCGTCTCGCCCCACATGCGCATCGGCCCCTAAACCGCGTGACCTAAGCCGCCCCCCTCTTGACACGCCCCCGGGGGCTCGTGGCACACGGGCCCGCCCACAATGGCACGCAAGCGCGGCGCCGGGGCGATGGGCAAGGGAAAGGCACTCGTGCCGCCCATGAAAGGGGCGGCCAAAGGGCCCCCACCGCCGCCGCCCCCGCGCGCCATGCGTGGCCGCGTCGCGCTCGCAATTCCCGTGCTCCGCGCGACGCCGACCCGCGGCCGCCCGGGGCCCGTGCCGACGCCGGGGCGCACGCCGCCCGGGCGCCTCGCGCCGCCCCCGCCCGTCGGCCGCCGCGTGCCGATGGCCCTGGAAACCCCGCGCGCCGAGCGCCTCGAGGCGCCCCCGATGGGGCCGCGGCCGTCGAGCACGTCGCCCGTCATGCGGCAACGCGGCGCCCGGCAAACCATGGCGGCCATGCGCCGCGGGGCGGTGCCGTTCTAATGATAGCCGCCGGCAACTTGGGGCGTGTCGACCTCGGGGGCGGCGTCGACCCGCACGAGCTCGCGCAGCTCGTCGGCGAGCTCGAGGCGAGCGGCTATCACGCCGCGCTCCGCGCCTACGTCGACGCGCGCATCGCGGCGCTCCTCGTCGACGACGTCACGGATCCATATGTGGCGATGAAACGCCGCGGCCAAGTCGAGGAGCTCCAACGCTTGATTGTGCCGCTCTTCGTCAAGTCGCTGGCGCTCTCGGCGCTTGCCAAGCGCGCCGAGGCACGCGCCGGGCTCGAGGCCGCCCGGCCCGTCGAGCTGCGCCGCGACTGGTGGCACGACCCCATCGTTGACGACCCGATCCCCTAATGGCCGACGAGCAACCAACCGCCCCCGCCCCCGAGAGCTCCGCCCCCGACGCGCCGGCCCCCGAGGCCGGCGCCCCGCCGGCGGAGGATTGGGGCGCGCGGTTTACGAAACTCGAGGGCGAGCTCGCGCACGAGCGCGCGCAGCGCGCGGCCCTCGAGGGCACCTTGCGCCTCCTCGCCCCGCAACCGCAAATGGTGCAGCAAGGGCCGCCGCCGCTGGTACGCCTCCCGCGCGACGCCGCGCAACGGATAGCCGCCACGCTCGGCGGCCAATGGAACGAGGAGGCCGTGCAATCGCATGCGCCGATCTTTGCCGCGTTTGGCCAAGAGCTCTTGGCGCCGCTCCTCGTCGGTATCGAGGGCATGGCCGACGTCGTCGACCTCTTACAGGTCCGGCAAGAAGTGCCGCAGTACGAAACGCAAGCCGAAGAGGCCGACCGCGTGCGCATGGACTATCGGCAACGCGGTCAAGTGATTACGCGCAAGCAAGCCGTTGCGCTTGTAAAGGCCCGCCGCATGGACGACCCGAAATATGTGGATACGCTCGTCGACGAGCGCGCCCGCACCCGCTCCGCCGAGCACGCGCAGCGTGCCGCGGCCGCCGCCGGCGCCGTGACTGAGGGCGGGGCGAGTGCGCAAAAGGCCGGCCCCGAGCCGACCAAGGGCCCGCGCACGCCGCCGACGCGCGAGCAATTCGCGAGTATGACGCTCGAGGAGAAACGCAAGGCGCTCGAGGGCGCCACGATCTAAGAGGAGGCCGCCATGCCCGGCAGTACCTATAACTACAGCGATCCGGGGCTATCGACTAGCACTACCCTCGTCAACGATCTTGCGCCGCTCTGGTTGCAAGACGAGCTCCTCGCGATTGCCGAGAAACTCACCGTGTTTGCCGATATCGGCGACTTGCCCAACATGCCCGACGGCGAGGGCAAGACCTACAGCGCGCAGCGATACGAGCGGCTCCCGCTCCCGAATGCGCCGCTCACGGAGGGGATTACGCCGGATAGCACCGCGTTGGTGGTCAACAAGGTGACGGCGATTCTCGAGCAATGGGGTATGGTCGTCTCGCTCACCGACGTCGCCCTCATGACCACCAAGCATCCCGCGCTCACGGCGGCAAAAGACCGGCTCGGCAACGCGTCGGCCGAATTGCAGGACCGCGAAATACAGAAAGTGCTTATGGGCGGCGGCGTCGTCGTGTTCCCGGGCGGCAAAACGTCGCGCTCGACACTCGTCGCCGCCGACGTGCCAACCACCGATTTCGTGTCGGGCATCGTCGCCACGCTCCGCCAGCTCGGCGCGCCGGTCTTTCCGGGCAGTCAGTACGCCGGCGTCGTCGACCCGTACCACGAGCAAGACCTCGCCAAGGATCAAACGTTCGTCCTCTCGCATCAGTACGCCGAGACTACGGCGCTCATGAATGCCGAGATTGGGCGGTGGCGCGGCGTGCGCTGGAAGCGCTCGAATCTCCTCCCGATTATGTCAAGCCTCCCGACCGGCGCCGGCGGCGCCTCGGCGACCAACGCAACCCCGGGCACGGGCGAGACGGGCTTTACCGCCGGCTCAACCGTCAAGGTGACGGTCGCGCTCGCCGACCCCATTACGGGGCTCGATACGCGGCAAATCGCCACCGTCAACGTGACGAATGCGGCGGCGTATACGGTCTCGTTTACGATCACGGCGACGGCCCCCGAGGGTCGGTACAACGTGTACGTAAGCGCGGAGGGCGGCACCGTGCCGACCTATCAGACCACAGTCTTAAAGCCCGTGGGCGCGCAGTACGTCGGCGTTGTCGCCAAGGCCGTGACGAGCGGCGCGGCGACGACGTCGGTCGGCTACAGCGCGACGGGCGCCCCGGCGCAGGCGGATCCGCCGGCGACCGGTAACGTGCACGTCGGCTACATTTTCGGCAAGAGCGCCTTTGCGGTGCCCGCGCTCGGCTCGCGTGTGGAAACGACCTTGACGCCGGCGACCGCGAGCGATTCCGACCCCCTCAAGCAGCGGCGTAAGTGTGGATTCAAATTCATGACCAAAACCTGCATTCTCAACACCGACTTTTACCGGCGCTTTGAAGCGTCGAGCGCATTCGGTTGATTCCGATGGGACGCCCCCCTGGTCGCCCTCGCATGACGCCGCCGGTCGATTCCGCGGCCGCGGCGCCCGAGGAGCTCAACGGCGCCGACCTCGGCGAGGCGCTCGAATCGCTGCGGCCCGAGGACCTCGCCGAGGAAGTGCTCGAGGGCCGCGCGCGCTTGACGCCCGAGGTCGTGCGCATCTTGAACGAAACGTGGCGCGAGCTCGTGCAGTACGACGACGAGGGGAGCAAACGGCGGTGCCGGTTGATTGTCGGCGTGCTCCGCCGGGCGAAGCATATCGAGCTGCACCCCGGATGCTCGCGCGTCATGATCGACGTGCCGATGCTCCCCAACAAGCAATTTGTGCGCGTCAACGAGCGCGTCTTTTACGGGAGCCACGAGGTATGGGAATGCGAGGCGCGCACCATTCTCGGGCTCGTGCATTGGGCGCGCGTCGTCGAGGCGCAACGCATGGATGACCGGCGGAGCGAGCACCCGACCATTGACCTCGATTCGCCGCTTGCCGAGCGGGCACGGGCGATTCAACGGGCATGATGGCGCGCGGCCCCGCGGCATGGAATGGCGGCGCGACACCGCCGTTTTCCGGGCAGCTCGTCAAGGTCACGGGCGAGGGCGAGCACGTCACGATCGCGTTTGTGGCGCGCACCGCGACAGAGCTCGAGGCCGCGCTCGCCGCCGCGGGCACCGCGGCCGTGAATCGGCTGCACGCCAATAACGCCGCCGTACTCGCCGCCGGCGAGCACTTCGAGACACGGCAACGCCACGTGTACCAAAACGCGGTTGGGCAACTCCGCCGAGAGCTCGGCTTGCCCGACCCGCCCGCGGAGGAGGACGCGACTCGTGCCGACAATCCCGCCGGGGCGGTACACGCGCCAGAAAATCCGTGACCTCGCGTTAAACCGCGCGGGCAATCGCGCCCTCGACGCCGACGCCGCCGATTTTCTCGCCCAGCATCTATTCGAGCTCTACACGCTGGCCGATTGGCCGTTTCTCTATGTGTCGGCGCCGCTCACGCTCACGGGCGCGACCGTCACCTTGCCCGCCGATTTTGTTACGGCGCAAGATGACCACGCGTTTCAAATCGTCGCGATTGACGGGAGCCCGCAAGCGAATTGCTTTGCGCTCGAGCTCTCACCCGAGGAGCTCGCCACCATTACGCCGGCGCCCGGCTCGAGCACGGGCGGCGTGCCGCTCTACTGGGCAGTATCGCGCAGCGATACGACGGCAAGCGTGGCCCCCGACCCGACGGGCCGGCGGATTGACGTCGTCTTGCGATACAAGCGGCTGCCGCCCGAGCCGGCGCCCGCCAACGAGCCGAGCGACATTCCGGTGTTCCCGTATCATAATTACCTCGTGCAAGCGGTCTACACGTTTGCACTCGAGCACGAGCGCGACGCGCGGGCGCAATCGGAGGCCGCGAGCCGGGATAATTTGCTCGCGATCATTCGCCGCGGCGCCGCCCCGCTGCGCTCACAACGGGCCGATATCCCGCTCGACCCGGCCGTGTTTCGCCGGCCGTTCCGAGGCGACTAATGCCGGGCGCGCCCGACCGCGAAACGCCGATTCCCGTTCGACGCTTTCAGGGAACCATGCTCGCGATTGACCCGGCGTTTGTGCCGCTCGGCTTTCTCTCGCGCTGCAACAATTGGATTCCCGACCCGACGTATGTGCTCACAAAGCGGCTCGGCTCGACCGTATGGCAAACCTTCCCCGGCGGCACGCGTGTTGACCCACTCATCTATACGACCGGCTCGGATGGGCACCGCTACCTCTATGCCGTTGCCGCGCCGGCGACCGGCGATACTGGCGGCTCGCAAATTTATGTCTCAATCGACGACGCCCCGTTTGCCGCCGTCTCGAATGGCAAGTTTGCCACCGCGAATCCGCGCCACGGCGCCGCCGCGATCGGCGACAATGTGTTTTTCGGCAACGATACCGACCCGATTAAGCAAGTGCCGCTCGGCGCCGCGGCGATCGACCTCGTGCAGCTCGGCGTGGCAAACGATACGGGCGCCACCGCGGTTTTCGTCGACGATCCCAATAGCAACTTGATTGCGGGCACCTATTCGTATCGTTGGGGCACGTACAACCAAAGCACGTTGCGGTGGACGGGGCTCGCGACGACGAAAACCATGACGACGCCGTCGACGAGCCGCGCGCGGCTCGTATTCCGCGCGCCAACCGGCGGGCTCGCCGCAAACGAATTGTGGCACCTCTTCGTCGCCGGCGCCGACCAAATGATTGAGGGCGCGCACGACCAAACGCCCAACGGCCTCCCCGTCTCGACGGGCGCCGACCAATTCGCGTTGTACGACGACCCGTCGATAGACGGCGACCCCGTGCCGATTCCGAGCACGGTAACGCGCCGCGGGTCGCATTTGGTCGGGCACCGCGGTTGCTTGTGGGGCGCCGGCGGCGTCGGGTCGGCCAAGCAACGCGCGTGGAGCTCGAGCGTGATTGTGCCCGGCCTCGAGCAAACGATTTTCAACCAAGGCGTGTTTTTTCCCGCCACCGCGTTAACGCGCGACTTGAACGACCCCGTGACGGCGCTCGCCGTGATTCCGCAATCGTCGGGCAGCATGCAACCGACGGCGCCGCTCGCGATTTTTACCGCGGTGCAAACGTGGCTCTTTCAGGGCGATATGGTCGGCGACGCGTCGGCGTCGCTCACGCAAATGTCGGCGGAGGTCGGATGCCCGAGCGACCGCACGATCGTTGCAACGCCGGTTGGCGTAATCTTTTGCGGCAAGCGGAGCATCTATTTGCTCTCGCCCGCGGCCGCCGAGCCGCGCGACATTGGATGGCCGATTGAAAACGCAATCCGGGCGATTCCCGCCGTCGGCCGTTCCGTGTGTTGGGCAATCTACCACCGCGGCTTTTACAAACTCGCGATTGTGGAACCGGGCGGCGTCGAGCCCTCGGCATACTGGTGGCTCGACCTCCGCCGCGGCCTCGGCGACCCGCCGTCATGGTGGGGGCCGCATACGGTGCCGGCGTACACGGCGAGTGCGCGCGCGCCGAATCACCCGAGCGAGGATGATCGGCAATGGGCAACGCTCGGCTCGAGCGCGACGGCGCCCGCGCAAATTTTGCGCCTCGACCAAGCCGACCAATATACCGAGGACGGCGTACCGCCCGTGCCGATACAGTCACGGATGACCACGGCATACCTCGACGGCAACGCGCCGCTCACGCCGAAACTCGCGAAACGGGCGCGCGTGATTGCGCGCGTCAATGCCAAAACGTCGCTCGCCGTGACGGTCTCGGGCGATGAAGCGACCTCGGCGAGCGGCCTCCTCCCGCTTAATGCGTCGCTCGGCGGCGTGTGGGACCAAAGCGCGTGGAACGTGGCGCAATGGGTCGTCTCGGCGCTCGTGTTAGCGGAATGGGAAGTGCCCGTGCCCGAGATTCGCGCGCGGGCGTTTCAAGTCACCTTGGCGCATACCGACGCCGCGCGGTGCGACCTCCGCGATTTTGAATTGCGCGTGCAACCGTCGGCGAGGGAAACCCGCTAATGGCAGTCATTCAACGGCCCGCCAAGCAAGGTAATGCGACGACGTATCAAGGCAAAGTCGCACAAGGCTACACGGGCATACTCGCCGCCGAGGTCGACGCCGACCTCGACACGATCTACGCCGCATGGAATGGCGGCGTCGATACCGTCAACATTGCCGCGGGCTCGATTACCGCCGACAAGATTGCGCCGAATCAAATCGGCACGCGCGAGCTCGCCGACCTCGGCGTGGCGACGGGCGACCTCGCGAACCTCGCCGTTACGACGCCGAAACTCGCCGACCTCGCCGTCACGACGGCGAAACTCGCGGATGGGGCCGTGACCGCGGCGAAACTGAATGCCGCCGCGGGCGGCGACCTCTCGGGCACGCTTCCCAACCCGGCGGTTGCGAAAATCAACAGCGGTGGCTTGTACGTCGTTCCGCGCGGTCTCGTCTCGACGCCGACGGATGCATTTGACCTTTACGCAAACTCGAACGGGAGCCCGGGCTATAATGCGAGTCAGCCGACGTGGATTGCGCGCCTTCGCTATGCGAACGATACGTGGGAGCTCTGGCGCGCACCCGCCGGCACGACGAATTGGGTTTCGCTCTTTACCGTCAATAACGCGGGCAACGCGAAATTTCGCGCGATGGGCGGCGGTATGACGCGCAGCGCCGGGCAAGCCATCGGCAGCGGTGTCACGGATATCGTGCAATACGATACCGTGTGGATCGACTCGTCGGGCGGCACGATTCCGCACACCGTGGGCAGTTATCTGCTGACACCGTATCTCGGATGGTACGTGATTTGTGCTAACGTGATCGTCGACGGCCAAGGGGGCCTCGGGCTCGGCGTGAATCTCGAGTACGATAACGGGACGAACGGCGCGAACTGGTATAATATCGGGACACGGTTTGGTCAGCAGGAAACAAACTACACGCTCTGCACCATGCGCACACTCGCGGCAAATTGGCGGATACGGTGCACGGTGGCGAATGGGACGGGCGCGGCGCGCGCGGTCCAAGCCGGGAGTAATATCACGATTTTTGCGGAGGGCATCACGTAAATGCCCTTTTCCGTCGACGCGTTTCGGGTGGTCAGCGACCTTGGCACGCGCCCGCACGCCCGGTGCGTCATGCAGAGCCCGCCCGACGGGCCGTTCTATGCGGTCGTGATCGACCTTACGCCCATCGAGGGGCCGATGCCCGCGGAGAGTCTCGGGCCCTACGACACGGCCGCGGATGCGGCGGCGCATTTGGCGGAGCTCCCCGACCTCCCGGTGCGGAGCCCCACGCCGGAAGGATCCATGCCGTGACGGAGATGCCACCCGTGCGCGCGTGGCTCGACCGTGCGACCGTCGCGGCGCGCCGCGACGCCGTGCACGCCGAGCTCTTGACGAGTATGCAGCACGTCGAGCGCTACCGCGGTGCGCTCGCGATTCTCGACGAGCTCTTGCAGCTCGAGGACCCTCCGACGCCCGAGGGCGGGGCATGATTCGCCGCGCCGTGTTTGCCGACGTGCCCGCGCTGCGCCGGCTCTTTGCGGCGCTCGTTGTCGAGCTCGAGGCGACCCGAGGGCCGGTTGTCTATCCGACGCACGGCCCCGAGGACCTCGATAGCTTCACGCTCTTGACGGCGCAGCGTATCGAGCAAGACCCGACCTTGCTGCTGTATGTCGCCGACGACGACACGACCGGCGAGCTCGTCGGCTTCCTTGGGGGCGAGGTATCCGAGCGCGCTATCGGCAACCCGCGCGTGTTTGGTTCCGCGCATTGGCTCTATATCGCGCCGGCGCAGCGCGGCCGCGGCCTCGCCCGCGAGCTCGTTGCGCTCGGCGTCTCCGACCTCGAGGCGCTCGGCGTGTCGCACGTCGAGCTCGCCGCCGTCGCCGGCGACGCGCAATGGCAAGCCCGGGGCTGGGTCCCCTTCCTCGTGCACCATGCCTTGCCGCTCGAGGCCGTGCGGGCCGGCGTCGCCGAGCGCCCCGCCGTCGACCACACCCCGACGGCCCCGACGGCGCCGGCCCCCGTGCTCGAGGCCGTCGAGCCGCCCGCGGCGCCTCGCAAGCGGCGCCGGCGCCGGCGCACCGCGCCGCGGCCGAAACTCGTTGCCGGGGGCCGCACATGAGTCTCGTGATTCGCACCGCCGCGCCGGGCGACCGGCATAACCTCGAGCTCTTGCTCGCGGCCCTGATTCGCGAGCATCAAGCGGCCTTTCCCATGGCCTACCCCCAATTTCCCGACGCCGCCGAGGCCGCCGCTTACATTGCCGCGGGCTACGCCGCGCGGCTTGCGCAGGATCCGAGTCTGGTCGCCGTGCTGGCCGCCGATCGCGCGCCCGTGGGGTTGCTCGTGGGGGAGGTTTGCGCGCGCCCCGTCGGCCGGCCGGCGACCGTGTGTTTTGTGGAATGGTTCTACGTCGAGCCGCCGGAGCGCGGGCAAGGGATTGGCCGTGAGCTCGTGCGCGCCGGCCTCACCATTCTTCGCACGCACGGCGTGACGCACGTGGAGTGTCAAAGCATGCCCGGCGACCGGCAATGGCAACGGCGGGGATGGCACGAAACGGCGCGCCGCTATGTGGCGCCATTCGGCGACGTCGCCACATGGTGCAACCTCGAGGAGTACGACGAGCATGCAGCACGATAGCCGACGCTACCATCGCACGCGGCCGCCGACGTTTGCCCGCGCGTACGGCTCGCAGCAATCGACGCCCGGGGTCGTGTCGCCGTATGGCGGGCTCCCGCAACAGATTGCCGGGCGCATCAGTCGCCAACAGCTCTCGCCGCTCTTGCTCGGGCTCGGCGCCGGGCAGGGGCGGAAATATCAGAAACTCATGGCCGACATTCGCAGCGGGCGCGCGTCGGGCCCGCTCGCGTCGGCGATTCAGCAGATACAGCAATTTGCGCCGGGCGTGATTGGGGGTGCGCAGGGCATCGGGCAACAAGTGTCGCAGATGGGCGGCGACGCCGCGACGCAGCTCCGCGCGGCGATTTCGGCGGCACAAGCCGGTATGCCGCAGTATCAGCAAGGCATTAACCAAGCCTTCCAGGCTGACGTCGGCGCACTTAGGGGTGCGCAGGATCTCTATGGGCAAGCGGCAGCGATGCTTCCGGGCTTGCAGCAGATTAGCCAGCAAGGCACGCAAGGCGCGCAGCAAGCGTTAACGGCCGCGCAAGGCTACATGACCGGGCCGCAAATGCAGGCTGCGCAAGCGCAGCTCGCGCGTGCCCAAGGGCTTTTGCAAGGCGGCCAAGCCGAGACGGGCGCGGGGGAAGCGCTCACACTGGCGCAGCGCTACGCGCAGCAAGCCGCGTCGCCGATTGCCAACGAGGACCTCTATCAGATGGCGGCCCGGCGCGCGCTCGCGCAAGTGCGGCCCGGGCTCGCCGCCCGCGGCCTCGAGGCCGGCGGCGCCGGCGCGCAAGTCGAGAGCGACGTGTCGCGCGACTTGGCGTATCAGTTTGCGCAGCAGCAAGCCGCGCAACGGCAAGCGAGCCTGCAAGGCTTGACGGGGGCCGCGACGGGCCTCGGGAATATCCAATCGCAAGCCCAGCAAAACGTGGGCGCCGCGGCGGGCGGGCTCGGCAACCTACAGCAGCAAGGGTTACAAGGCCTCACGGGCGCGAGCCAAGCCGTGCAGCAAGCGGCGCAGAATCAAGCCGGGCTCGGGCAAACCATGCTCCCCTACCTGCAAGCGATTCAGCAAGGCGGCGGCCAGCTCGGGCAAGCTGCGCAAGCGGGGGCGCAGATGCTCATGACGGGCCCCGAGCTCGCGCAACAGCAATTCAACGCGATAAATCAGTATGGGCAAGCGCTCATGCAGCAATACAATTTGCCCATGCAAGCGGCGGGCAACCTCACAAACTTGCTTACGGCCGGCATGTCACCGGGGCTGCAAATGTTGCAAGCGACGGCGCCGCAAGTCGCGAGCTCGAGCAAGGGATACAATATCCTCTAGGAGCGGGAGCCTATGACGCACGATAGCCGACGGTATCATCGCACGCGGCGGCCGACGCTCGCGCGCGCATACGGCATGCTCGGCGCGCTCGGCGGGGCCCTCGAGGGTGCCGGCTCGGCCGTTGCGGGCGGCCTCGAGAGTGCGGCCGGGGCGGTCGGGAGCGGCCTCGAAAGTGCCGCGGGCGCGGCGCTCGGCGGCGCTGGTAAGACGGCGCTCTCGGGGCTCGAGAGTGTCGGCACGGGCCTCAAGTCGCTCTTTAACGCCCCGACGAGTGAGGCCGGCTATCTGCAAAGCCTCGGGCAAGCCGTGCCCGAGGGCGTCGACATTGTCGGCCCGAGTCCGACGTTTACGGGCCCCGGGTTTCTCGGGAGCGTGGCGCAAGGGTTTGTGCACGGGCCGCAGCAGTATGCGAGCCCGAGCGCGGCGACGAGCCTCGGGCAAGGCGTCGGCGGCCTCTTGAGTTTTCTTGACCAGCTGAACGCGCAACGGCAACCGTTGCCCGGGCAGATGCCCGGCATGGGCGGCCAATCGCTGCGCCCGATTGTGAACCCGCTGGCGCAGGAACCATTGCAAGGGCCGCGCGTCATTCCCGGCGGCTCGGCACAACCGGGGCAAGGAAACATTATGAAAATGCTGGGGCAGATTTTGGCCGCGATCTAAAACGTCATGGGCGACTCACCAGTTTTCAACACGATCAAGAACGTTGCCGGCTACGGCGTCGGCACGCTCGCGGCGCTCACGACGATTAAGTCCGGCGGCCTCGGCAATTACTTAATGAATCGGCAACGCATGTTGTCCGACCCGGGATTCCGCGCGACGCTCGAGGGCTCGCCGTTTGCGGCCGGCATGTTTGGCGTCTCAGGGACCACGGGCGCCGCGCCGGCGCTCGCGCTCCCGCAAGCCGCTGGCGGCGGCGCCGTCGCCCAACCGAGCGACTTTGTCGGCCCGCCGGCGCCCGGGCAACAAGTCGCCGCCCCCGCACCCGCGGCCCCCGGCCAGCTCCCGGCACCGACGGCGATGAACGTGCCGGGGTACGAGCCCGGCACGCCGCGCGTGTGGCATCCGCTTTTCTCGCCATACGCGCCGAAAGCCGCGCTCGAGCAACAAGGGTATGCGACGCTCGAGCAACTCGCCGCCGGCGGCGACGATCTCCAACGCGGCCTCGCGAAAACGGCCGCGGGCATTATGCCGACCATGTCGGAAACCAATGCCGTGCTTGGGCGCGCCTCGCAGATTCAAGCCGCCGCCGGCCCCGGCTCGACGGTCGTAACGGAATTCCCGGGCATGAAAGTGCAGCAAGGGAGCCCGTATAACTTAACGGCCGTCACAAGCGACGAATACCGCACATACGGCGAGGCCGCGGCGGCGTCGGCGCAGCGCTATGGGGGCGCGGGGAGCGTCGAGCAAACCAACCGGGGAACCTTCAAACCCGTTCCGCCGCCGAGCGCCGAGGCGCTCCGCCCGGCGCAAGCGCCGCCGCCCGTACAAGCCGGGCCGCCCGCGGGAGCGCCCCCTCGGGCGCCCGCGCCCGCACGCGCCGGCGGCGGCGTGCCCGTGCAACCAGTCGCCCCCGCACCCCCGCCAACGCCGCCCACGCAACCGCCGGCCCCGCCAGCGCCCCCGACACGACCGGCGGCGCCCGCACCGCCCGCGGCTCTCCCCCCGCCGCCACCTCCGCCGCCCGCGCCCTCGGCACCGCCCGCAGGCATTGCGGCCCCGACGCCGCCGCCACCGCCCCCGCGACCACAAGCGACCGTGCCAATTCCATACGACCCCAACGCGCTCGCGCCGTCGGTCCGCGTCGCCCCCGGGAGCGGCATGCGCACGGGCTATGCGCCGCCCGCGCCCGCCGAGGTTACGGCGCCGCAAGGGCCGACCGAGGCCGGGCCGGCGCCCGCGCCGCAACCAGCATTCCGCCCGCTCCCCAACCTCCGCCCCGCACCGTCGACGGGGATTGTCACGCCGCCCGTTGTGTCGCCGCCGCCGCCGACGGGTTACAAAACAACGCCCGTCGAGCCCGAAACCGGCACGGCGGGCGGCGCCGCGCTCGATACAATTAGCGTGACTGACAAGAGCGGGAGAACGATCACCTACCACACGGCGCCGTTTCCGCAGACCGCGGAGGGCGCGAATATGGTCTTAGCGGGGATTCCGGGCGATTTCCGGTTGAGCACGCCAGCAGAAATTGACCAATGGAAGCAAAACGAGGACGCCGATTTCGCGCGGAAAGAAGTTACGCGGACCGATATTCAACGCCTCCGCGGTCAAACCCCCGCCGAAAAACAGGCAGTTGTCGACATGCTGCGCGGCTATCGCAACGCGTTACAGACACTTTATACCGATTTCCCGACCGCGGCCGACCGCGATAAATATGTCGGATGGATTGCGCGACCGCTCTCGGAGCTCAAGAGCCTCCGTGAGGCCGATCCCATGTTTGAAAAATTCCTCGTCGACTTGGGGCCCTTCCAATATCATAATTGGAAGGACGAGACGGGCGCCCTAAACGGCCAAGAGCAATTTATCCTCGGCGACCAACTGCCGACGGGTCACGAGCGCAACGCCGTCGGGTTCGAGGAGCGCTTAGGAAAATTCCGCGACCGCATTGACATGAAACTTGCGCAACACGTTGCCATGCTGACCATGGCGCCGAATGAGATAACAACCGATTGGATTAACGAGAGTGATAGGATTTTTACCACGTGGCTTGCTGACCAGCGCAAGGCGACGCAAGGGGGCGCCCCGCCGCCCGAGACGCCGCCCGCAACCGTAGTCGTGCCGCCGCCGCCGACCACGACGCTCCCGCCACCCGCCCCCGGCGGCCCCGCCGGACCGACAGGCGGCGCCGCGGGCCCCGCCGCGAACGCGGCCCCGCCGCCCTTTAACGTGATCGGGCAATGGGTCGAGTAGCATGGCCGCCGACGCCCCCGAGACGCCCGCACCGCCCGCCCCGACTGGGGGCGGTGGCGTCGACCTCTATTCCCCATTCTTTCGCAAACTCGAGGCCGACCGCGGCTTACCGCCGGGCGTGCTCTCGGCGATGGCGGAAAAAGAAAGCGGCGGCAATGCGCTCAAGCGCGCGACCGATCCGAAATCGTCGGCGAGCGGGCTCTTTCAGATTACGAATGCCACGGCGCGTGACTGGGGGCTCTCGCCCGAGGACCGCTTTGACGCCGTCAAATCCGCCACCGCCGCCGCCGACATCCTCGCGCGGCGGGCCGATAAGGTCGGCCCGGAGCGTGCGGTCGGCATGCACTACGGCGGCCCGGGGACCCCATGGGAGACGCCCGTCGGCTCGAGCGGCCTCTCGCCGGCGAGCTATTCCGCCGACGTGTTTGCGCGTGCCCGGAAATACGCCCCGGCCGCGGGCGAGGTCGGATTTGCGCCGCCCGGCTTTACCGACCAAGGCACGGCGCCGCCGCCACCCGACCACTACGATACGCGCTACCAAATGCGCGCGCCCGACGGGTCGGTCTCGACGCAGGTTATCCGGACCGACCGGCCTATCAGCACGCAAGAGCTCGCGAATCATGTTGCCGGGCAAGGCGGGACGTTTGTGGGTTTTCCCGAGGCGCCCCCGCCGCCTCCCGAGGAGTCGGCGCAACCGACGCTCGGCGAGCGGGCGCAGCACGTCTTCCTGCCGCACCGCTCCCTGATTAGCCAAGCGCCGAGCATTGGGGGCGCCGCCGTTGGGGGCGGCGTCGGCGGCGCCGTGGGCGCTCTCGGGGGCCCGCTCGCACCCTTCACCATTCCGGCCGGGCGCATTATCGGCGCCGGCCTCGGCGGCGCGGGCGGCGAGGCGCTTGAGATTGGCGGCGAGAAACTTTTCGGCCTCGAGCCCGCCGAGCCGGGGAGCGCATGGCAACGCATCGCAAACGCCGGGATACGCTCGGGGAGTTTTGAGGGCGTCACGGCGCCGGTGCAATACATTGCCCGGGGTATCGCCAGCGCGGCGCGGCCGATTACCGAGGCCGCGCGCGATCTCTCGGGCGTGCTCGCGCAAGACTTGCCGGCGGCGACGAAGGTCGTGCAAGCCGCCGACGGCAGGTTTTGGAATATCAATCGGCTACTGAACGACCCCGCGCAGCTCGAGACATTCGCCGGCGCCCCGGGCTCGCAAGACACGCTCTTGCGTGCATGGTGGCAACGCGTGGCGAATCTCCCGGGCGACCAGATTAAGGCCGCGTGGGAAACACTGAAAGGCACGCAACAGCTCGGGCTCGCGGGCGGCCAGCGCGACGCGATGCAAACCGTCGTCGATACGGTCGCGAGCGGCGCGCCACACCCGGGCCTCAAGGCCACGGTGGCGTCCCTCGCGGGCGGGGGGGCGGGATTGGCGACCGGGCACCCCGGCCTCGCCGCCGCCGCGGCGATTCCCGCCGCCGAGCAAACCGCCAGTGCGGCCGTGCCGTGGCTCGCGGCGCCCTTTCTCAAGTCGGCGGGCGGCTCGCAAGTGTTGGCGTCGCTCCCGCGGATTGGCGAGTATGTCGCCCCGTCGCTCTCGCTCCCGGCTATCGGCGAGGTCCCCGTGCCCTATGTCTCCGCCGCCGGGCAAACCCTCTGGTCGCAACCCTGGTCGGAGCAAGCGCCGGCCGCAAACTTCTAACGGCGGCGGGGAAAATTCGGGAGGCGGCCCTTGCCGTCGCCGTACGCGAGCACGGCGCCGTAGAGGAGCCCGAAACCGGCAAAGGCGACGGCAACCGCGGTGAGCGGCCCCGCCCAAAACGCGACGAGTGCGAGGCCGGCGAGCCCGAGGAGGACGCCCGCCATGGCAAGCAGGGTCAAGACAATGGCAACCGCGGTGCGCATACCCTCTAGACGCTACCTGTAACGCTAACGGGTCGGCAAGCGCCGGCCCCGCTCACGCCACCACGCCCGGAGCCCGGCGACGACCATGGCGAGGAGGGTGCCGAGCACGGTGGCGACGGTGATGGCGGCATACAGCACGACGAGGACCGCCGCGCCGACGACGGCGGCGAGCACCGCCCAGTACACAACCCCGCCCATCGGCTACCGAGGCGTGCCTTGTCGAATGCGCCATGCCGTCACCCGGCACCGCGGGCCGCAGTAACGCGCCGTCGAGCGCTCGGGCTTGAACGCGCGGCGACAGTGCGCGCAAAGTTTTGTCGTACCCTGTAACGGATCCGGTGCCCGCTGTACGCTACGCGCGGCGGGGGGAGCCTCCTCACTCATGCCGCCCCCCGCGTACGCTTTGTAGCCGTAACTGGGGCCCTTCCCGGGCCACTCTCGTTGGCATTCGTGCCGCGGCACCGCCGCAAATAGACCGCGAGGGCGTCGGCAACCCATTCGCGCACCGTGACCTCGTCGGCGAGCGCCGCGAGTTTGACGGCGCGATGCAAGCCGCGCGGAATCCGGGTCGCGAGCTGTACCAGGCTACGGTCGAATTGCACTCGAGCCATGGGCGGATCCTTCCGTGTGGGTCGCCGCGATGTAGGCGGCGAGCAAGAGCGCCTCGGCGGCGCCCTCCTCGGCGGCGGCAACGGCCCCGAGCGACGGGAAGCGTTCTTGTGCCCGGAGTCGGGACGCCCGCTTGTCGGCGCCGATAAGTCCGGCGTGTCGTTTCCACCGCAGCGGGGCAACGATCCGGTACGGCACGCGGGCCGAGACGACGAGCCCGAGCCACAAGCCAAAGCCGACGCCCGTACGATAGCTCGAGGCGACCCCTTGCCCGGGTCGGGCCCCTTGCGCCTCGAGGGCGACGGCGACCGCATGTATCGGCACGGGCCGGCCGTCGATGGCGTGGGCGAGGAGCTCGCGCATGGCCGCCGGGTCGTAGTCGAAGCGTCGTTTGCGGTTACGCAGGACGTCGACCCGCGGCGTGCGGTGGAGCTCGGCGGCGAAGGGCACGCCGTGCTCGTCGAGGTCTAAGACCGCGAGGCCGCCCAAGGCGCCCGGGTCGATGCCGATAACCCGCCTCATGGGCGGCCGTAGCGCGGGCAGATGAGCGCATGGCGCCACCAGCGCCCGCACCGCCAGCAATAGAGCCCGAGGAGCACGGCGACCCTCCGCCACCGCGGCGGGCGGCGGAGCTCGACGAGCACAACCGGCCTCGAGCCATTGACGCGCGCAAGATTCATGCGTCGTCGCTCCATTCCCGGGGCGTGTCGCGGCCCCGTTTCGCCCGCGCCTCGGCGGCCCGGCGTTTCTCGAGCCGCGCTTTCTCGAGGCGCCACCAGGCGAGAAACCGTGCGCACCGCCGCCAGCGCAGCACGGCGCCCCCGTCCTCGAGGTACGTATGCGCCTCGTAGCCGTCGCACCCGTCGCGCGCCTCGCGCCCGGGCCCGTCGGCATAGCGGCACCGCCCGACGGCGCATGCCGCCATCATCGCGCCGACCCGCGCTTGCACATGCGCCGGCGCCATCGGGCCCGAGGGCGTCATGGCCGCCGCCCGCGGAGCTCGAGGCTACGGCGGCACCATTGCCGAAACGTCGCCGACCAATCCGCCCGCGGCTCGCCCGTCGCCCGGTACTGGTCTTTCATGGCGGCGAGCTCTTGCGCCGGGTCGAGGCCGCCGGCCTCGGCGAAGCGGCGGAGCTCGGGCGACAAGGTAAAATCGTCGGGCACGCGGCACCGCGGCTTGCGGCGGGGCTCGAGCGGCACGCGGCGCGGAAAGAGCTCGAGTGTGCCGTGCTCGAAATTGGCACGCCCCGTGCTCTTCGGATCTACCAGAGGATCCGGAAAAGGATCCGGAAACGTAAATCCTATGGGCGAGGTCGTAAAGGGGGGATCCTTAAGGGGGGGAACCCGGTTCGCGTGTCCATTGGCCCCTGTGGATAGTGTGAATAACTCGCGCGCGAGTTCCATGCCGAGCTGCACCCCGGCGAGAAACGCCGTGCGCAAGTCTTGCGTGGAATCCGAGCGCCCGAGGTACGCCTCGAGCGCGTCGAGCACGCGCCGCCCCTCCCGCTCCCCCATCGCCGCGCCCTCCTCCCGATACGGGTCGCCAGTGACCCGTTGTTAGCCGATTCCTGCAACCACGCTGCAACCACGAGGGCGGCGAGCGGGGCCGGGCGGCGCCGGCCCGCGTCGGGCGCCGGTCGCGTGGCGTGAGACTTTCCGCCAACTTAGCGACCCGTACCCGACGGGCCGCCCGTAGCGGTCGGGGCCCGGACTGACTCTTAATCAGCGGGTCGCAGGTTCGATCCCTGCGCGGCCCACTAATAAAATCACGGGCTTGCGTCATGCCCGACCCCGCCGACGGCCGGTTTTACCGTTTCCTGCAACCACGCTGCAACCATGAGCATCGACCGAGCGCGTTTCGGTTACTGTCACACGCAGCTCCGTGCCGCTCGAGAAGCGGAGCGCTACCTCGGGCCGATAGTTTCCCTCGCCATCGAGGACCGGCCTCGCCGTAATACCGTGCTCCTCGAGCGCTCCCCAAATCATGCCCGCCACGAGCGCCTCGGCGGTGGTCATGCCCGCCCCCGTCGGCCCTTGGTTGCAGGGTTGGTTGCAAGGGGCGTGCTCGTGCGGTGCGCCTCGGCGAGCCGCTCGAGGCTCACGCCGAGCCGCGTCGCGCGGGCCGTGTGCTTGTGGCACGAGCAACACATGCCGCCCTCGCCACGTTTCCGACAACGGCAATTCGCGCCGCAAATTGGGCAAGCCACTATGCCCTCCCCCGCCGGCCGTCGAGTTTTCCATTTTCGTCACGTTGACACGGCGCCGCGTCGAGCACGTCGACGCCGGCCCGGTCCTCGAGTGGCAACCCCGAGCCATAGAGGTCAACCGTCGTCGCAACCGAGGCGTGCCCCATCTGGCGCTGCACGTAGACGGGCGACTTGCCGGCCGCTATGAGCTGGGAGCCAAACGTGTGTCGGAGGTCGTGCGGCCCGAGGCCGCGCCCCAGCTCGGCGTGCCCGGCGAGCCGAGCGAGGGCGCGGCGCACGTTCCGATCATCCAGCATCGTCCCCGCCTCCGAGGGGAATAGCCACTGAACGACCGGTGCCCCGTCCTCGAGGCGCACGACCTTGACGAGCCCGGTAATGTGGGCGTCGAGGATGGCGGCGAGCTGCGGCGAGACGTCGACCGTGCGCGCCCCGTGTTTCGGTTCCTCCTCCCGCCGATGCTTGGCGTTCCATGCCCGCTCGACCCGGAGCGTGCGCGCCGTCGCGTTGTAGTCAGTGAGGCGCAGCATGATTGCCTCGCCGATCCGCAACCCCGCCCGGGCAAGCAAGAGCACGAGCGGATACCATGCGGCCTCGAGGACCCGGCAATACTCAAGCACCCGGTGCGTTTGCTCCCGGTCTAGGGCCCGCTTGGCGATGGCCGCCCGCCGGGCAGTCTTGGTCGGGTGTAGGTGCAAGACCTTGCCGAGCCGGGCCGCCGGATTGTCGGCACGTAAACCGTCCTCAATCGCCGCGTTGAGCATGGCGCGCAATGCCGCATAAATCGCATAAATTGAGCCGGTCGCGAGTGGCGCCCCTGCAATCCCCTGCTTGCGGCATTGCACGAGAAAGGCGCGCACCTCGGGCCGCGTGAGCTCGGCGACCGGCCGCGCCCCGAGCCGCGGCCGAATGTAGAGCGCGAATTGCGCCGCGTAGGACGCGTGCGACCGTGCCTTAACGCTCGCCTCGACGGCGGCGAGCCAGTGCGTCCCGTATGCGGCGATCGTGCTCGAGGGGTCGACCAACGGGATAAGGCCGCGGGCGGCCCGGAGCCGGCGCCCGTGTGTCTCGAGCCATGCCGTCGCCTCGCGGTGTGTCCGAAACGCCGGGTATTTCTGGCGGCCATCGGCGTCGCGGTACTTGACGTAAAATGGCAAGGCGCGCGGCCCTGCCCACTTGCTAACCTTCATGCGCCGCCGCCTTTCGGCCGCGGGTCGCCTTGCGGGTCGGCCCATGCGCCTTGATTAGGAGCCCAAGGCTCGCCGCGGCGAGGGGCGTGACGGCGCGCGCGCCTTGCTCCCAGCGCGCAATTGTCGTCGTCGTCACGTTGAGCGCCTCGGCGAGCTCGCGTTGCGTCCACCCGAGCCGGCGGCGCAATTCCTTGACGTGTAAGGGTGTCATGCGGGATACTGTACCGTTGGTCTATACCGGGCGCAAGGTCGCCGCGGCGAAACTTGAGCCGACCCCCGCGGCACCGCGGGAGCGGCACGAGCTCGCCGCGGGCGACCCGCGCATACACGCCGTCGAGTGACATGCGCAGCAAGTCGGCGGCCTCCTCGGCGGTAAGGATCTCGTCGACGTCGACGGGCGCCGCGAGGACAACGGGCGGCGGCGGGGGCGCCGCCCGTGTCTCACCGATCCAATCGTCTCCGAGCGCGCACAAGGAAAGTAGGACCGCGCGCGGGAGCGCTCGCACGAATCCCGAGAGCTCCTCGAGCGAGAGCGCCGCGACGTCGACGGCAAGGGCGGCACCGCCGCGCATTTACCGCGCGTCTCCCCACATGTCTCGCGCGTGTCTCACTCGCCCCCGATTCCCTCGTGCGTGCGATTCGAGCCAGCGTGCCCGTACCGTGCACCGCCAACCAACCGCCACCGCACCCCGCCCGGAATCGGGCCCGCCCCCCCACGGGCGATTTATCGGGTTGACAACGTGAGGCCGCCCACTACGCCGAATATAACGCACAAGTCAAGGAAAATTTGCGGCGCGCGTGCAGAAAACTGCATGGCAGATATTTACCGCACCGCGCATTGCACACGCGTTCGCGTGGGCGGTATGCCGCAATGCACATGGCACGACCTCCGCAGCCACCGCGAAGCTACGTCACGAGGCACATTCGATTCCGCCGGGTTATCGACGCGAGCATTAAGCGTGCCGCCGTCGAGGAGCGCCGCGGATTTAACGACCTCGTGCAATTGATCGTGGAGGATTGGTTGCGCGAGCGGGCCGCCCGCCAAGTCGAGCGCGCGCTCGCCGGCGAGCCGCCCGGCCCGGCGCTACCGCCGCGGCGTCGGCGGCAACCCGGCAAGCCGCCGCGCAAGCCGTAGCTGCGCCTCGAGGGCGCCCGGGTGCACGAGGGCCGCCCATTCGAGGACGATTCGCGCGTCGGGCACGACGCCCTCGCGGCGCCAGCGCTTGAGGGTCGCCTCGCCGACGCCGAGCGCCTCGAGCACGGCCGTCGGGCCGCCGGCGGCTTGGATGGTCCTATAGACCAGATTAACGGGCGTGCGGGGCACGTTGCGCCCGTTTTTCCGGCGCCGTGGCATTGGCTAGGTCTTACCGTGTGGTAGGGGTCGAAAGCAATACGGGTCGCTCTTGACACCTATTGACGGGAGGCGTATGGTCTACGCATATGAAAACCCGAGTCACGTTCAACCAGTTGTGGCACGCGGCGATGCTGGCCGCGTCGTTGTGCGGCTATCGCGTCAAGCGATCGTATCGTGTCGGGCCGGGCGCGGCGTATTGCTGCACCAAGCCGCGCGGACATGCCGGGCCACACGGCCGAGGGGCCTAATGCGCTACGCCGCCCCGACGAGCCCCGCCGGCGCCCGCCCGCGGTACACGTGCCCGCGGCTCTTGAGCGTGCCGAGCCACGGGGCCCCC
>Ga0126382_10000219_pt1 | contig 21731 bp, 19 predicted proteins | sample PanSoiMetPlot_30_FD_92548 | JGI IMG/M metagenome (GOLD analysis project Ga0126382, IMG submission 92548) | Tropical forest soil microbial communities from Panama - MetaG Plot_30 | ecosystem: Environmental > Terrestrial > Soil > Tropical forest > Bulk soil | place: Panama | collected 2016-02-17
CCACGGTCGGCAGGCCTGGCCCCGCCGCCTCGGCCAGCAGCGCCGCCGCTTCCTCGGAGGTGAACCGCAGGTCGGCTGCGCGCAGCTCGGCCAGCTGCCCCCGGGCCCGCAGCCGCGCCAGCGGCAGCGGCGGGTCAGCCCGGCCGGTCACCACCACCCGCAAGCCCGGCGGCAGATTCTCCAGCAAAAACGCTACCGACGTGTGCACCGGCCCGGAATCGATCAGGTGGTAGTCATCCAGGACCAGCAGCACCTCATCCGGGCCGGGATCGGCGGCCAGCTCGTTGATCAGGGCCGTCACCAGCCCTTCAAACGAACCCGGGGGCGCCGGGCCCACCCGCCCGGCCAGCCCCGGCCGGGCCCGGTCCAGCGCGGCCACCACGTAGCGCCAGAACCGGGCCGGGTCGCTGTCGCCGCCATCCAGTCCCAGCCACGCCACCGGCCGCCCGCCGCCGCGGGCCCAGTCAGCCAGCAGTGCCGTCTTGCCGAATCCCGCCGGAGCGCACACCAGCACCCGGCCCCGCACCAGGCCCTCGCCCAGCGCTTGCACCAGACGCCGGCGCGGCACAAAACCCGGCTGCGGCCCGGGCACGTGCAGCTTGGTCGCCAGCAGCACATCCTGCCCGGATACGGCAACCCCCGACGGGACCGCCACAGACGGGTCGGCCATGGGTGACCCATCATCCAGGCCAGTCGGCTCACCGCGCGAAAGCGTGCCGCTGTACGTCATCCGGTGTCTCCACGCGGCCCGGGGTCGGCTGGAGCGCCCGCCACTGATGCTGCCAGCGTGACACCCTGCCCGGAACCGAAAAAGAGGCAGCTTGCGAACGCACTATTCGGCCACGCCGAACAATCTCGTGGCCAGGCACACTTCATCTGACCGGCCGCCAGCCTGCCGGGGTACCGTCAGGATGTGGAGTTGCGTCAGCTCGAAGCGTTCGTGGCAGTAGCCACCGAACTGCACTTTGGGCGGGCCGCCAATCGGCTGCACATCGCCGCGCCGACGCTCAGCGAACTGATCCGCCGCCTGGAGCGCGAACTGGGTACCCCGCTGTTCACCCGCACCACTCGTCAGGTCGCCCTGACCAGCGCCGGTGCGGAACTGCTTACCCGCTCGAAGGTCATCCTCGACGAGGCCGCCGCAGCCAAGGCCGCGATCCGCCGCGTCGCCGACGGCGAGGAAGGCACCGTGCGGCTGGGCATCACCCCGCCCGCCGCCCCCGTGCTGGCCCCCCACCTGATTAGCCTGTTCACCGCTGAAGCACCACAGGTAACTGTCGACCTGCAGCGGATGTGGCTGCCTACCCTCCTCGACGCTGTCGCTACCGGCGACATCGATGTGGCCCTCACCTGCGGCCCGGTCCCTGAAACGGCCGGGATCGCCACCGAGGTGTTCTGCGCCGAACCGCTCGTGGTCGGCCTGCGCCCCAGCCATCGCCTGGCCAGCTGCGACACGATCGCGCTGTCCGACCTCGCCCACGAGGTGCTGGGCACCGCGCCGGAGGCCCTGTTTCCCGCCTGGGCCCTGGCCCAGCGCCAAGCACTCGACACCGCGGGCATCACCCCGCCGACCATCGAGCTCGCCGACACTGACCTGGCAGCTAACCGCTGGGCCGACCAGCGCGACATTGACTGGATCTTGCTGATCCCGTCCCTGGCGGCCGCCCACACTCAGACAGTCATCCGCCCGGTGGCGCCGCGCCAGCTCGTGCCATTCACCCTCCAGTGGAGTCCCAGCAGGACGCACACCATGGCCGTGGCCCGATTCGTCCACCGTGCGCTGGCTGCCGATCCGCCGCCCGGCTGGGATACACAGGCCGATCACCTGCACCACACCGAACCAGTCGAGAACCCATCGGTAAGGGCGCTGGAAGACCGCGCACGTGAATGAGCCTTGCCGCAGGCCCAGCCGGCCTGGTAGCACCTTCGGGTGAAGGATCGCCGCGCAGCGACATTCCACCCGGCAGACACCTTCGGGTGACGCCCCACGGCGGCCCGAATTCGTACCGTTCCACCAAGGGCCGCCGGCCCCCGGCTACCGCTAGCCGATGACACCATCCCTTGACAGGAGCGCAACCACCATGACCAGGATGACCCCCCTGCTCGAGCGCAACGAGCACTTCGCCGCCACCTACACCCCCGGGCCGCTCGCCCAGCCGACCACGCAAATGGTCATCGTCACCTGCCTAGACCACCGGGTCGACCCCGCGATCACCCTCGGGCTCCAGCTCGGCGACGCTCCCGTCATCCGCAACGCCGGCGGGCGCGTCACCCAGGCCGTCATCGGCGACATCGCCTACCTCACCTACCTCGCCGAGCAGCTTTTCGGCGGCCAAGACGCGGACGACAGGCTCTTTGAAGTCGCGGTCGTCCACCACACCCAATGCGGAACCGGCTTTCTCGCCGACCCCGGCTTCCGGCACCAGGCCGCCGAGGCGACCGGCCTGCCCGAGGCAGCGCTGGAGGCCACCGCCGTCGCCGACCCGCACATCACCGTCAAGGCCGACGTCGAGCGGCTGCTCACCTCGCCTCTGCTCTCACCGAAGGTGAGCGTCTCCGGCCATGTGTACGACGTCGCCACCGGACGCATCACCACCACGCTGGACGCCCGGTACCCGTAGATGAAGATCGCCTACGAGGTAACCGGGCTGACGGCGGTCGCCGAGGAGGTGGTCGCCGCCCGCCCGGAGCTGGTGTGGGATCTGGTTGCAGACGTTACCCGGGTCAGCAGATGGAGCCCGGAATGTATCCGGGCGGCCTGGCTCGGGGAGCCCGGCCGGCCGCAGCCCGGCGCCAGGTTCACCGGGCGCAACCGGTTCCCGAATGGCTTCGAGTACGAGGTGACCTGCGTGGTCACCGAGGCGGACCGGCCCCGCGCGTTCGCGTGGGTGGTCCTGGATGACAGCGGTGACCCCGCCCGCCCGTCCTCGTCGTGGCGGTACCGGATCGACCCGCTCCCCGGCGGCGGCAGCAGGGTCCGGCAGCGCTTTACGCACGGACCCGGCGCCAGCTTCCTGCGGGAAGTGGCCGCGGAGGCGCCGGACCGGGCCGCTGAGATCATCGCTGCCAGGCGGGACGGGCTGCGGGCCAACATGAGCGCGACCCTGCGTGCGATGAAGGCAGCCGCGGAATCCTCTCACGCCACCGGCGCCGGCCCTGAGTAATGCGCATCCGGGCCGGACCGGTGAACACGTGCCCGTCGCGCGCCCGCCGAGGCGTATAGCGCAGGGCAATACCAGAACAGGTGCCATCGCCTTTCCAACCGCCGCGGCGTGCGGTCCACTGGAAGCCAATTGCAGACCATCGGATCACAGGGCAAAGGAGGCACCCGTCATGAGCGCGAGAGAATCATGGACCAGACGCGGCGCCCAGCGCCCAGAGCGCGGTGAAGCAACACCGGGGGGCGCCCCGGCGATGCCCGGGCCGATGAACGTCGCGTGCCGCTGCGACCGCTGTGGCGCTCAGGCCTACGTCCGCGTCCTTCTTCCCAGTCGCCAGGATCTGCTGTTCTGCGCGCACCACTACCGGCAGCACGCGCCCGCGCTGGCCAAGGTTGCCGTCGCCATCCATGACGAGACCCGGTGGCTCGCACGAGGTGACTGGCCCGGCTCACAAGGCTGAGGGCAATGCCTATCGGCGCGAGGTGATAGCGATGAGAGGTTCAGCCCGCCATGCGGGCCGCCCGTCGCGGCGCATAGCGCAGTGGCTTTTCAGCCGCAACGAGCTGCGGCGGCCCGCCGACCGTATCGAGGCGGCGGTCATCGTCTCGCTGGTAGCGGCCTTCCTCACCGCCGCCGTCGGCGCCGCGTGCCTCGCTGGGCACCTCTACCAGTCCCAGCACACGGCGGCAGCGGGCCTGCGGCCAGCCGTGGCAACACTGTCCAAGCCCGGCCCGGTCGTCACTACCCCGGCGGCCGCAGTGAGGGCGAGATGGCGGCTGCCCAACGGAACGCGGCGGTCCGGCACCCTCACCACGGTGACCGCCCCCGCTATCTACGACGCGTCAGGCGGAACCTTGGTCCACATATGGCTGGACCGCTCCGGAGAGCCAGAAGTCCCCCCGCCCAGCCCAGGTGAAATGATCTTCTCGGCGCTGCTCACCGGCATCACCGATACGGCAGGCGCCGCCGTCGTGCTCACCCTCTGCTACATGTTCTGCCGAAAGGTTCTTGACCGGCACCGCCTCGCCGGGTGGGAGTCGGCATGGGCCGCCGTCGGCCCGCGGTGGACAAGCCGCCGGTGAACCCGGCCCGCGCCCCCGTCGACTGCTGATGCTGTCGGCGGCGCGGGGGGTGGCTTTCCCGCCGCGGCGGCACTGGCGATCACCTTGGTCGCCTCGGCGAGCCGAATTACCGGAGTAGCGCCAGGAATCGCCTGGGAAGCGGCGGAATGCTGCGGGTGCCTGCGGGCTGCCCGGCGGTGGCGCGCGCCGGTGAGATGATGGCCGCCTGCAGACGGCGGACGACGTCAAGATAATCGCCGGTCCAGATCACCCGGACCGCGGTGGCGCTGGCTCTGCCGTCGTCGCCGAGCAAGTCGCGGCGTACGGCCCGGACAAGGCGGCCGTCGGCGGCCTTGTCGTGAGCGAGCGGCTGGGGTAGCTCGCCGCCGGTGATCATGGTGGTCGCAAGGCGGTCGTACCAGCCCGTGATGCGTTCAGCCGTGCCCAGAATCTCATGACGTGCAGCGGCCACGTCGCCGTCCGCTTGGCCGTCGTCGCCTCGCCAGAGATCCAGCACCGCGTCAGCCTCCAGATGCAGTCCGACGACCCCGGTGACCAGCCCGGCCACATCGGCAAGCGGGAACCGTTTCGCACCGCGCTCGGCCAGGTACGTGCGGAACGCGTCATCGAGCCGGCGCGATGCCGCAGCGGACCGGGCAGCGTCGTCGGCCAGAGCGGGGGGTGCGGGCGTGCTCGGGTCGCCGCGCGATGTCCCGAATCGCACCGTACTGGCGAGGTAGCCCACGCCGTCGGCGTACGCGTCCGCCAGCGCCCGGCGGAGCGCGGGCGCCGCGCCGCGTGGCCAGAAGAGGACACCCACGATCAGGCTCACGCCAACCCCGATGGCAACGTCTTCGACCCGCACCAGGCCGACGCGCCATCCGGTCGGCTGGATGATGTTGAACAAGATCACCAGTGTGAGCGTGAACGCCGCCTGCCCTCCGGCGAACGAGATGACCGCTGGGGCGACCCCGGCGAGAAATACCGCCAGCGGCAGCAGGAACCACAGCAGCGTGGTGTTCGTGCCGATCCCCACGAGCAGGGCCGCGCCGGCGACGAAGCCCGCGACCGTGCCGAGCATGGCGCGCACGGCGTCCTGCCCGGTGTTCAGCGCGTTCGAGCGCAGTACCGACAGCGCGCCGAGGACCACCCAGAACGAGTGCTGGACCTCGGTCAGTCTCGAGGCGAGCACCGCCAGCCCCAGCCCGGCGGCACCACGCAAGCTGTTGTGCAACCAGACCGAGTGCGGCTCGAGGTAGGACGTGATCCGTTCCCGCGCGGCGGTGAGCGTCCCCGGCACACCCTTGGGCTGGCGGCCGAGCCACCGGTCCCGCCAGCTCCGTCGTTCGGCGGCCGCGGTCAGCTCGACGTTACGCGCGATGAGCGAGACGGCGTAGCTCAGCTCCTCCGCACGGAAGGCGGGGTCGAGCGAGGTGATGAACTCGCTGGCCGGCCCCACATCCGCGGCCGGGTCGCTCGCCGACGGCACAGACTCGGCCGGCGGGCCGCCCACGGCCGGATCACTCGCCGGCCGCAGGGACCGGACCGGCAGGTCCGCCGTCACGCTCTCCTGCATCTTCGCGTGCGCAGCAGCCAGTTCGGTCAGCGCGGCGTCGAGCTCATCGCCGCTCCCGCCTCTGGAGTCCAGGAGATCGGCAGCGCGTTCGAGAACCGTGGCCGCGGCCTCCTTGACCCTCAGCGCTCTGCGGTTGACGCCGTCGCGTTGGAGCCCAGGCTGAATGACAACGCTGTTCAGCCAGATCAGCTCGTCTACCAGGCGCACGGTCGTCCTCGCGGGAGTGCTCAACCCGGTTGGGCGGTAGGGCGTCGCCAGGAAGGCACTGCGCAGCGCCTCGACTGCCTCGTCCGCCTGCGCAGCCGCGTGATCGCGATCCAGCGCATACCGTTCGTCCATGCCGTTGAGCAGGTACGCGACCACGGCACGCAGCTGCGCGGCCAGCGCCCGGCAGGCGGCGGCCGCGGCACCACGCAGCCGGTCGCGCGCTGGCGCGGGCCACAGGAACGCCGTCGCAACCAGCGCGGCGCCTCCGGCCATCGCCCAGCCGGCCAGCCTGCCTGGCACGGCCGACGCCGGAGCGGCCAGCGACACCGGCAAGATGAAAGCCAGCAACAGCGCCGTGGTCGCCCCGGCCAGCACCGAGCTGACCACGCCAGCAAAGATCACGCCGAACCCCACCACCGCCATCGCAACGGCCGCGAGCCACGCGTTCTGTGAGGCCAGCGTGGCAAGGCAGACGAACACCCCGCCGGTCACGGCGAGCGCTGCCTCCGCCTGGAGCCGTTCCGTCATCGGGCCGCCGAAGTCGACCAGGAGCAGCATCGCGAAAGACCCGAACGCCGCGAACGTAGCCAACTGCGGGTTGCCGATGACCTTGTCGCCCAAGGCGAACATGGCAGGCATGATGATCGCTGTCCGGGTGGCACGCCGCAGTGCGGCGAAGCCGCGATCGCGCTGACCGAGCCACCGCAGGGGGTACAAGTGCGGCTGAGGTCGGCGCGGATGCTGACTCAGGGGCTGCCCCCCATCCGGCTGATCACGTCATCTCTCGTGATGCCGTGCTGCATGCCCCAGATACCGACCTGATCTATGTCAACGGGATCGGGAAGATCCCGCAACGCCTCCTCAGCCAGTTCTGGGAGCCCCATTCGACGCAGGCCGTCCACAACGTCCTGCCTTCTGTACACCGGATTCCGGTGAGCTTGCATGGGCGATCACCAAGCCCTTATGTCAGCCCATGCCGCGGGTGGCGCGGGCATCAAGCGGACGGCGACCCTCACGGGCATTGCTTCTGCAAATTACCCCGGCCTGAGCCGGACACGATAGCTGGGGCCCCGTCGGCACCCTGATCTCCCCCGTTCTGGCCATCATCACAGCGGTCGACCCGCTGGTCTCGATCGGCGTTGCCCGTGTCTGGCTGGGTGAGACGATCTCCAACACCCCCCTGGCGTTGGCGGGCGAGGTAGTGGCTCTGGTCGTTATGACGGTCGGGATCTACGTCCTGGCCCACCGTGCCCCACACGTCGTGAGCAGCCACCCAGAACGGTCGACCACTGCCAGCCCGGCGACGGAATGATGCCGCACGCTGTCGCGCTGCATGCTGCTTGCGGCGCTGGGCGTTTCTGTCCTCAGAACGATGAGAATCCCCAGGTGACCGGTGTGAGTGGCTGGGCTCATCCACGGGCCCCCTAAGCTGCGGTCATGGGGCAGGTTCGGGTGGGCACGGCGTCGTGGACTGACCGGACGCTGATCGCCTCGGGCTGGTACCCGCCGGAGGCGGACACGCCGGAAAAGCGGCTGCGTTATTACGCCCGCCAGTTCGGTCTGGTGGAGGTGGACGCCACCTATTACGCGCTGCCCGCCGAGCAGACCGCCATGGCGTGGGCGGCGCGGACCCCGACCGGGTTCACTTTCAACGTCAAGGCGTTCAGCCTGTTCACCCAGCACCCCACCCCGGTGGCCGCGCTGCCCAAAGACCTGCGCCCGGACGCGGAGAAGACCGGCAAGGACCGCATCTACCTGGGCGATCTCGACCCGGCCGTGACCGGCCAGGTGTGGGAGCGGTTCCTGGCGGCGCTGGACCCGCTGCGGGCCGAGCGCAAGCTGGGCGCGATCTTGCTGCAGTTCCCGCCCTGGTTCGTCATCGGCCGGGCCCGCAAGGACTACATCGTGGCCTGCGCGCAGCGGGCGGCGCCGGACCGGGTGTGCATCGAGTTCCGCAACCGGACCTGGATGACGCCGGACAACCAGGAAGAAACCCTGGGCTTCCTGGCGCAGCACCGGCTGCCGTATGTGGGCGTGGACATGCCCCAGGGCCACCGCGACTCCATCCCGCCGGTGCTGGCCGCCACCGCGCCCGACCTGGCCGTGGTCCGCCTGCACGGCCATTCCGACAAGTGGGAGAGCAAGGACATCCACGAGCGGTTCGGATACCGCTACACCGAAACCGAGCTGGAGGAATGGGCACCCAAGGTGGCCGCCCTGGCCGGCGGCGCCGAGACCACTCACGTGCTGTTCAACAACTGCTACCGCAACTACGCCCAGGTCAACGCCCAGCGGCTCGCCGAGCTCCTGCGCAGCCAACCGCACGACCCCTAGCTGCGAGCCTCGTGGGGGTGCCACCGTCGATGACGGCGTCAGCGGCCCTGTCCCTAGTGTGGCCGAAAGTGGGTAGGGCCAGGGCATGACCCAAACGCTGGCCACACCGTTGGCCCCGTTCACCGACGCCCTCCCGGTACCGCAGCGGCTGGTAGCTGCCCGGCAGAACGGCGGGCTGAGCGTGCCCATTCGTGCTGGTGCGCACCGCTTCCACCGCGACCTGCCCGGGTCGGCGATCTGGGGTTACGACGGGACGGTCCCGGGCCCGACGATCGAGGCCGAGCGCGGCCAGCCGGTCACGGTGGAGTGGCGCAACGAGCTGGACGGCGCGCTGCCGGTTGTCGTGACGACCGCTCCCAAGGCAACCGATACCAGCGGCGTGCCGGTGCAATGTGTCCCGGGCCTGAGCGGCGGCACGCCCGACAAGAGCGCGGCCGCACTGGCCGGTCACACAGTCGTGCACCTGCACGGCGGGCTCACCCCGGCGTCGTATGACGGCTGGGCCGAAAACCTCTGCGCCCCCGGCCAGCATGCCGTCTTCCGCTACCCGATGGACCAGCGGGCGGCGCTGCTGTGGTACCACGACCACGTGATGGGCGTCACCAGGTTCGGCGTCTACGCGGGGCTGGCGGGGCTCTGGATCATTCGCGACCAGCGCGAGCGCGAACTCGGTCTGCCCGAGGGTCCGCCGTTCGAGGTGCCGCTGCTCATTCAGGACCGCAACTTCGGCCTCGACGCCTCTGGACGGCTGACCGGCCAGCTGGTCCATAAGACCGACCCACAGGTAATGGAGGCCTTTCCGCCCTTCACGGTCGTCAACGGCAAGGTCTGGCCGCTGCTAGAGGTGCAGCCGGCCACTTACCGCTTCCGCGTCCTCAACGGCTCCAACGCCCGCACCTACCGGCTGGTGCTGTTCCACGATGGTGAACCCGAACTCCACCGGATCACCCAGATCGGCACGGACCACGGACTGCTCCGCACACCCGCCCGCGTGCCGCCGGACGGGCTCGTGCTCGCGTCGGCCGAGCGCGCCGACCTGCTTGTCGACTTCTCCGGCCTGGAGCCTGGAAGCGAGCTCACGCTGCTCAACACCGCCGCCGCCCCCTACGACGGCGCCCCCTTCCCCGCCGCCGGCGCCGGGGGCGCCGCGGATCCCGGCCGGATGCTGCCGTATCCGCAAGTCATGGGCTTCCGCGTCGTTCCAGGCACCGTGGCCCGTCCCATGACCTCAGGCGAGCTGGCCACCGACTACCGCCCACCGGCACCGAACGCACTGACCGGCGTGCCACGCCGCACGATCGCGCTCGTCGAGCGCGAACTCGAAGGCGAACCCAACATGCTCACCATGCGTGAGCTTGTGATCGCCGACGACCGCCACACCGGTCCCGTCGTCACGGTCACCGACGATCAGCAGACCACCCGCTACCGCAGCGCCGCCGCCCACTTCGAGGATGCCACGACGTTCTTCCCTGTACTCGACCGGCAGGAGGTCTGGCAGCTGATCAATCTCACCGACGACACGCACCCCATCCACGTCCACCTCGACCCGTTCCAGATCCTCTCGCGACGCCCTATCCGCTTCCACATCCCCGAACACGGCATCGAAGACCTCGCCATCACCGCCGCAGTCACGCTCGAACGCGACCCTGACGACGAGCTCGACCACACCATCGACGACAACGAACGCGGCCTCAAGGACACCGTCCGCGTCAACCCCAAGGAGATCGCCGAAATCGCCGTCCGCTTCACCACCTACAGCGGCCGCTACATGTACCACTGCCACATCCTCGAACACGAAGACCGCGACATGATGCGCCCCTTCGTCACCATGCCCGCCGAGCTCATGCCGTTCATGGCCTGACGGACCGCAGGCCGACGGCGCTGCCCGCCCGCGCCGCTAGCGTGGCGGGATGTTCTGGTTGCGGTGGAGGACGTTGTCCGGGTCGTACCGTCGCTTCAGCGCCTGCAGGCGCTCGAACGCTTCATCGCCAAATGCGGCCCGCACACGCTCGATGGGCTCGTCCGCTTGCATGTAGTTCATGTAGCCGCCGCTGATCGACCACGGCTCGAGCGCCGCCGCCGTGGCGCGTGCCCACTCGATGGATTGCTCGTCGAGGGCGGCGTCCAGCCAGGAGGCCATCACGCTGATGTTGAATGCCGCGTCTCGGTACCCGAGGGCGGCGCTGGCCGGTTCGATGTCCTTGGGCGCGCCGTGAAGCGACTCGATCAGCACCTCCCCGGGTGGCCGCCCCAGGGCCACTACTCGTTCGAGCAGCTCGTCGATCAGCTCGTCCGGCAGCTCGCGGACGAAATGGCCCTTCCAGTATTTGCGATAGACGCCGTAGCCGGGGCTGAACACATGCTGCTGGGCAAGGAACGAGTGGGCTCCCACGGCGTCGTGGGCGAGCCCTTTCGCGGTGCGCAGCGCGCGGAGCCCCTCGGGATCCGCGTCCGGCCCGGTGTAACAGGGTGCGACGATGAGGGTTGGCGCCAGTGATTCGTCCAGCGTGAGCACCGCCTGGCAGCTCAGGTCCCGCGGTGCGTGGGCGGCGAGGTCCCGGAAGCGGCGAAGCGCATCGCGGATTCCCGCTTCCGTGTAGATGAGGAGACCGCCGAGGACGCGGCGCAGCGGATGCAGCTGGAACTCCAGCCGCGTCGCCACGCCGAAGTTGCCCCCGCCGCCGCGAAGTCCCCACAGCAGCTCGCGATTCTCATCGGAGCTTGCCCGGACCACCGTGCCGCCGGGGGTCACCAGCTCGGCACCGACGAGGTTGTCGCAGGTGAGGCCGTATTGAGCGGTGAGATGGCCGATTCCTCCGCCGAGGGTCAGCCCGGCGACCCCGGTCGAGCCGACGACGCCCCCCGGCGTAACGAGACCGAAGCGCTGGGTCGCCGCGTCGAAATCGAGCCACGTCGCACCGCCATCGGAGCAGGCGGTCCGGGCGTCGCCGTTGACCTCGACCCCGCGCATGAGCGACAAGTCGATGACCAGGCCGCCCTCGGAAACGCAGTGTCCGGCGGGGTTGTGCCCACCTCCGCGCACGGCGACCTCCAGCGCGCGCGCCCGGGCGAAGTCAAAGGCCCTCGCCACGTCGTCGGCGTCGAGACAACGGACGATCATGGCCGGCCGGCGGTCGACCAGCGCGTTGAAGCAGCGCCGCGCCGCATCGAACCCTTCGTCCGTGGGGGCGAGCACGGCGCCGCCAAGCGATCGCGCCAACTCGGTCAGGTCTTCACCGGCGCCGGCTGGATCGATCGCTTCACTCATGTGGACGACACCTCTCACCCCGTGGCCTGCGCCGGGAGCTCGCACCGGAAAGACTGGCCAGGATGGCGCGAGCTCCTTGCCGACGTGCGGTCTGCGCCAAGTTTTCCACCACCCTTGACGGGCGAGATAAGCGGGCCTTCTTACGAGTCCCCGGATCTGGGCTCCGGCACCGACAGCCGCCGCGTCTGCGAGAGCACCGGGACGGGCGATGCTCCTGCCGGATGGGACCAGGCCGCGGCGGCGCCTACACCTAACCTCCGCCTGCCGTCAGGATGGCGGTGACGAGGACCGCGAAGAAGCTCGCCAGGACGACCGCTGCGGCAATGAAAAGGATCTGGCCGAAACGTGGGATCTTGTGCCTTGGGCCGAAATATGGCGGTTGCTCCAGCCACGGCGGCATGTAGTTCGCCATGACCAACCTCCCGGTGTATTGGTGCCCACTGTTCCGATCCGGGCGGCCGGGACACCAGCTGGCGACCGCCCGCTATCTCCAAACTCCCCCAAGCACGGAGCATTGGTTAGTCCCAAGAGACCTGGACCGGGCGGCCGAAGGTCACCGCACAGCGGGGGGGGCGTCGACTTGGGAGCTTTCAGCTGTGGGACGTTGGCCGCCGATGCCAGGACCTCCGCCCTCTCGCACAAGGCTCTATTGCCGCGCATCGTGGAAGGTGGGAGAAGAAGGGGGACCGCCATGCGCGAGTTGTCCGCGAGAGAACCACTGGGCACACCGGCAGGCACGCCCGAGCGCGGGTATCAGGGCGTCATCACCGAACGGCCTCCCCTTGCCCATGGGGCGGCGCTGAGGGCGCTGATCGGCTGCGCCGCGCGCACCGCACGGCTCCTTCGGCGGCGCCGGATGCACCTGCCTGCCCGGCATGTGGGGACGCGGCTGCGTTTCGCGGATGGCACCTCGGCGCGGGTGTACCGCGAGACCGTCGTCGATCGGGGCGCCACCGCCGACCCGTGCGTGCTGGTCGTCGAGTTCCGGCTGCGGGCCGTGCGCGGCCGCGGCCACGCCGCTTTCCGCGCCGAGAGCCTGCTCAACACTCCCCTGTTTGCCGGCTTCCCGGGCCTCGTCTCCAAGCTGTGGCTGGCCAGCGACGAGCGTGGCCGCTACCGGGGCCTGTACGAGTGGGATGGCCCGCGGCGCGCCGAGGCCTACGCGCGCGCCCTGTGGCGGGTGCTCGCCCTGGTATCGGTGCCCGGCTCGATCCACTACGTCGTGCTGCCCGGGCTGCGCCGCGACGAGCTGCTGGCACGGCCGCACGTCCTGGCCGGCGGGGCGGAGGAGACGCCAGCCTGGTGGCGCCTGGTCGAGGCGTCGTGAGGCGCCCGGCCGACATCTTAGTGGTCGGCGCCGGCCCAGCGATGGCCCAGAGGCGTTGGGCGGCCCGTGGCTGGCCGTTCGGCCATCCGGGGAATGACGGCCTTCTGCCCTTGCACCAGGGGACTAGGTCCCTACTGCCGCAAGCTCTCCGGCATCAGGCTGACGGTATGGGGACTGGAACGCCGGCTTGACCGTGGCTCAGTCAGGCTGTCCCAGGCGAAGGGAGGCCGATCATGACCGGCGCTGTTCATGGGGTCTTGGTCGGGTACGACGGCTCGGCCGGCAGCGAACAGGCGCTGGCCTGGGCGGCGCGCGAGGCCCGCTGGCGCGGGACCATCGTGACCGTCTGCCACGCCTGGACGCCGGGGTACTTCCCAGAGATGCCGGGGGACGATGCGGCGTCCGGCCAGGTGCAGCGGGCAGGTGAGGAGAACCTCGCCCAGGCGCTGCGGTTCACGCGGACCGTCATGGGCCCGGGACGGGCGCAGCCGCTGCTGGCGGCCGGCCCGGCCGCTCGGGTGCTGTGCGAGCAGGGCGCCGACGCCGACATGGTCGTGCTCGGGGCCCGGGGGCGGGGCGGGCTGCCCGGGATGCTGCTGGGATCGGTCAGCCAGCAGGTGTGCGCCCACGCGCGCGGGCCGGTTGTGGTGGTGCGGGGGCACTGGCACCCGGCCGCCGAGTACACCCCGGGCCCGGTCGTCGCCGGTGCCGACGGGTCCGCTGGCTCCCACGCGGCGATCGCGTTCGCCGGCGAGGAGGCCATGCTGCGCGGAGTTCCGCTGCAGGTCGTGTCCGCGCTGGCCGATGCCCCCGGCGGCCTGGGCGGAGCCGGCCGGATGCAAGACGCCATCGACCGCGACATCGCTCGGTGGGAAAAGGAGCACCCCGAGCTGGCAATCTTGCGGCAGGTCACCTTCGGCCAGCCGCGCACCGCGCTGCTGGACGCCGCGGCCGGAGCCCAGCTGATCGTCGTCGGCAGCCGCGGCCGCGGCGGTGTCAGCGGCATGCTGCTCGGCTCGGTCAGCCAGGTCATCCTCCACCACGCCCCGTGCCCGGTCGGCGTCGCCCACCCTCAATAAGCGCAAGCCAGGAGCCTTGGGCGGGTGACCGGCGTGCCGGTCAGCTGACCTGCGGGTTCTCGTGTCTGGCCGAGCAGATTTGCGCACTAACCCGGGGCCGTAGAGTGGCCGGGTGTCGCCGTGTCTGCCGACGGCGATGACAGCACCGGGGCGCGACCGCGCAACCGGCTGGAAGGGGCCTGCCGAATGCTCAGCGATTACGTCACGATCGAAGTCAACGGCCACGAAGCCGACGAGGCGGCCGTGTCCCTTCTGGAACACGAGGGGTGGGGTCATTTCACGGCGATGCAGGTGCGCGGCGGCCGGGCGCGCGGTCTCGACTTGCACCTGGCGCGGCTGGAGGCGGCGCACCGTGACGTGTACGGGCGGGCGCTGAGCGGCGAGGAGGTCCGTGCACGAATCCGGCATGCGCTAGGCGGCGAGCAGGATGGCAGCGTCCGCGTCTACGGCTACTGGGCCGGGCTCATCGTCACCGTTCGCGGGCCCCAGGACATGCCGCGCCGTCCGCACTCGATGACGGCCCTGCAGTTCCAGCGGCCGTTGGCCCGGCTCAAGCACGTCGGCAGCTGGGGCCAGGGCCGGTTCCGGGAGGTGGCGCTGGCCGCAGGCTTTGACGAGGGCCTGCTGGTGGACGAGGCGGGCAGGATCTCGGAGGGCACCATCACCAATGTGGGATTCTGGCGGAACGGCGCGGTGATCTGGCCGGACGCGCCGAAGCTGCCGGGCATCACGATGCTCCTCCTGCGGCGCCAGCTCACGGCCGCCGGCATTCCGCAGGCAGACGCGGCCGTCCGCGTGCAAGACCTCGCCAGCTACCATGGGATGATCTTGTGCAACGCTCGCGGCTGGGCGCCGGTCAGCCGGGTCGACGAGCTGATGCTCCCCCAGGATGAGGCCTTCATCGGTGGCATCGCAGCCGCATTCGACGGCTGCCCATGGGATGAGATCTAGCCGCCCTGCGCGAGCGGAAGGCGGTGGCCAGCGCTGCGAAACTTCGGTGGGCGCGGCTGGATTCCAGCCAGTGACGCCTCGCCTGTTAGGGCCGTTCCCAGTGTTCGGACGGTGCCTGACGTGCTGCTGCATAATGACGGCGGCCGGATCGGGCCGGGTTGGTGCGGAACGTGCAGGGTAGAGGCCGGGCCTGTGGCCAGTAGTGAGAGGCGACGACGGTGAGCCGGAAGCAATGCTGCTGTTCGCCGCCACGTCGATCATCTGGGGCGGTTCGTTCCTGTTCATCCGGGTTGCCGTTGAGCACATGCCGCCTTCGGCGGTGGTGTTCGGCCGTACCCTGCTGGGCGCTGTTGTCCTTGTCCCGCTGGCGGTGAGGGGAAGGGCGTTTCGCGGCGCGCGCCGTGTGATCGCGCCTGTCGCCGTGGTGGCCCTGCTTGACGTGGCTCTGCCCACGTTCCTGACCGCCTGGGGCGAGGAGCGGATCACCTCCTCCGTGGCGGGGATCCTTACCGCGACCGATCCCTTGTTTACCGCGGTACTCGCGTTGTGGCTGATCCGCTCGGAGGCCGTAGACCGCAGGCGGTTCGCCGGGCTGGTCATAGGATTCGCCGGGGTGATCGCCCTGCTGGGCCTCGATTTCCGTGGCAGCACCGCGGAACTACTCGGTGGCGGGGCCGTGCTGGTCAGCGCGCTCGGTTACGCTGGCGGGGCCCTGTTGTACCGGCGGTGGCTCGCCGATGCCCCCGCCGTGGCCGTCACCGCGCTGATGACCGCAATGTGCAGCGTGGTCTTCGTGGCGCCCGCGGCGGTGAACTTGCCTCGCCAAGTGCCGCCAGTGACCAGCGTCCTGGCCCTGGTGACCCTGGGCATCGTCAACACCGGCCTGGCGTACTGGCTGTTCTACCTGCTGATCGACGAGGCTGGCGCGGTCACCGCATCGGTCATCACATACGTGATGCCGGTTGTCGCGTTGCTGCTGGGCGTGAGCCTGCTCGGGGAGAAACTGACCATCGGCGCGCTGGCCGGGCTGATGCTGATAGCGCTCGGCGCCTGGCTGGCGACCGGCCGCCGCCAGTCCACGCCCGTAGTCGAAGAGAGCCGAACCGCGAACGGTTTGCTCGACACCACGTTCTCGGGCGACGGAAAAACCCCTTCAGTTGAGGCCCGTTCAGCCGCGCCCAGGCCGTGCTCGTACTGCCGGACGACAAGCTCAGTCAGCCGGATTTTGATGACTATCGGGTGGCTCCAGGGTAACTGCCATCATCTTGAGCAGGTCATCGCCGCGGACCGACTCGCCATGCGAAATGGCTAGCTGATCGAAGGCGGCAAGCGCGTGACTGGTCAAGCTGGCCATGGCGCCGAGGATGAGTCCCTTGCCGCCATCGCTGTACGTGCTGACGAGGTCAACGATGCCTCGCACGTCTCCTGCGCGCTCGCGGCGGATGATCTCAAGCGCCGTCCTGGCCGCGTCGGTGAGCTGGGCGTGCAAATCGCCGGTCATGCTGGCCTCACAAGTAGTCGCACAAGTGCCGCTTCCACTTCCCGCAAAAACGCGAAATACACAACGTCGCTGGTCATATCGCGCGTGAACTTGGCCGGAGACCTATTTCCGGCGGCAATCCAACCGTAGGAATACCTCACCCGCCCCCGTGGGGTCCGGGAATGGTCACAATCTGGGCACGCCTGTGGGGCAATAGCCTCGGCCGGTTGTCTCGCGCCGCGCCGGTTTGCCGGCGCCGGCCATCGCGCGCGGCGGACACCCGCCTGCTGATGGGGCGCCGCGCATCCACGCCGGGGCCGTGGTGGTCGCTCAGCCCGTGGCGCGCTCCACCCAGGCGTGTGCGAACTGCAGCTGACCAGGCCTCTCACCAGAGCCAACGTTGGGCACGGCCAGCGTCGTCACATCGTTTCTCCCCGGGACCGGCGGCCACCGGCGATGGGGCCCTCCATTGACATTGGGTTCACACCGGCCGCATCCTGACCGGTGAAATGGGCGGGTGCGGCCAGATCTTCCGGTGAAGAACCGCCCTCAGCGTCCCGGTCTTCCGCCGGTTGCCGGTCGGGGTCCTCGGGACCATCCAGGTCGGCAGGCGGGCGCCCTGGGGGCGCGTCCACATCCGGCGCGCTGATGAGGCTGTGATGGCGGATGCGGCTCCAGATCGGCAAGACAAACCACCACGCGACGAACCAGGCCAGCGCCCCGGTCGCCAGGAATAGGGCGGGACCATGGCCGAGGACCACGTCCAGGATCAGCAAGAGCGCCGAGATAATGGCCAGCAGGAGCATCATCAGGCCGGACAGCGCGAGCCGGTTGGCGACCCGGACCAGGTGCTGCTTGAGCCGTCGGCGATAGATCACCCGGTGGTAGGCCGCCGGCGCGATCAGCAGCGCCGCCGAGCCGGCGCAGAGAAGAAGAGTCAGCACGTACAGATTCCGCTGGAAACCCGTGACCGCTGCGAAACGCGTGGTGAAGGCGAGCGCGAGAAGGAACGCAAACAGGATCTGCACCCCGGTCTGGGCCACCCGCACCTCTTGCAGGATCTCCCCGTAGGCCCGATCGACGCGCTGCAGCGGTGTTTCACCGCGCACGCCGGCATTCCACTCATCGTGATCATCGCGTTCCAGGCAGGTCGGGCAGTGCCCGTCCCCGTGCCGCGCCGCAGCCGCGGCCACGGGCCGCGGCGAGCAGCCCCGGGCTGACGGGCCCCCGGCCTCGGGGTAGGTGATCTGACTGCCGGGCATGCGCTACCTCGTTCCCGTAGGGGTTCTGGCTGACCCGCACGGGTGGGCGCATGCGCGAGCCAGCCGCCGACGCGGCTGGCTCGACAACCGCTGGCTCTGGTGCCCGCTGCCCCCATGGCAGTGGCGTAAACACGCCAGCCCAACAGGGCCGCGTCCAACGGTCCGCCAGCGGGCCCGCGAGCAACGCTCCGGCGGCCGCACCCAGCGATGCGCCCGCGGCAAGGTAGCCGAGCGCGAAGCCGTTCAGCGGGTAGAGCACGAACGGCGGCTCTGACCAGGCCCATTCACTGAGGGTGATCTGATCTCGGGCCCGGCGGCTACCTGATCGCCGAATCGGGCGCGATCCATGTGCTCAGGGCCTCGCTGCCCGGCAACGCGGATATGTGCAGCCGGTGGATCGTTGACAGCGAGAGAGATAACGGTTATAGATAGCTGTTATGAGGGATCCGATCCTGGCGCTGCTGGCCAAGTCGCCCGCGCACGGCTACGAGGTACGGCAGCGGCTTGTGGAGGCGCTCGGTCCGCCAGGGCAGGCGCTGAACCCCGGCCAGGTGTACGTGACCTTGAGCCGGCTTGAGCGTGCCGGCCTGGTGAGGGTGGGGCAGGTTAGTCAGCAGCGGCACCCGGACAAGAAGATGTATGAGCTGACGGCGGCGGGCAGCGAGCGGGTGGCCGAGTGGCTGGCCGATGTGTCGTGGTCGAAGGTGACGCCGACCGACTTCCACCTGAAGCTGGTTGCCGCGGCGGCCACCGGACTGGCCGATCCGGTGGCGCTGGTCGACGCGCAACGCCACGAGCTGCTCCGGCAGCTGAGCGAGGTGCAGGCGCTGACGCTCGCCGAGCCGGCCGACAGCGCGGGTGGGCTGCTGCTCGAAGGCGCCGCCCTGCGTCTGGCCGCCGACGTTCGCTGGCTCGAGCTGTGCGAGCAGCGCTGGCTCGAACGCCTCGCTCAGTCCGACCGAGCCGGCGGTGCCGGCCGGTCCGACCGTAACGAGGAGCGATGAGCGCGGGCGCGGGCGCGGTGGTTGCCGCCCGGGGGCTGATGAAGGCCTATGCGGCCAATGGTGTGCCCGTGCGGGCGGTCGACGGTGTCGATCTCGTGGTCGAGGCCGGCGAGACCGTGTCGGTGATGGGACCGAGCGGCTGCGGCAAGTCCACACTCCTGCACCTGCTGGGCGGGCTGGAACGCCCGGAAGCCGGCGAGATCGTGCTCGACGGCCGCCGGGTCGACGGCCTGTCGGAGACGGCGTGGGCGGTGCTGCGCCGCCGCACGATCGGCTTCGTGTTCCAGGCCTTCAACCTGGTCGACGAGCTGACCGCGGTCGAGAACGTTGAGCTGCCCGCGCTGCTGATAGGCGCCCCGTCACGCCGGGCCCGGCGCCGGGCGCTGGAGCTGATGGAGCGGCTCGGCGTCGCGGACCGGGCTGGCCACCTGCCCGACCGGCTCTCGGGCGGTGAGCGCCAGCGAGTCGCGGTGGCCCGGGCGTTGATCAACGACGCGCGGCTGATCCTCGCCGACGAGCCCACCGGCAACCTCGACAGCCGAGCCACCGGCGAGATCCTGCGGCTGTTCGCCGACCTGGGGCGCAGCGGCCAGAGCCTGCTCATGGTCAGCCACGACGCCCGGGTGGCGAGCACCGCCGACCGGCTGCTCACGATGCGCGACGGCGCCATCGTCGGCCACACCCGCCTCGACGCCGGCTCGTCGAGCGCGCTATTCGCCGACATGGCCGGCCTGGCCCACAAGGGTGGACACGGCCCACGGGGCGGCGAGCACTGATGCGCTCCGCCCGGCTGGCCACCCACCTGGCCTGGCGCAACATCCGCCGCCGGCCCGCCCAGGCCGCCTTGATCCTGCTGACGCTCACCATGGCCACCGGCATGTTCGGCGTGGGCATTGCGCTCTACGGCAGCGCCGACGGCGCATGGGACCGGGTTTGGAAGGCGACCGACGGCTTCCACGTGAGCGCCAGTTACTACCGCGGGGGCGAGGTTCCCCGCACCGGCACCGGCCTCACCGGGGTGCGCCGTAGGTTCACCGAACTGGCCGCCGCACCTGGCGTACGAGCCGTCGGCGGGCCCTGGCTGCTCCTTCACGGACGTCTCGACGTCGGTGCCGGTACCTCCGACGCTCGCTCCGGTACCTCCGACGCTCGCTCCGGCGGCGGGTATGAGAACCTGACCGCCGAGGTCCGCCACCCCGGCCGCTCCCCCGTCGACCAACCCTTGGTCACCGCCGGGTCGTGGCTGACGGCGACCAGCGGCGGCATCGTGCTGGAGCAGGGCCTGGCCAGCTCCCTCCACGCTGGTCCGGGCGACCATGTCCGCATCGACGGCCGGGGCTTCACGGTGCGGGGCGTGGCCATGACCGTGAGCCAGGGCCGCTTCCCGCTGACCCTCCCAGCACTGGTCTGGGTCACGCCTGCCACCGCCAACCGGATGCGCCAGGCCGGCCTGACCGAAGAGGGCCTCGAGATGCAACTCCGCCTCGGCAACCCCGACAACGCGGCTGCGTTCGCGGCTGCCCACCGCAACATCGAGACCAGCACGCCGACGTCGACGCTGTCCCTGGAGACGTGGCGCCAGCGGCGCGCCGCATCACACTCCGACATCGACGAACTGGCCGGCACAGTACTCGCCGCCGGCGTCGTGGTCGGGCTGCTGGCCGTAGCCACCGCGGCGTTGATCGTGGCCGACCGGATGGCGGCCCAGACCCGCCAGATCGGCACGCTAAAGGCGATCGGCGTCACCCCAAGACAAATCGTCCTGGCCCTGCTGGCCGAACACCTGGCGCTGGCCGGGCTGGCCACGCTGATCGCGCTGGGCGCCGGGCGCCTCATCGCTCCCCAGCTGGCGCGCACGTCACTGACTGTGCTCGGCGACCCGGAGACCCCTGGGCTATCGGCGGGCCGGGTCGCGGTCGTCGCCGGGGTCGCCATCGTGGTGGTGGCGCTATCCACCGTCCGGCCCGCCCTGCGGGGACTGCGCCACACCACGATCGGCGCGCTGGCCACCCAGGCCCGGCCACCACGGCGCCCGGCCCGGCTGGCCCGGCTCGCCGCATCCGCCCACGTCCCGCTCGCGGCCGTGCTGGGGCTGCGGTCGGCGTGGCGACGGCCCAGCCGCCTGTTCACCAACGCCGTCGGCCTCACCTTGGCCGTGGCTATGATCGTCGTGGCGGCCGGGCTGCGCGCCAGCCTGAGCCACCTGACTGCCCAGCCCACCGGGCCAGGTGAAGCGCTGAGCGGCAACGCGGTCGGCGCGCTCTATGACCAGGTGCGGATAATCGTCCTGGCCACCGCGGCACTGCTGCTGGTGCTCGGCACCGTCAACGCCTTCATCGCGGCCTCGTTCGCGGCCCGCGACGCCGCCCGCAATCACGCCATGCTGCGCGCGGTGGGCGCCACGCCGCGGCAGACGGTGGTCAGCCTGGTCGTGTCGCAGTTCGGGGCGTGCGTGCTGGCGGTCGCCGCTGGCATCCCGCTCGGGCTCGGCCTGTGGCAGCTGATCGACGAAGGCGATCTTCCCCCGGTGAGCGTGCCGGACAGCGCTCTCGCTCTGGTGGCCGTGGCTGTGCCACTGGTCTTCACCGCTGCCGTCAGCCTGCCGGCCTCGCGCCTCGCCCGTCGGCCCGCCGCCGCCGCGCTGGCCTACGAGTAACCCCCTCGAGACGAGCCACAACATGGGCCACAAATAGTGGAAGGGTTCGGTCGATGAGAAGGCAACGACTGTGGACTGTTCTGGTTCCTGCCGCGGCGGTTGTTCTCGGCCTGGCGTTGGCTTCGCCCGCTGCGGGTGACGGATCCGGGCGGGTGCTGGACCGCGTGCTGGCCGGCGAGTTCGCGCGGTCGCCGCTCGCGCCGGGGATCTCGGCCCGGGTGGATGCGCCCGGGCTGCACTGGGCCGGTGCGGTGGGGGTGGCAGACCGGGAAGCGGCCACACCGCTGCGGGCCACCGACACCTTCCGGATCGCGTCGGTGACCAAGACCTTCACCGCCGCGACCGTCCTCTCGCTAGTGGACCGG
>Ga0126382_10000220_pt1 | contig 21709 bp, 17 predicted proteins | sample PanSoiMetPlot_30_FD_92548 | JGI IMG/M metagenome (GOLD analysis project Ga0126382, IMG submission 92548) | Tropical forest soil microbial communities from Panama - MetaG Plot_30 | ecosystem: Environmental > Terrestrial > Soil > Tropical forest > Bulk soil | place: Panama | collected 2016-02-17
GCCGAGCCCGACCCGGCGATCCCACGCGTACTGCTCGAACAGCCGCAGGTCGTCGAGGCCCTTGCGGCCGAACTCGAGCACGAGCTGGTCGATGCGCGCGGCGAGGACCGCGGGGAACAAGAAGTCGTAGTGCCCTTCCCACAGCGGCCTGGCGTAGCGGTTCCCGTAACACACGTGCAGGGCCCAGGTCGCATCCACGCCGGCGGTGACGATGTTGACCGCCTCGATCGCAAGTTCCGCCGCCTCGGGGTAGCCGGCGAGGAAGGGCTCGTCGATCTGGAGCAGATCCGCGCCGGCCGCCACCAGCGCCCGCGCCTCCGCGTTGAGCCAGCGGGCCAGGGCCCGCACGAGGTCGCCGGGGTCGGTGTAGGCGGCGTTGCGGATCCGGCGCGACAGCGAGAACGGGCCGGTGAAGGAGAACTTGATGGGCAGCTGCGTCTGCTCACGCGTGAACGCGAAGTCCTCGGCAAGCCCCAGGCCGACGCCGCCACCCGGCTCGGGCAGCGGCCGCGTGACCGCCGCGTCGTAGTAGTCGTAGTAGTCGGTCTTGGCCCGGTGCGGTATGTCGACTCCGGGGATCCGGGTGAGCAGGTAGTCGATGTCGTTGTCGCGGCGGAGCTCGCCGTCGGAAACGATGTCGAGCCCGGTGAGCTCCTGGTCCTTGAGCGCCGCCTTGATGGCGACCTCGTGGATCTCGTTGAGGTGCTGGGCGCTGATCCGGCGCTGGTAGTAGTCGGTCTTGAGGCGCTCGAGCCACTCCGGGACCGAGTAGGAGCCGACGACCGTTGTGGGGAGGAGCCCGGGCCGGCCCACCGTTGAGGGGTTCGGTGCTGTCATGCGGTCAGTCCCGGACCTGCGCGGTCAGCGTCTTGACGTTCGATCCCGGGCGCGCGCGGAAGGGCGCTATCTGCACGTCGAACCCGCGGCGGTTGCCGATGAGCTGGAGCAGCGGCCCGTTGACCCAGTTCACGACCGAGCCGTCGTATTTGCCCGGCCCGAAGAACCCGGTGTGGTACTGGGCCGGCTCGGTGAGGAAGAGGTCGTGGCAGAGCAGCCGGCCGAACGGGTGGAGCAGCGGCAGGGTGCCTTCGAAGCTGGCCAGGGCCCCGTTGCTGGCGTGCATCCGGATGTCGCCGCCGCTGCCCATGAGCGGCCGCAGGATCTCCCCGGTGAGCGAGGGAGAGACCTGGTAGGCGTCGAGCCCTTCCAGCGGGACATAACGCTCCTGCAGGCGCAGCGCGGCCCAGACGTCGCGCCAGAGCGCCACCACCCGGCCGGCGCCGGCGAAGGTCTCGGGCGAGGTTTCGGCGAGCAGGTCCGGCCCCAGCCGGAGCAGCCGCTCGGTGAGCCCGCCCAGCGCGCCGTCCGGGAGGCGGTGGCGGGCGGTGATCTTGCCCGCTTCCTCGTCGCCGAGGTAGGCACGCACCTCGACCAGGTAGGGACGGCCCCCGATGCTCGCCAGCTCGTCGGTCGGCAGGTTGTCGTAGACGTTGGAGATGTAGACGCAGAACGCCTTGCCGCGCAGGAAGCCGAGGGTGAGCAGGGGGCTGGTCGCGTCGAGCACCAGGCCGTTGACGCGGTCACCGTGATGAGCCACCGCCTGCCGGGCGCGCTCGAGAACGTGCGGCGAGTAGTCGCCCATCAGGTAGTGGAGCCGCCGGTAGTAGTCGCACCCGCGATCGCGGTCGAATTCGGCGAAGGTGTCCAGCCAGGTCCGGGCCTGGCTCCCGTTGCCGACGCCGAGTTCCACGATGTAAAGCTCGGGAGGCAGGGCATGCCGCGCGTCCAGCTCGTCCCACACGTGGAACAGCTCGCTGATCATCTGCGCCGCCGCCCCGATGCTGCGGGCGGCGCTCTCCCCGCCCGGCAGTGCCCGCTCGTACTCCCGGCCGGTGGCCTGCTCCCACCGCGACAGTGCCTGCCAGTAGAGCGCGTTGAACCGCCAGATACAGCTTTCGCTGGCCGGTACCCACGGCTCCAGCACGATGTGCCCGTGGGGCGTGGCATCGGCCGGGACGGCCATCAGCTCCTTGATCCGCGTCGCCACGTCGACCTCGCCGCAGCGCCGTAGGTCGATGGCTAGCTCAAGGCCGTCCTGCCGCGCGGACTGCGCCGGCCCGGGTTCCGCCGGCGTGAGCTCGCCCGGTGCGGGGGTCGTCGGCCCGGGTTCCGCCAGCACGGGGCGGCAGGCGACCGGTTCGGTGAAGTTGTTGCGGTACTGGATCCAGTCGCAGACCACCCGGAGCCGGGCCAGGTCGGCCGTGCTGGCGCTCAGAGCGCTGAAGACGGGCCCGAGCGCCGCCGGGAGATCCACCGCGCCCGGGCCGCGCAGCTTCGCTACCGGGCGAACGTCAATCTGCATGGTCGCTCCCGCCTGCCCCGGTGACGCGGGTGCTGGCCGTCCCCGCGGCGGCCGGCTCTGCCGGCCCGGGCCGGTCCCGTGCCGCCCGGGCGAGGCCCGCACGCGCGAGAACCTCGGGGATGCCCTGCTCGAAGCCCGGCGCCATGACGTGGACGCCGCTGACCCCCGGGATCCGCAGGACCTGCTGGATGATCTCCGCGCACATCGTCATTCCCTCGTCGGCCACCCGGTCGGCCGGAACGCCGCGCAGCCGGCGGCCGATCTCGTCGGGGATCCACAGGCCAGGGATGTTGCTGCGCATGAACTCCAGCGCCCGCAGGGAGCGAATTGGCCCGACCCCGGCCAGGATCTTGCAGCGCTGGTCCAGCCCGCTGTCCCGGACATCGGACATCCAGCGCGCGAAGGCGGGGATGTCGAAGACGAACTGCGTCTGCACGAACTCCGCGCCGGCGGCGGCCTTCTTGCCGAGCCTGGCCGCGCGGAATCGCACCGGCGGGGCGAACGGGTTCTCAACCGCCCCGATGAGCCACGACGGGGGCGGGTCCAGTCTCCGCCCGGACAGCAGCCGCCCTTCGTCGCGCATGGTGCGGGCGGTCCACACCAGCTGGACGCCGTCGATGTCGAACACCGGCTTGGCATCGGGATGGTCGCCGAAACGCGGGTGGTCACCGGTCATCAGGACCACGTTCGGGATACCCAGGGCGGCGGCGGACATCAGGTCGGACTGGAGCGCGATCCGGTTGCGGTCACGGCAAGTGACCTGCATCACCGGTTCGACGCCCGCCGCCAGGGCGATCAGGCTGCCTGCCCAGTTGGACATCCGCACGTGCGCGCTCTGGCCGTCGGGGATGTTGACCGCGTCCAGCCAGCCGCGCAACGGCTCCACCTTACGGCGCACCGCCTCCGGATCGGCCCCGCGCGGCGGGCCGACCTCGGCGGTCACCGCCGTCCGCGCGGACTCCAGACTCCTGCGCAACGCCGACGTGGCGGTCATCGCCGCCCTGCCGCTGGTGCGCGACGTGCGATGGCCGGAGCCGGGCCGTCGCCGGCGGTCCACAGGTCCTCATCGCGCCCGGCCCAGTAGTTGACCCACGAGCTCTGTCCCCACCCCCGGTGGTCGATGGGCCGCTGCAGCAGGTGCAGGTCGGCGATCCGCCCTCTGCCCTCGGCCCGTTCGCAGGCCACCAGCCACACACAGCGCAAGTCCGGGTAGACCTCGCACGAACCGTCGCTGCCGACGCCTCCGCAGGGCCCGTTGCGCAGCTGCTTGGGGCAGGTCATGGGGCAGGCATACCCGGTAACCGGCAGCGTGCACTGGCCGCACATCCGGCAGCCGAAGATCTCGTTCTTGACCGCCTTCTCGGTGGCGGCGAAGATCCGGTACCGCGCCGGCGACCTTTCCAGCCACTCGGCGAGCCGGCGGTAGAAGGCGTTGGGCGCCAGCCCACGCTGGATGCGGTACAGCAGCCACGCGGGCAGCCTGGGCCGCACCGGCCGCGGCCGCGCCGCGATGTTCCGCGCGCGGCGTCCTGGGTGGCCTGCCGTGCCGCCGCGGTCCGCCGTCACCGCGGGGCGCTGGCCCACGGTCATCGCGCACCTCCTTGCGCGCGCCAGGCTCCGGCCCTTGTTAGTTGCTGGCGCGCCGAGAACCTGCCGGCAATTTCACCGAAACTCGCGGCCGGACCACGGAAGCATTCGGCCAGTCGCGCCAGGCGGAATTCAATCCATACAAAGAAAACGCCGCCAAATGGATCGGTGGGGTACCGCCGTGACCAGATGAAGCTCGCATCGCTGGGGAAAGGAAAAGCGGGAACCGCGGCAGCGGTTCCCGGCCGGCCCGCTCGCGTGACCGGCAGGCGCCCGGCTTCCGCGTGACGGCCGCGGGCTCCGCGCGCGGCGCCCGGCGCCCGGCGCGGGGCCGAACGCACCCTGAAGTCGGTTTCCACGCTGCCTCCGAAGAACCCCAGGGCGCCTGCTTCCGGCGGCTGTCCCACGCGGCTGCCGGGCGGCAGACCCATTTCCGGCTATTCCAGTGTGCGGGCGAGGCGGTGCTGGCGCACCGGGCGCCAGCACAACGTTGCTCGTGAGGGCCCTGTGGCCGGTCACAAATATCGGGACACGAAGCCGGCCGGGCCAGGTGGCTTCGGCGTCAAACGGGCAGGCAGGACAGCGCCCGCATAACCGTTTTGTGATCGGCCCCAGAAACGGCCCGCCGGATTTGGGGCGCCGCTCGTTGTCGGTGACGCTCGGCCGGGCGTAGCGTGCGCAAGGGGCGAGACCGGGCGCCGGCCTGCCCGCGCGCGCCGCGCGGAGGGCCTGGTGAGCGGTACCGCCCCCAGCCGCTTCTGCTGGAGCCGAGGTGAGCGAGACGTTGCGCTGTCCGCATTGCGGATCACCCGTCCGCACCACCGTCGTGCCCGGTGACAACGGTGACCGCGCGGGCGCCGCCGACCGCGGTCTCGACCCGCTCTACCGCGAGGTCCGCCGCATACGCGAGATCGCCGAGTCCAGCTCCGCCGGCGACGGCGGGCGCCGCGTCGCGGAACTCACCCGGGAGGTGGCGGAACTGCGCGCCACGGTGGCCCGGCTTCGCGGGTCCGCGATGGCGAACCCCTCATCTTGACGGGCAGTGCCCCACCAGGATTTCGTGATCAAGAGCCAGGTGTAGTCCTGACAGCAGTGACTTCATGATCACGAGACGGCGGCCGGGCCGTTGTGGCCGTTTTGTGGGGACCTCGTTGCTTTCGTTGCTTTTGGGGTGCCTGTTGCGGCACCGGTGGCGCCGAGGGCCTGGCACAGATCCAGCAGCCCGTCCACTCCGCGCAGCATGAGGTGGGGCCGGCGCCCGCCGGGCAGCCGGTCGAAGGCGCTTGCGGTGCCGATCCCCGTCCCGACCGCAACGGCCAGCGCGTTCCCCCTGTGGGCCATCGGGACCTCGAGCTCGGGGTCGTCACCCACGACGGCAAGCTCGGCGGGGGGAACCCCGAGCCGCCGGGCAGCGCTGCGCAGCGCGTGCAGCGACGGCTTGCCAACCACCTCCACCCGGCAGCCCGTGACGCTGCGGATCATCGCGGAGATCGCCCGCGAGGTGCCAATCGCCCTGCCCTCGGCGGTGGCGAAGAAGACCGACTGGGAGCAGCTATACAGGCGGGCGCCCTGCCACACGGCCTCGCACGCCGCCTCCAGCACCTCCATGGAGAACTCGCGGTACCAGCCGGCCAGGACCGCATCCACCGGCCGGCCACTGGCCGGCGGCACCACCTCGATGCCAGCCTCCCGGAGGGGGGCGGCCAGGCCGTCGCCGCCCAGCGCCATGACGCGGCGGTAGCGGCGCCGGGTGAACAGCTCGGCGGCGCTGACCGCCGGCGTCAGCACCGAGCCGTCGTTCAGGTCGAACCCAGCCTCGGCGAGCGCCTGGGCGTATCCCCGCGCCGTCTTCGTGGTGCCGTTAGTGAACGCGACGAACGGCAGGCCGCGTGCCGTCAGCCAGCGGGTCATGGCCACCGCGCCGGGCAGGGGAGTGAAGGCACTGTTGCGCCGGTCTGTCAGCACGAGCGTGCCGTCGAGGTCGAAGACGAACCCGCGGGCCGATCGCAGCCGCTCCCTCACCGTCGCCGGCATGGCCCGGTCGGGCCAGGGGGTGTCACCAGGCATGGGCGGCCTCCGTCCGCGCCTGGCGGAGCTCCAGCCGGAAGCCGGGCTTGCTGACGGCGACGTGGGTGAGCCCGGGCCGCGAGCCCAGCTCGCCCAGCAGGCCGAGAACGCCCGCGACGTCCGGGTTGTAGTGGCGGCGCGCTGGCCCGGCGGCGAGCATCGCGTCCACTTCGGCGGCCGGCATGACCGCCCGGAGCAGCAGCTCCTCGTCGCCGGCCCCAGGAAAGCGGGCGCGAAGCTCGGCCAGACCGGGCGGCGGCGGCTCGGCCATCAGCTCTTTGGCCCGGGGGAGGGCCATGATCCGGTCGGCGACGCCGGGATCGACCGGCCCCGTGGGCCGGCCGAACGTGCCGAGGACATAGCGGATCACCTGGTCGGGCACGGTGGCGTAGCGGCCGCTGCCGATCACGTTGTACACGGCCTGCGAGCACACGATCTGCGGGAACGGAGTGACCATGATCGGGTAACCTAGCTCGGCCCGTACCCGGGCCACCTCGGCCATGACGGCGTCGAAGCGGTCAGCCAGGCCCAGCTCGGTGAGCTGTCGCAACATCGTGGTCATCACCCCGCCCGCGACCTGATGGCGCAGGAAGGCCGCATCGTAATCGCGCGGCGTACCCGAGGGCCGCGACTCCGCCGCCGCCAGCCGCCGGAGATAGCCGGCGACCAGCGCCACGGCACGGTCGCCGACCGCCACCCGGTGCCCGAGCTCGCGCAGGTTCGCCGCGGTGCGCTGGGCGTCGGGCAGTGAGGTGCCGCTGGCCAGCGGCCCGCACGCGACGTGGAGCACGCTCACCCCCAGCTCGGCCGCGGTCAGGTAGGTCAGCGGCGACAGACCTAGCGTGCAGTGCGAGTGCAGCTCCAGCGGCGTGGCGCCGAGCCGGGCGCGGACCGCCGGGATAAGCGTCCGGGCGCGGTCGGGTGTCAGCAGGCCCGTCGGGTCCTTGACGTAGACGCGGTTGATGTCCGGGCAGCGCGCCATCTCGGCGGCGAGGCCCGCGTAATAGGCGTCGTCGTGGACCTCGCTGACCGTGTAGGTGAGCGCGGCGACGACCTCCTGCCCGCCCGCGGCGCGGATCATGCGCGCGGTACGGCGGATGGCCCGCATGTCGTGCATGGGGTCGAGCACGATGAACCGGGCCACCCCGTCGGCGACGAGACGGTCGTAGACCAGTTGCATGAACTCGGGGCTGGCGGTCTCCCAGGAGATGAACCGGAACCCGGTGCCGATGAACTGCAGCGGCGTGTCGGGCATCGCGGCGTGGACCAGCCTGATCCGCTCCCAGGGGTTTTCGCGGTGGGTTCGCACGGCGATGCCCATATGCGTGCTGGAGGTGAAGTCGAGCGCCCGGAAGCCGGCCCGGTCCATGACGGGGGCGATCTGCAGCATCTGGCCGGTGGTCAGCCCGGTGGCTCCCCACAGGCTCTGGTTGCCGTCCCGGAACGAGGTGTCCAGCAGCTGGATGTCACCCACGGGCGGTCTCCATCCCCGGCTGGGGGGGCGAGCCGGCCGATCCGGTTCCGGTCCCGGTCATCGCGCGCCCCAGGAAGAGGTCGAGGAAATCGGTGCCGACCCCGCCCGCCGCGAATGCCGGGTCGCTGGCCAGCCCGGAGTGCAGAGGCAGGTTCGTCGCCACGCCGCCGATCTCACAGCGATCGAGCGCGCGCCTGAGCCCGCCGACCGCGCTGGCCCGGTCGGGCCCGTGCACGATGAGCTTGGCGAGGAGGGAGTCATAGTGCGGCGGCACCACCGAGCCGGCCTGGACGCCCGTGTCAACCCGGATGCCCGGCCCGGCCGGGAACACCGCCCGGGTGATGGTCCCCGGGCTGGGAACCCCTTCCCGCCAGTCCTCGGCGTTGATCCGGCATTCGATCGCGTGGCCGGCCGGGGTCACCTCATCCTGCGCCAGCCGCAGCGGCCGGCCCTCGGCGACCGCGATCTGCTCGGCGACCAGGTCCAGCCCGGTCACCGCCTCGGTGACCGGGTGCTCGACCTGGATACGTGCGTTAATTTCCAGGAAGTAGAAGACGCCGCCACCGGCGGCGCCGGAGTCGGCGAGGAATTCGACCGTGCCCAGCCCGCGGTAACGCAGCCGGCTGCCGAAGGCGACCGCCGCGTCATGCATGGCGGCCCGCAACCCGGGGTCGAGCCGCGGCGCGGGTGCCTCCTCGACCACCTTCTGATACCGCCGCTGGAGCGAGCAGTCACGGTCGCCGAGATGGATGATCCGCTCGCCGTCGCCGAGCAGCTGGACCTCGACATGGCGGGCGCGCGTCAGGAATCGCTCCAGGTAAATCCTCGGGTCGCCGAACGCGGCGCGGGCCTCGGCGGTGGCCTGCCCGGCCGCCGCGGCCAGCTCGGCCGCGGTGTGGACGGGCCGCAGGCCCCGCCCGCCGCCTCCGCCCACCGCCTTGATCAGGACCGGCCAGCCGATTTCCCGCGCCAGGCCCTCGGCTTCCACGGCGTCACCGACCTCCCCGCCGGGCAGGACCGGAAGGCCGGCCGCGGCCGCCTGTGCGCGGGCGGCCAGCTTGTCGCCGGCCGTCTCGAGCTGCGCCGCCGACGGCCCGATGAAGACCAGGCCGGCGGCGTCGCAGGCGCGAGCCAGGCGCGGGTTCTCGGCCAGGAAGCCGTAGCCGGGGTGGACGGCGTCCGCCCCGGCGGCGGTGGCCGCGGCGACCACGGCGTCCACGTTCAGGTAGCTGGCAGCCGGCGGGGCGGGGCCGATGCGGGTGGTGCGGTCGGCCAGCCGGGCCGGCAGCGAGTCCAGGTCCGCGTCGGACGCGGCCAGGATGGCCTCGATGCCGAGCCGCTGACACGTCCGCACCACGCGGGCGGCGATCTCCCCGCGGTTCGCCACGAGGACGTGGTGCAGCATCGCCGCTACCGGGCCCGCTCGCTGACCCGCATGAGGACAGCGTCCTGCTCCGCGAACTGGCCGTCGTCCAGGCAGATCTCGCTCACGGTGCCGGCCGTTCCCGCGTAGACCGGGTTCATCAGCTTCATCGTCTCGATGATGGCGACCACCGTGTCCGGCGCCACCAGGCTGCCGACGTCGACGTAGGGCGGAGCGCCGGGCTGGGGCGCTCGGTAGAAGGTGCCGGGCAGGGGGGCCCGCACCTCGCGCAGGTCACGCTCCGGTCCCGTTCCGGCGGGGGTTGGCGCGGCTGCGGGAAGTGGTCCGGTGGGCGGCGCGGGTTCTGTGGGCGGCGCGGGTTCTGTGGGCGGCGCGGGTTCTGTGGGCGGCGCGGGCTGCACGGGCGCGGCGGATCCGGTTGCCACCGGCCTGCTCGGCACGTGGGTCTCCTGTGCCCAGCCGCCGTCCGCCGCCCGCTGCAGCCGCAAGGTGAAATGGCTGGTCTCCAGGGTGAGTTCGTCGAACGGCAGCGTGTCGAGCAGGCGGAGGATGTCCTGCACGTCCTCGGCGCTCAGTGACGCGGGAGCCATTGCCGCCGTCCGGGCGCCGGGCACCGGCTTCGCCGGGCCGCGGGAACTCCCCGGGCCGGTCGACGTCACGGGGCCGCCCCGCGGCCGGGGGCGCTGAGCCGGTGGAGAACGTGATCGAAGGCCCGGGACGTGGGCGCCGCGGCCGGCCTGACCGCCCGTCTCGACCATACGGTCTCCGGGCGGCTCTGGAGCAAGGCGATCTGGGGTTGTGGCCCGGCGCCACCGCCGGGAATGGCCCACTCGACATCTTGCGGCGTCCCGTAATGCTCGCCGACCCGGCGGCCGAGATCGGCCAGCGCCAGGATCTCCCCGTCCTGCAGGCAGGGCACGTCGCGCAGCGCCGGCGGCACGTCTCGCGTGCACACCCCAGGCGCGGACGGGCTCCGCTGGTGGTGGCGCAGCTTCGTAGCCACCTCCCGCTTCACGATCTCGCCGGTCACCTTGCTGACCACGTAGGTGTCGGGCGTCACCACACCGCTGACGACGGCGGATCCCAGGCCCCAGCTCGCCTCGACCACGATGACCGATGGGTCGCCGGTTACGGGGCTGCGGGTGAACAGCACGCCCGCGCAGCGGGGGTCGACCATGACCTGCACCACCACCCCCATGGCGAGGCCGTCTTCCGGCACCCCCTGGTGCCGCCGGTAGGTCACCGACTCGACGCTGTACAGGCTCGCCCAGCAGCGGCGGACGTGCTCGGCCACGGCGTCGGCGCCCGCCACCCACAGGTAGGTGTCCTGGAGCCCGGCGAAGCTCGCGCTGCCGCTGTCCTCTCCGGTCGCGCTGGAGCGCACCGCGACCGGGACATCCCCGGCCTGCGCGGCCAGCCCGGCCGCGTGCGGCAGGGCCCGGTAGGCGTCGGCGATCTCGTCGCGCAGCCTGGCCGGGAGCGGCGCGTCGACGATGCTGCTCCGGGCCTGGGCGCTGACGTCCGCGATGGCGCCCCCATCGTCCGCGGGCAGCCCACCGACCCGCCGTGGGATGGCGCCGCCGGGGTCGATCGCCTGCAGCGCATGGCCGAACGCGGCCGTCGTTACGGCGAACCCGGCTGGCACCGGAAGGCCCGCCCTGGCCAGCTCGCCGAGGCTTGCGGCCTTGCCCCCAACCGAGCTCCTGTCATCGCTGCGCAGACAGATGAGCGGGCGCGTGAGATGGGGGGTGATCATCACGCGCCCGCTCAGTCCAGGATGGTGACCACGCCCCGGTCACCGTCGACGCGCACCCGGTGCCCCGTCCTGATCCGCGCCGTGGCCTGCCCGGTCCCGACGACCGCCGGCATCCCGTATTCCCGGGCGACGATGGCGGCGTGCGACATGGTCCCGCCGATGTCGGAAACGGCGGCCTTGATCTTCCCGAAAACCGGGCCCCAGCTCGGCGCCGTCACGGGGCAGACGAGGATCTCACCGTCGCGGATCTGCCCGATCTCGTTGACGTCGCGCAGCACCCGGGCGGTTCCCTCCACGATTCCGGATGAGGCGGCGTAGCCGCGCACCTCCCTCTCGTTACCGGAGCCCGCCTGGCTGTACCAGGACTCGATCGTGTCCTGGGTGATGCCCCACAGCATCTGCACGGCCGGGTCGTTGAGGGCCTCCGGCACCGGGCCGAGTGCCGGCGGCGGCGACCACGAACGGAGCACCTCCAGCATCCACTTGCGCTCGGCGATGATCGGCCGCAGGTGCGCGGCGCCGAGCGGCTCCCCACCCGAGGCCCACGCCAGCATCACGTCGGCGAGCGCCTGGTCGATCTCGTAATGCTGCAGGTGGAAGACGTCCTCCGCCTCCTCGAGGACGCCGCGGCCGACGAGCAGTTCGCCGAACGCCCGTATCTTCTGGAAGAACCGCGTCGTGAACCAGTGCTCGCAGTAGAACTTGTGGTCCTCCACGTAGGGGAACACCAGCCGGCACACGCCGAGCATCTGGTCGAACGCGCCGCGATCCTCCTCGGTAGCAAGCAGCGCGCGGTACTCGGCGGCGATGCGGTCCCGCTCGGCCAGCAGCTTGCTGGTGGGCCGCTCCAGCGTCTCGCCGGCGCTCACCTGGCGGACATACCGGGTCAGGGCCGCGAACGGGACCGCGAGGTTCTCGTTCCAGCTCAGATGGTGATGGTAGAAGCCGTCGCCGGTCGACACATGGAACCAGGGGTGGCGGGCCGCGTCGAAGGCCGCGAGCCACTCGCGCCCCGCCTCGCCGCGTTCGGCCAGCCGGGTGAGCACCGCGTCCGGGTCGCAGCCCTCCGGGAACTCGTCCGCCAGGCCGGACTCGACCGCCAGCCGGGCGAGGCGCTTCAGTTCGTCGTCGGGCCGGTACATGATCACGTCGATGCCGGCCACCATGCGGGCCACGGTCTGCTCGCTGATCTCGGGGAACGCGCTCTTGCAGAACTCGAAGAAGACCACGTACGCGCCGTAGCCGAGCATGAGGAACTCGGTGTGGTGGTGCCACATCTTCGAGAAAAGGTCGATGCACCGGTGGAAGTTCTCGCGCACATAGTGGTTCTGGGCCACGCCGGTCGACTCCGTGACCACGCGTGGGTCCTCGAATTCGTCGAGCGGTGGCACCCTGACGGCCTCGATCTGGCCGATCAGGTCCGCTATGCGGGCCTTCCAGCCCTCGTAGAGGCGGTCCCAGTTCTGGTAGTAGTAGCCGGCCCGCTCGTTGAAGATCGCCGCCCGCCGGCCGATCTCCTCCGGATCGGTGACCGGGATCGCGGTGATGTAGACCCGGCCGTTCACGATCCGGTGCTCGATGCCGAGCGTGGTCGGCAGGACGAACACGCGGGTGGTGTTCGCGCCGATCGCGGTATAGGGAATCTCGGCCGTGATCGCGTCGAACGCGGGCATGGGCTCCGGGAAGTGCATCGAGTTGTAGAACCAGAACCGCTCGTCGTCACCGGGCTGGAAGCGGGTGAAGTACGGGTACATCGACCGCCAGTTCTCGGCACCGGGAACGTCCTCGATCGCCGACGGCAGCTGGAAGCTGCGCGGCTGGCCGCCTGGATCCATGGCTTCCTCCTGGGCTCACGCCCGAAGCTGGCATAGCCTCCTGGGAATGACAAGGAAAATCTGACAACTTTTCACTGTGAGAAATTGAGACGGATCCACAACTCCTCCGCCCGTGGGAGCCGGCGATGCGTCACTACAAGGTGAAGCCGGTCCAGTCGCTGGAGCGGGGCCTGCAGGTGCTCGCCAAGCTGCGGGAAATGCGCGCGGCCAGCCTGCATGACCTGCACCAGGGCACCGGGATCCCGAAGCCCACGCTCACCCGCATCCTCTACACGCTGTACCGGCAGGGCCTGGTGTGGCAGCGAATGGCGGACGGCGCGTTTCTGCCGAGTCACCTCATGCTGCAGCGGGGCCGTCTCGACGACACCGCATGGCTGGTCGAGATCGCGTCCCCGGTCCTGGAGCGGCTGTGTGAGCGGGTGATGTGGCCGTCGGTCCTGTCGGTGCCGCGCCTGGATCATATGGAGGTCGTCGAGACCAACAGCCCGCGCGCTTACTTCGACGAACTGCCGGCCGGGCCCATCGGCTTCCGGGCCAACCTGCTGCGCTCAGCGTCGGGTCGCGCCTACCTCGCGTTCTGCCCGGACGCCGAGCGGGAAGCCGTGCTGCGGCGGCTGCGGGGCCGGGACGTGGCCGGCCACGAGCTGGCACACGACCCGGTGGCGGTGCGCCGGATCGTGGCGGCGACCCGGCGGCGTGGCTACAGCGTGCGGGCGCCGGACTTCGGGGGGCACTACAGCAAGACGCGCCGGGACGTCGACGATGGGCGGAGCTCCATCGCCATGGCGGTCCGCTCCGGCGGTCACGTCCTCGGCTGCGTCAACCTGACCTGGCGGCGCAAGGCTCTGACGCTCACCCAGGTGGTGGACCGCTACGCCGGCGACCTGCGGTCGGCCGTCACGACGATCGAGAGCCGCCTGGCCGCCTCGGGCGTAGGGGCCGGCAGCCTGGCAGGAGTGCCGTAACGGCCCCGGCGACCGGGCCCGGTGCCCTGCCCGGCACGCTGGCCGGGCGGATCTGCCCGTTACGTCAGGGCCGCGGCGAGGGCGCGCCAGCCGGCGCGGGGCAGGGCCGGCTCACCGGTCAGCACCTGGACGCACACATGGTCGGCGCCGGCCTGGCGGTGCTCGTCGACCCGGCGCGCGATCGTCGCCTCGTCGCCCCAGGCGATCAGCGCGTCCACCAGCCGGTCGCTCGCCTGGCCGATATCGTCCTCGGTGAACCCCAGCCGGAGCAGGTTCGCGACGTAGTTCGGCGCGTGCAGGTAGACGCGCATGGCGGCACGGGCGATCTCGCGGGCGCTCGCCGGGTCGGTTTCCAGGATCACCATCTGCTCGGGAGCCAGCAGCGGGCCTTCGCCCAGGATCTCCCGCGCCCGCTGGGTGTGCTCCGGCGTGACCAGATAGGGGTGTGCGCCGACTGTCCGGCCACCGGCCAGCGCCAGCATCCGCGGGCCGAGCGCGGCGAGCGCCCGTCCGTCGGCGGGGACCGGCGGCACGGCGGCATCCAGCCCGTCCAGGAACTCGGCCACCTTCTGGTAGGGCCGCTCGTATATGCCGCCGGCGCGCTCGACCGCGTGGGCATGGCTTGCGCCCAGGCCGAGCAGGAATCGGCCGGGGCTGGCGCCGCTGACACGGCGGTAGGCGGCGGCGACCACGCTGGGCGGGGAGTCCCAGACGCTGACGATGCCGGTCGCCACGGCCAGCCGGGAGGTCGCGGCCAGCAGGGCCTCCTGCAACTCGAGGTTCGGGGCGGAGAGCCCGACCCAGAGCGCCTGGTAACCCAGCCCCTCCAGTTCGGCGGCCGCCTCCGCCGAGGCACCGGGGTCCCGCGGCCAGATCCGTGACGAGCACCAGACGCCGATCCCGCCCACATCCACTGCCATAGCCACCATCCTGCGTCGATCGGGACAATCCGCGCGTAGCGATCTCGCTTTTCCGGATCATGATCATGACTTGGGTGTCGCCAGGTACGCAGCAACCCCATGATCACCCCAGCCCCAGATCGCTGCCGAAAGCGTGATCATGACTACGGAAAACGTGATCATGACTCTGGTGTAGCCAGGTGTGCACCCAAGTCATGATCACGAACTGGGCGCCGTGGCTGTGCCGTGAAGCCGCTGTTGGCCGGCTCCGCAGTATCGCCGTCGGTCACCTCCGCAGGGTCGTTACTGGCCTGCCCGGCGAGCCAGCTCCGCTGGTCAACCCGGAACGGTTGCCGCCGGTGAGCCTGGCAGGCTGGCGGCGCCGGTGACGTTGGCTTCGAGCCGGCCCAGCAGGTCTGCCAGCTGATTTGTGTCCTCATCGCTGAGGCCGGCGCGCAGCCGCTGGTCGAAGTGCGTCGCCGCGTCGCGCAGCCGGTAGAAGGCGGCCTCGCCGGCGTCGGTCATCTCCACCAGATGGACGCGCCGGTTGGCAGGATCGCGCCTGCGGGTGATCAGCCCCTGCTCGTCCATCGAGTTCAGGTGGTGGGTGAGGGTCGCCTCCCGGATTCCGACCGCCGCGGCCAGCTCACGCTGGTTGCGCAGGGGCTGGCTCTTGAGCGAGATGAGCACGAGCCAGATCGGGACGGAGCCGCCCGCCGCGGCCAGTGCGTCATCGAACGCCCGGCTGACGGTCTTGGCGGTACTGGCCAGTTGGCGGCCGATCGGTGGGCGCAGGGGTCTGGACACGTGCCCAGGCTAGCACAGTCCTCTAAGGGTTTGACATCAAAAGATTAGATATCTATCGTTGTTCTCGTCCGCGACCCAGGAAGGAGAGCGCGACATGGGCAGCCACGAGGCTCAGGTCCGCAGGCGGGAATCCGGCCGGCCGGACCCTTCTGGACAGCGATTTCGGTCCCGTTACCGTGACGACACCGACGGGCGCCGTGAACCGGGCCGGCCACACGATTCGGGCCAGCCAGGCCGGCTGCTGACGCCGGAGATCGTCACGCTGGCGGCGGTGGTGGTTCTGGGATCGATCATGACGATCCTGGACGCGACCATCGTCAACGTCGCCCTGCCCACGCTGGGCCGGGAGTTCGGGACCTCTATCTCGACGATCCAGTGGGTGCCGACGATCTACCTGCTCGCGTTCGCCAGCGTGATCCCGCTGACCGGGTGGGCCAGCGAGCGGTTCGGTGCCAAACGCGTCTGGCTGACCTCACTCAGCGCGTTCATACTCGGCTCGCTGCTGTGCGGGCTGTCCGGATCGGTCCCCGAGCTGCTCGCGTCCCGGGTCTTGCAGGGCCTCGGCGCCGGGATGATCATGCCGGTTGGCCAGGCCATCCTGGCCCAGGCGGCCGGGCCAGCCCGGATCGGCCGGGTAATGAGCATCGTTGGTGTCCCGCTGCTGCTCGGCCCGATCGCGGGCCCCGTGATCGGTGGCGTGATCGTGGGCAGCGCGAGCTGGCGGTGGATCTTCTTCGTCAACCTGCCGGTGGGTGCGGTGGCCCTGGTGCTCGCGCTGTGGCTGCTGCCGGCCGGACCGGCCGCGCGGCGGGTGCGCCTGGACACCCGCGGGCTGGTGCTGCTTTCGGGGGGCATCGCGGTCCTGCTCTACGGGCTCGCCGAGGTCGGCTCCGGCGCCGGCCAGGGCGCCCTGCCGGCCGTGGCCATCGCCACGGGGGTCGGCCTGCTCGCCGCGTTCGGCATCCATGCGCTGCGCACTCCGCAGCCGCTCATCGATGTCCGCCTGTTCGCACGGCGGGGGTTCTCGACCGCCGCGCTCACGAACCTGGTGCTCGGGATCGCCCTGTTCGGCGTCGCGCTGCTGCTGCCGCTCTATTTCGAGATCGTGAGGGGCCGGACGCCGCTGGAGACCGGGCTGCTGCTGATCCCGCAGGGCCTCGGGGCGGCGCTGGCCATGCCGGTCGCTGGCAGCCTGACCGACCGGATCGGCGCCCGCCCGGTGGTGGCCGTCGGCGTTGGGCTGGCAACTGCGGGCACCGCCGCCTACACACAGATCACGGCCGTCACGCCTTACTGGTACCTGGCCGGCGCGCTGCTGCTCATCGGTGCCGGGCTGGGCGCGACCATCACGCCCTCGATGGCGGCCGCTTTCCAGGCGATCGAGCGCGCGGCCATCCCGTCGGCCGCGAGCGCGATCAACACCGTGCAGCGGCTGGCAGGTGCGCTGGGCACGGCGCTGCTCGCGGTCACCCTGCAGCGGGCCATGGCGGCCGCGCTGCCCGGCTTCCACGGCGGCATCGGCCAGGCCGGCGAGCTCGCTGCCACCAGGGCCAGCGCGCTGCCCGGCCTGGCGCACGCGTTCGGCGTCACGTTCGGGGTCGCCCTTGCCCTTACGGCCGCCGCGCTGGTGCCGGCGCTCCTGCTGCCGGGCCGGCCAGCCCGGCCAGCACCGCCGCCAGACGGGCCAGCGCGGTAGTGAAGGCGTGATCCGCCGGTCGCGCGTAGCCGATCACCAGCGCGGGACCGTGCCGGGCGCCGCCCGTGTGGTAGCCGGCCAGCCCGTCGATGGCCAGCCCGCGCGCGCCGGCCCGGGCGACGACGTCATCCTCGCGCTGGCCGCTGGGCAGCCTGAGCAGCGCCTGCAGGCCGGCGGCGACCCCGGTGACCTCTACGTGCGGCGCCTGGCGACGGACCATTGCCGCCAGCCGGTCCCGGCGCCGGCGGTAGGCGAGCCTGGCATGCCGGATCTGGCGGTCGTAGCCGCCGGAGGTGAGCAGCCCGGCGAGCGTGAGCTGGTCAAGGCCGCTCGCATGCGCGCCCGCCGCTTCCTTGACGGCGATCACCTCGTCCATCAGCGACGCTGGCACGGCCAGCCAGCCCAGGCGCAGCCCCGGCGCGAGGCTCTTGCTCGCCGTGCCCGCGTACACGACGTGGTCGGGTGCCAGCGCCTGCATGGCGCCCACGGGCTGGCGGTCGTAGCGGAACTCCCCGTCGTAGTCGTCCTCGATCACCAGCCCGGCGCCGGCGGCCGCCCACTCGAGGAAGGCGCGGCGCCGCCCCGGCGCCAGGGTCACGCCGAGCGGGAACTGGTGCGCGGGCGTCAGCACGACCGCACCGGCCGGTCCGAGGTCATCGGGCACGGCGCCGTGGCCGTCGACCGGCAGCGGCAGCATGCGCATGCCGTGCGCCTCGGCGATCCGCCGGTAGGCCTGGTGCCCGTAGTGCTCGACGCCGATGGTCGTGGCGCCGCGCGCACGGAGAACCTGGCAGAGCAGGGCCAGCCCGTGGGCGAAGCCGGAACACACGACGATCTGGTCGCCGGTGACGCTGACCCCGCGCACCCGGGCCAGGTAGCCCGCCAGCGCCGCCCGCAGCTGCGGCAGGCCGCGCGGGTCCGGGTAGCCCAGGACGTGGTCGGGCGCGGCGCCAAGCGCGGCGCGGGCCGCTGTCAGCCAGGCCCGGCGCGGGAACGCGCCCAGGTCCGGCACCCCGGCCCGCAGGTCGTAGCGGGGCGGGGCCAGTTCCTCGGGGACGGCGGCTGGCGCCGGCTGCGCACGCGGGCGGTGCGGCGTCACCCAGGTTCCCGATCCGGTGCGTGCCGTCAGCCAGCCCTCCGCGACGAGCTGCCCGTAGGCCTCGGCAACGCTGTTGCGCGCGATGCCGAGATCAGCCGCGAGCACGCGGGAGGGCGGCAGCCGGCTGCCTGCGTGCAGCCGCCCGTCCCGCACCGCGTCGCGCAGCGCGGTTTCCAGACCGGCCCGCACGCGCGAGGAGGGCAGGTCCAAATGCAGATCGAGGCCGGAATTGGCCCAAGTTTTCTTCACTGATTTGGATCTTATGCTGGGCCGTTTAGCTCCGTAACGTCGTGTCCATGACAGCAATCGACAGCTACACGCAGATACCGGTCCGCCTGGACTTCGACACCCACGCCGACGGTTTCGCCCGGGCCATGGCACACCTCGACCGGGCGGCCATCAAGGAACTCGACCGGGTCGGTTTCGACCCCAAGCTGCGCGAACTGGTCCGGATCCGGGCCTCGCAGCTCAACGGGTGTGCCTACTGCATCGACATGCACACCAAGGACGCCCGCGCGATCGGGGAGACCGAGCAGCGTATCTACGCGCTGCCGGCCTGGCGGGAGACGCCCTTCTTCACCAGCCGCGAGCGCGCGGCGCTCGCGTTCACCGAGACCGTGACCCTGCTCGCCGACACCCACGTCCCGGATGACGCCTACCAGGACGTGGCGGCGGAGTTCGGCCAGGACGAGATCGGCGCGCTGGTCAGCCTCATCGTCACCATCAACGCCTGGAACGCCATCGGGGTCGCCACCCGCGCCTGGGAACCAGGCTCCTACCAGCCCTGATCGAGCGCCCTGGCGGCACCAGCCGCGCCTGCTGCCCACCCCTCCGCCGCGTCCACCCACCCCCCTCCATCTCGCAGCAGCGTGCAGAACCGGCCTACCGGTTCTAGCTGGCCGGCCCGGGTTCGACGAGGATGACCTCCAGCGTGCGTGGTCCGTGCACGCCCTGGACCCGGTCCAGTTCGATGTCGCTGGTGGCGGACGGGCCGCTGATCCAGGTGAGCGGGCGGCCCGGGGTCAGCCGCGCCATGGCTTCCGGTACCAGGGCGACGACCTGGTCAGCCCGCACGATGCACAGGTGGTAGTCGGGGATGAGCGACAGAGCGCGCCGTCCCTGGCCCGGCGATCCGTCGAGGATGATCGTCCCCGTCTCGGCGATCGCGACCGCGGCGCCGGTGATCACACCATCGAAGGAGTCGAGCGCGGCGGGGGAGAGGCCGTCGTCGGCGACGATCTCGGTTCCGGTGGGCATGCCGGTCAGGCCGAGTCCGGAGGGGACGACGATCCGCCGTGCCCCGCGCTGCTCCAGCGCCTCACCCACCGCCGTCATCACCTGGCCGGGCGCCGGGCGCCGCACCGTGCAGCCGTAGTCGCGCAACCGCTCGGCCAGCAGTTCGAGCGGCGCCGGGGGATCGAGTTCGCCCTGGGTCCGGTAGCCGCGGGGTATCCCGGCCGCATCCCGGTCGCGAACGGACGCGATGTCCGGCCCCGTGCCGCTCGGCTCGTTGCCGCTCGGCCCTGTGCTGTCCTGCCCCGTGCTGCCCTGCCCGGCGCCGTCCGGCGCGGTGCTCCTCAGCGCCAGGCGGATCCGGGCCAGGACCTCGTCGCGGGCGGTCGGCATTTTCCCGCCTCCCCGTGCGGGCGCCTCGCCTGGCCGCGCCGGGGGAGCGCTGGCGGGCGCTGCAGAGGTTTCGCTTGGCCGCGCCGGGGGAGCGCCGGCGGGCGCCGGGTCCTCGGCACCGGGATGCCGTTGACGCTGGGTCGTGCCGGAGGCGCGCCAGCGAGCGCCGTGGCCGCGCGCCTGCGGCCGCCGGTCCCCGCGTTCGGCGCGCCACCACTCGCGGAAGGTCTGCGCGGGTGGCGCCGGCAGGTCGCGTGCCCCGGTCCAGGCCGACAGCGGCCATGGGAGCCGGCGGATGCGGCCGCCCCGGCCGAGCACGCGGCCGAGCCGGCTCGCGCTCTGCGCGGCGCCCCACCGCGCCGGGCTGGCCATCACCCAGGACGCGGCGGCCATGGTGATCGCCTCCGGGCCGGGCAGCCGGTGCGCCCGGCCGGCCTCCTCGACGTGCCGCGCGCGCAGGTGGACCAGGAGCGAGGGGATGTCGATCTTCACCGGGCAGGCGTCGTAGCAGGCGCCGCACAGCGACGACGCGTACGGCAGGGACGCGTTGTCCTCCACCCCGGTCAGCTGCGGTGACAGCACCGCCCCGATCGGGCCGGGGTAGACCGAGCCATAAGCGTGTCCCCCCGTGCGCTCATAGACCGGGCACACGTTCAGGCACGCGGAGCAGCGGATGCAGTGCAGCGCCTGCCGCCCGGTCTCGTCGGCCAGCGCGGCGGTCCGGCCGTTGTCCAGCAGTACCAGATGAAACGCCTGCGGCCCGTCGCCGGGCGTCACCCCGGTCCACATCGAGGTGTAAGGGTTCATCCGCTCGCCGGTGGACGAGCGGGGCAGCAGCTGCATGAACACATCCAGATCACGCCGGGACGGCACGACCTTCTCGATCCCCATGACGGTGATCAGTGTCTCCGGCAGAGTCAGGCACATCCGGCCGTTGCCTTCCGACTCCAGCACGCACAGCGTTCCGGTCTCGGCGACCGCGAAGTTCGCGCCGCTGATGCCGACGCGGGCGGACAGAAAGGCCCGCCGCAGGTGGAGCCGGGCCGCCTCGGTGAGCGCGGCCGGGGTGTCGGACAGCCCCGGATCGACGTCGCCCATCTCGCGCAGGAAGATGTCGCGGATCTCCGCCCGGTTCCGGTGGATCGCGGGCACCAGGATGTGCGACGGCCGGTCGCGTCCCAGCTGGACGATGAGCTCGGCCAGATCGGTCTCGCAGGCGTGGATGCCGGCCCCGGCGAGTGCGTCGTTCAGCCCGATCTCGTCGGTGACGATCGACTTGACCTTCACCACCTGGGCCGCCCCCGTGACCCGGACCAGATCGGTCACGATGCGGTTGGCCTCGATCGCGTCCCGGGCCCAGTGCACCGTGCCGCCCCGGGCGGTGACCTGGCTCTCCAGCTCGGTGAGGTAGTGGTCGAGGTGGCGCATCGTGTGCGCCTTGATCGCTCGGCCGGCCTCGCGCAGTTCCTCCCAGTCCGGCAGCTCGGCCACGACGGCGGCGCGCTTGGCCCGGATCGTCGTGGTGGCCTTGCCGAGGTTGCGGCGGAGCTGGGTGTCAGCCAGGGCCCGCCGGGCCGCCACCGGGAAAGGGTCGTCCCCGCGCAGGTGGCCGACCCCGCGGGGGGCGTTCGGGATGCCCAGGAACGTGCTCATGTCACGGCCTCCTCGCGGTGGTTCGCGCCGGAACCGCGCCGGCAGGCACCTTGCTCGGCTGCGCCGGAGGCGTGCCACGTCGCGCGGCGGGAAGGCGGGTTCCAGGCGCCGGTACGGCCGGACGAGGCTGGCAGAAGGCGTCTCATTCGCCATCCCGGGTGGAGGCGAGGATTTCGGCGAGGTGGACGGTCCGGGTGCCCGCGTTCAGCCGGGACAGCCCGCCGCCGATGTGCATCAGGCAGGAACTGTCACCCGCGGTGCATACCTCGGCGCGGGTGGCGAGGACGCCGCGCATCTTGTCGGCGAGCATGGCCGTGGACACGTCGGCGTTCTTGATCGCGAACGTTCCGCCGAAACCGCAGCACACCTCGGCGTCTGGCAGTTCCACCAGGTCGAGGCCGTCGACGTGGCGCAGCAGCCGGAGCGGGCGGTCGCCGACCCGCAGCAGGCGCAGCGAGTGGCAGGTCGGGTGGTAGGTGACCCGGTGGGGGTAGTAGGC
>Ga0126382_10000221_pt1 | contig 21681 bp, 11 predicted proteins | sample PanSoiMetPlot_30_FD_92548 | JGI IMG/M metagenome (GOLD analysis project Ga0126382, IMG submission 92548) | Tropical forest soil microbial communities from Panama - MetaG Plot_30 | ecosystem: Environmental > Terrestrial > Soil > Tropical forest > Bulk soil | place: Panama | collected 2016-02-17
AGCCGCCCGTGCCGCTTGTTGGCCAGCGCCGCGCCGATCGAGGCCGGCGCGTTGTAGCCGATGCCGGCGCCGCCGGAGCCGCCGTTCCACTGGTAGGACTTCTTGATGTCCCACAGCCGCAGCGGCCAGACATTGCGAATGGCGTTGCCGACCAGCGACCAGTCCTCGTCCTTGATCTGGGCATAGACCTCGGCGCACATCCGCGCGGTGGTGATCGGGCTCGAGTCCCAGCCCAGCGTCGCGTCCGATTTCGCCTGCTCGATCATGGCGAGCCGCGCGTCCGCGAGCTTCTTGCCGCGGGCGGCGTAGGCGGATTTGCGGCCCTCGTCGATCAGCCGCTTCACCGCCTCGGTCAATGCCGGCAGCGAGGCCTCGCCGTCGCCGGCGATGGCGAGGTCCACTTCCTGGAAGCGCGCAAAATCCTGGTAGTTGGCCTTGAGGTAGAGGTCGCGGCTGCCGAGCGTGATGATCTTGGCGTCCTTCTTGTGGACCTGCCGGTAGCTGCGAACGATGCGATCGTTGAACTGGTTGAGCACGCCCCACAGATCGTTCATCTCGAGCGCCAGGATGACGTCGGCCTGCGCGAGCACGCCGCGGCGGAAGCTCATGTTGAGCGGATGCCGCGCGGGGAAGTTCATGCGCCCGGCATTGTCGACCACCGCGCATTGCAGCGTCTCGGCAAGCTCGGTGAGGCGCGCCAGCCCCGCCGGCGTGCGCGCCAGGCGGTCGCAGATGATCACGGGGTTCTCGGCGCCCGCCAGGAGCTTCGCGGCCTCGGCGATCGCGCCCGAGTCGGCCTGCGGCGGCACCACCCGGGCGAGCTTGGGAATGCGCAGCGTTTCCGCCTCCGCGATCGGGTTCTCCTGCAGCTCGGCATCGAGCGAGAGCAGCACCGGCCCCATCGGCGGCGTCATGGCGATCTTGTAGGCGCGCACCGCCGATTCCGCGAAATGCTGCAGCGACGTCGGCTGGTCGTCCCACTTGGTGAAATCGCGCGTGAGCGCGCCGATGTCGATGGCGGAATGCACCCATTCCGCGCCCGCCATGCGCTTGTTCGCCTCCACGATATTGCCGCCGATCACATAGACCGGAACGCGGTCGCACCAGGCGTTGTACATCGCCATGGTGGCGTGCTGCAGCCCGACCACGCCGTGGCAGATCATCGCCATCGGCTTGCCTTCGATCTTGGCATAGCCGTGCCCCATCGCGACCGCGATCTCCTCGTGCGGACACGTGAGGATCTCGAGGTTGCTGCCCTTGCCGTTGATGATGGCTTCGTGCAGGCCGCGGAAGCTCGAGGCGCAATTCATCGCCAGATAGTCGATGTCGAGCGTCTTGAAGACGTCGACCATGAAGTCGCCGCCGCTCGAGGTCTGCGTCGCCGGATCCTTGTGCGGCGGCTGCGTGTCTGCCGCGATCTGCAGTGGGCCCGGCAGCGCGGCCTTGAGCTTCGGCTGCGGCGGCGCGGGTATCGCATTGGCGGCAGTCGGGGCGGCGAGCGCGGCGGCGCCGGCAAGGCTCGCGCCCTTGAGGAAATTGCGGCGTGCGACGTCAGGGGAACTGCTGCGGCGCTTCATGGCGGCCTCCCGAGGATTGCATCCGGGCCGCGAACGGCGCGGTGCATGTTCTATTTATTGTCCTCAAGTCTCGCGCCGCGCCGCAGAGCCGTCAAGGCAGGGTTGCGCGTCCCGCTGCTCGACGACATCGCCGTGCTGCCGAAGAACATCGTGCGAGTTGATCACGCCGCAGCGTTCTCCACGACGCGTTCGATCTCGGCGAACAGCTCATCCACCTCGCGCTTCAGCTCAGCTTCCTTGCGACGCAGCGGGCCCCAGTGACCGTCGCTGCCGCCGATAGTGCGCATGCCCAAAGCACAACACTGCACCGCGAGCATCGGCGACGGCTTTTGGTAATACTGAAACTTCGCCCATCGCCACTACCGTAATTAGCCAAATCCTGCGACGAGCACGACACCTCCTCGTGGAACGTCGGGCCCAGGCGCTGCGGGTCATCGGACAGGCTCTTGTAGACGTCGAGCAGCGTCTCGATGCCAGGGCATCCATAGCGCGCGTCGTAGGAGGTCTGGAACAGGCCCGCCTCGGCGGTGTCGGCCGAAGTGTTGTCAGCGCTCTGGTCTCGACCTTCGCAGAACTTGCCGGAGCTTTCGCGCATCCCCAGTCCGTACATCAGCACGAACAGATGCCGCAGCGTGTCCCTGCCATCCCGCGAGTTATCCATGCCCAATGAACTGAAGTTCGAGTTGTACCACGACAGCGCGTCCTCGCCGTCGTTTTCGGTATTCGCAATCGCCATCTTGGTGACGAACCGGCCGCCCATCAGCCAATCGCGAAACACCATGGCATAAGCCAATCCCATGCCCTTGGCGGCGCCTCGCCGCGATCCTGCCAGTCAATTTCCGGCACGGGCGAGCTGATCACCTCGTCGATCACCGCCCCACGATCAATCGCGAACGATGGCGGAGGTAGCAACGGCTGCGACTGACACTCGGCGCGGATCGCATCCAGCGCGCTTTGGATCACGTCGCACTGCCGCAGGATGGTCGCGGTGTCCACCATTGTTCGCGCACTTCCCCGAATGCGAGAGGCGGGTAGTGTACGCTCGGGGATCGAGACGCATTAGCCGCACCCAACCACCGTGCCTCGTGACGAAACGGCCCTCACGGCGCCGCATTGATGATTGCTTGCACCACGGGACACTAAGAGTGCGCGCGTCTTTCGCGTGGCGTTTGGACCTCTGCGCTTGGGCAAATCCGATGACCAGCGCACCGGAGCGCACTATCCTATTATACTCTATTATATCCTATTATATTATATTATGCCGTATTATATCCTATTATATCCTATTATTTGGCATATCTCTTCAGACATATCTTTTCTTTTCTTTTGCCTTTTGCTTTTTGGGTACATCTCTTTTTGCGCGCGGGAGAATTGTCCTTTGAGCGACTAACGTGACGATTGCGGACGTGGCTCAGCTGTGCCGGAGCCGCGGGCGAACTCTAGTCAACTTAGGGAGGCTAAGATGCGGCGCGTGGGAACGAGAAAGCCTGCGTGGCTGTTTGGCGCTTCATTGTCCGGCTTGGTGCTTCGGGCAATGGGTGGGGCCGACCGAGGGACAACCTGCAACGGCGACGTGCCAGCGGCAGCTGACGGCCAATGTGGTGGCTCTGGACCAAGTGTAATATCACTCGCGCAATCCGCGCAGTAGAACCCTTGTTATAGACGGGAATTTCCACGACACCTTTTGCAGTCCGGCCAACGTCCGCTCGTCGATCTCTATCTCTTCCGCGTCTTCGTCTTCGTTGCCGCGGCTTTCTTACGTGACGTTTCCGCCCGCACCTGTGTCGCCGGAAGTTTATTCGTAATCAAATTATATCCGACCGGGTTCAGCCGATATTGACCGCGCTCCCGCGCATCGATGTAACCTGAATTCTTGGCGTTCACGAGAGTCATGTGCGGCGGTGCACTTGGTAATGGAAAGACCGCTTGCAAGAAGTACTTCTTGATGTCGTCGGCCACGATGTAGTCCCGTCTTTCGTCGGGCGGCGCCAAGTGAGCGAGATAATATCCGACAACGGCAACCATCTCACTTGCCGTCTTGGGTTGTTTTTCCTCCTTGAATGATCGGATGTCGATAATGCCGCCGACCCCTTCCGCAAAGGGGCCTGCCGCAACATCGGTCGGGTCACGACTTCCGCTTGGCGCGCGCTGCCCCGCGAAAGCAAGACCGAGCCGTCTAAAGACATAGGCGAGGACGTTCGAGCGCGCCTCGGGACTGAGAGGCTCGAGCGCAGCGAGCAAGGTCACGATAGCCTGAAGCTCCGGATCCAGCTCCTGATCAGACACACCCCATTCCCTTGCGATCCTGTCCTATCTGGCATCGTTCACGATTGCCATTCTTGAATCTCTTCCGGGTACAGTAAAGTTCAATCGCTTGGTTTTAAACCGGAAAACTGGCCAGTTTTCGGCGCCGCAATCGGCGACCGCCGGCGCGCCCTCCCGCGTCCGAAGGTTTTTGCCTCGTTAGCATGGGCGACGGCTTCGTCGCATGACAGCGGTGTCATAATTTATTCGTTTCAAATACGGTGTTCAACTTAGCAATAAGCGCCCACGCTATTAGTGATTAATGGCTGCGACACAATGATCTGAAAAAGGGGGGCGTCGGAGCAAACTCCGCGACCGCGATACCTGACTGATCGCCCACGGCTGGCCCCGCAAACATGTGATCTTTTTGGTGCTAAAACGGCCAGTTAGGCGATAGAGGCGGGCCTGGGTGGGAACTGACGCGGGCTTTGGATGTGAGCTTTTCCAGCACCCTGCGGGCAACACAGCATTTGAAGGAATCAATCAAAAATTCACAGCAATTTGATCCGTCCGCATCCAGTCCGTCGTTATCATATCTTATTCTAAATAAATAAAAACGTTTTCTGCGCTCGAGGCTGACGCTTGCAATCTGAGCGGTGCCGCAATTTGAGAAAGGTAAGGAGCCGTTTCCCTCTGAACGTTCTTTGGGCGCGTGGGTGGAGCGTAATGTGCAGTGGCGTGTTCTCGAGAGTATCAACTTGCTCGCGGCTCCGGCGCCGTGGTCTGCCGACGCACTTGAGGCGAGTAATCGTGGTGGGAGCACGATACGTCACGTTGCTGACCTGCCCGGTGAGGCACTGCGCGTAAGGCGATGCGCCGCCTGTCGCCCGGTTGGGGACAGGGATCAAGGCGAGCCAGACCGCGACGGCATCGTGGCGAACGCAACTGGCCTTCCCAGAGGATCGCTTACCCAAAAGGGATACGCGCCGGGGAGGACTTTGCTGCCCTCGCGTTCACCCCAAAAATTCAAGTTGCCCGGGCGGCCAACATGGCCATTTCCAAAACAGGGAACGGACCTGCTCACCGACTTGGCGTCGCAAACGTGCCGGCTGAATAGCCAACAGCCGTGTGCACAGGCGATCGAGATCTCCAGCATCGTCGCGGCAACCGCCGACACTTGCCGCAAAAAATGTGGCGCCATGGGGAGACGGCAGCCGGGGGGGCCGTGATGCCGCTCGTCTTCGTGCATGGCGTCGCCACGCGACAAAGTCCCCGGCATCGGGCGCAGGTTCATCAGCGCGACGCGTTATTCAAGCAACTCGTTCTACCCAACGGTGATGAGGTCTTCGATCCGGACTGGGGGAGCGATGGCGTGAAGTTCGACCCCGCCCTGCCATGGATGCCCGAGCCGGGCGGAGCACAGCCGTTCGCAACGGGCCACGCCGGGCAGGTTGGAACCGGCCAAGTCGGAATCGGATGGCTCGCGACACGACATCCGGAACGTGCCATCGACGTCGCGTTCGAGGCGGGCCTTGCCGCACGCGTGGAAAACGCCATCCGCGCGGGCGATCCGGCCGAGGCGATGACGACGAACGAACTCGCGACGTTCAAGGCGGCCGTTAGATACCTCGAGGCAGGCGCGGACAACACCGCGTTCGATCCGCTCGGATCCGACGCAGAGTTCATTTCCGCCCTTGCGCTCGAGCTCAAGCCTCATCTGCCAAGCAAGGGTTCGGCCGCCGAGCCCATGGGGCCGGCCAGCGATGCGCTACAGTGGCTTCGCCGAGGGCTGAAAGATCTCGTCAGCCCCGTTGCGAACACCGTATCGGATGTCCTGCTGCGCTTTGTCCGTCGCCCATTGACTGAGCAGGTCGCGTTCGTTCTTGGCGACGTCTTCGTTTATCTCCGGCGGCGGGAGACCAGTGGCGTTACCGGAGTGGCCAATCGGATTTTCGCGCCGATCATCGCGGACCTGACGAAGGCGACCAGGTTGCGATCGACTGCTAATCCCCTGATCGTGGTCGGTCACAGCCTCGGCGGCGTCATACTTTATGATCTCCTGTCGGATCGATCGGCTGTCGCGAGGATCGAGGCGGACGGCGGGTCGGAACTCGTCATCGATGCCTGGATCACCGTAGGTGCACAGACAAGCCTGTTCGCCGACATGGGCCTTTACGGAACGGTGCCTGGTACTGCCGCAAACGGACGGTTGCCGCGCCCCGAACCCGTGCGCGCCTGGCTCAACGTTTACGACTACACGGACGTCCTTTCGTTCAGCTGCGAGAAAATCTTCAATGATGTCGAGGATTTCGAGTTCGACAACGTCATCGGCCTGTTCAGCGCGCACAGCTCCTACTTCCAACGACCCAGTTTTTACCAGCTTCTGCGCACCAGGTTGAACGAGCTGAGGCAAACCAATGACGCGCGTCTATCAACGCCTGGATAAAGACGCACCCGGTGAACCGCGCACGCGAGCCTTGGTGGTTGGCGCGGGGCGTTATCCGCACGCCAAGGGCACTCATTCCAATCTCCCGACGCTCAACGACCTCTCAGGCGTGGGTCACAGCATTCGCGAATTTGTCGCCAAGCTCGTCCGCGACTGGGGAAACGACCTGATCGCTCCACTTGGCACCGTCGACCTGTTGCTGTCCGATGCCGCGTATCCCGGTGGCGCACGATGGAGGACGCTCGGCGTTCTCGGCGAAGCGCCGGACGGAACGAGGCTCGAGGCGCCGACGCTGGCGAACGTCAACGGCGCCCTGACCACCTGGCTGCAAGACGCCAACACCGGGGATCATTTGCTCTTTCTCTGCTGCGGGCATGGCTTCTGGAAGGATGAGCGCTGCTTCGTTCTTGCGGATTTCGGCGCGAATGTGAACAACCCGTGGACCAGCGTCATCGCTTTGGACAGCTTTGCATTGGGTCTGCGGCAACAGCCGCCCCGGACCCAATGGCTCTTTTTTGACTGTTGCAGCGACATACCCGAACCGGTCCTCACCAGTTTGGGATTGGTCGGCGATCCGTTGATCGGGCTGACAGTCAAGGGTCTTGCCACCGCACAACAACAATTCGGCCCCGTTTCGCAGTTCGGCTTGGCGTCATCCACGATCGGTACGCAAGCGTTCGGAATTCCCGATAGGCCTTCGCGCTTCTGCGAAATGCTGATCGATGCTCTCGACGGAGCAGGCGCCGTGCATCACCAGCATGGAATCTGGTGGGTCGATCATCGTGGAATCGAAGACGCGGTGAGCAGTTATGCAGTTCGCAAGCCTGACCTTCAGGATCCCGCCTTTTACGAATTCGTGACGCCGATATCCTCCGACGCGCTGGGCCGAATGCGATTTCGCCGGATTGCGGACGAGCCAAGATCTCGTCTCGTCGCGGTCTCGATACCGCCCATCGCGCTGAAGAATGCCACCATCGTCATCAAGCGCAAGGGCACCGACCAACCCTCCCACACCCTATTGCCCCCCCAGCGACGCGCGAAGCTGCACGTGGATCTGCTGCCGGCGCGGCAGCATTACACGGTAACGGCGACATTCGACGGCGTCACGCGACAGGTCGAAATTTTTGCCGATCTGCCCCTGGCCGAGCGGGCGGAGTTCATCCTGCCATGACAAAAGACGGCCGCTTACCGCTGACAGTCAGTGGCGACGCCCCCTTCTCCCTCGGGCCGCTCAGCGTCGAGATCATTCCGGAGAACGGCGAGCCGATCGGGTTTGCCCTCACGTCCAACTATCGGGAGCACACGGTCGACGTCACACCTGGTCGGTGTGCAGTGATCGCGCGCCGTCCCAACCAGGCCTGTTTCCGCCAATCCGTAACGGTCAGCGCCGGCATGCCCGTCAGAGTCGCATTGGCCAAGGATGTGCCTGGTTCGCCGAACGAGTTCATGTGGCCCGAAACGATGCGTGGCGAGGTCACGCGCGTGCTGCGCCTCGACAGGCTTGAGCGTAGCGGCATGCTCAACGGCTTTGCTGCACAAACCCTGAAAGCCATCACCACCGCACGTGCGCCCGACGAGTTCGTCAGGCTTGCCGCGGGCCAACGCGCCATGCGGCTTCGTGTATGGAATTTACCAGAACAGGAGGCTGCCGCCTCGGTCTATGCCGATCTGGATTCGGAGCACGCCTCCTCGTTCCTGAAGGTCCGCATCGAATCGGGTTGCTTGGCTGTCGGTCTGGTCGATCGAGACGGGTTTGGACCCATCGTCATGACCCCGCCGTTCCGGAAACCGCTCGACATCAGCTTCCTCGCCGAAGGCGTCGCGACCTGCGCGGCGGAGCGCTATCTCAATCCGTCCGGTCAGCGCGCACCCGTGGCTCTGGCAACCCCGACGGAACCGATTCTCGCCGACTTCCTCTGCGCGATCGGGTGTCCCGCGATGGAACATCGCGAAGCAGTGTGGAAGCACAACGTCGGCGGCCTCGCCGATGCCGAAAGCGCCGTTGGCTGCCTGAACGAACAGTTCGCTTGCCCGGCCGGAGTCCTGCTCGCGGCCCATTATCTGCTGCGGTTCTTGCCCGACAGGCTGTCCCTTCGATCGGTGGACCATCTGACCACCGCCATGCCGGACGTGGCGGACGGTCCCGTGATCGGAGCCTGGCTGCGCCTCTTGAGCCGAGCGGACGATGTCAAGGCGATCGACCCGGACATCATCGATCGCGAGGTTCATGACCTCTTGGCCGAAGCGCTCGCCCGACAAGGCACGCTGTTCCGGCGCACACGTCGCCTGCTCACCAAGTCGCTTCGGCTCGGATCGGAATTGCACCCGCTGGAAACGAGCAGGCGGCCTGCACTCGACGCGCCGGGACCTGCGCGCTTCCTGAATTACGGCGCTCATGCGGGCGGGCTGGAGGCCTTCTGGGGCACGGATCCGTTCACGCCCGGGCCACGGACCAGAGATTCCACTCTGCCGGCTCGCGACATTGCCAATGTGACGCTTCGCGGCACGATGTTCGTCTGCACCACACCACCTGCCCCGTGTTTCCTCGCGGGGCGTCGACCATCGTCGGAGGAAGACATGGCTCAATCAACATCGCAGCAGCGAGTCGCCTGGAAGGCGTACGAATGCGAAACCGAAAAAATGGAAATCATCCCGTTCGGGCCCGACCGAATCCGTGTCGCGCCCCCGACGGTCGACGCCTGGCGCGCACTCGAATCCGTCCTGCAATACCACGACTACCGGATACGGCCTTCGGACACCGATAGCTACAATTGCCGGCAGATCACCGGCGGGACCGGGTTGAGCCTGCATTCATACGGCATAGCACTGGACGTCAATTGGACGACAAATCCGTACCGGCGAACTCCTGACAAGCGCAAGGTTCGATTCTCGGACAAGCTCACGCAGGCGGAGCGCGCGATGGACGTCAAGCACGACAAAGCCGATACAGATATGACGCCGCAGATGATTTCGGACGTATTGGCGATCAAAACGCGCAGCGGAAAGCGCGTCTTCGAATGGGGCGGGAATTGGAGCAATGCCAAGGACACGATGCATTTCGAACTCGATGTCACTCCGGAAGACCTTGCGAGCGGCATCGATTGGACCAGCGTGAAAATACCGCCGGGCGAAGTCGTCCCTGAAGTCGTTGCGCCAACCAACGGATCGACCGGGGCACCAGGCACAGCTACGGCCGCTCCCGTCGGCATCCCGCTCGGCAGCTTCGAGGCGGTGCACCCCCTCGTCGAGAAGTGGGAGGGAGGCTTCAGCAACCACCCCAGTGATCCAGGCGGCGCGACCAATATGGGGATCACCCGGGAAACCCTCGCCCGATGGCGCGGACGGCCGGTCAGCGTCGAGGAGGTGCGCCAGCTGACGAGAGACGAGGCACGGCAGATCTTTCAGGAATACTACTGGAAGCCGTTGCGTGGTGATGAGCTGCCGCTGCCCGCGGCACTAATGGCGTACAACACCGGCGTTCTCAGCGGCCAGGAGCGCGCAGTTCTGACCCTCCAGGCAGCTTTGAACCGGCAAGGCAAGCCTGTCGCGCTCGACGGAGACATCGGCCCCGCAACGATCGGCGCAAGCATTGCGGCGGACCAGCGCCGGCTCGTGGACGACTACGCCGAGATCTATGAGGCGTATCTGCGCAGCCTTCCGACCTTCGCCACATTCGGCCGAGGCTGGCTCAACCGGCTCACGGACGTGCGCGTGGCGGCACGCTTGGCGGCGGAGCTCGCGTCAATCGGTCAACAAGTGCAGGCGGACCAGGGGGACGCCATCAGAGCGCAGGAGACCACCATGACAACTGACGAGATGTTAAGGCAGATCCTCGTGGCCGTGAATGCAAGTCGGCCGGCGGCTCCGCAACCTGGCGATCCCGCCGCGCCTGGCCGTGCGGCATTGCCTCCCCAGCCGAAGGCACCGCCCATATCGACCGATCTGTTTGGGCAAATCTTGGGGTCCGTGATCGGACGCATCATCCAGCAAATTGGGGCGCAGGGGCAGTCACAATTTCGATCTCAAACAGCGACCGACCCGGCGGCGCAAGCACCGGGCGGGAGCGGGCCCGCTGTGCAACCGCCTGTCTTGCCTGCCGCAGCGAGCGAGAAGGCGGCCCAGCCGGTCTTCCTCGCCGCGCCGACCGATATGGCGCTCGGCGAGACGATCGGATCAGCTCTGGCGGGACGAAAGACCGTTCTTGCCATGTTGGCGTACGCAGCAGCGATGGGGCTGAAGACCTACAACCCGGCGCTTGGAGCAGCGGTCGACACCATCCTGCCGCTGATCTACGCGCTCGGCGGATGGGGGGTTGTCGGCAAGGTCGACAAATGGATGGGAGCCCTCACAAGGCAAGCAGGAGAGATCCCGACAGCACCGGCCGCTGTGGCCGTCAAGCCTTCGTAACCGGCATTCGATGAGGCCAGCGCACATGCCGTTCTGCTGCGGCCCACCGTTAGTCCATCCGCCAGATCGCACGGTCATGCACCCATGCGATCTGCCCCGGCAATGGCGCGCAGCGGCCTGCTCGATCAGCCACCCATTCCTAGGGTAGGTGCCCTGCGATGAATGTCCTTGCAGCCGATGAATACATCCTCTGTTGCGGTCTGTTGCGGACGCTCATGTTGCTTTACGGCGATGTTCACGTTACGCCCGCCAACAGCATAGACGATGTGCTGGCACGCATACCCGAATTGCTCGATCTTGATCTCGTGGTGCTCGATGCAAGCATGCCCGGAATGGAAAGGTTGGCCGGTTTGAGGCGGACGGTCGACATGATTCCCGACGTCCCAGTCATCGTCACGTCACCCGCCGAGAGCCGCTCCCAGATCGTCGCCGCCATTCGCAACGGCGCGAGAGGCTACTTTCCGCTTTCGTGTAAGCCATGTGTCCTCCAGCACGCATTGCCGCTGATAATGGCGGGCGAAGTCTATATCCCCGCCAGCGCAGTCCGCGGCGGGACGAGTCATGCTCTGCCGAGGTCCGAGGGGCCGGGGCCGCAGGTGTTCTCAGCGGCGGTCGGTCTCACGCCGCGGCAGCACGAAGTTGCCGTCATGCTTGCGCAAGGGAAATCCAACAAGGAAATTGCGCGCGAGCTCAAAATGCTCGAAGGCACGGTCAAGATCCACGTCAAGGGGATCCTGCGCAAGCTCGGCGTCAGGAATCGGACCGAAGCGGCCATGGCAGCGGCCCGCGCCGGCTATCTGCCGAAAGAGACATTGGAGACAGGACCATCAAGGTTGGAGCGTATTGCCGGCGACGTGGATCACAAGATGTCGGGAGCGAGCGCACCTGCGCCACCGTCGCAGCCTGAATCAGAGCAGGCGCCGCTTTGTCCCGCGCTTGTCCCACCGATCGCGCCAGATTGCTCGGCTCGCGACACGCATGGCGCGGCGAGCGGGTTGGGCAAGCGACGTGCTTCCCCGGATCGCCGGCCTGGACCGGTCCCTCAACCTGCCCGCGGTCGGTAGCAAGCGCGCCGCCGAGACCGACATGAGACGACCAGACTCAACGATGACGATTGCGATCAGCGCGTTTAGCGCAAGACCGAACAGCGCAGTATCCCAACCGCCGCACTATTCCCTTTGAGCATATCTCTTTTGCACGCGGGCAATTTGTCCGTCGCGCGCCTAGCATCCTAGTCGGAGGCTCAGCTTTGTCTGAGCGATTTGGCGTTCCGTTCGTGTGATGGAGGCTAAGATGCGGTGCATAGGATTGAAAGGATGTTCGTGGCTGTTTGGCACTTCGCTGTCCGGCCTGCTGCTACTCGCAATGAGCGGACCGAGCGAGGCTCAACCCGCGCCCGCGACCTGCCAGCGGCAGCTGACCGCCAATGTCGTGGCGCTCGACCAGGTGTTTTTCTACAACCGGCTCGGTGCACAGAACCCGGCCGGCATGATCTATGCGCTGCGGCGCGACGTCGTCGACGTCGCCACGGGCAGAACAGAGGCTCAGGGCGGGGTGTTGACCGCCGGCCGCGTGGCGCTGCGTCCCGACAAGCGGCCGCGGCCGCTGGTGCTGCGGATGAACGTCCGCGACTGCCTGACCATCAACTTCCAGAATCTCGTCAACCCGGCCCGGGTCAACGACAATCAGCCGATCACGCGCAATGTCGGGCTGCATGTCACGGGCCTGCAGCTCGTCACCAGCATCGCCGACGACGGCTCGAACGTCGGCGCCAATGCGAGCAGCCTTGCGGCTCCCGGCCAGACGCGCACCTACAAGCTCTTTGCCGAGCGGGAGAGCATGTATTTCCTCTACAGCCCGGCGGCACAGACCGGGGCCGAGGGCGACGGCGGTACGCTTGCCTTCGGGCTCTTTGGCGGCGTGAACGTCGAGCCAGTGGGCGCGGAATACTACCGCAGCCAGGTGACCAACGCCGACCTGCAGATCGCGACGACGGGCACCGCACCCACCGGGCAGCCGCTGCTCAACTATGACGCGGTCTACCCGGTTGGCCATCCGCAAGCGGGCACCCCGGTGCTCAACATGCTGCAAGGCACCGAGATCGTGCATTCCGATCTCAATGCGATCATCACCGGTCCGGGTCGCGCCAATTTCCCGGCGGGTACCTACCCGCCCAACCCGACCCTGGAGCCAAACGCAACAGTGCCGCAGGCGCCCGGCTTGCCCCTGCGTCCACGCGAAGAGCCATTCCGTGAGTTTTCGGTGATCTTCCACGATGAGATCTTCGCGATCCAGGCTTTCCCCGGTTTCTATAACGACCCAGTCTTCACCCACACGCTCAATGGCGTGAAGGACGGATTCGCGATCAACTACGGCACCGGCGGCGTCGGATCGGAGATCCTCGCCAACCGGTTGGGCGTCGGACCGGTCTTCGCATGTAATGACTGCAAGTTCGAGGAGTTCTTCCTGAGCTCGTGGCCGCTAGGCGACCCTTCCATGGTGGTCGACGTTCCGGCCAATACCGGTCTCGAGAACCTGGCTCCGGGGCAGACGCCGCCGGCGAACGCGGTCGGGCGGAAGGCGACCAAGGCGTTCTATCCGGATGATCCGTCGAACGTACATCACGCCTACATCGGCGATCACACCAAGTTCCGCAATTTGCATGCTGGACCGCTGGAGCACCACATTTTCCACCTTCATGCGCACCAGTGGCTGTTCACGCCGGACAGCGACAATTCCAGCTATCTCGACAGCCAGGCCATCGGGCCGGGCTCGGCCTATATCTACGACATCGCCTTCAACGGGGGTGGCAATCGCAATCAGACCGTGGGCGACGCGATCTTCCATTGCCATTTCTACCCGCATTTCGGCCAGGGCATGTGGGAGCTGTGGCGCAACCACGATACCTTCGAGGCCGGCACCGTTCTCGATGCGGCTGGCCGTCCCGCCCCCGGGTCGCGCGCCCTTCCGGACGCCGAGATCCTTGCTGGCACGCCGATCCCGGCGATCGTCCCCATCCCGACACTGGCAATGGCGCCGATGCCGAGCGCTGTCAGCATCGTCAATGGCCAAGTGCAGCTCGCCAATGCCAGCGTCAACCCGGGATACCCATTCTTCATTCCGGCTATTGCCGGCCACCGTCCGCCCACCCCGCCGCTCGATGTGGTGGATGACGGCGGCCTGCCTCGGCACGTTGTCATGGCCGGCGTCTCGAATGCGATCACGACCCGGCTGGACTTCAGTAAGACCATGGTCTCGGCCGACGCTCGCGCGCTGGCGGAAACCGGGGAGCCGGCCGAACTCACCGCAATGAACTTCCATGCCCAACGTACGCATCCTGCCTTCACGCAGAAGGGAGCGGCGGCGAGCTTCGTGACCAACGGCCTGCCGCCGCAGCCGGGCGCGCCCTATGCGGATCCCTGCATCAACGATCAGGGCAACGCCACCGGCTCGCCGCTTCTTTACAAGGCCGCAATCTTCCAATTGGACATGAAAATCACCAAAGTCGGCTGGCACACCCCGCAGGCACGCATCGCCGCGCTGTGGGGCGACGTCAACGACACCATCGCGGGGACGCGAGCGCCGCAACCTCTCTTCTTCCGTGTCCAGAGCGGAGCCTGCGTCACCTTCCATCACACGAACCTGGTCCCCTCCCACTGGGAGCTCGACGATTACCAGGTGAGGACGCCGACCGACATCATCGGCCAGCACATCCACCTGGTGAAGTTCGACGTGACCTCGTCGGATGGGTCGGGCAACGGGTGGAACTACGAGGACGGCACGCTCGCTCCCGAGGAGACGATCGAGCGCATCAACGCGATCAATGCGGGCGGCGGACTCCGTCTTCCCGACGGCACGCGCCGTAATCTGACACCCGTGGCGCATCCGTTTTTTGGGACTCTTGGCGCCCAGACAACGGTGCAGCGCTGGTATGCCGACCCGATCGTCAACAATGCCGGCGTCGACCGCACGTTGCGGACGGTCTTCACCCACGACCACTTCGGTCCCTCAACCCATCAGCAGGCCGGCCTCTACGCCGCCCTGGTGGTGGAGCCGGCAGGATCGACCTGGCGTGATTCCGAAACCGGCACGGTCTTCGGCGGCCGCTTCGACGGCGGACCGACGAGCTGGCGCGCGGACATTCTGACGGCGAACCCCGCCGACAGCTACCGCGAGTTCATGCTCGGATTCCAGGACTTCATGCCTGCGTATGAGGCCGGCGGCGGCATCGACGCCCAGGGCAAGGCGCGTCCCGATCCTGCCAAGGCCCTCGTTCCTCCGCCGATGCAGCCTGTCGGCCTGCCCTTCCTGTTGGCCAAGCCGCAGGTGTGCCCCGGCGGCGTGCCGCTGCCATGCCCGGAGGCCATCGCCAGCAAGGACCCCGGCTCGTTCACGGTCAACTACCGCTCCGAGCCGATCGCGCTGCGTGTCCTGGATCTCACCACCGGTACGCCCCAACAGGCTGCCGGACAGGCGGGCGATCTGGCGTTCGCATACTGGTCGCCCGTCATCCGAAAAATCCCGGCGCTGAACAGCCAGCCCAACTTCTATCCACCGCTGAGCGGAGGGCTCAGCGGCGGCGATCCGTTCACACCGATGTTCCGAGCGTATCAGGGCGACAACGTCCAGATTCGCATGATCGTCGGTGCGCATGAAGAGAGTCACATGCACTCGGTCAATGGCATCAAATGGCTGCAGGAACCTTCCGAGCCGAAATCCGGCTGGCGGTCGGCAGCCCACATGGGAATCTCCGAACACTTCGAGTTCCTGGCTCCCCTGACGGATGTCGGGCCAGGCACCGGGGCCCCCATCCAAGATCATCTCTACCGGGTGAGCGCCAGCGACGACGGCCAGTGGACTGGAAATTGGGGCCTGATGCGGGCTTACCGAAACAATCAACGGGACCTGTTGCCGTTGCCCAACAACCCTCCAGGGCGGAGGATCAACAATCAGCAGGACTTCAACGGCGTTTGTCCGCGAACGGCACCGATCAAGCAGTTCAATGTCACCGCGGTCACCGCGGCGGCGCTGCCGGGCGGCACCCTCACCTACAATCCACGGACCGGGGCTTTTGCCGGCAATCCCGGACCGCTCACCGATCCGACCGCGCTCATCTACGTCAATTCGGCGGATCTCGACGCCGCCGGACGTCTGCGGCCGGGCGTACCGGTCGAGCCGCTCGTGTTGCGCGCCAATGCGGGCGATTGCATCAAGGTGCAACTGACCAACAAGCTCCCGGCAGCCGTTCCGGATCGGGACGGCTTCTCCGCCGTGCCGCCCGTGGTCATCAACTTCAACGCCAACCAGGTCAAGCCATCGAGCAGTGTCGGCTTGCATCCGCACCTGCTGGCCTACGACATCTCGCGCGACGACAGCATGAACGTCGGTACAAACAGCGTGCAGACAGCCGTTCCGAACGCCATCAGGACCTATACCTGGTACGCCGGCGATCTCAGGGTTGACCGGGCCACCAACAACCTGATCGCGACGCCGGTCGAGTTCGGCACCGTCAACCTCCTGTCCGCCGATTCGATCAAGCAACCCGGCAAGGGGCTCGGAGCCGTCCTGGTGATCGAGCCGCAGGGCGCGACCTGGACGACCGACCCGACGGCTCGGACGGCCGCAACCGTGACCACGAGCAGCGGCACATTCCGCGAGTTCGTGGTCTTCAGCCAGAGCGCCGTCAATCTGCGCGACAGGAACGGCAACGCCATCTGCCCGATAGAAGGCGGCATACCTTGCCTTGGTGTCGAAGACAGCGAGGATTCCGGCAACTTTGCGGTCAACTACCGGACCGAGCCGATGTGGTTCCGGCTCGGCTTCGATCCGGGTACGCCGATCGAGGAGACTCGCAATGTCGATATGACCAACGCGGTCTCGAACACCCAGGTCGAAGGCGATCCCGCCACGCCCATCTTCACCGCGAAAGCGGGGACGCCGGTGCGATTCCGCGTGGTCGATCCAGGTGGCAAAAACCGCGCCGGCGTGTTCCAGGTGCACGGGCACACGTGGCAGCGCGAGCCCTATCTCGCCGGCACCGTGCCGTCTCAGACGATCGGCAACAACCCCGCCTCGGAATTCAAAGGCTCGCAGGAGGGAGTGACGGCGCTGAACCATTTCGACATCGTTCCCCAGAACGGTGCCGGCGGGGCGTTCAAGATCCCAGGCGACTACCTCTTCCGCGATCAGGCGGCGTTCCCGATGGATGGCGGCCGATGGGGCTTGTTCCGCGTGCAGCCGTAATCGCGACGTTGTCTGATCCAAAGGTGGGTGGCCTCCCTCCCGGGCCACCCACAGAGCTCGAACTTCCGCACGCTCGAGAAACCATCATGATTCTGGTGCGCACCCTTTCGAAGCGAGCTGCGACCTGCATCGCATCCTTCTTGGCAATGGCAACGCTGCTCCCGTTGAGCCTGCCGGGTTTCGCCGCTGAAGACGAAACGCGGAGCGCCATCACCAGCAACGGCATCGCGGTGGAATTCGCGGCACGTGCTATCGGGCGAGACCAAGACGGCGACAAGATCGTGACCGGCCAGGACGTGGAGGTTCGGTTCAAGGTCACCGATGCCGTTACCGGGACGGCGATTTCGAATGCCGGTCCGGGAGTGTGGATCGATGCCCGCAAGAAAGTCGGCGTCGGCGTGTGGAAGGAGGGCGAGGTCGACTCGTGCCGGGAAAAGATCGGATATTTCCTGCAGCGAGGTTTGTCCTATCGCGCGGACATCGACCTGAATGCCTGGTATATTCTGGCGCTCAACAGAAAAGCCAGCATCACCGTCATCGATCCGTTGTTCGGCTACGGCGGTCAGCGGGTCGTCACGCTGATCTCGCTCAACAGCCCCGGCGAGGATTGGGTGATGGGGCGCGATCAGCGCTCGTTGTTCGTCGCGCTGCCGGCGACCGACGAAATCGCCGTGATCGACACTTCGATCTGGAAGGTCGCCACCAACGTCAAGGTCGGCCGTAACCCGGTCCGTGTCGTTCTGCAAAACGATGGGCGGTATCTTTGGGTCAGCCACGAATCGGGCGTTTCGGTCATCGACGTGGAACAGCGGGCCGTGGCGCAGGAAATCACCACAGGCATCGGTCGTCATGATGTCACGCTCGCGGAAGGCGACTACGAGGCATTGGTCAGCAACCCGGCGGACGGGACAGTCTCTGTCATCGACGTCGGCACGCTGAAAACCGTCGCGACCGTCACGGTCGGCGGCAGCCCCGGGGCCATCGCCTACTCGCCACTGGCGCGCGCGGCCTACGTGGCGGATGCGAAGAGCGGTGTCATCTCGGTGATCGATCCCACGGCCCGCAAAGTGACCGCGACGATGAAGGCGAAGCCCGGACTCTATGCGTTGCGATTCACGCCCGACGGGCGGTGGGGATTCTCGGCCAATCCGCTGGCAAACGAGGTCGTGGTCATCGACGCATCGATCAATCGCATCGTCAGCAGCTTCGCGGTCGACGGGGCCCCGGACCAGGTTTCGATCGGGTCGAAATTCGCCTATGTCCGCGCGACCACGAGCGCCGAACTCAGCCTCATCGCGCTCGACAGTCTCGGCAAGGAGCAGGCGGCGGTCGTCAAGACGATTCCGGGCGGCCAAAGTGCGCCGCTGGCCGATGCCGGCCTGCCGGCCACCGCGCCGGTGATCGTGCCGACCCCGGACCAGGGCACGGTGCTGGTGGCCAATCCGACGGACAAGGCGATCTACTTCTACAACGAGGGCATGAACGCGCCGATGGGCAGCTTCCCCAACATGCGTCGCGAGATGCGCGCTGCTCTGGCGGTCGATCGCAGGCTGCGCGAGACGGACCCCGGCGTCTATACCGGACATTTTCGCGCGCCTGCCGACGGGGCCTATGACGTGGCCTTTCACATGAGCTCACCGCCGGTCTCCCATTGCTTCACGGTCACGGTGGAACGGGATCCCGCCTTGGCCGCAAGATCGGCGAAACCTTACCGCCTCGAATTCCTCGCGGAAGAGCGCGACTTCACCGCCGGCGACACCGCGCGCGTGCAACTCCGCCTGGTCAATCCGGCGACCAGCCAGCCGATCTCCGAACTCACGGATATCGAAGTGCAGATCTTTCGGGTCCCGGGCACCTGGCGCGTGCTGCAGCCGGCGAAGCCACTGGGCGACGGCATCTACGAGGTCGCGATCGAGCTGCCGAATCCGGGCGTCTACTACCTCAACGTGGCAAGTCGATCGTTGCGTGCCCGCTACAACGACTTGCCTTCGTTGGTGCTGCGGGCACGTGAACCCCGCAGCCCTGCCGTGAAGGGGTAGCGATATGAGGAAAAGGACCAGAGTCGACTCGCTCAAGATCGCAGGGGTGCTTGCCGGTGCGGTTCTGCTCGCCGGGGTGATGGCCGCAGCTGCGCATGACGGGCAACATCATGCTGCGCCCGAGGCCAAGCCTCAGGCGGCGCGTGTGACGCTGCACGACATTCAGCTCGTCGATTTCGACGGCGCGGCGGTGCGTTTCAAGAGCGAAGCGGTGGGCAACCGAATTGTCGTGGTCGGGTTCATTTACACGAGCTGCACGACCATTTGCCCGGTGACGGCGACCGTATTGGGCTCCGTGCAAGCACGCCTGATGGAGCGGCTGGGGGAGCGGTTCGGGCGCGACGTCAAGCTGGTCACACTGACGGTTGATCCGGCGACCGATACGCCGGAACGACTGAAGGACTACGCCGGAAACTTCGGCAGCCCTGCAGGCTGGCTGTGGCTCACCGGCGACAAACCGAAGGTCGATAAGGTCCTGGCCGGTCTCGGCGCCTACGCGGCCGATTTCACGCGCCATTCCGGCGCGGTCCTGGTCGGCGATGCCCGTACCGGCGACTGGACGCGGTTCTACGGAATCCCCAGTCCGCCGGACATCGTCGATCGGGTCGAACAACTACTCGCCGCGCGCAAGGCAGCCAGCCTCACTGAGAGGAAATGAGCCATGTCGCGAATATCGCTGGTTGCGGGCCTTCTCGTCGCGCTTTCGCCCATCGCATCGGTCGCCCACGACCATGCGAGCCCTTCGCCAGGTGGCAACACGCCGCAGGAGCCGGGGATGCAGTCCGTGCGGCAAGAGAAGGCCCGCAGCTACTTCACCGATCTGCCGGTGATTGCACAGGACGGAAAAGAGCGTCGCTTCTTTTCCGATATACTCAAAGACAAGGTGGTTCTGATCTATCTTTTCTTCACGCATTGCGAAAGCGCCTGTCCGGTTGTCAACCAGACGCTCTCGAACGTGCAGGCTCTGCTGGGTGATCGCCTCGACACCGATATCATCCTGATCTCGATCACGACCGATCCCGCGCGCGATACTCCACCCGTGGTGAGGGAATATTCCGACTATTTCGATCCTCGACCGGGCTGGCTTTTTCTCACTGGTGAGAGGCAGAACATCGAAACCATCGTTCGCCGCCTCGGGCACACCTCTCCGGATCCAACCGCCCACACCACCTTCCTGATGGTTGGCAACGTCGCGAAGGCGAAGTGGACGAAGTTGAAGCCGACGGCTTCGGAGGCGGAAATCGCCGAGATGCTTCGTCTCCTGGCTGATGATCGTAAGGGGTAATGCCGTGCTGCGGCGGCAGCTGGCGGCCGTCATCGGGCTGGCAGCGTTGCGGCTGATCACACCAGCATGTGCCGGCGATTTCACCGCGCAGGAGCAACGTGGCAAACAGCTCTACCACGAGGGCGCCGACGCGAATGGAACGAGCGTCACGGCAACGCTCGGCCAAGGGTCTCTGAGCCTCCCCGCGACCAGGGTTCCCTGTGTGTCTTGTCACGGGCCGGACGGACTGGGGCGGCCGGACGCCGGAGTCGTCCCCTCCAACATCACCTGGTCCAATTTGACCAAACCGTATGGATTGCGCCACGACAACGGGCGATCACACCCTCCTTATACGCCTGATGCCATTGTCAGGGCGGTGACCGCAGGCGTGGATCCCGCCGGCAATACCCTCGACCTGGCCATGCCGCGTTACACCCTCGACGGCACGGCCGCACACGACGTCGTTGCCTACCTCAAACGTTTGGGAAGCGACAGCGACCAGGGTGTGGGCAATAATGAGATCGTTGTCGCGACCGTTGTGCCCGCCGGCGGAACGCTCGCTGGGGTCGGCAGCGTGGTGGAACGACTGCTCTTCGGTTATTTCGATCGCATCAACCAGGGCGGCGGTATCTACAACCGACAGATCGTGCTGAAGACAGCCGCGTTTGATTCATCGGGCACCGCCGTGGATGCGCTGCGGCAGCTGATGAGCGAGACTCAGATTTTCGCCGTCGTTGCGCCGCTCGCGCTCGGGCAGGGCGTGGCACTCACCGAGTTCACGGAAGGCTCCACCCTGCCGGTGGTCGGACCGCTGGCGCACTACCGCCGGAGTGAGCATCAGAGCTTCACATTCTACTTGACGGCGGGTCTCGAGGACCAGGCACGCGCGCTCGTAAAGTATGCACGGAACGACCTTGCTCTGGCAGATCCGAAGATCGCGATCCTGTCATCCGACGATGGCGTCGGCCTGAGCATCGGTGACGCGCTTCGTCAACAGAGCCAAAACGCCGGGTGGACGCCGGAGCTGAGCTTGCATTTGTCCGGCGGCGCGGCGATAGCGGATATCGTCTTGCAGCTTCGTCTCGCGGCGGTGAACATCATCTTTTATGACGGCGGCGCGACTCACCTCGCGGCGCTTATAGAGGAGGCGGCGCGGGCGGCGTGGAGGCCGGCGATCCTGACGACCGGCTTGGCCGTGACAGGAGAGTCCCTAGCCCGGATGCGAGAAGCGCGTGCCCGTGTCTTCGTTGCCTATCCGTTTCTCGGCAGCGACCAATCGCCCGACGGGCTGGAGCGGCTTCAGTCCTTGCAGACTGCCTATGACATTCCGGCCCGGCATCTCCCGATGCAGGCGACTGCGCTGGCATCGGCACGAACCTTGATCGAGGGGTTGCAGCGCGGCGGGCGCGATCTCACCCGCGCCAAGTTCGTCGCAGCGCTGGCCGCGCTGCAGAACTTCGA
>Ga0126382_10000223_pt1 | contig 21509 bp, 24 predicted proteins | sample PanSoiMetPlot_30_FD_92548 | JGI IMG/M metagenome (GOLD analysis project Ga0126382, IMG submission 92548) | Tropical forest soil microbial communities from Panama - MetaG Plot_30 | ecosystem: Environmental > Terrestrial > Soil > Tropical forest > Bulk soil | place: Panama | collected 2016-02-17
ATGTCACCCTCTTTTTTGTTCACAATCTGATCACAAAAATGTGTGGCCTACCGTAGAGCGGGCGTTGCGCACTTGCAACTGTGTTGCACTTAGGCCCCCGGCCCAGGGGGTGGGATGTACTACGGCAGTTAGGCCTAGCCATGGACTCTCCCGCGAGGGACCCAATCTCTCAACTCATGTAGATGATGGGACCCAGATAGGTGAGGGGACCCGCCCTCGGACCTTGACGGCGCAGCCGTTCTGGGGCCATACTGGCCCCCATGGCATTCCCCAGGCTACCCTTCGGAACGCGAACCCTCCTAGAAGAGCTCCGCTCCATAGGCCTCAACAGCCTATCCAGGCTGGTCGACCTGGAGAAGCGCCATGACGCTGAACTATCACTATGGGAGAAACTAATGGCAGACCTGACTTCGCTGCGCGAAGCCGTTCAAGCGCAGAAACAGGTGACGCAAGGCGTCATCACCCTCCTGACCGACATCCACTCTCGACTGGAAGAAGCCCTTGCCGACGATGATCCAGAAGCGATGGCGGCGGTCCTCAGCGACATCAAAGCCAACACGCAAGCGCTCGCAGAAGCAGTCGCAGCAAACACTCCCGGTGGACCTCCGGTCCAGCCACTCCAAGATCCAGTCCCGCCGGAAGGTTCTTCAAGCTAACGCAGGGGACCCGTTAGGGGCCCTCGAGGTTCCATCAATCAGGGGAGGCCCTTCTTCCCCTGAGACTGTTCACCAGAAGGTAACCCGTCAGATCTCTCCTGGAGCGTCCTTGTCGGAAGCAATTGCCTCACGCCGGCGGCAGCGAGAGCAAAAGGACCGTCCGCCGGGGGAGTTGCGCCTTTCGTCTCAGCAAAAGCGCCGCGGCTTCGGCCGGTTGCCCGGCTCCTCGTAGAGAACACATCCTCTACTCCTGCCCAGGGCCTCTGGGGTTGATCCAGGGTCCTGGGCTTCCGTGCAATCGAGGGCCAGGCCGCATTCTCTGTGGGTTTTAGGTCCATTGCTAATCACCGTCGGCTGTGTTAACAGCCATTATGCGGCAGTCCCCGCTTGCTTTGCAAGCCGTCCATCTAAAAGAAAGAGCAGCCCCGATGGCAGCTGCAGCCTCCTCATCATCTTGTCTCAGGAAGGTCGTGGACCATGGCTAGCGCCAAGAACCCGCTCAGCTGGTATCTACCAACCATGACAGGAACGGCACCTCCCACTGCATAGAGGACAAGCTCTATTTGAAGCAGTAGGGAGGGCCCCGTCGCCGCTAGGCGGCGCATGCTCCGGAGGAGCAGTCAGCCACCGTCTCGATCTTCTCGAGCAAGCTGCCACGCTTGCCACCATCTTGGAAAGTCGCACACCCCTTGCATCCAGCCTGCCATGCGGTGAAGTAGATCTGCTGGAAGTCCTCCCAAGGCATCGAGGCACTGACGTTGCACGTCTTAGAAACCGCGCTATCTACATGCTTCTGTGCCGCAGCCAGGACAGCAATGTGTTCAGCCGCCGAGACCCGATCAGCCGTGCGAGGGTCCACTCCAAGGTACTTCTTGCCATAATCCTCTGTATCGAACGTAGTTGGTCCATGTGGCATCTGTACCATACGTCGGCCTTGTACCGAGAACACTGGCTCGATACCGGAGGAAATGTTATCGAAACAGAATGAAATAGTGCCCGTGGGCGCAATGCTCGTAAGATGGCTGTTTCGTAGACCATGAGCGGCAATAGCTTCTTGAACGTCTCTTCGTAGCCGAATAATGTTCTGTTGCGTGGCGTATGCAGCTCGATCATAATTAGGGAAGGCCCCTTTCTCCTGCGCCAGGTGAGCGCTAGCCAGATAAGCCGCATTCTTGATGGTAGATAGTGCCTCCTCCATTTGTCCAATAAAATCTTCTGATCCGTACTCACTTCCACATGCCTCGAGCGCATTAGCAACCCCCATCACGCCGAGACCCATCCGTCTTGTACTTATAGCAGATTGTCTCTGCTCTGGTAAAGGAAATGCAGCAACATCCGCAACATTGTCCATCGCTCGCACAACAGGGCCAACGTCGTCCGCAAGGGACTGGAGGTCGAGCTTCCACTTGGCGCCCGGCCCCGCAGGGACGAGATACCTTGTGAGGTTGAAGCTTCCTAATAGACACGCGCCGTAAGGCGGAAGTGGCTGCTCGCTGCATGGATTGGTAGCTCCGATGGTTTCGCAGTAGTTGAGATTGTTCATCTCATTAATGCGATCGATGAAGATGACACCTGGTTCTGCCCAGTCCCAGGTGGATCTCATGATCGTTTCCCAGAGGCCTCTCGCGTCGATAGTTCGGTAAGAACGTCCTTCAAATCGGAGATTGAACTCTTTTCCTTCGGTAACCGCGTGCATGAATTCATCAGTGACGGCAATTGAGATATTGAAGGTGTTAAGTCTATTGGAGTTTTGCTTAGAGTGAATGAACTCTTCGATGTCTGGATGATCCACACGGAGGACGCCCATTTGAGCCCCCCTACGCTCGCCCGTGCTGGAAATAGTTGCCGCCATAGCATCGTAAACTTGCATATAGCTAACAGGCCCCGACGCACTACTATCCAGACTTCTGACCTTGTCTCCACGCGGGCGTATAGTAGAAAAGTCATATCCTATTCCTCCCCCACGCCGTAGGGTCTCTGCTGCCTGGCATAGTCGGTCCATAATAGAACCGGGACCGTTAAGGCTATCTTCGATGGGTCCGGATACAAAGCAGTTATATGGCGTAACACGCTTGGAAGTACCGACGCCGGATAGAATACGACCAGCTGGAGAGAACCTACCTTCCAACATGATCTGCCGAAATGTCCTATAGTGCTGATCGCTGTCAGCCAGGCTAGATCCGACACGATTGCAGACTTCTCGCCAAGTTTCGCCTTTTCCAGCGTATTTGAAGTTGAATACTGCTTGGCTAGCTGGTGTCTGAGGGCCATAGCCCACCTTCCGATCCGACATGCAGGGTTCCCCATCTTTGCAGGCATAAACGTGTCATTGTGACAGATTTATGATGGAAATGCAACCGCAGGGCATTGTTTTTGTTGTGATATTCCGGCAACATACAGGGATGCTAGGCATGTCTGAAAGATCGCAGAAAGAAGCCCTCCTTGCAGCCGGCGAGGAGATGGCCAAACGTCGAGCGAACGATCCCCTCCGTCGCTACGTGCTGCATCCGAAGCAGAAGCAGTTCGTGGAGAGCACCCTATATGGTCGGGCTAAAGAGAACTGGTTCATCGCCGCCAACAGATCCGGTAAGTCAGATGCAGGTGCTTACATTGGAGCGACTCTGGCCCGGTTTGGAATGGAGCACTCTAAAGTGCAAGTTAATGCTGACGGAACAGCGCAATCTGTTCAGGTCAGAGACAGGGCAACCAGTGGATGGGTTTCGGCTCTGGACTTTCCAACGTCGAGGGATGTCATCCAGCCCAAGTACTTCGATAACGGCTTTGTTCCCCCTGGACAGCGATCAGCTCCTTTCATACCACCTCACGAGATAGATCAGTGGAGAGTAGATGATCAGGTTCTCAAACTTAAGAATGGATCGATCATCGGATTTAAGAGTGCGGATAGCGGAAGGAAGAAGTATCAGGGTTCCGAGAAAGACTGGTTTCACATGGATGAAGAACATCCGTGGGAGATATACGAAGAGGCAGCTATCCGCGTTGGTGCGCGCCCACTTAGGTTTTTCTGCACCGCTACCATCCTCCCGCCCGAAGGGGCCCAGGTTACCATTAGCTGGGTCTTCCCAAAGATCATCAATCCCTGGCTAGAAGGACGGTTGCCCCATGCTGCCGTGTTTGGAGCTAGTATCTATGATAACCCAGGCATCGATCGGAGCGAACTTGCCCGCCTCGAAAGTATCTACCCAGAAGGCAGCACTGCTCGTCGTATTAGGATGGAGGGCGAGTGGCTACCCGGTATCGGAGGTTCCAGAGCCTATTCGGCTTTTCAGCGAAATCTGCATGTACGGATGCAGCCGCCAATCTCTCCTCATCGCGCTATATGCTGGACGTGGGACTTCAATGTCGAGCCCATGGCATCGCTTGTCTGCCAAATGGATGGAGGCATTTACCGAATTCATAAGGAACTCACGATCGAATCAGCTTCCATTCCTGAGATGGTCGAGCTGTTCAGTCTGAATTTCCCCAACCACAATGCTGAGATCTACATCTATGGTGACGCGACAGGTAAGCGAAGAACTGGACAAACTGGAAAGTCTGATTACTGGGTCATCTTGCAGGAGATGCGGCGTTACCACGTCCCTGTCAAAATGTTGGTACCAGAAGAAAATCCTCACGTCCCTGATCGGATCAACGCAGTCAACAGAATTTGTAAAGATGAGCGAGGACTTGTCAGATTGCAAGTTGATCCAAGCTGTATTGATCTCATCGCGGATCTCGAAGGCGTCCTCAGGGACGACAACGGAAAGATAAAGAAGATCAGGAACCGCAAGGATCCATACTTCAGAAGGACGCATTGGTCAGATGCGCTAGGGTACTTTCTTGCGTTCGAAGAACCTGTCCGTCCGCCGTCAACGTCTGCAAGAGCAGGGAGAGTTAATATACCAAACCCCAGCTACGCGTTCAGGGGATCACCCTGGGCAAGAGTCGCCCGCTAGGCTGCCAACGAATATTCCAGGATGGCGCCGGTGCCGACACTGCGGCCTGCTCTTGCAATCGCCTTCAGAATTGGCTATTGGTATACACATCAGCTGTGTGCAGGAGATAAACCTGCGTAAGCGCTACAACTGGTCAGGACCGAGATATGGCAATCCCAAAGGGCCGGACAGATAACTTCACTGGCGCGACCGATGCGACGAACGACCAGCCCGTTTCTAAGGGGGCAGAGTACAAGCCAACGTCGGGTGAGATCTCCGTTATGCAGGAGATCCACAGGTGTCGCATGGAGAGCTGGGACGCGAAGCAATCTCGGCTATGGAAGAACAGGGTCAACAATGAGGCGTACCTTGGTCGACAGAGCTGGTCTCATAAGGCGGATGGTCAGTCTATGGAGTTCATTCCTAAGACTGGTATCGCCGTGGAGGCGATGGGGAATTTCATTAAGAGAGGATTGATCAAGTTTGGGAAGTGGTATTCAGTTGACACCGATCGGGCCCTCAGCAACTTCGTCAGTGGGCAGCAGCTCTCCGCGATCCTGGATAACTTCCTGAAGAACATCTGGGCTGGCAACAATAAGACGATGCCCGTCGAGCTGGTGATCAGTGATGCCCTGAAAATGGGGCTCCTGAACTCCGTTGTGATCTTGAAAGTTCACGGCGCGATGGTTCCTTTCCGCAAGTTCAAGTTCAGTCCAGCGGAAGCCAGCTTCGATCGCGAGACTGGGGAGATGAATGCGGGGGAGGATACCCTCGATATGGAGGAGGATGAGAAGTGGCAGCTCCGGATTGACTTGGTTCAACCGGAAGACTACTATCCCGACCCCACTGCAGCGAACCTATACGAGATTCATCGGATCGAGAAGGACCTCTTCGAGGTCATTGATGCCGCAGAACAGGGCATCTATGACATGAAAGTGGTCAAGCAGATGATCGGAACCTCATTTGAGATCCCCGATGACGAGCGAAGATCAGAGGCCGATAAGAACCAGAGTGAGTTCACACCTCCTGGCTTCAGGAAGAAAGTGGTTCTTGACGAGTTTTGGGGTACTCTGCTTAACGCAGATGGCACCGTTGCGCATAGAAACTGCGTTTGTACAATGGCGAATGACACTTATCTCATTAGGCCGCCCGAACCTAATCCGTTTTGGCATCAAGAGAGCCCCTTCATATGCGAGCCTATTATTAGAGTACCCTGGGCAGTGTGGGGAAAGGCGCTCTTTGACGATGCCGTTGCCCTAAATCTCGCCCAGAACGAGCTCTTTAACCTTATACTTGACGGTGGTATGGCGTCAGTTTGGGGTGTCAAGCAGATCCGTGTCGAGGATCTGGAGGATCCCTCTCAAGTGGAAGGCGGATTGAGGCAGGGGACGACCCTGGCCGTCAAGCAGACGTTGCCTCATAACGCGAAAGTTGTGGAAGAGTGCAGCACTGGTGACGTTCCTCACGATGCGATGGCAGTTTATGAGGCTCTGGATAGGGAATACAACACCGCTGTCTTCACAAATGACCTCAAACTAGGCAATATGCCCTCGAAACAGGTCAGGGCAACTGAGGTTATTGAGAGTTCTACGTCACAAAGCATTACCCTTGACGGTATGGCCGCCGATGTAGAGGTCAGTATCATCAATAGGATGCTCTATAAGGCGTGGATGTGTGTCCTCCAGAATGCGGATTACTTTGATCCTAGCATGGTTACTAGTGTTACTGACCGCGCAGTGGCAAATATCATCATGCGAGCGTCGCCTGAGGAACGATTTGCTCTATTCGGAGGCAAAACCAGTTTTAGAACCTTCGGATTGTCTGCCACAATCGCTAAAGCGCTGGATTTCCAGAAGATGATGGCCCTTATGCAGGCAGTTCAGAGCAATCCTATCCTCTTCAGAGCCTTCATGATGAAGTTTTCGGGTGATCGAGCGCTTACAACCATCATGTCTAAGCTTAATATCAACCCAGATGACATGCAACAGAGCCCAGAGGAGCAAGATCAGGCTCCTCAGGCCATGCAGGAGACGATGCAGATAGGTCAGATGCTCGGAATGGGTGGGCAGGGAGGTGCTGCGGCGCCAGGTGCTGAAGGAGGCCCCGGCGGAATGCCTGTTGGGGGCGGTTCTGAGGTCCCAGCGGCCATCAATCAGAATATGAACCCCACTTCCGGGTTGACCCCTAACGCATGATGAGGCTAATATGCCAAAAGGCCGCGGAAGGAAGACAGTAGAAGACGTAATGCACCGCTTTAAGGCGGGTTCACTACGTTCTGGGAGTGGTAGGAAGGTGACAAATCGCAAGCAGGCTATCGCAATTGGGATATCTGAGGGATATCCTAAGAGGAAAAAGAAGAAAAAGAGGAGGACTGGCTATTGAAGGCCTATGATGGTGGCGCAGCAGCCACAGGAATGCCCGGACCGATCACTTATGACAACCCAGGAGGTGGAATGTCGGCTTCAGAGAACCGCATGGTTAATGCGAGGGGCAGGGCTGGCTTCGATGCTGGCAGCCCTAAGAGCACGACAGACGGAAAGAGCATCGACGCCGACGCAAAGAACTCCATGGGCAGCCTCGGCTGCAACCCGGACGAAGTGTCCCCATCGGCTACGTCTCAATCGCGTAATTACTGGCCTGGGATCTACGGTGGATCTAAGGCCCGTAAGGGGTACTAATGGTTGCTAGGCGCACAAAGAAGATACATCCAGAGGTCCTCATCAGGAGTCTCATAGAGTACGCCCATGAGACAGGTGGGCGACCTCTGGAACAGCGGATGGCAGACCTGACGGTCTGGTTCTACCGCAATAAGACGCAGATTGACCCCATGAACCTGCAGAAGCGACAGCAACTGCTCGAGGATGGGTTCTGGATTATGTTGGAAGTGTTTGCTTTGCTTGTTGAGAGGCAGAACGACAACGAGTTTGCTAAGAGAAGTAAGGCTCTTTGGCTCCCCAATGGCCTGAAGGTGGAGGGCGATCTGGTTTCCAATGTCGACTAGGCAGGAAGAAAACCTGCGGTTGATGCAGGACGCGGAGGAAGCTAATGCCTTCATGGGCGTTGCTAGGCCTTTTATTGATCGGGCTCTTAACGATATTACTGCTGGCCTCGTTGCACACTATAGAACTGCCCATAGCGCGCCTCTAAGCCACGACTTCATCGTGGGGAAGATTGCGGAGATCGCTGCTTATCATAACCTGGTCAGTGCGATGGAGACAGCCCATCGCAAAGGAATAGCTGCAGCAGAAGAGGAAATAGACAATGCCACGCAAGAAGAAAGCCGCCGTAGCGCCAGAGATCTCGGGCGGACCGTCCCCAGAAGACGAAGCGCTAATGGATCCTAGGCCAGAGCATGGCGCCGTGCATCCAGATCACCTTGCTGACGGTGATCCAGGGGAAAGTGATCCAAATTTGATCGATAATCAGGAGGACGAGGAAGACGAAGAGACTCCACGGCCCACCACTCTTGAGAGATTGCAGCAGCAAGTGATTGATATGCAGCGCACTCATGGTGAGCAGATTGAAAGCCTCCGTCGCCAGATCCCACCTGATAAAAGGCCGGCTGCTACTCCGCCATCGAACACTCCTGAGGAGGATCCTGAAGACGCGGAGATGGAGAACCTACTATTCTCCAACCCAAAGGAGGCCGCCAAGCGTATCCGGACTAAGGCAGTAGCTCAGGCGAAAGCCGAGATGACTGCAATGTATCAAAGGGACCAGAATACACAGAAGTTCTGGACCAACTTTGATAAGAAGTATCCCGATCTAGCCGGAGATCGGGATCTTGTTGAACTAACTATGAATGCGAATTTACCTAGTCTAGTCAATATTCCGGTCGAAGATGCGATGAAAAAGGTTGCGGAGTTGACCCGTGACCGTATTTCACGTTATACCCAAGGTAGGCCAAGGCCCAAGCGAGCCTTCGCAGAAGGAGCGCAGCCTCCTGCGGCGCGGCAGCCAGCGGCTCAAGAGACTAAGATCCCGAGCCTAAGCGACATTGTGAGGGCTCGTAGAGCTGTAAGGCTGAGTAAGAAGGCGACTGCTGCGTAGGAGAATGGGGAATGGCTGAGTTTACTTGGACCTTCGACGCACCGACGGGGACCTATAAACAGAATGCCCTGTCGATGAAGCTCTATGAGGCTGCTGTCGAGAACAGTATCTTTGTAGATCACGTGCGTCCCGTTGAGGGGTTTGGACGGAACTCTGGCGAGAACGTCACACTGACGAGGGTCCAGAACATCACCGAACCCACTGATCCGGTTCTGCAGGAGACTGTCCGCATTCCTGAGGACAGTTTTGCTCTGTCGACCAAGCTGATCACTGTGAAGGAGATGGGTCGGGCTGTTCCCTATACCAGCCTTCATAAGGATCTGTCGAAGTACGACATCGAGAACCCGATCCAGAGGAAGCTGCGCGATCAGATGCGCCTTTCGCTGGACACTCGCGCTGCTACTGGCTTCAAGCAGGCGAAAATCAAGTATGCGCCGACCGGCGCTGCTACCAACAACATCGCTACCAATGGCACCTTTGGCGCCACTGCAACTGCCAACTGGAACTACTTCCATGTTGAGCAGATCAGGGACTATATGTTCGACACCCTGCAGGCCCCGCCCTACGAGGCGGACGACTACATGGCAATCGTTCGTACCCTGGGTCTGCGGGGCATTAAGAGCGATACAAAGTGGGAAACTTGGCATCAGTACACCCAGCCACAGGCGAAGGCCAATGGAGAGGTGGGACGGATCGAAGGCATTCGGTTCGCTGAGTGTAACCACAATAGGGCACTGGGGAAGGTCGGCTCTGGCTCTGTTCTTGGCGAAGGCGTCGTCTTCGGTGAGGATGGAGTTGCCTTGGCAGAGGCTATGACCCCGGAACTCAGAGCGGCCATCCCCGGTGACTTCGGCCGTTCGAAGGCAGTTGCGTGGTATGGCATCCTGGAGTTTGACATTATCTGGGATACTGGCAACGCAGGTGAGGCCCGCATCGTGCATGTAGGTTCAACCTAATCGGCAGCATCTGAAGGTTAAGGGGAATAGACTTATGGCATATGACCATCAGAGACAGGATATCATGATCCTGGTGCCGACTTCGCTGGCGGATGCGGCGAACATTGCGGCCTCCAGGTTCTACATCGGATCTCAGCCTGTCGAGATCCAACAGCTGTGGGCGACTGTGGTTGCTAACGTGGCAACTGCCACTAGCACGACCACCTTCAAGTATCGGCCGACGCCAGGTTCTGACACTGGCTCATCGACTGTGGGAACTATCGTCATGCCGGTTGCTACTGGCTTGGCGGGTAAGAGCTTCTACAAGTCGATCAACGGCTTTAAGGCAATTCCTGGAAGCGAGCTTATCCTCTCGTTTACAGGTGGTTCTGGTGCCGGCGGTCAGGCAGCTTTCGGCATCGGCGCGGCGCTCAGTTGGGACAATCCTGGTAACAACCCGAACGCCATTCTGTCTGCCTAGTTTTGACTTCCCAAGGCTGAAGACTGTAAGGGCCGGGGTCCCAAGCCCTGGCCCCTTTTCATAGGAGTGCAGCGTGTGGCCCATCTGAACCTCAATACGCATAAAAGAGAGAAGAACCCTAAATATGGGTTTGAAGAGAGTGTGCCTGTAGCGCCCTATGTGCGCTTCTCATACTCCGATAGTCCGCCCATTTACCTCCAAAATGGCACTTTCTTCTCTGAAGAGAGCGGCAGCATCGAGGAAGAGGATGTCCCTGGTTGGGTCTGGGATCAGTTGGCCAAGACAAATCCAGAGGTTCTGAAGGAATGCGGCTATACACCGCCAGTGCAGAAGAAGTAAATGGTCCTAGTTCCCCTCGCCAGAGGCTTTCTGTTTCCGTGCATTCCCTCAACTCCGGCGAACCACGGAGCGAGTAGTGGGCTAGGTACGGCTATGGATGCCGCTGGCGAGATCTTTGCGCAGATCGGAAGGGTGCGCTTTGCGCCAGGGGTCACCGGACCTAAGACGATTTCATCTGCTGGCGGTAAGATTCGCCTGGGTCTGGCCACCACTACCGTGTTCGCAAATGCCTCGACCAATGTTCAGGTGGGCATTCAGGATCTAGCAGGCACCGCAAATCCGAATACTCCGGATGGCACCTTTGATGTTTCGGGGAACCTGACCACCGCTCTGCCTCCAGTGTTTGACGTTCCTGGCAGAATGAATGAAATTCCTATGACTTCCGGCTCTAAGAGCCTCGCGCATGATCAGGAAATTGCTATTGTCTGCAATATGACGGTTAGGGGTGGGGCAGATAGTGTTGTCCCAGCATTCGCTGGGGCTCCCACTGGTACTAATAACTTGGGATATCCCTATGTCATAAACAATACGACTGGGGTATTTGCAGAGAGTATCATCACAACTCCAGGATCGATTATTGTCTTTGATGATGGTTCTCTGGGAGTTCTCAACACTGAGCAGTTGATGAGTGAGCTGCATTCATCGATAGGTGTCAATTCTATTGATATGACGTCAGGTAGTGACCCTAATGAAGCGGGGATGTCCTGGATACAGCCTTTTGACTGCGAGATAGATGCTATTCAGGGGCAGATTAGGCTCGAGGATGCGAATGCAGACTGCGTGTTGAACCTATGGAGAGACCCTCTGGACGGGGGAAGCTCTATGTGGAACCGCACTCTGACATACGAAGAGAGCCAACAGAGCGCAACCTTCAACAATGAGCATTTCAGTTTCATGCTCAATTCTCGAATACCGCTCGCTAGAGGTACCCGATACGGGGTTACTGCTAGGGCAACTGGAAGCGGTTTGGTCAGATTTACCCGACTTGGCGTCTTCAACAATGCTCAGCTCGGAATGTGGCCAGGTGGAACTAGCTTGCGGACCCTTAGAAGAACAGGCGGTACTGGAGCATTTTCAGTACTTGACACCAGTCTCAACAGAATGATCGCCCCTCTGGGCGTTAGGGTCAAGGCGGTGTATAGTCCCTGATGGTTAACTATTCCAAACCGAAGCAGCGGATCAGGGTGCCCCCTGGACAGAAGGGCACTTTTAAGTACAAACGCGTTGCGCGTGGGGGAGTACCTGCGGGCGGCTTCGCTTTGCAGAGCAATTCCCTTGGCCTAATCGGTATTCACTATCCGCTTGGGCCTTCAATGAGCGACAATTGGCAGATTGCGGCTGGTGTCACTATCAATCTGACAGCTGAGAAGGCAGCATATATTGGCAGGGTTATGTTTGAAGGGGGTCCTGCTGCCGCTAAGGTGCTATCCGCTGCAGGCTCTGGAGCGATCCTATTCAATACTGGCACTGTCACCTTCGCCGATGGGACGTCAGTTCTGACCCTTGGCATTCAGGATGTCAACACTGGCACCACTCCGCCGCAGCCAGATGGCACTTTTGATGTATCTGCAACGATCGCATCTGCGGATGCTCTACTAGTGTCTAACGCCGCTTTGCTAAAGGTGATGGAGACTGGAACTAAAACCATCGCCCATGGCGACTATATCGCCATAGTTGCCGACTTCACTACAAGAGGTGGTGCTGACAGCATAGTCATCAAAGGCATCAACCTCAATATCAACCAGGTCCCTAATATGATGGGGGACTTTACTACTGGTGCCTGGACCGCTAATAGTGGTGTATCGGGCATGTTTCTCAGGTTTGACGATGGAACTTGGGCATCCTTAGACACTACCTCAATGATGCCCGTTATTTCCACGATCACAGCGGTTGGAACGTCTGCAGATAACATCACCAATGCGACCTCTCCTGACGAGATTGGCCTCATGTGGACGCAGGAGATGGCCTGCGAGATCGATGCTCTGTTCATCAATCAGATCAGGTTCGACGCTGCGACCAGCGATTATATCCTTAGGCTCTTCTCTGATCCCGTTGGGACACCTACGGTGCTCGAGACCTTCACCATAAATGCTGAAGATCATGTGACGGTGGGCACTCAGACCAAGAGCATCATACATCAGTTGCCAGCTAAGAGACTGCTAACTAGAAATACTGTATATGCGGTGGCTATTAGAGCTAATGGAGCAGGCAATATTAGACTTGAAAGATATACGTTTGGAGACGATAATATGCGGCGATTTGCTGGCGGAGGTCTACCTGTGGGCCATATCACTAGGGCGGGCGGAGCAGGGGCCTTCACGAATGACACTGATCTGAACTATAACAGGATAGGCGTGAGGATCACTGGACTGTACTCACAGACTTAGGGGACCACTATGGCAAATACCTACGTCGTCACGAAGACCCAGGTGGGCCTATGGACCGTGACTTATGCTTCACTGCTGACTGCAGAGACGGGCCTATCGATAGATCTGCCAATCGATGCTCCTATGCGATCGGTTCAGATCTCTGGAACCTTCGGCGCCGGCGGGACTGTGGACATTCAGGGGTCCAACGATGGATCTAACTGGTTCGCCATGTGGTCTTCGTTCGCGAAAGCCGACCTGACAGGTGTCACTGCAGCGGTCCTGAGTGATATGGTGCAGAACTGTAAGTTCCTGCGCCCGAGGGTCAATGGCGGCGATGGTACTACTAACATCCAGGTAATCTTCGCGGCAGGTTAACATGCCCTATGAGAATGCCAGACAGCTGAAAGAGGATGTGATCTTTCGAGCTGGCGAGAGCTCTTTCACAGGAGTTAGCCAGTGGTCGACTAAGATCATAGACTATCTCAACAGAGCCTATACGGAACTAGGCACTGGAGCCTCGTCGTTTCTTCCGGAGTATGTGGAAGATTGGTGGTGGCGGAGGGTTGATGTCGCCTTCCTCATAGAGCCTGTGTATAACACTGGAACGGTGACCATTAGTTCGGGCAACGTCATCAGTTTTAGTACACCTCCCCTGAATGCGAGCTATCTTGGGGGTCGCATTCGCATCTTTGAGGAAGGCGCACCGCCAGCGACCTATGTGATCAACCTGCATAACCTGGGCGACGTCAACGCGCAGCTGGATACTAACTATATGGGCACCTCAGGAGTGCCGTATCAGTTCCAGTTGATGCAGACTCTATACGATATTCCTGAGTATGTGGAACCGAATGCAGGCGCCAACAAGACGATCTTGGAGACTATCAACTCTCCGATGATCTGTCATGGTGTGCAGGATAGGGTTCTAGGCGTTGCCCCTGAGCGGATGGATGAACTATTCCCAGTAGATCGCCTGATGCCTGGCATGCCTCAGATGTTTGCCCTCTATGAGCAGACCGCAAAGACCTCTATCGGACCGCTCACTGCATCCCAGTATAGTAAGGGTCGCGTGCGTTTCTCGCACGCGGGCCGAGTGGATGGAAAGAAGCTCAGATTGGAGGCCAGCGGCAGGGCGAAACTGACTAAGCTAGCAGATGATCCATCGAGTATTCCCTTGGTTCCAGAGGAGTGGCGACATGTTCTTGCCGACATGGCCCTTACCTACGTATTCCTGGACAAGAATGATGACCGCGCTAACGCGGCTGCGCTCGGTGCGCGTACCACTTTGGCTGCGATGCTGAAGGAGAACCGCCGGAAAGCAACTAAGATCAATGCTCGTATGGGCCACATCAGTCCTAGACAAGACAAGCTGATGATAGCGAAGGGGCCGCTGAGAACTGAGAGCGGCTTGATTATAGGCTAATGGCTTACAGAGGCGTTACCGCGCGGATGCCAGTAGGGCTGCAGGGCTTTACTGGCACCAAAAATCCTAGTCAGGCCGGACCTGGCCACTTGGTCTATGCTGAAGGCGTGGACTTCGATGGCGGGGTGATGAAGAAGGATGGCGGTGCTGAGAAGCTGAACGCCTTCGGCCTTCCCTTCACGATGCTCTCTGGTCTGGCATTCTTGCTGCCATTCACTGGCGCAGATGCTTCGACGACGATCACTGACATCTCACTGAACCCGAAGGTGTGGACTGCTGCTGGCAATGCGCAGTTAGATACTGCGATATTTAAGTTTGCACCTTCGGCTCTTCTTCTGGATGGCACTGGCGACTTCATCACGACGCCAGATCATGCTGACTTCACCATTGGCACTAATCCCTTCACAATTGCAGGCTTCTTCAACAACACCAGAGCGGCTCTGGGAGCCGATGTCTATATCGCAGGGCAAGGCGATGCAGGCGTTACAGCTGCTGCAACTGCTTGGGGCCTTCGAAGGAGTCCAGGCAGCTTTATTCAGTTCTTTGTATCTAACGGATCCGCTTTCACCACTATCACTGGCACTACTGCATTCACTGATGTCCTTAATACAGGTTGGCATCACGTTGCAGTGACGTGGGATCTGGCAACCCTTCGGTTGTTCATAGATGGCGTGCTCGAGGCCAGTACTGCATTTACGGGCCCTGTCAACAACTCAAATCAGGTCATGGGACAAGGGTGTTTCGGAAATGGTTTCGGAAACACTTGGCAGGGCTCTCTCGATGACTTCTGGATGCATGTAGGTCTGGCGTTCTGGACTGCTAACTTCGCGGTCCCGACGTCTGCCATGACGACCTTCTTGCAGACTATCGACACTGTTGGGACAGACCCGACTGCTGTTGTCGCTGGAATACAGTTCAGTCCTGTGCAGGGGACGTATACTGACTATGTGATGGTCGAGGGTGGGCACATCATTAGGAATATCAATGCTGGAGGTTCTTTCTTCAGCATAGGCACTCTTAATGGAGTGAATAACTTCCCACCTAAGTTCGTCCCTGCGGGTGGTGAAGATGTGGGGCAGGCCAGGAAGCTGTTCCTCTTCAGCTCTCACAACCAAGTACAGGTGATGATTGGAGACGCATTCACATTTGCCGCAATTAGTACTCCGCCAGCTGATTGGTCTGGAGGAGGAAACTTTCCAACTTTTGGTGTCATTCACCAAGGAAGGCTGTTCGGCGGAGGAAATGCATCGGATCCTCATCGATTGTATTACAGTTCAACTACCAATCATCAGGTCTTTACTGGAGCTGGAACGGGAACTTTCCCTATCTACCCTGGAGAAGGTGACCGCCTTGTTGGTGCCCTCTCTTTCAGAGGGGCTATTATCCTTTGGAAGTATCCACAAGGAATCTACGTAATCAACACTCAGGATCCCGATCCGGCTGGCTGGATTGTGCAGAAACTGACAGGGGCCGTTGGCTCCCTCAATGCGCACTGTCAACTGCAGATCGAGAATGACGTTCTGTATGCAGAGCGCCTCGGGCAAGCGCATTTGCTGACCGCGACCAACGAGTTTGGCGACGTCAACACTAGCAATCTATCCGAGATTGCAACGATGGCGCCCTTTATGAGGGACGAGCTCTCGCTCGAGAACATGGAGAAGAGCTTCGGGCTCTGGTATCCTAAGAAGCGCCAAGCGTGGTTCTTCTTTCCAGAGGTCGGGGACACGCATCCATCTATACGCATTATGACTGTCTTTCAAGGGCAACAGCAAGCTGCTACGACGGGGCAAGCCCTGCCGCCGCGCTTCACTATGAGCAGGCGCGATGACAATCTGAGATGCGGCTGGATGCGGATTAACTCAGTGCCACCGAGGCTTCCAGAGCCCTGTGTTGGGACCGGCCTGGGGTTCATTTATCTCCTGGATCGTGAGAATATCAGGAGTAAGGATGGCCTAGGGTATGATTTCGCATTCTCAACTCCGTCGACAGATTTCTCCTGGTTCGATCAGGGCCTCGCGACGAGGAATAAGAATGGTGCTTTCCTAGAGATTGTCCATGAAACCCGAGGCGATTGGGACCTCATGGTTGACATATTCTGGGATGAACAGTATTCTCAGACCATCGCATTCAACATGGGAGGGATTGGCGGAACTCTAGGGAGCTTCACTCTGGATACTGACTTCCTGGGAACCGTGGCGTCGAAGTCGCACAGGGAGAGGATGGAAGGCTCTGGAAGGCGTTGGCGGATGGCTGCACTGAACAATGGTATAGATCAGGATATCAGTCTCGCTGAATTCCACGTCAGCTTTACGCCTGGCGACGAGAGGACCGACTAATGCCAGCTGTGACGGTGCGAGAATTCTCGTTCCACGGTCCCTCAGGGCTCGAGCGCCTGCACTGCAAGTTTTGCGGCGTACTGATTGCGGACATGAAGGCTAGGCCAATGGGCCGCATTCCTGGGCCAGTTGAGGGAACGTTCGTCGATCAGTATGTAATGAAGTTCTGTCGGCTTCCCAACTATGGCGAGGCCAAGATCGCTTGCAAGGCCAAGAAGAAGGGGATGTTCTCGGCTCATGTGACTAACGGGTGCATGGACTGCCTGCAGAAGCAATTCACTAAAGAAGAATTGCAGGAGTGCATCAAAGCCGATGAAGATGATATGGGGTTCTTGCAGAGCAGTCACGGGGAGCCGGTTAAGATAGTGAAGATCTTGGCTGGAGGGGGAATTCCATGAGTGCCGGCCTATACACGCATACGACTAGGACGACGGGGACAGTTCTGACCGCGGCGATCTATAACGCCGATCACCAGAACCATATCACTAATCAGAACCCGTCTATGACGGGGGCTTACAGTGACACTGTAGGCCAGATGCAGACCATTACGAACCCTGGAACACCGGGGTCGGAGAGCCTCGCGATCAGTCTCGCTGGAGAGCTCGAGCGCATCAGGTTTATGTTGAAGGCTATCACTGGCAATGCACAGTGGTATGGGACGCCAGCAGCGACATTGGCGGGCCTCGCGGGCGCGGGTGTTCCAGATAATGCGGTGACTAACCTCAAGCTAGCCGATATGGCGGCCTGGACTATCAAGATGCGGAATAATGCTGCATCTGGTGATCCTCAGGATGTTGCTGCTTCGGCGATCACTGATGAAGCGGCGCCAGCGCTTGCAGATAATCTTCTACTATTCAAATCCGCTGATGGTGCGATTAGGAAATCTACCGGAACTGCGTTGCAGTCGCTGTTCGCGACGCAGGTGCCGATGGTGCCTCCGCAGGGGAGGCTTTCTCTTCAGTCTGGAAGCCCTATTATCACTAGTGGCCTATCTGGCCAGACGACTATTCGATACCATCCCTATATCGGTATCTATGTGCCGTTGTGGAATGGATCTACTTTTATCAATACAGTTCTGCCAGGCGAGCTGACGCAGGCAACGACGGATAACACTAAGAGCCCCGCCGCTGTCGCGAATAACAATAACTATGATCTATTCGTCTGGAATGATGCGGGGACAGTGCGATGTACTCGAGGACCTGCATGGTCGGGAGCATTCACTAGAGGTGCCGGCGCTGGGACTACTGAGCTAGTTCGCGTTGCTGGCATCTTTCTCAATGCACAGAATATCACTAACGGACCTGTTGCTCAGCGAGGGACGTATGTTGGCACTATCAGGATCGATGGCACTGGTGGATGCACGGTAACCTTTGGAGGTGCCGGCGCTGGAGGTACTGCGCCGATTATTGGTCTATGGAATGCGTATAATAGGGTTGATATCGATGTGCAGAACGTCGACAATACTAATACATGGACGTATAATAGTGCGACTTATAGAATTAAGAACAACAACGCCAACAACGCTATTCAGGCCATCATTGGTCTATCAGAGGATTTCTTCTGTGTTGAGAATGAGACATTCTCCGGTACTGCAACTGATGGTTGTGGAGGCCTGATTGGGGTTGGCAGAGCTGGAATTGGAGTGAATAGCACTAGCGTTGATAGTGCCCAAACGAAGGGAAGATCTGGTGCGTCATCAGGTCATAATATCGGTGGCACTAGTGGCATCTCTGGAAGCTATAACAACGTTAAGTATATGACTATTCCTGCTATCGGCTTCCATGCGTGGTATCCGCTAGAGTCTTGCTCGAGCGCTCTAACAATCACATTCCTCGGTGACAACAACGTGCCAGATCAGATGTCCAACGGCTTTACGTATCGGGGACGGTACTGATGCGAAAAGAAGAGATGGTTCACGAAGCAGTGAACAAGGTGGTGCCAATCTATGGCATCTCTTTCGTTAAGATTGAGGATCCCTCTACCTGGATCATCCACTTTGTTAGCGAGCCTACGGTTGCGCTCAAGGCTGAGGCCTATAAGACTATGTGGGAATGGAAGCCTCCGGCGGGGCCAGCTCCAGGAAAACCAAGTGTACTCAGCTAAGGAGTTCCAATCAGCGAACCTGAAGGGTTCGGTTAACTTCTTCAGCGAGGTTGGAGATATTCTTGCCATGCACAAGCATGGGCCAAATGAGAGTCATATATCGATAGTGGCGGAGGGGTCACTGATCAGTCGGCAACCAGGAGCGGAGCCCGTTCTGTATACCGTAGGTACGGTTATTGACTGGGACTTCGGAGCGGAGCATGAGTGGGAATGCGCTCAAGCTCCGGCTAAGCTTGTCAATATCACAAAATGGCGATAATGTGGTGGCCTACGTAACTGGAAGGGGCACTACATATGGATCCAACACAGAAGGAACAGGCGTTAGGATTTGTCCGACACGTCATCACTTTTGCGGGTGGTTTCTTGGTATCTCGGGGGAAGCTTTCGCCAACGGATGTAGAGACGATCTCTGGTATCGTCGCTGCGCTCGCTGGCGTTGCGTGGTCGTTTTTGGCTAAGACCAAAGCCTAAGAAGCGCAAGAGACGACGAAAGAGAAAGAATGCAAGTTACCCTTCAGGTGGCGTCACAACCAGGTCACTACGTGGCCGCGCGGGAACTGATACAGTCTGAAGGAGTGAAGCCGGTCAATCTTGAGTTTCCGACTATACTTGCCTATGACGTTGAGAGTAAGAAGTTAGTCGGAGTCTGCGGAACTCATCACCAGGACGATTTGCTCCTAGCTGGGCCGCTCGTCCTGGAGAGTTCCTTTCCTCGCTTCAAGACGGCGTTGCAGCTGTGTGAGGCGTATGAGCATGCAATGAAGATGTTGGGCATCAAGAGCTTTACGATGGTGTGTCCTAAGGATAGCATTATCGCAGAAGCGATTGATCGCTATAAGCCCGAGAATATAGAGCTATACGCCACCGAGGGCGATAACAGGTTCTATATTTGGAGGAGGGGATAGATGGGTGGTGGCGGCGTAAGTGTACCTGGCCCATCGCAGGAGGAAAGAGACCTCCAGCGAGCCCAGAGGGAAATGATTGATCTGCAGCGGCGGGTTCTTGAGAACCAGCAAGCGCAGAACCGCATTCTGTTGCCCTTCCTCGCCGAGCGTGAGGGCTTCGATGTGACGGTGGATGAAGAGGGGAATATCACCTCCATCACCGCCAGGCCAGATCCGCTGGGAGAGCAGACAGAAGAGATCCAACGCCTTCTCAACGAGCGCAGCCTTGCTGCTCTGAGGGGCGAGTTGCCAGTTGATCCTGCTCTCGAGCGGGATATTACCAGTCAGCGAGAGGCTCTGATAAATAAACTGTCCTCGCAGTTTGGACCTGGGTACTCGACAGCAAGCCCAGCGATCGAGGCACTTCAGCGTTATGATGAGAGTGCCAATGTCCTACGAGAGGGAGCGCGGACGGGTCAGCTGACTCTCGCTGAGCAGTTGGGGATAACGAGGGAACAACAGGAGATCTTCAAGCGGCAGACCAGTACTGATCAGCTTAGGCAGTCAGCCGTAGTGGATCCCCTTACTTTTGCGGGAGGCTTTGGACAGGTCGCGAATAACTATTTGAGGGCGCAACAGCCCTTCATTCAGCAGCGGCAGATGCAGTTTCAGGCATCTGTGGCGAACAATCAGAGTAGGATGCAGGGCCTAGGGATCCTAGGTGGCGTCGCTACTGGTGTGCTGGGGTTATTCTCGGACGAGGCATTGAAGGACGATTTGATCCAAATTGGATCGCATCCTACTGGTATCCCGATCTATGTATATACGCGCGTTGATACTGGGGAGCGTATGATAGGTGTGCTCGCTCAGGACGTGGCTAAGGTGAAGCCATGGGTCATAGGGGAGCGGGGTGGTTATCTCACTGTTATGTATGAGGAACTCTGATGGCTTTCAAAGCGGTATGGGATGCACCTACTACCTTCATGGTGCACAATAACAATGATCGGAAGTATCCTGTTCCAAATGGAGTGGGAAGAGCGATCGCCTTCGATCATAGCTTCACAGATGCTGGCATCAAGGTCGCCTTTGGGCCAGCGAACCTGACAACTGCCAATGCTGTGCCAGTTGATCAGGGACACAGCGAGTTCATTATCCCTGATGGGGCCACCACTATGGCCATTAGGGGCGCTAAGGATTGCAATGTTGTAGGTACCTGGGGCTATGCCGAGGGCGATCGGGCAGCTCCTACTGAAGCAGTCGATGATGATCTTGATCCATTAGATGAGGACTTGGATCCCTAATGGCTGACTACGCACTGCCAGTTTATGACGAAGGTGAAGGCGTGGGTTATTCAGTTGACCCCGCTAATGAATTGCTGCGCCGACAGCAGGAGGAGAGTCTTGCACAGCATAAGGCGTATGCATCGATGCTGGAGGAGAAGCAAAGTCAGATCCACCTGAGGGGGGAGGACCTGGACTTGACAAAGCGTCTCCTCCAGGCTACTGACCCTATGACACCGAAGCCTGTTAGGGACTTCCTGTTAAAGGGGATAAGTGGCTCAGTAGGAGTTGATCCGAGAGGGGATTACTCGAAGGAACTCCAGAAAATGATCTCTGCGCTTGACCCGCAGAGCCTAGAGATGTTGCGCAAGACATTTGGCGCGGATATTCCCAACTCTCCGCCGGGCCAGATCAAAGAGCGCGTACGGGGCATCTTCTCGGGACAGGTCCCTGTGTCGGACCTGCTTATGAAGGTCAATCAAACTGCCAGGTCCATGGTAGGTTCGATGGGCGATCCATCACTAGTCGGAGGTCCCGAAGGTGATGAACTCGTTGGCGGCCAAAGGACCCAAGTCCCTGGTACTGTTGTGGATCAGGGGGAACCTGGCATCGGAGATAGGCTCTCACAGCGACCGCAAGTGACAGATCCCGCGACTGGCCAACCAACTGGTCAGACGCCTAGGAGGTCCATAGAGCCAACACAAGAGGAGTTGCAGCGCGGGCG
>Ga0126382_10000224_pt1 | contig 21387 bp, 19 predicted proteins | sample PanSoiMetPlot_30_FD_92548 | JGI IMG/M metagenome (GOLD analysis project Ga0126382, IMG submission 92548) | Tropical forest soil microbial communities from Panama - MetaG Plot_30 | ecosystem: Environmental > Terrestrial > Soil > Tropical forest > Bulk soil | place: Panama | collected 2016-02-17
AAGGGAGGCGGCCATGGCCGGAGCGCCACTCACCTCGCAGTTGCCCGCGGACGTCGGTGCGGCGATCCGCACGGTCAAGGCCGTGCTGCGCAGCCAGATCGGCGACGTGGCGGCGGTCTTCGCGGAGGTGGAAGACGCGATGCGGGCCGAGGCGGCCGCGGTGGCCGCCGACCGGACGGCCGGGCGGCCGGTCTGGCCGGTGGTCCGATTCCGCGACATCGCCGCCGGCGCCGTGCCGGCCGGGACCATCGAGGCCATCCGCCGCCGCGGGTGCGTGGTGGTGGAGGGCACATTCCCTCGTGAGCGCGCCGAGGGCTGGGACGCCGCGCTGGCCGGTTACGCCGAACGGAACCGTTTTGCTGAGACGTACCGTGCCGTCGACGACGGGGTCTTTGGCGGGTTGGCTGCGGGCAAGCCCTCGATCTACCCCATCTACTGGTCCAAGCCGCAGATCGAGGCACGGCAGGACGACAACATGGTCGCGGTGCGGCGGTTCCTGAACGCCTTCTGGAAGCACGAGTCGCAGGGCCGCGTCTGGTTCGACCCGGACCGCGACACCGCCTATCCCGACCGGGTCCGCCGCCGTCCGCCGGGCGCGAACGCGGCCGGGCTGTCCCCGCACACCGATTCTGGCTCGGTTGAGCGCTGGCTGCTCCCGGCCTACCAGCAGGTCTTCCGGCACATCTACGCCGGGGACTGGGCCAGCTATGACCCGTGGGACGGGGCGTTCCGCACCGAGTTCCACGAGTTCCCCTCGATCGTGATGTGCTCGGCGTTCCGCACCTTCCAGGGCTGGACGGCTCTCTCGGATATGCGGCCGGACCGGGGCGTCCTGCATGCCGTGCCGATCCCCGCCGCGATGGCCTACGTCTTGCTCCGCGCGCTACTGGACGACGTCGCCGACGATGACCTGTGCGGAGCGGCCAACGGGCAGGCCCTGCCGATCACCGACCGGTATCACTCCGTGCTGCTCTCGGCGCTGACGCCCATCCCGGCCGTGCAGCCCGGCGACACCGTGTGGTGGCATGCCGACGTGATCCACTCAGTCGGTGAGATCACCGGCCAGCAAGGATGGGCCAACGTCATGTATATTCCGGCCGCGCCCCACTGCGAGAAGAACGCCGCCTACGCCCGGGCGTGCGGCAAGGCCTTCCTCACCGGCGCCAGCCCGGGCGACTTCGCCGCCGAAGACTACGAGACCACCTGGGCGGGCCGCGCCACCCCCGCCGACCTCAACGACACCGGGCGCAAGCAACTCGGCCTGCAACCCTGGTAGCCAGCGCCGTAACCCTGCGCCCGGGCCATCCGGCAGCCTCCGCTTTCCTGGCCTCGCCCTGAGGCCCGGGCACGGCCAGATGTATCAGACCGCCCAACGCAGCCCCCAGCAACTACGTAGAGAACGCGGGGGGGTGCAATGGCTGCGCCGGTTTCCGACTTGGCGACTGATTCTCTTGGTTCGGCACCACCCAACGGTGGCCCACGGCCACGAGAGCCGGGCCTCGATCGCAGTGCCGCGCGCCAGGTCGGATTCGAAACTGCGGTGGTGCAGCGCTGGGCTGAGGGCCTGTGGCTCGATCCTCGCCCAGGCCAGCGGGAACTCGATAACGGGCTGATCCCCCGAGGTGGGGTCAAGGGCGCTGGCCTGGCTGGGGCGATGCGCAGAACCGCGCTTCGCGTCCTGGCAGTCGCCGCGCTGGCACTGGCGGGCCTGCTCGTGTTCGGGCTGCTACCGGGGGGCCGGGACGCTGGCGCCGTGGTCCCCAGCCCTCACCTGTTGCCGGCCGTGTCAACTGTGCATTCCCTGCACCCGGATGGCCCGAACAGGCCGCGCCGATAGTGCTGCCTTGCGGGCAAAGTTCGTGGTATCCCCCGTGCGGAAAGGGGATGTGCGGGCGGAGGATCACATATAAGAACTCCGGCGGGGATGATGGGAAGCGGATGTGGGGGCAGTGTGGTTGCGCGTCCGCGCGGGCCTGCGGCAGGACTGGGGCGGCCTGGTCGCCCTGACGCTGATCGCGGCCCTCATAGGGGGTGTGGCTCTGGCTGCGCTGGCGGGGGCACGCCGCACTGACACGGCGGTTTCGCGTTTCCTCCAGTACGCCGGCCCGAGCGAGGGGCAGGTAGCGGCCGATCCCCGGACGATGGACCGGATCGCCGCCTTGCCCAGCGTCGCTTACACCGCGCACGGCGGGATCATGGACGTGGTTCCGGTCACCGCCGGCGGTCGGCTGGCTGCAGCACCGGGCCAGGTGCTTACCTGGGCCTTGATACGTATCCCGCCGGAGACGCGGGCGATCATCGTCGCCGGGCGGAGGGCTGCGCCGTCACGCGCGAGCGAAGTGATGATCAACGAAAGGGCCGCGCGGATCCTCAGGGCAGGCGTGGGGTCGGTGATCCGTCTGCGCGGATACCGGCCCGATCAGACCGAGCAGGTGCTCGGTGGCGCCGTGCTGCCGCCGCCGGTCGCGCTGCCCGCTGTGCGTGTGGTCGGAGTCAGCCGGACGCCGACTGACCTGACGGAGAACCCTGACGCGCCCACCGACGTCTCATTCATGGGCACCGGCGGCATCTATGTGACGGCCGCCTTTTACCACAGGTTCGCCGCCTCCGTCGGAGGCCAAATGGGACTCACGTTCCACCTGAAGCGCGGCGCGGCAGGTCTGGCGACCTTCGAATCCGAGGTGAAGCGGGTCGCGGGGGGCGGCCACGCACAGATCCAGCTCGGGAGCGACGACGCGATCGCGGCTGCCTCGGCCCGGCGGGGAACGTCGTTGCAGGCGCTGGCGCTGGTGCTGTTCGGGGTCATCGTGGCGCTGGTCATGGTTGTGGCCGTGGCGCAGAGCATCGCCCGGCGCACGTACACAACCTCGGATGACTTTCCGGTGCTGCGAGCGCTTGGCACCTCTGACTGGCAGCTTTTCGGGGTCGCGCTGGCCCCTGGAGCGCTTGTCGCCGTCGGCGGGACGGTGCTCGCGGTCCCGGTTGCATATGGGCTTTCGGCGCTGACGCCGATTGGGCTGGCGCGCCGGGCGGAGGTCTCCCCCGGGTTCTCGTTCAACGCCACGATCTTGCTGGGCGGCGCGGCCGTCTTTGCGCTGCTGCTGGCCGGCTGGGCGGCGATCACAGCGCTGCGCGCGGTAAGGATCCACGCCAGCTTCTCCGCGGCAGGTACCGCGGGTCGGCGTTCGCGGGTAGCGGGGTGGATGGCTCGCAAGGGCTTCCCGCCGACAGCCGTGTCGGGCGTGCGCCTGGCGTTCGAACCGGGCCGCGACTACACGGCTGTCCCGGTCCGCTCGGCCATCGCCGGGATGGCTGTGGCGCTCGCGGCTGTGATGGCGGCGCTGGTGTTCGGGTCCAGCCTGGCCCATGTCATCGACGATCCCGTCGTTGTCGGCTGGAACTGGGACGTGGCGGTCGGCAACCCGCACTCCGGTGACACGAGCGGGCAGACCGTGCCAAAGCTCCGCCAGGATCCCGGCGTCGCGGGACTCACCGTGACCGCCATGGGAGAGAGGCGGCTTAACGGACGCGAAGTCCCCGTCGTGGGCCTGCAGCCCGTGACAGGCGCCGTGGTCCCTCCGGTGCTCGCCGGACGGCTCCCGAGCGCCCCCGCCGAGATCGCGCTGGGCGGCCGGGAACTCCGGGCGCTGCGCAAGGGCATCGGCGACCAGATCACGGCGCAAGGTGCCCAGGGGCCGGTCGCGCTTCGGATCGTCGGGCAGGTCATCTTGTCGCCGGAGATCACCAACGAGCAGGCCCAGCTCGGCAGCGGGGCAGTGATGACACTCGCCGGTGCGGCAGCCCTGAGCAACAAGCCACCGGCCCGCAACGTATTCCTTGTCCAGCTGCGCAGACCCGCCGACCAGGCGTCCATCGCCCGCCTGAAGCAGCAGTTCCCTGGGGTCGTACTGCCGGCGGTCCCGCCGCCGGAGGTGCGGGACCTGCGGGGAGTGAACGGCCTGCCGCTCGCTCTGGCCCTCCTGCTCGCACTGCTCGCCGTCGCCGCGGTCGCTCACACGCTCCTCACCTCGGTGCGCCGACGTCGGCGAGAACTCGCCATCCTCAAAGCCGTTGGGTTTGTGACCAGACAGGTACGGGCGACTGTCGCCTGGCAAGCGACCGCCATCGCCGGGAGCAGCCTGATCGTCGGCGTGCCGCTGGGCGTAGCCGCGGGCCGCTGGGCCTGGACACTGTTTGCCCATCAGTTCGCGATCGAGCCGCTGCCGGTAATCTCGCCGCTGGTGCTGCTCGCATTCCCCGCGGTCCTCTTGCTGGCGAACGCCGTCGCCGCCGTCCCGGCACAGGCCGCCGCGCACACACGACCTGCCACGGTGCTGAGAGCCGAGTAACACAAATTTCACGACAGCACCCGAGAGTGCCCGTTATCGAACCCACATCTGGTCGAGCATGTATGCGTAGCCCGGGGACTCTTGGAAGTTCCCGACCCGGGAGGAAACGAATCCGGCCAATGATTCATTGAGTATCGGCACCCATGGCGCCTGATTGGTGACGATGCGATCGACCTGGGCCCACAACCTGCGGGCTGTCGCCGGATTCGTAAGCTGCGCGGCCTGCGCCTTGCTGGCCAGCTTGTCGAGGCGAGGGTCGCAGTACTCTGCGAGGTTGTCGGTGCTGGTGGGGGCCTCATGAAACGACCGGCAGCTCAAGACGGGGAGGAAGAAAGCCCCCGCAGAGGGGAAGTCAGCGCCCCATGCGAAGAGGCCCATCTGGATCTTGTTGCGGGAGTCGCTGGCCGACAGGAACCTGTTAAAGGACACCGTGCGCAGACTGGCCTGGTATCCGAGCTCCTTGAGCAGCTGGACGAGGTACGAGCCCACCGCCCTGTCCGCGAGGCCGTTGATGGTCCAGACGGTCACCGGCATGTTCGTCGTGCCGGACTCCTTCGCAAGCCGTCGGGCCTTCTGCAAGTCCGGGCCATGCCACGCCCCGTCTTTGGTGCCGGCCGTGTATGGGCAGTAGTGCTGATAGCCGGGGAAGTCGGCTGGCAGGATCTGGCACGTCACAGCGGCCTGACCTGGGCCGAGGTGGAGAAGCTGGAGCATCCGGGCGCGGTCGATAGCGTAGTTGACGGCTTGCCGTGCCTTGATGCTCGTAAACGGCGGCTGACGGGTGTTCAGAAACAAGTACGTGGTGAACAGCTTGAGGCCGGCGTGCACCCGGGTCGGGGTACCGGGTCGCGAGATCAGGATAGGACAGGCCGTTGAGGAAGAGATCGACTAGATCGGCCCGGCCGGCGATAACCGCCGATACCTGCTTGCCGGGATCCGCCACCCGCTCGAAGCGAATCACATCGGGGTAGCCGGTCGGCTGCGCCGCGTACGACCACTGGCGGAAGTAAGGGTTCCGTACGAGGGTCAGCGACGCGTTCGGCCGGTATTTCGCGCTCCACGGTCGGCAACCCGGGCCCGCACATGGCTGCCGGAAGTACGGGTTCCGGACCACGCTGACCGGCGTGCCCGGCTGGTATTGCGAGATCATGTATGGCCCGGTTCCATGCGCGCCACGGGTCCACCGCTGTTCCAAGCGCCAATCCAAGCCAGTCCCAAGGCGATTCCGATCGCCCCGCGCAGCCCTTCCCCCGCCGGAGCCTTCCGCCACGCCGGTACCGTCACCTCCACCGCCCCCCTCGGTGTCGGTGCACTTCCCGCTGTGGGCCGTCATCGCGATGGTCGCCGCAACGGTCGTCCTGTCCGTCGCCACCACGCTCGTCACATTGTCGCTGGAGCACATGCGCCGGGCTCGCCACGCAGGGGAGCCCGATGCCGAACCATGGGCCGGCGACCAGCCGCCCGCCACCACGGCTGAACCGGCAGCCGAGCAGGGCGAGATCCTCGCCAGCCACCACTACGCGGCCGACTACGACATGTACCGGCCCAACCGCGGTTGAAGGACTGACACGCCGCAGCCTGGGAGCGGGAGAGGAACGAATCCTCACTCGCGGCCTAACGGGCCTCAACGGTCGCCTGACCGGGTCACGGCTCCATTATGATTCGCCGGTCAGCCGACACGATGGCTGCAGCCAATATCGCATGGAACGTGACGCGCACGTGCGATTGACTGGAAATCACGGCCAGCGCAGCGGAGCCAACATGACCAACTCAGTGCCGCAGTCGGAGCCCGTGCTGCCACGAGAGGTGTGGCAGGCTCTTTTGGCCAGCGGAACAGTCCGGCGCTACGACAAAGGTGAGGTCCTGATGCGTCAGGGCGACCCGGGCAGTCACGTGCTCGCGCTCACCGTCGGCCGAGTGAAGGTCACCAGGGTTGATCCAGACGGGAACGAACTCGTGCTGGCGATCAGGGGCCCCGGCGAGCTGGTTGGCGAGATGGCGGTGCTCGGCTACACCGCCCGTTCCGCAACGGTTACCGCGCTCGCCTCGTGCGTCACCTACATGCTTGCGTCGGCGAATTTCCTAAGGATCGTCCGCGAGAAACGTGTCGAAGGCACCTTGCTTCGCCACGTCATCGCCCGCTATCGCGAGAGCGAGGACGCGCGGGCGGACCTCGCCGGATTGACCGCGATGCAGCGCATGGCGAAGGTCCTATTCCGGTTTGCGACCGTTGTGAACGGGGAGCACCCGGAACTCGATCTTTCGCAGGAGGAGCTTGCCGGGGCCACCGGGCTGTCACGGGCATCGGTCGCCGCCGCGCTGGCAACCTTCCGCCAGCAGGGCTTGATCGTCACCGGGCGGCGGAGCCTGGTGATCAGCGATCTCGCCAAGCTGCGTGCCTCAGCCGGGTGATCCCGAAAGCGCCGCGATACGTCTGATTTTGGACAGTGGCGGTCGCCCGCTTCCTGCATCGTCGTGCTAGGAAGCCGCATCCAACGAAGGCAAGCGTGAAGAAATGAACGCAGATGGGACAGGAGCCGGCCGCAGCCGCGTGCTTGTCCCCGTGCCATCGGTGACTGTGGCTGTGATGCGTTCTCACCAGCGGATGGCGCCGAGGGCCTTTCAGCGGTTTCGCCGGGCTGCCGGCGGGTGCGGGGCCTCAACCGCCGTCGGCGGTGCCGACGCCGGCCGACCGGTTCCCGGTACTGGAGGTGTGCCGGATCGGTGGCCGGTGTGGGGGGGAAGGAGATCACGATCATGAGTGTCGAGGCGGGCCTGGCCCTGGCTGACGTGCCGGTTGGCGACCTGGTGAAGCGCGCGCGTGATGGCGACCAGCGGGCGTGGGATGCGATCGTGGAGCGGTTCGCGCCGCTGGTGTGGTCGATCTGCCGCCGGTACCGGCTTTCCGGCGCCGACGCTGACGACGCCGGGCAGGCGGTGTGGCTGCAGCTGGTGGACCAGATCGGGCGGATCCGGGACCCGGCCGCGCTGCCGGGCTGGCTGGCGACCACCACCCGCCGCGAATGCGGCCGGCTGGTGCGCGCCGCCCAGCGGGCGCTGCCCGCCGGGTATGTGCTCGATGTCGGCACCATCCCCGACGAGCGGGCCGCGACCGCCGCCGACGATGAGCTGCTGGCCGCCGAGCAGCACGCGGCGCTGCGCCAGGCGCTGGCCCAGCTGCCGGCCTCCTGCCAGGCCCTGCTGGCCCTGCTGGCCGCCGACCCGCCGCTGCCCTACGCCCAGATCAGCGCCCGGCTGGGCATCCCGGTCGGCAGCATCGGGCCCAGCCGCAGCCGCTGCCTGGACAAGCTGCGCCACCACCCCGCCGTCGCCGCCCTCATCGACGCCGAAGCCTGCGCCGCGTAAACGGTGTGACGAATGGGCATGCACCTGGAGCACGCTGTGCATCCAGAGCGTTCTGTGACGGAAGTGCGACAACGGGTGCAGTGAACCGCATACTCCGCGCGGCAACTGCGAGTTCCAGCTCACCAGGGCGGCAAGTCGCCCGCGCCCGACTTGTCCCGATGTGCCATACTCAGGGGATATCCCCGCCACAAGATACGGCGAGAGGAGACGAGGGTGCCTGAGAGTTACGAGGAGTGCCCAGAGGGCGAGATCCCCGTAGATCTTGACTATGTTGATCCCGACGAAGGTGCAGTCACCATAAGGGATGAGACACTCAAGCAGGCCGTGCTCCGGGCGAAGGAAGCGGCGGGACAAGAAAAAGATGTAGACGCCTCGGAACAGATCATCAGGATCCGCGTGCATTCCTGGTGACTTCGCGCAAGACCCCACAAACTCTCGGAGTCCCAAACCGGGGGCGCCTACGCTCTTATGCGGTCTCTCTGCTCAGCGGCATCGCCGAGATAGATCGTGACCGTGGCCTCATCTGGGATAAAGGACATGCATTCAGGGTAATCAGCGCTCATTCCCGTGACCTGCCCGCCCTGTTCCTCTCGGGGGTCTGTGACTACGTTCTTACCGGTCTTGACTACGCCATCGAGGGCGGGGTCGCCCGGCAGCCCCTTGCACGCCTGCCGGCCTGCCAGGGCAGGGTTACGGCGCTCACCACTGGCGTCGGTATCATGCCGCGCAGACCCACAATCGTCTCTCAATATCCGAACATTGCATCCCGCTGGGCCTTCGCGCGCGGGCTTGATGCTGTGATGCGCGTGGTCTCGGGTGCAGCGGAGCTCTATCCCCGTCTTGGGCTGGCGGATATAGCCGTCGACGTCGTGGCGACCGGTGCGACGCGTCGTGACAACAAGCTGCTTGAAATGGATGTGATTCTCCACACCAGCTGTGCGCTCTTCGGGCCATCCCCCGGTGTTGACACTGAGCCCGTCCCGGACTGGCTCTCGGCCCTGCTGCAAGCACAAATGCGGGAGCCACAGCCCAACGGTCTGTCTGGTCTCAATGTCTAACAAAACTGAAGCACAGATAGACCAGGCAGATCTGGTGCTTTACTTTGCGTCCCCAGAAGACGCGAACGCGGCAGACTTCCCTCCCGTTCCGCCGGGCCGTGTCGCCAAGCGCGTGGCGACATCATCGGATGTCCAAAGCCAGCTCGCTCTCCGCCGGGTACGCAGCGCCATTGTTGCCGGTGACAGGCGCCGGCTGACGGCCCGGTTCATCATCGACGTAGAAAGGCACATGTCCTCGGCCGGAGCCGTGTGGGGCCTTTGGTGCCGGCCACACGCGTGGCCCACGCTGGAAGCGCCGGGTGACGGCGCGAGCGTGGCACGCCCGGATGTCGTCATCGACATCCCGCAGCGCATCGCGTGGTCGCGCGATCGCGGGTGGACCGCGCTTGGCGACGTTCGCCGAGCACTTGGGCAACCCACCGGTGTCTGCGCCCTGATCGCCCACGGTGATGGGTCTCATTTGGACCTGGGGGACGCCATACTCTGCGGGCTGACGGACGATGGCGAGACGGTTGGGGGCAGCCCGCTCGACGGCGGCTGTACCAGGTCGTATTGCAAGAAGCAGGCTGGGCATGCCGGGTACCTTTTGCACGCCGATGACCTGGACGCGAAGCTCTTGGTGATACTTTCATGCAACAGCATGTCTTTGGCATCAGAGCTGTATCCGTCCAGCCTGAGCCTGGCTCTTTCCGTCGCGAACGCGAAGGCTACTCCGGTAATAGGGACGGTTAGCCAGCTTCCGTTCAGTGGTGAGGCGGCGGTCGATATGGTCCAGAGCATCAGGACGGCCGTAAACGTCGGGTCCAGTATTGCGACATTGAACTCGCGTTGGAAGAGTGCGGGGATTCCGTGCGCTTACGTGCTCCTTGGTGATCCGCTCGCCTCCTTTACTTGGCCACAAGAGAAAGCCCGCGGCCGGGCAGAGGCCCCGGGGGGTGAGCGTCATGACGCCGCGGTGGCGGACGGCAGATCGGCGTGGCGGCTCAGAAATACAGTGGACTCGGTCACGCGAGCTGCGACAAGTGCGGCTTTGCAGCACCAGAGCCTGACGGGGCACCTGCGGCAAAGCGTTCGAGCGCTGGCTCATGCCCAGGCAATGCTCGACAGCCGGGTGTGGCAGATGCAAGGTCCTTCCGCCATCGGTGACGCCGAAGCCCTACTTGGAATGACCCAGGCCGGCAGACCGGCGGGGGCGGCGACCGCGGAGCTGAGAGATGCGCTCGGTGCCTGGGGCAAGGCGTTCCTGGAACTGACTCCGATCGTCCTGCTGAGCGGGCCGCCCGGTTTGCCCGTCTTCGGTGACAAGCTGGCTGAGGTACTCGGCCGGCATTTGACCATTGAGGGTCACGAGACGGGCGATCCATGCCGCAGGTGCGGCACGCTGGTGGTCGCCTACCAGCTCGACAACCGAGTCTTGCCGGTGTACCCGCGGCGTCGCATTTTGTGCCCGGTCTGCGGGCCCGTCGAGGACCAGGTCGGCGGTGCGTTCAAGGTGGACCTGCACCTGCGCACCTACCAACCGCACAAAGAACGAGATGTCGAGCTTGATGTTCAGATCACATCGCAGAGCGACGTGCTGGACATCACCGAGTGCCCCACACACCTGCTGATAGAGGTCAGGGATAAATCGGTACCGACTCCGGTCTACTGCGAGTTGCTGACCCTGCCGTCTTCGTCTACGTATATCCGGCATAAAGAGGAAGTGCCTGTCGGCAAGGGAGCGGATCTTCACTCAGTGCGCGTGATTGCGGTTCGCGGCGGTCTGGTGGCGAGCGCCCGCTGCCTGCTCTCGCCGATCCCGGTGAACTGACCGCGTGATCATCCTGGTGCCGGCCGCGGGCTCCGGGGCGCCGAGCGGCGGCACCAGCTATGCCGGTATTTGGGGCTCCGCGCATATTGCGGCCGCGGCACGGTCGATGAGTGGCTCGCAGCGCAGGCGGCGGGCAATCTCGCCGGCTTCGCCGTAGGCGGCCGCGGCGGCATCGCCGTCGCTCACCCGGGTGAGGTGCTGAGCGTAGTCGAGCAGGCCGTAGGCGAGGTGGTAGGGGGTGCTCAGCTCGCGCAGGCTGCCGATCGCCGACGCAAAGGATGAGGCGGCCTCACCACTGTCGTGGTCGGCGAGGCGGGCGCGGACCAGGTCTCTCTCGGCCCGCAACATGGAGGCCAGGTGCCCCGGCGGGCAGGGGTCGAGCAGGGCGAGGAGGTCGCGAAGTGTGGCCCTGTCGGCCAGGTCATGGGCGGTGCGGGCGGCCAGCGGCCACGCCCAGCGCAGGAAATCGTGGCTTATCCCGAGGGCATCCGCGTAGGCGAGCGTGCCGCGGGCATGGCGCAGCGTGTTGCCTGGCTGGCCGCGGGCGGCGGCGGTGAACGCTTCCACGACGCTGATCAGCGCCTTGTCCTGGGGATCCTCGCTGACCCGCAGGTCCCCAAGTCCCGCCAGTATTTCTTCGGCGGTCTTGATATCCCCGCGCAGCGCCGCCAGCCATCCCCGGCAGCAGGAGAGGTACCCGCCGTCGGTCACCCCGTCGGAGTCGAGCGCCCGGGTGAGCTCTTCCTCGGCCCCGTCCCAGTCGCCGAGCTGCAGCAGCGCCTGGAACAGGTTCGTCGTCGCGGTCTGCAGGTAGTCTTGGGCGCCGGCCCGGCGCAGGTGGTCGGCGGCGGTTCGCGCCGCCTCCGCCCCGGCGGCGGGATCGGTGACCGTCACCGCGTCGGCCAGGTTGAGCAGCACGCCTCCCAGGCGCAGATTGTCGCCGGCGTGCTCGGCGAGCCATGAGGCTTCGCGGAAGTGGGCGACCGCCTCTGGCCGCCGCTCGGCGGTGGTGAGGTAGATGCCGCGGGTCAGGAACAAGTCACTGAGTTGGCCGGCGCCGACGCCCAGGGCCTGGCCAAGGATCAGGGCCTCACTGCTCGCCCTGTCCGCCTCGGGTGAGCCGGCGAATACCTCCAGCGCCGCAAGCTCCTCAAGCGCGCCGACGGTGTCGGTATCGGGGTCTGTTCGCAGCACCTCCACGGCCGCGGCGAGCTGTTCGCGCGCCTGGGCATGGCGGCCCCACCTGCGTAGCGCCTGCCCGGCCGTGGCCTGAGCGCGGGCTGCCGCCCGAGAATCGTCACGCTGCATGTAGAGATCCCGGGCACGGTCGGCGTGCTGGACCGCCGCGGCGAAGTCACCGTTGGTAACGGCGGCTCGCGCGGCCCTCTCCCACAGCGCGGCCGCTGCTGGCTGCCGTCGTGCCGTGTCCGCCTCGGTGAGCTGCGCGGCGGCCGTATAGCTGGTGGCGGCGCGTGCGGGGGAGCCGGTCCGCTCGGCGCGTTCAGCCGCCCTGGTCAGGGCCATAATGGCGTCGTTCCGGATCTCGCCGGTGTCGGGATCTTCGGGGATGGAGTTAAGCGCGTCGAGGTAGTGGCGGGCGACGACGTCGATGACCTCTTCTCCATCGCCGGGAAAGGCGGCGCGCAGGTGGGCGGCGACGGCGAGGTGGCGCGTCTTGCGGTCACGGAGGGACAAGGTGTCGTAGGCGACCTGGCGCAGCATCTGCTGCGCGAACCGGTAGCTGCCCTGCTCGGGAGACAGTGGATCAGCGGACACGCTGAGCACCTCGCGGCGCACGAGGTCGGCGAGCCCTGCCTGCACCGCGGGTTCGTCCTGCCCGGACACGGCGACCAGCGCCTCGGCCGGGAACGTTGTGCCGAGCACCGCAGCGTCCGCCACGAGCCGGCGCACGCCAGGTTGGAGTGAGTCGAGCCTGGCGGCCAGCAGCGCGTGCAGGCTGTCCGGGACCACCAGGTTTCCGATGTCACCGACCAGGCGGTATACCCCGTCGACGGGCTGCACGATGTCGCGGTCGATCAGTGCCCGGACCGTCTCCACCGCGAACAGCGGTACGCCCTGTGCCTGGCTGGTGACCGCGGTGCGCGCCACCGGCGGCATCCCCGGCACCAGGGCATCGACCAGGGCGTCCATCGAGGCCGGGTCGAGCGGGTCGAGGGTCAGCGTCACACGGTTCCGCCCGGTGCCGAACCCGGGCCGGGCCTGAGCCAGCTCGGGGCGGGCGAACACCAGCACATAGATCGGCAGGTCAAGAGCCCAGTCGATCAGGTGATCCAGGAAGTCGAGCAGCCCGGTGTCGGCGTGCTGGGCATCTTCGATCAGCAACGCCACCGGCTTCACCGCGGCCAGGCGCTCGAAGAACAGCCGCCATCCCGCGAACAGTTCCTGGCGCGTCAGCGACATCCCGCCGTCCCCCGCGAAGTTGACGCCGAGCAGCCGGCCCAGCCGCACCCCTATGTAGGCTCGCTCGCCAAGATCGGGAACATACCTCTCCAGGCCATCTGTCAGCCTGTCCGCCGCCACGTCGGCGGGATCTTCCTCGGCGATCGAAAGCCGCTGCCGTACGATCTCCGCCAGCGCCCAGAACGCCACGCCCTCGCCATAGGACAGGCACCGGCCCCGGTGCCACCGCACCGTGTCCTTCAGGCCATCGATGTACTTCTCAAACTCCCACCCCAGCCGGGACTTCCCGACCCCGGCCAGCCCCGAGACCAGCACCAGGCGCGGCGCCCGGCGTTCCACCGAAGCATGAAACAGATCTTTGACCGTGCGCAGCTCCGCGTCCCGCCCGACCAGCGGTCCTTCCAGACCATCGACTCGCAGGACACCGCCCATCCCCGATAGCACCCGGACCGCCCGCCACAGCCGCACCGGCTCGGCCTTGCCCTTCATCCGGTGCTCGCCCGCGTCGGCGAACTCGACCCCGCTGCTGGCCAGTCGCTGCGTCGGCCCGTCGACCAGCACCTGCCCGGGATCCGCCACGGACTCCGTCCGGGCAGCAGTGTTCACCGCGTCCCCCGCCACCATGCCCTGGCCAACCGCGCCGAGCGTGACCGCCACCTCACCAGTCACCACTCCCGCCCGCGCGGCCAGACCCGCCACTCCGGCCTCCCCGCCCAGCGCGCGCACCGCGGCCACCACGTCCAGCGCCGCCCGCACCGCCCGCTCCGTATCGCCCTCTGCCGCCACCGGCGTGCCCCACACGGCCATGACCGCGTCCCCGATGAACTTCTCCACCACCCCCCCGTACCTCTCGATCACCGTCCGCGCCAGCTCGAAATACCGGCTCAGCAGCTCGCGGACCAACTCCGGATCCCGCGACTCCGACAACGACGTGAACCCCACCACGTCGCAGAACAACACCGAGCACACCCGCCGCTCGGCCACTGGCGCCTCGCCCCGACCCGCCTCTTGCGCGACCGCCTGAACCAGGGTGGCGGAAGACCCGGGTGGCGTATCGGAGAGCGCAGCGCCGCACGAACGGCAAAAGCGCTTGCCGGGGGTGACCGGCTCACCGCACGAAGGGCAACGCGCCAATGCAGCACCACAATCACCGCAGAACCGGTCGCCCCCCGTTAGGGACGCACCGCATTGCCAGCACGCCGCCACCCCGCGATTGTATTGCACTGGCCGTATCTGGCCAGGTAAAAAGCGTGCCGGCGGGCAATCGTCCCGGGTGCCACCCGTTCGCTGCCGCACACGAGGGCGGCCGTTGATTCGCCAGTGGGTCATCTTTCTGCGCCGGGTCGACATCGATCCGTTACGGCTGGGCTGCGCTAGCCGGCGGAAAGCTGCCCACGCCCAGCGATGAGCGCGAGCGTGGCGCGGGCGGCGCGATCCGCGGCGATGCGGACCGCGTCCGGCGTCTCGCCATACTCGCCGTCCATGAGCAGCGCGGCGTGGCCGTGCGCGCTGGCTTCCACCGCCGCTGCCAGATCGTCCGCGGCGGCCGCGTCGCCTTCGCAGATCTCGCCGACCACGGACAGGAACGCGTCGACGGGCTCCCAGGCACGCTGGAGTTCCGGGTAGCGGCTCTTGTCGATGCCCGAACTGAACAGCGTGTCGAACAGCGGACGTTGCTCCGCGGCGAACCTGACGTAGGCGCCGGCCATCGCGGCCAGCCGGTGCCCGGGGGGATCGGTGTCGGGAGCCACGGCCGCCAGCATGGCCGCGAAGACGTTCAGCGCGCGGACCGCGACCGCGGCGAGCAACTCGTCGCGATCGGCGAAATGCCGGTAAGGAGCGGCGGCCGTCACGCCGACCCGGCGGCTGGCCTCGGCCAGCGAAAACCCGCGTACCCCCCGTTCGGCTATCAGCTCGATCGCGGCGTCGACCAGAGCGGCACGGAGATCCCCGTGATGATATCGGCCGCCCTTGCCTGGCCGCCGCTCATCCTCTCGCTCAGATCGGGTAGCGGACACCGGTCAGCCGCTCGGACTCCTGCCACAGCCGGCGCTGGGCGTCCGCGTCGCGGGAGCGCTCGCTCGATGCGACGCGGCGCGGGTAGCCCCTGAGCTCGCCCCGGCCATCCGGCCCGTAGTAGTCGCCGCCGCGGGCGTCCGGGTCGGTGGCGGCCCGCAGCGTGGGCAGTGCGCCCATCGAGGCGCTCTGCGAGAACGGCCACTCGACCAGCACGGCGTACGCGCGTCCCATGGCTGGAAGGTAACGGATGAGACGGGTCCTCGACAGGCCGGGGTGGGCGGCAACCGCGACTGCCGGCGACCCGGCGGCGGCCAGCCGCCGCTGCAGCTCATGCGTGAACATCACGTTGGCGAGCTTCGACTGCCCGTACGCGGCCATCCGCCGGTACCTCCGCGCAGACTTGAGGTCGTCAAAATTGATCCGCCCGGCCCGGTGGTTGTTGCTGCTGACGGTCACGATCCGCGATCCCGGGACCTCAAGCAGCAGATCCAGCAGCAGGCCGGTGAGCGCGAAATGGCCAAGGTGGTTGACGCCGAGCTGCAGCTCGAAGCCGTCGGTGGTGACGCGGTAGGGCGTCATCATCACCCCGGCATTGTTGATCAGCAGATCGATCGGGCCATACCCGGACCGCAGCTCCCCGGCCGCCTCGCGAACCGAGGTGAGCGAGGCGAGGTCGAGCCGGACGAAACCGACGTCGGCGTGCGGCGCCGTGGCGCCGATCCGCGCTATCGCGTCCCGCGCCCTGCCGGGATCGCGGCAGGCCAGGACCACCCGGGCGCCGCGCTCGGCCAGCACGCGCGCGGCCTCCAGCCCGATCCCGGAATTGGCCCCGGTCACAACGGCCGTTCGCCCGGCCTGGTCCGGTACGTTCTCCTCGGTCCAGCGGGACCGGCTGCCCGGCTGCTGTTCGGTCACGCTCATGATGCCCTCCCGATGTAAGAGTCTATTACATTGTGAGAGACATTAACTTTGTTGGGGCAGGCCGGTCAAGCCCGGCCGGCAGCCCGGCAGGATCTGGCCGCGATGGTGGCGCGAAGCCGTCGGCGGGCCCGCCCGTGCGGCCGCGGCACGGACGCCCAGCGGTCGCCCTGGGCCCGCGGTGAGCGGCCTAGTTGTCGCGGGAGAAGATCCGCAGGAAGAACAGGAACACGTTCAGCGCGTCAAGGAAGATCGACGCGGCGAGCAGCGGCGCGGACTCGATGTTCTTCGACCGCCGTAGCCGCTGGAAGTCGAACGCGGTCAGGCCCGCGAAGATCAGCAGGCCAAGGACCGAGTAGATCAGCTCGCCGTTCGGGATACGCACGAAGATCAGCACGATGCCGAACACGATGAGCGCGATCAGCGCCCAGAAGCACAGGCGCGCGATCCCGGAAAGGTCACGCCGGGTCGCGTAGCCGGCCGCTCCGAAACCGGCGATGAACAGCGCGGTGGCGCCGCCGGCCTGCCAGAGCGCCTGTGGGTTCGTGCTCGCGTAGTAGACGAGGGTCGGCGCCATCGCCAGCCCGAGCGTCGCGCCGAACGCCAGGAGCAGCCCCACGGTCAGCGCCGGGGATCGGCGGACCGTGAAGTTCATGGCGATCAGGCAGGCGAAGGCGACGATGAACCACACGATGGCCCAGCCCCCGGACAGGTGGCGTCCGACATAGGAACCCAGCGCGAAGAAGCCGGTGGTGGCCGCGACGTACCCCATCGTCTGCCCGAACAGGGTATGAGTCCGGTCCCTGGCCGTCGTTCCGACGCTGCCGACGCTCAGCGATTCGCTCATGACCGCACTCTTCTCCCGACGCTCACCTGGCCCCCGGCCCCAAGCTTGCCCCCCGCCGCAGGTGCGGTTTAGGCACGGTCATGATCTCTGCCGGGGTCTTGCCGGGTCAAGAGGCCACCGGCCCAGGTCGGCGGCATTACGGGGTTCGGTCCCCGGTGCCGAGGCCGGAAAATCGTTTGGCCGAAACATGGGTCTAACGGAGTGAACGGACCAGAAGGAAGGAACCGATAGATGCGTAAGGCCCACGACAGCACCCGGGCAACCGAGGTTCGCGAAGTCAGCAAGCCGGACGAGCAGTGGCGCCGGGAACTGACTCCGCTGCAGTACAGCGTCCTGCGCCATGCTCACACCGAGCGGCCGTTCACCGGCGAGTACGTCCACAACCACCAGGACGGCTTCTACCGGTGTGCGGGGTGCGGCAGCAAGCTGTTCAGCTCCGACGCCAAGTTCGACTCCGGCACCGGGTGGCCCAGCTTCGACGAGCCCGCGATCGCCGAGGCCGTCGAGCTGCGGGCGGACAACAGCCTGTTCATGCGCCGCACCGAGGTCGTCTGCCGCCGCTGCGGAGGGCACCTCGGCCACGTCTTCAACGACGGGCCCACCATCACCGGGCAGCGGTATTGCATCAACTCCTGCTCGCTGGCCTTCGAGCCCGCCGCGGCGGAAGGGGAGCAGGACGCCGGCGAGGCTGAGCAGCCCGGCGCGGCCCGCGGCTGACGGTCGCGGGCGACCCGGCTCAGGGGTGGTCTACTACCGTTGCTACGGCAGTCCCAGCCCTGAGCCGCGAGGGGGATGTGATGGGCATGCCCGGCAGTACCGATGACCACCGGTGGTCGCAGCAGCATCTCTCGCACTATGTCGAGGGAGATCTGCGCCCGCGCGCCCGCCGCCGCCTTGACCGCCACGCGCGGAACTGCGCGGAGTGCGGGCGCGGCATCCGGGCGATGCGCGCCCTTGTGTACGCCGTGCAGGGCCTCGACGGCCTGGCGGGCGTACGCGCGCCCGCGACGATCTTCGACCGGGTCCGGCTTGCCGGCTCCGGTGGGTCACCCTCGTCCCAGCACACCTGATGCCGCCGTCGGCCGGCCGGCGTGCCACCGGCTCCGCGGATACAGAGGCGAGCTTGATCGCCCGTGCCCAGGCCGGGGACGTCAGCGCCTTTGAGCGACTATCCAGCGGGTACGCCGATCGCCTCTTCATGCTGCTGCTGCGGCTGCTGGGCGACCGCGGCGAAGCCGAGGACGTGGCCCAGGAAGTCATGCTGCGCGCCTGGCAAGGCATCGCCCGCTTCCGGGGCCAGTCCAGCTACTTCACCTGGCTGTACCGGATCGCGGTCAACGAGGCCAACCGCGTGCTGGCCAAGAGGGCCCGCCGGCCGGCGAGCGTGTCGATCGGGGCGCGCGAGCTGCAGCTTCCCGCCGCCGCGGTTCATGATCCCTCCCGGCAGGCCGAGAGCAGCGAGCTGCGCCGTTCCCTGGCCGAGGCCCTGGCCCGGCTGCCGCCTGAACTGCGGACCGCCATCGTGCTGCGCGATGTCGAAGGGCTCTCCACGCAGGAGGCCGCCGAGATCGCCGGCACCGGCCAGGCGGCCTTCAAGAGCCGGCTGCACCAGGCGCGGCTGCGCGTGCGAGCCGCCATCGGCGACGAGACCCTGACCGACATTGGGGGATGACGGGGGTGTGAGGGAGGACTCACGTGGACGCTGAGTTGACCGGGGCCGGTGCATCGTCCCGCGGATCCCCCGGCGGGCCGCACCCGCCGGGCCGGGCCAGCGGGGAGTTGTGGCTTCGTTTCCTGTCCGGGCCCGACATAGACGCGCTCGGCATCTCTAATTCGGAAGTCGTCGCGGCCGTCGAGGAAGCCGTGCGGGCGCACGGCGACGGGCGCGCTGTCCTGGAGCCGAGGGTGCACCTGGTCCCCGATAACAACGGCGCCGGTCATTTCAACGTGCTCCGCGGGCACCTGTCGGCACCCGCCGTCAGCGGCGTCAAGGTCGTCGGCGACTTCGTGTCGAACTACGCCGTCGGGCTTCCCAGCGAGCTCGGGCTCCTGACGCTCTACGACCCGGGGACGGGCGTGCCGCTGTCGATCATGGATGCCACCATGATCACGGCACGCCGGACCGGTGCGATGACCGCGGTGGGCGCCCGCTATCTGGCCCGGCCGGACTCCCGCGTGCTCGGCCACGTCGGGGCACGCGGTACCGCGTTCTGGAACGTCGTGTCGCTGGACGAGATGTTCGATCTTGACGAGATCCGGGTCACCAGCCGCCGGCCCGAGTCCCGCGAGGCGTTCGCGCGCGAGCTGGCCGCGGTCTGCCGGGCCCGCGTCCGGGTCGCCTCGAACGCCGGGGAGGCCTTCGACGGCGCTGACATCCTGGTCGAGGCGTCGCGGCTCACCGAGCCGGAGCCGCTGCTCCGCACCGGCGCGGTCAAGCCCGGCGCGTTCGTCGTCCCCTACGGTACGGTCAGCGCCGTCGAGCTTGATCTGCTCGACGTGATGGACAAGGTGGTGGTCGACGACTGGCGGGAGGCGCAGTCGGGAAGGTTCGGCGCGCTGCGCCGCCACGTGGACAGCGGCCGGCTCTCGGCCGCGTCGCTCCATGCCGAGCTGGGGCAGATCGTCGCCGGACGGCGGCCCGGCCGGGAACGGGCCGAGGAGCGGATCCTGCTGTGGCATCGCGGGCTTGCCATCCTCGACATCGCCGTGGGCCTCGCTATCTTGCGCCGGGCCGAGCAGCAGGGCGCGGGGACGATGATCCGGTACCGCTAGCTATGCCCCCCCTCACGATCACCGACGCTGGCGAGCCGGATCTGGCGCTCATCCGCGCCGTCGCCGGCGGCCGGGCCGTCGGCGTCGCGCCTAACCTGCTTGATGCGGTGCAACGGCGCTGCGACGAGGCCCGGTGGGCACTTCGCGACGGGCGGCCGGTCTACGGCGTGAACACCGGCATGGGGGCGCTTTCCGCGGTTCGCCTGACCGAGCAGCAGCAGCTTTCCCACCAGCGCAACCTGCTGCTGGCGCGGGCCACCGGCGGCCCGCCGTGGCTGGGCCGGTCCGAGGTCCGGGCGATCATCACGGTCAGGCTGCTGACGTTCCTGTCGGGCGACGCGGCAGTGTCGGCCGGACTTTGCCGGCGGCTTGCTGCGTTCCTCAACAGCGACATCGTGCCGGCGGTTCCGCGCACCGGCATGGGCGCCGCCGGCGAGATCATGCAACTGGCTCACGCGTTCGGGCCCCTGGCAGGCATCGGCCAGGTCCTCGGGCCGGACGGAGATCTGCTGCCGGCGCGCCAGGCGCTGCGCGGCCGTGGCCTCGACGAGTACAGCCCCGGCCCGAAGGAGGGCATCGCCCTGATTCAGGGCGTGCCTGGAACCACCGCCCTCTGCGTGCTCCGCCTGCATGATGCGGCCGCGCTCGCCTCCCTGATGGAAGCCGCCGCCGCGCTGTCGATCGCGGCGGCCGGTGCGTCACGCGACCCGTACAGCCCCGCGTGCGGGCGCGGCGACGACATACTTGCCGCCGTGCTCGGGCGGCTCCGTGCCGCCGCCGGTGATGACCCGTCGCCCCGGGCCCTGCAGGCGCCGGTGTCGTTGCGGGTGGCCGGCCCGGTGCTCGCCCAGGTGCACCGGGCCGTCGGCCTGCTGGAAGCGGCCGTGCGCCGGGCGCTGACCGGGGTCACCGATTCCCCCGCCTACCTCGGCGGGCGGTTCGTCGGCACGGCCGGGTTCCACGGGATCGACCTGGCCGCGTACTGCGACCTGCTCACTGCGGCGTTCTGCCATGCGGCGGAGGTGGCGACGGCGCGCATCCACCGGCTGCTGGATCCCGCTGTCACAGGGCTGCCTGCGCAGCTGGCCCGCGACCCGGGGCCGGACGCCGGCATGTCGCCGGTCCACAAGCGCGCTGCCGGGGAAGTGCATGCGATGAGACGCCTGACCGCCGCCACCCCGGTGGGCCTGATTGAGACGTCTGGCGGCCAGGAGGACGTGCAGTCGTTCGCCTGGGAGGCCGCCGGGAAACTCCGCATCGCGCTGCGGCATGCTCACGCGGTCACCGCGAGCGAGCTGCTCGCCGGCTACCACGCGGCGGCGATGTCCGGGCGCCAGCCGCCGGCGGGATGCCGACCCCTCCTGGACTGGCTGACCAAGATCATCGGCCCGATCGAGGGCGACCGGACCTTCGGCGTGGACATCGAGCGCCTGATCCAGGCGGGCACGACTCACGGCTGACAGCAGCGCGCACATGACGACGGCATTGCGCGCCGGCGGGCGGTGCGTACATGACGACGGGTGCGTACATAACGACGGCGGTGCGTCCCGTCGGGCGGCGCGCGCACCCTGAGGCGGCTCAGACTTCAGTGGTACCAGTAGAGGGACGCGGGCGGCTTTCCGGTGAGCGATGGCTCGGCGGCCCGGAACAGTACGACGCTGAGACCATCGGGATCATGCATGACGAGCCGGTCGGCGTCCGGCTCGTGCAAGCGCTGGTAATGCACCCCGTGGCTGGCAAGCCGTTCTTCGGCCTGGTCGAGATCGGCGGGGTCGACACCCAGGTCGACGGGTTGGATGCGCGCCATGTCAGTGTCCTCCCGGGTGG
>Ga0126382_10000225_pt1 | contig 21377 bp, 18 predicted proteins | sample PanSoiMetPlot_30_FD_92548 | JGI IMG/M metagenome (GOLD analysis project Ga0126382, IMG submission 92548) | Tropical forest soil microbial communities from Panama - MetaG Plot_30 | ecosystem: Environmental > Terrestrial > Soil > Tropical forest > Bulk soil | place: Panama | collected 2016-02-17
CGACCATCAAAGTCATGATTCGAGGGTTGGTAGGTGATTGCGTAGTGAGCGCGGACATCCGTGTCAATCAGAGTGAGTCCTGCTGATAGATCGTTGTTATTCGTGACCGCGATGCCGCCCGTTTGGTCTGACAGTTGGGCAAGCACCCCAACACGATCCGGCTGTGCATTTGCAAGCGTTCGCTTTAGCGCGCGTTCGAGCCCGTTCTCACCATCTCTAACTTTCGTGGGGTCTTCGCCGCCATAAACGTCGGGGCGCTGCTTAGAAGGCAGCCCTAGATTCCCTCGCGGGTCGATTCCGTGAGGCGTTTCGCCAATGGATAGTCCTCCAACGTCGATGACATAGATCGAGACTCCGACACTATTTGCAGCAGAGATGACTCCATCGATTGCGTAGCCGGAAGAGGGCTGAAGACTCGTGCCTTGCGAGAATAGAATCAGCGATTTGCTGCCAGTCAAGTTCCGCTGCACGTCAATGATGGCTCGCAGGCTACGGAAGAGAGATTGTGCCTGGAAGTAGTCAGAGACGTTATTGTAACTCTCGAATACCGATCGTGAAGCGGTATCGGCGCGCTCAACAGGCGATCCGGTATCAATGCTGCGGGCGCTGCGCTCAACCTCCTTCTGCGCTTCCTCACGCGTCGTGGCCGCCTCAGTTGCAAGCTGGCCTCTCACCACGCTCGCTGCCGCTTTGAGGAGCTTGTCTCGATCGCCGGTGAAAGGCTGAACCAGAGACAGGGAGTTAGTTATCGAATAGATTGCGACGAGATCATCCCGTTGCAGTTGTTGCTGCAGATACCGGCTGAGGGCTCGCTCCACCGACTCGCGATTCGCTGACTGGACACTAGTGTTGTCAACCGCGATGCTGATGAATTTGTAACCGCTGAATTGTCGTCCGGCATCATCACCGGCTTGTTGGCGATTAGGATTTAATGGCTCGGGACTTTTTTGATCGGTTCGGCCTTTCTGGTCGGCCTTAGCAGATATCACTGAACCCGGAGTAAAGGATTCAATCTTCTGAGGTACGCCGTCTTCAAGCACAGTAAAATCTTTTGCAGTCAAATTACGAACCGGATGTCGGTGCTTATCGGTTACGGAGATGTCTAAATTGACAAGGTCGATTCCAATTCGGACCGGTTCGTTTTGCTTTTGATAAGCTGAGTTTACTTGTGAATTCAATATAAGAATGGAGAGAGAGAAAGACAGGAGACGTATATTGAACTTAGTCATTGTTCAGCTCCGGATTAGGATGCGGAAATGGTGAAGACCCGATGTGCTTGAACGATCGTAGTTCAAGCTCAGCACGTATGCAAGCGAGTTCAGCGGATAATTTGGTTATGACTGTGACATGCGATACCATTGCAAAAAGCCGAGGCGTGGCTCACTCCGGAGAGAGTGAATGCGGATTGTAATTCAAACATTCATTCTTAGGAGCGCGAGTGTCTTACTCGCCTTTACAGTGCTTGTCACTGGAGTGTTCTGTCAGCGTAACTGGAACCTGAAAGCTCGAGTGCTGCTGCCTAACGGATCTCCATCCCAAAACATAAAAGTCAGACTCGAGGGTCCGGAAGGGGAAATAATCCGTGACAGCTTCACTGATTCCACCGGTAATTTCGAAGTGCGCAGTCTCAGCACCGGAAGATACACGATTGTGGTTCCAACTGATGATCGCACGTATGCCACTACTGCCGAGCACATAGAGATTACCCGCTATTCCCCAGACACTGTATCCATAAGCGTGAACCTCAACGCACTGGAAGAACGCAAGTCTGTTAAGTCGAGTCGGCATACCGTGTCCGTTCGGGAAGCCGACAACTCGATTCCAAAAAAAGCTCGTGAGGCTTACAAGCGTTCCGTCGACCTTTCCAGGCGGGGCAAGACACGAGAAGCGATCGAAGAGTTGAAGCGCGCCATAGCGGTCTACCCCGAATATGTTCACGCGTACAACGACCTGGGGGTCGCGTATATCAAGCTTGACCTGATTGACGATGCAATTAAGGCTCTGGAGAAGTCCATCTCGCTCGATCCGCGAGCTCTCAATCCGCGGCTGAATCTCGGAATCGCTAATGTGCGGATACGAGACTATGCGAGGGCGGAACAACCACTTCGAGAAGCGCTCACAATCGACGAAACCGCACCGCTTGTGCATCTCTATCTTGGGATCACGTTTTGGAAGACCGACCGTTTTAGTGATGCAGAAAACGAATTCGCGCGAGCTCTGTCGCTCGGCGGTAGCGAAATAGCAATAGCGCACTACTATCTTGGACAGCTCTATGCAGAGAGAGACAGGATTGAAGAGGCTGTTGCGGAACTTGAGGCTTATATAAAGCAAAAACCTGCCTCCGAAGATGCGCAACAAGCGCGTCAGAAGATAGCGGAACTACGCTCTCGAAAATGAAAGAGCTCAGAAGTACCGTAGACTGTCTGGCCTGCGGAAGACGTACCGCAGACTGTCTAGTCTGCGGAAGACGTACCGCAGACTGTCTAGTCTGCGGCGCTCGTCGTCTAATCCAGTCAAAGGCATTGTCTTCACCTCCGCAGACTAGACAGTCTACGCTACACTAGAACAGAGAGGCAGGCTCAAGCCCGCCTCTCCGCTCTTCACATACTTTCGAGTGGCAGAGATTTCCTACCACCGGAATCTAACAGACAATTGAATCGTCCGAGGCAGATCGGTCCCCGCCGGATCACCAAGTCCCTGAAGCGACGGCCCAAAGATCGGCGTCAAAACATCGCGGCTCACGCGGCCGCTCTGTAGATCCTGAATCTTCAGAATCCGCCCATCCAACCCGACATACTGGCCTGTATGGGCATTGAGGCAAACGCGGCAATTGGGATCCGCGGAAGGCGCCATCAGACTCAGAACATCATTGGTGTTGAACAATAAGAACAGCGGGTGGTTGAAGATGTTGAAAATGTCAGCCTTCAACTCCAACCGCATACTTTCTCGGATTGGGAATGCCTTGATGAACGACATATCGAAACGAAAATACGGATCACCTTTTCCGGCATTTCGAACCAGGTTGCCGTTTACAAACTGGAAATCCACCAGATCGCCAGTGAACGTATCAATCGATCCGCGTGGATCAGCGTCCGCAGGCGCGAGGAAAGTGGTCTGCGGACAGGCGCATACGGCTCGACCGGCTTCACTCACATTCAGATTCGTTCCGAAAGCGGAGGCAATATTCGTAGAAATCAGAGTGCCGTCCGGCAGTACATTCGGGCGCTGTTGACTTTCGTTGCCGGCTCCGAAGAACGCCGATGTGGCGAACGGTACGTCTCCTGTCGAGACGGGGTAAGGCCTTCCCGATTGGAGCTGTCCTATAACACCGATCGTCCAGTTGTTGACTACATGTTTGATGTACGACGCTTGAGTGAGATTTTCGGTATCCCAGACGAACCCGAAGTTGCCTTGATGCCGAGTGTCACTTTGAGCGAGCGCACGCTCCGCGCGAACGTTGGTCACATCGCCGGGCTCGGAAAGGCCGAAGAAATCCTCCGATGATGAGAGCTGCTTCGACAACACGTAACCACCCTGGAATTGGAAGTGATGTGAGAGTCGCTTCGTAGCGCTTGCCACCAACCCGTGATAGGCAGAGGTACGGGAGTTCTCGTTTGTGCGGACTGCGTCCAATCGTTCATCTGGTCTCTGACCGAAGTAGAAATACCCTGGGTGACGCGGATCCGCTTTGATGATTGGGAAGTTGGTGTCGCGTTCGCCAAACAACCCGTACCCAAGCACCCCGATATAACCGACATCAAACACAAAAGTTCGACCGATCTGCCGGCTTATCGAGAAGTTGAAGTGACGAACTTCCGGATTGTGAAGGTCATTCGCTATTGGGCGTACTCGCCCGAAGAACCCGGGTCTCCGGAGCGATGCAAGGAAACTATCCGGCGGCCGATTCGGGTAGAACGCGAGCACTGAGGGTTGAGTAAATGTCGTGGTGAACAGATTCACGCCGTCGAAGTTCAGTGAATCCAACGACACATTAAGATACGCAAGCTGGGTTACTTCGGCAAAAGCAGCGCGTACGACGGTTTGGTCCGGGTTTCCGAATAGCGTGTGCAGGAAACCGTTCTCATAATGCGGGCTCCAAGCCAACCCTATTCGGGGCTGGAAGTTGTTATGGTCGGACGAGCAGGCCGGTACTATCCCGTTTCCCTGAAGACATCCGCCCTTCACATCGGACTTCACCGTGCCTCCTTTGAATGCTCCGTCTTCAAGGTCATAACGCACCCCGTAGTTCAACGTGAGGTTCGACCTTATTTTCCACGTATCCTGAACGTAGAAGCCGTAGATGTTGTCTGTGGCGTCAACCTGCGCCGGGCCAATTCCGACCTGGAACTGTGTTGGAAGGCCAGGATCGGGAGCAGGACGCGGGAAACCTTTGTAAAGACCGAAATGGAACTGGGTGAACAGAGAGAAGTACGGGAAGTGACTGATGTTGAACCCGGTCTTCACCGTATGCGCGCCGTGGGTCCAGGAAAGATTATCAATAAACTGGTAGCGATTCTGATCGGCACCCTGTGGGCAGCAGAACGCAGCTCCAACGTAAAAGTTCGCGCCTTGCTGGCCGGGTAATTCGCTCTTTGTCGGCGTCTGACTCAGAAGCCGATGCCAAAAGAAGCGTCCTTCATTCACGATATGCTGCGTCGGCGTCGAGGTCAGCGAAACATTGAGCGTGTGATCGTGAACGACCTGCGATACCAGCGATTCAGGCGCGGCAAAATTCGCGATCTGTACCAGCAAATTGTCGGTGAGATCACGTTGAACATTGAACCGCGCGGATATGCTGTGATTTGTGGAGAGCTTATGATCGACTCTTGCGGACCACAAGAGCTCCTTAGTCGGCTGGCTGAGATTTATTGAACCGCCGGGCGGAGTCAATTGCAACGGGACTGCCTGGCGGACCTGTTCATAACTAGCAAACCAGAACGTTCTGTCCTTTATGAAAGGTCCTCCCGCAGTGAACCCGCCTTCGTACTTATGGAACGGCGCTCGACGAAAGTTAGCCGGGTCGCTGGTGTTGTAAAAAAAGTTGGAAGCAGTCAAGTTCCGACCGCGGGTGTAGTAGTGGCCGTCTCCATGAAAGGCGTTTGTCCCGGACTTGGTAATCACGTTAAGGACGACGCCGCCAGACTGCCCATACTCAGCGTTGTAGCTGTTGGTCAGCACCTGGAACTCTTTCACTTCTTCAACCGAGGCTCCGAGTCCGTTGCGGGCGGAGACAACCTGATCAGAGATCGTCCCACCGTCGATGTTGACCTGAATGCCTCGATTGTTCACCGCGCCTGGGCCGATGAGATCACTCGAAACAGTCGTGAAGTCGTACTTTACGCCAGGGGCGATTCCCGCCAGACTGGCGTAATCATTAGCTACGCCGCCGATGGCATTGAAGCTTGTAGTAGTCGGAAGCGTTGCGACTTGTTTGCTGTCGACAACACTCGAGACTTCGGTCTTTGATGTTTCAACCAGCGCCTCGGCGGCGGTTACATCCACCGTCGCTGTCGTGCCGGTGACCACAAGACCGAAATTTACGTCTCGCTGTTCGCCAACTTGCAATCTCACAGCTTTTGCTTCCGCCTTCGCGAAGCCTTGTGCTTCGACGAAGACATCGTAAACTCCGGGCTGCATGTTTCCGAATCTGTACAATCCTTCGGAAGTTGACTTGGTGGTTCTCTCAATGCCAGTTTCAACGTTTCTGGCCGTAACCGTAGCGTTAGACACCACTGCGCCCTGAGGATCCAGGACGGAACCAACGATCGTTGCAGTTGCTGTTTGTGCGTAGCTGACAGCTATTGTCGAAGCGCATAGCGCAGCCACCATAAGCACACTCATGGTTCTTTTGGCCATAGTTGCTTGCTCCTTTCTTATCAACACGGGTCGGCGTTGGTGCGGTTGACGGACTATTTTATGACGCGAGGCACACTCCTCAACTGCCTGGTGCGAATCGAAGCAACTTGGATTCCTTCAGACGCAGAATCTCTTCGCCCTCGTGTAACGTATGTTGTTCGATTACTTAACCCTAACGACAGACTGATGCCCGCCCGGATCTTCAAAATATTGAAGCCGAATTTCTGGAAATTCGTCCGAAAACTCGTAGCTATTGAATGGTGTCGGACGAGGTATCAGGAACGACGATAGGTATGGGGGAAGCGTGATGATGAACCATCAACCAGCGGCCGTCTCGAAGAACGAACAGGTTGGTAGCAGCGGCAAGGGCTGAGTCGAAGCTCGACTCGTTGAATACGGTTATGTTCTCTGTGCAGGTGACCCAGGCAAAGTCATCATCGACATGGACCCAAACATCCGACGGAGTTGCTCTAAGTTTTTGACCGCTTTCAAAAATCATCTCCCAACTGTCCCGTACGCGCGTCCAGCCTGTCAACAAATCCCATCCGGGGTGAACACATCGCACCCAATCTTCGTGAGCCCAAACTTCATCCATTCGCTCGAGCATGCCGGACTCTAAAGCTCGATAGAATGCGGTGTTTGCTTGTTCGACGGATATTTTGCTGTCGACGCTCATTGCGCGCCAAGACTATACGCAGCCCGTCCTGAATTCAAGTCAGCCATCACCCAGCGTCCCGGGTTTCCGTTCTTGTTCTAATGTGGACACATGAAGGCAAGTTAAATATAATCTGGCCACCCCTTAAAGGTTGGACTGCTTTGAGTGCGACGGAGAGTCAAAGTGGACAGCCTCAAAAAGTTCGGTTCTCGAGATGGTGCCGTTGTTTACGGCACATCGACTTGCGAGATCCTTCAATTCACGGCCCCTAGCCAGTTTCTTCATCAAACGCCGCGTACCGAATCAAGGTCAGGCAAGCAATTGAGGCAAGTTACATCCAGGTTTTACGGCTCTCACCCGATCTGCGAAACGTACTCTGATCCTGCTCCCACGTTTAACCGCAGGCTCAATAACGCCCCAGGAAGGATCTTACGGTGCCGAGAAAAATACTAGTGGTGGACGATAGCGACGACACTCGAGAGATGATGGCCAAATTGCTGGAATTGGAATCGTTCACAGTTGTCACAGCCGAGGACGGAAGCGCAGGACTCGATACCGCCGACGCAGAACGGCCAGACTTGATCATAACCGACGTAAATATGCCTAAAATGAATGGTATCGAGATGATAAAGCGGCTACGGGAACAGGATGGCTTTGCCACTGTACCGATTATGGCTATTACGGCCTACGGAAACGGCGTTGCAAAAGAAGCCCTGGAAGCCGGAGCAAATCGCGCTGCCACCAAACCGATACAGTTCAACGAGCTGGTCGTAGAAATAAACGAACTCCTCGAAACATCCAGACGCGTTACGAACCACCCGTAGACCGCCTAGCTTTTCTTTGCTGGGGAAGAGAGCAGCGTGTTCAGCAGATCCATCGGCAGATTTCCGGTGATCTTCACATCTGCTTCAGAGTTCACAATGCTGACGGTCTTGAGCGCCTCTGCGATCGCTCCCATCTTTGCATCGCCGCCTAAGACGACAAGCCCCTTCACCATTGATAGCAGTCCGTTGAGCTTGTCAGCGATCGCCTTAGCGTGTTCAGCATTGTCGCTACGGAGAGTAGCGTTGAGATCAATACCAGAAGCGACGTCGATCGTTCCAAATACGAGGGAGATAGAAGATATCTCCGGAAGAGGAAAATCGTTTGTCTTGAACCCATCGGTCATCCTGGGTGTCATCATCAGAGCGAAACGGACTGCAGCACTCGGATTCTGAGAAAGAGGCTCTGCAAGTCTGGAGTTTTGCGCCACGCTTTGAGCATCACCTGCTTTTACGTCTACAGAGGAACGAACTGACTTAGCGCTGCCGACGACCGCGGTGCTGGAATCATAAAAGACAAAGGATGTTTCATTGTTGATGGAGCGTTTAATGTCGCTCGCGCCTTGCTGTTTGTCGGACGGCTTCGTGGATACGTTCGCCTCCGGTTTCGAAGTAGCCTTATAGATGTCGAAGCCTTTGTATTTTTCCGATGTAAGGGTAATCCTGGGGTTTGTTCTCAGGCGCGCCAGCAAATCGCTCTGGTCGAATGCTCCGTTGATCGCAACTGTAGGCTCGTTGAGACCGGCTGGAGGAAAAACCAACGCCACCGTATGCAGGTCGCTCAACTTCAGACCGAGATCCGTCATTTCGGACTGTGCCTTATCGATGGCGTGCTTCACATCATTCTGAGCGTTGAGAACCGTCCAAAGGCTGCTGTTTGCAATCTTCTGAAAATCGATCAAAGCCACCGCCGTACCGTCAGGCAGAACGTCGAGCAGGGAGCCGGCAGGTTTTGTTACGCCGGCAGAACCGAGTTTCAGGCTCGCGCACAGGATGATAATTGCCAGAGTAGTTATGGATGCTATTTTCTTCATAAGATCCTTCCTTGCGAGTTCATACAAACAGCCAGGTTCGAACTCATTCTAAATTATATGCCGAATCGGAACCGGATTAGAACTCAAGTTTAAGCTTCACCTCATTCTTTACGGCCGGTCTATCGATTCGTGATGAGGCCCAATTACCATCGCGGCAACAGAATACGCTATCTTGCGCTCGCCACCGCAGCCTGCTTAGAATGAACTTTCGTATGCATAAACTTGTCACCGTTATAAGATACGCACCGCGTCTCCATTCGAATGCAGTGCTCGATCAGCCCTTCTAAGGAAAATGCCCAAAAAACCGCAATCGCGAAATTCGCGCGCGTCCACCCAGACAGCCGGCCGCACCGGTGTTGTCACAAAGAATGTTTCAGAGGAGTCCACTGCTGAACCCGGAAGCGTCCCGCAATCTGCGCTTAGCTGGCGAAATATGTATGCGCTTGTTCCAGTTCTCCTTGCGCTACTTACGTCTGTAAACACGCTCTGGAATCACTTCGCTGGCGATGACCTGGAGCAAATTCTGAATAACTCGTTCATCAAGACCTTCAGCAACCTCCCTGCAGCGTTCACCAAAAGCGTATGGTCGTTCACAGCCGCAGACATAGTGTTTACTGTAGATCCTTATTTCAGACCGATGTTTAGCGGCTTGTTTACGATTAACTATGCGTTGTTCGGCAACAAGCCCTTTGGCTGGCATTTGATAAGCATTTTGACACATGGGGGAGTGACGTTCCTGGTTTTCATGGTTACCAGGGAGATCACAGAACGAAACTGGGTAGCCGGACTAACCGCGTCTTTATTCGCCGTTCACCCTGTGCATGCTGAGTCTGTTGCGTGGATCTCGGGAATTACCGACCCGTTGATGAGTCTATTCCTTCTGCCTTCATTCCTTTTTTACCTGCGCTTTCGCAAAGGCGGTTCCTGGTATCTGCTCTTGCTTTCCCTGGGGTTCTTTTTTCTCGCGCTGCTTAGCAAAGAAACCGCGATTGCATTTCCACTGATTGTGGGATACTGCGAACTGTTCCACTTCCGGCGAGAAGATCAGATCACACGCCGGCTCGGTCGCGCAGCTCAACTCGTTGCTCTTTTCGTCGTTCCAGTGCTCCTTTATCTGGCGATGCGGTATTACGCGTTGGGCAACGTCATACTCAGCGCTCAGCCGCGTTATCCGTTAGGCCAATCGATACTGACGCTGCCGCTTGTATTATTGAAGTATCTCGGTTTGATGGCTATTCCGTGGGGATACAGCTATCAGCACACCATCACGTTTGTGGAGACTCCTGCAAGCATCGCGTTTCTGGCACCTTTAGCAGCGATCATCGCATTAGTCGTTTGTATTGTTTTCGTCAAATCAAGGTTGGTGACGTTAGGAGCTGTCTGGTTCCTGGCTATGCTGACACCTGCTCTTCTCGCATTGAGGGAATTCGAGCCTGCTTCTCTCTTGCAGGAAAGGTATCTCTACGCACCGTCCTTTGGTGTCTGTTTGATCATCGCCCTGGGAATTGAGTGGGTAACAGCGCGATTCGCATCCCCAGGTCGAGCAATCGGAGCAGCCTTGGCAGTTCTATTGATCCTTGTTTGTAGCGTAGTTCTAATCAGGCAGAACCGGACATGGAATGATACTGTCAGCGTGTACAGAAACTCTGTAGCGGTTGACCCCGACGCGCCTCTTGCTCATGTGCTGTTGGCGCGATCGTTGTACGATGCAGGTAGACCGCGCGAAGCGGAAGCAGAGGCGCGAACAACACTCAACATGGACCCGCATTGCGCAACTGCATATCTGTCTCTAAGTTATTTCACTCGGGTGTCAGGGAAGCTCGATAAGGCTTGCGAGATACTCGAGGACGGCGTCTCAGCGGTACCTGAGAGTACAATGACTCGTCAGGATCTGGCGACAATGTATCTCAATCTAGGACTGCTGTACCAGCAACGGAAAATGTTCGACTTAGCGGAAGAAAAGCTTCTTCGATCAGCTCAGGTTTCTCCGCGGGCCGTGGCATGGTATTACACCGGACAGTTTTACTTCGAGCAGGGCCGCTATGATGAAGCCCGTGTCCAGTTTGAACAAACCTCAGCCGCGATACCGCGATGGTTTGCCCCGATACACCTCAGACTGGGTATGACGTACGAGGGTCTTAAAGATACGGCGCGAGCGCAGATGGAATTAGAGAAATATCTGGAACTGGCTCCGGCCGATGCGCCGGATCGAGAAGCAACCCGAAAACATCTCCAGGACATGAGGGGTGTCCCGGCCAAAAATAAGTAACGTAACAACTCTTTCCGGGCAAGTTTCGATTAGGGACCGCACCTTGGAATCGCATTATTATTAAGAATGGATCGAGTGAAGGAAGATTAAAGTGATCAAATCAGTTGCAGTAATAGGAGCGGGAACAATGGGGAGCGGTATCGCCCATGTCGCTTCCAGAGCCGATCTCGAAGTGATCATGCACGATGTAACTGACGAGTTCCTCAGTCGAGGTCTGGTAAACATCGATAAGAGCCTGCAACGAGATGTCGACAAGCAGCGGTTAACGTCGGATGAGAAGCAGCAGATCGTTTCACGAATCAAGCCTACGACCAAGCTCGCAGAAATTGGTTCCGTCGACTTTGTCATCGAAGCTATCACTGAGGACGCGGCTGTTAAGTCGGATATGTTCCGGCGGGTGGACGCAATCGTTCAACCCGAAGCGATCCTGGCAAGCAACACAAGCTCGATCTCAATAACAAAGCTCGCCGGTTGCACGTCGCGGCCTGATCGGTTTATCGGGATGCATTTCATGAATCCAGTCCCTGTTATGAAGCTGGTTGAAACAATTCGAGGTATCGCTACGTCCGATGCAACCTATCGGGAAACACGGAAGCTTGCTGAAGCGATGGGGAAGACCGCGGTTGAAGTAAATGATTCCCCAGGATTCGTTTCCAATCGCGTGTTGATGCCGATGATAAATGAAGCGGTGTTTGCGCTATACGAAGGGGTCGGCTCACCTGAATCGATCGATAGAGTAATGAAGCTGGGAATGAATCATCCGATGGGCCCGCTCGAGCTCGCGGACTTCATCGGACTAGATGTTTGCCTCGCGATTATGAATGTGTTATATGATGGCTTTGATGATTCGAAATATCGGCCATGTCCGTTATTAAAAAAGTACGTCGATGCGGGGTGGCTCGGCCGCAAGACGGGCAAAGGGTTTTATCAATACTGATAGTTTGAGATTCGAAACATGTTGGCTTGGAGTCGGCCTCTGGAGCCGATTTCAGGGAGGACATCAACATACAAAGCGAGCCTGGTAAGAAGTAAAAATGATACTTTGTCAGCAATGCACTCATGAAAATCCCTACAATAGAGAGTCGTGTGTAGTTTGTGGTGCCCGGTTAATGATAATAACCAGCACTCCCACCGCAGCAGCTTACGGAGGGATTGACAGTCTCGTCCGACCGACTCTCGAAGAACATCTGCTTGAGCGTATCAGCTCACTCGAGTCCCAATTGGAGCGCGCGCAGGATCGCCTCGAGCTGGTCCTGGATCTGGTTCACCGGCAGGCGACGAGTGGCTTGTATGATCATGCGATGCTGGATGCTCTGGTCGAACACCTTTCGGAACGAGGAGCAGTCGAAGGCGGAAAGCTGGAGACGTTGTGGCGCGATCGAATCGCCGAACATTATGAAGAAGCAAGCGAGCAGGAAGAGTTCGACAAGCGCGTAGAAAACATGCTCAGTGGCTTTGGAGGAGAGAACTTTGATCTCTTCGCTCGGTTGCTTGATACCGGAGCCGATCTCTACGTCGAGGGAAACGCCAAACGAGGAATCAGATACTTCGAAAAGGCGCTTGTTCTTGATCCGGCAAATGTAATTCTGGCGCTTTTCATCGGAGAGCACTTCTTTCGGTTCAATCGGCCGGTGCTCGCCCGTCCCTATCTCGAACGCGCGATACAGGAGGAAGCAGATAACTTCACCGCTAGATTGATGCTGGGCGTCATCTGCGGCGATGACGGAGAGCTGGATTCTGCTAAACAGCATCTCAGCCGGGCGTTAAAGATTAGAAGAAACTCATTTGCGGCTCACTACGGGCTCGGGCGAATCCTGGCGAGCGAAGGACGGGTGCGCGAAGCGCTCACACATCTGAAGCGTGCGCTGAGGCTCAAGCCAACTCCCGAAATGTATTATCTGGTCGGTCGCGCATATCTCGAGGAGGGTCGTACCGAAGTGGCGGTGAGGCACCTCAGGCGCTGCGTGGAGCTTGACCCGAAATTCGACGCTGCGTTGTATCACCTCGGGCTCATTTACCTGAGGCAGGAAAACCTATTAATGGCGCAAGAGCATTTTCGAGCAGCCTACGAGATTAATCCACGAGAATCCCGCTATCGCACAGCCCTGCGCGCCCGGAAAGCGGGCCAGCTGACGCCTCTTCCCGTCTTCGGACGAGCCGCCGTCTCAAAACGTAAGGTAGTAAGTAGCGGAGACGTGAGACTTGTAGAGCTACTGCGCAGCGATCTTCTCGAGCTGCAGAAGCCAGCTGAAGAGGTCAGGAAGGGACAAAAAAGAAGTTAGAAAGAAATTCCAACCGACTAAGAAGCAGAAAAGGCAAAAGCGAGAGTTTCTCACTTTTGCCTTTTCCCTTTCTTACGTTTCGGGTCGATCAATGGGCTGTCAGACTATCGTGGGATCTACTACCGTTCGGAAGAACCGACACACTGCGTGTCGTGGTTCCAAACGCCTCGCTCGTATCAGTGGTCAAGCTGTAAATATCAAAGCCTAAAGAATCTAGATAGGTTGCGAGGTCGTCGCTTGACGATATGTACAGAATGGGATCGTGTCCGAAGTAATCCGTTATCTCGAGCAGTCGCTCGATAACCTCGATCGGTTCAAATGTTCTTGCAGGATCCCGAAAGCTAGCCATCGTTCGCTCCTTTCAATAGTTAATACGCGCCATCCGTCGATTTGGTTTGTCAATTACTCGTTTTTTAAGATGCTCTCGCATACTTCAAAAGTTGGTTTTTGTCACACTCTGAGTGACGGCCAGCATTGCCACTCGATTACTAGAACGATGTAATACTTGCAGCTTGCATTCCATGATTGAGGTTCAAAGACCCTTACAAAAGAAAAACCGGCGGTGAAGCCGGTTCTTCTATCCGAAGCTGGTTGACTGTCTCTCTTAATCACCATCGCTGGCGGTTGCGGTTGAGGCGGCAGGCTCGGCCTTCTTTTCAGGCTTTTTCTCAGTCTTATTCTTTGCCCCTGTAGCCTCGGTAGCGCCAGCTGGCTCCTTCTTGCGTGAGTAATCGGTAACGTACCATCCAGATCCCTTAAACTGAAAACTCGTGCGAGATATAGTCTTTTCGAGCTTTCCGCGACACTTTGAGCACCGCTTTAAGGGCGGATCACTTATCTTTTGAATTACCTCAATATGAGATCCACACTTCTCACATTTGTATTCGTAAATAGGCATAAAAACTCCTCCGATAGAACGATCAATAGTAACACGCCGGCATATGTGCGGCAAGATAAGGCCTTTTTTGGCTTCATTTCGCGAGTGAAAAAGGTTTTGAATTTGCAATCTGACAGTCGAAATCTGAATCTGAATCGGAAACCGAAAGTGAAATTTGAAATTTTGAATTAGTCTGAATCTGAACTTGAAATAATATTGAAATAATTTTGAAATTGGTTTTTACACCGGCGCTGGCGCAAGGTTTCAAACTTCAACAAGCACGACTCAAATGCTTGCCAATTACTCACAGATGTTTGCGCAGGTAATTAGCCAACAAGAAGCCGGCGTAGTATTTGTACGGCGCTCGTCCCAAAGTGTAGTGACCGCAGCGCACCAATGCCTTTTCAAACCTCACTCCGTACCGGTCGCATTCCGCAAACAATAGACGGGATAGCTCGGGCGTAAAAGATAAATCGTACACTGCCGATATCATCAGCCCGCGACGTTCATCTCCCGCCAGTCGATTGACATAAGAGTTGGGACTGATTGCGAGGAACGCCTTTCTCACGTCCTCCCTACCAACCTCGGTTTCGAGACCCTTCCTGACGTGCGCAGTGGTTAACCCATCCCAGACTACGTCTCCAAAGTAGCTCGATACATGATAGTAAACTCCGACGTTAATTTTTGGCTCGTGTATGAAGGTCAGAAATGCGATGCACGAGCCCAGGCTAGTCCCAACTATTCCGATCCGGTCATAACCCTGATCTGCCAACCAGTGGATTGCCGCTCTGGTATCAAGCACAGCCTGGCGGTTGGCCTGAAGCGTTCGGCCGATATTTGCGCTCACCATGAAATCTGCGCGTTCAAATCCAAGAAGCATCCGACGATCGTGATAAGGCAGACTCAGCCGAAGCGCTGCAATGCCCGTTCGATTGAGGAAACCACATAAGGCGACGTGCTCATGTGCCTTGGCATTCCAGTGAGGCAGCACTACGACTGCCCGGCCCCGTGACCGCTGGATTTCATCCTGGCGCGAACTCTTTGCGGATCCACCGTTATTTTGCACCGGAAAGTAACGGGCATACGCGGTGTTGTTCTCAACAAAAGGGGTCTTTACTGCGCTCTCGAACGAAAGCCAGCCCTCCTCGAATCGAAAGCCAGGAACCCGGTCCCATGAAAAAAACTGATGGCTGTTTGATATCGCTTGCTGGTTGAACTTGAAGATTGCGTTGCGGCTGTCGGCTGTACCTGCACTTTCGTCAGGGATCAGATTTTTAGGATCGAGCGAATCTATTCCCCATTCAAATGGTCTTACTACTCGATTATTGTCTCTTCGAGAGAGCTTCCGCTCCCAGGTGTGAATGACTTGTTTTAGCATCTTAAAGTGAGTTCCATTAGGCCAACCGTGAGGTCATTCTAATGGAGAGCTGAGATGTTGCTCAAGCGAGGTACTGACACGGCTCCGAGTCTGTATGTAAATCAGGCGTTCCACAGTGTCGAGATTTGAATCGAGAAGGCCTCGCTCGCATAAAAATGAAACGATTGCTGTTGCTTTCCGTCTATGATTACAGGGGGTCTGATGAGTACACCAGGACGAAAAGAACCAGACGGATGCGATGGCAATCCGCTGGCGGTGTGTGTAAATGACTGCCAACTCGACTATGGACAGCCGAGCTCTCAATTAGTGCAGGTCTGCTTTCAGGTACACTGCGCTTTTGCAGAGATGCGTTGGGGGCGGTCAGCGGCAATATCTTTTGAGCTCTCCCAAACCGTATCAGATGAGAACGTGCCTAAGCACCAACAATAGGCGAGGCGGTTCTTCTGGCGGATCAATCTTGTACAGATCAACCTAAAAACCACCTACAGATGAGTCTGTGTGTGAGAATCCTGGATCCGCCATTATCTGCGGCTACGGTGGTATCAGGACCTCTGAGGGTCGCTGTCTGTCGCATACAACCGTCTTTTTGCCAAAAATACCATTAGCCAGCTACACCGACGATGGACTGATCTGGCAAAATATGAAACTCGTTCCGATCCGGAATTAGTTTTTCAAGGATAGATGGGAGACCGCTATGAACCTTCCAGACGAATGCGTCCTTGTTCAAAGGGAATCGCCTTATCAATACACTCAGGACGGGCTCGAGCTTAGAGAGCTGGCCCATCAGTCGCTCATTCCGCTCTTCATCGAGTTCATGAACCGAGGTTATAGCCCTTATCAAATCTGTTCAGTGATACATGACGGCGTAGCCGAAATGAGCCGCGAGATTATCGGCGTTCACAGGACGGCAGGTAAGGAAGCCGCGGACAAGATGTTGCAAGATAAGTTAAAACCGTAAGCCGCTGCTCGTTGCAACAATCACCGTTTCTTCGCGGCTGAGTTTTGGCGTTCAACAAGCTCGGCGTATTGTTCCTCCATCTGCTCCAGTCTCGCACGAGCGTCTGAATCGGCCCCTCTCATAAGCAGGAAGCCGTACAACAAAAGGCCGATGGCAACGCTGCCTGCAATCGCAGTAATCCAGGTTAAAGCCTCGCGGCTCACACCCAGCATCTGCCATACAAGCTGTTTCGTGGAAAACAGGTCATAAGCCGCTCCAGCGGACAGGAGAAGAAGAAACACGCCCAAGCCGAGAGCGGCGGCGATTTTCGCCTTGAAGGAATCAACCTCGTAGCCGAGGTCGCTAATGCTCGAACGCAGGTTCCGTAGTTGAACGTCGATGGACTCGCAGTTGTCGGAATCAGGCATGGACCCGGTCTATTCTTACTTAATAAACTTGCCGGTCCTGGACCAACGGGATTTGGTAAAGAAGTCCTTGATTTGATTTGAGCCGCCTTCGCCGTTGTTATTTCGATCGATCGACCAGTACACAAACATCGCTCGCCCTACTATGCTGTTCCTCGGAACGGTTCCCCAGAAGCGGCTATCGAGGCTGTTGTCGCGGTTGTCTCCCATGCAGAAATACTGATCGCTATCGTAATGTCCATCGTTATCAGCGTCGTAGATCCGCTGGAGCTGTGGATCGCTTCGGATCTCATCAGGTACTGGGTCACCTTTGACAGGCACCTTGAATGGCTGCCGGGTTCCGTATGTTGCACTGTCATCATTAAAGCTCGAGGCGACGCTCTCGTGATCGTTCTGATAATAATAGACCGTCCAATTCGTTCCTTGCCCTTCCTGATCGCTTCGAACAGTCTCGAGTGGAGATGCATCGTCGTTGTTGTACTGCGGTTCCACAAAAACCCGGCGTTCAGGCAACGGTTGGCCGTTTACGTAGACGGTATTAGTCCTGGCGTCGTATTCCACTGTCTCGCCAGGAAGGCCGATCACTCGTTTGACGAAGTTTGTTTCCGGTGTCCTTGGAAACTTGAAAACGACTATGTCCCCTCTTCTGATCTGCCGCTCTGGAAGTAGTGGTATGTTGAAGCGATCGGGACCAAAAATAAATTTGTTAACCAGCAAGTGATCTTGAATCCAGATCGTGTTTTTCATTGATCCGGTCGGGACCTTAACAGCCTGGACTATGAAGGTCATCCCGAACAGGGCCATTATCAGAGTGACAACAGCTGATTCAAAGTATTCGCGCGGTAAGCTCTTCTTAAAATTGACTTGATGTGGGTCTCGTTTCTTTACGTCAACCGTTCGGACCTCAGGGAGCGGCAGTCTTTCGGCGGATCCCTGTGCCTCTTTTACTTCAGTAGCTGCCTCTTCATGTGTTGTTAATTCTAACTGGTCACTCATAATCGATAATTATCCCAAAGCTCCTGACTGTCCACAATCAGACATCATTGGATACGCTAAGTACCTCGAGTTCGTTCTCCTCGTCTCGTGAAAGCCCCTCATTTGATTTCGCGCTTACAGACGATTCATTTTCTGCGGACTCAATGCTGCGCCCGTTCTCGCTTGTCGAACCTGCCTGTACTTCCAGCTGGGACAACCCATCATCAGAAGCTCCATAAACTGACGTAACTTCCTCGTGGTGTACGATATCCTGAGCCGGCTGCATAGGACTGTCGAGTTCGCGTGCGTTCGCTGCTGCGTGTCGCCTTGCCTCAATGCGGGATGTGATTAAGTCTTCAGGCGACTCCAGGACAAAACGCGCAGCTTCTTGCTGTGCGAGTTTAATTGTATGGCCTTCGCCGGTGGCCAGTGCGCGGCCTCCGATCCTGAGCTCGACCCGGAAGGTCCTACGATGATCAGGTCCCAGGACCTCGACGACGGCATAATCGGGTCCGGGTCCGCCAGCCGCCTGCAGTCTTTCTTGCAATGCTGATTTGTAGTCGGCTCCAATCATCGATGCCGGATCGATGCTCAAGAGCTTCTCTCGCAATTCGCGCCGCAAGAACTTCTCCGCGACTTCTATTCCGCCATCGACATACAAAACTCCGATCAGTGCTTCATAAGCATCTGCGAGCAGCGCACGTTTTCGACGGCCGCCGGTCTTCTCTTCGCCGCGGTTTAGCAAAATGTAGTTGCCGAGATCCAATGCTTCAGCGATCTCTACGAGCCTCGATTCGCTCACAAGGTACGCTTTCATCTTCGAGAGCTTTCCTTCCGACAAATCAGGGAAGCGCTCCAATAGCCACGCACTGACTACAAAACCCAGCACCGAATCTCCGAGGAATTCCAACGCTTCATTGTGCTGGCAATTCTCACCAACACGCTCATTTGCAAAAGAACGGTGCGTGAGAGCTCGATCCAAAAGCGCGCGTGATCGGAAGGAATAACCGATCTTCTGTTCGAGCTCGGAGAGTAGTTTTTCTCGTTCGAGAAGAATCATTGGTACGGCCGCAACACTATACGTTGCTCAACAGTCACAATACCATAATCGATACGATGAGTCATTAGTGACTGTAGGCAGTGGTCGCATCCTTTGACGGCAATAGGGGGAGGGATTATTCAGTTTCAGCTTCAACGAGCGAAGGCTGTTCGATCAAACCAGAAATGATTAACCCGCAACATTCAGTCGCTCATGCTGCGGGTCCTTGAACACTTTGTTGAATCTTGTTTCAGCGAGGCTTCTTACCTGTCACCGGCTTCGCTGCTGCGTTTCCAGCGTCGGCTGCCGGTTTAGTCGGAGTAGTCGATTGCGGCGGCGGAACCGTCATCTTGACCGGTGTTGGGCCGGTCTTATTCGCTTCGATAAGTTTGGTCAGTCCTTCTTCCGAGTTGTTATTGAGAAACTTATAAAGCCCCGAAACTACGCTCATGACGGTGGTTCTTGCCTCGCTCGGTTTATCCATCGTGAGACCCAAGTACCTCGCCCAGCAATTAACCACCGGTTCAGCTTTACTCCTAACGTCGGCAAGTGCCGTCTTTGCTTCTTCAAGTGCAGCCTTTACATCTGGCTTAGGATCGGCTGCGTTCCGATCTGCCTCAGGTATGGCATCCGCCTTTTTCTGAGCGGCGTCATACTTTTGGGCTGCAACGTTGTAACGATCGTTGTTGATGCGCCCGCAGTGAAAGAAGTAAGCCGCGTTTGTGGGATCCAGCTCAGCAGCCTTAGTGTATTCTGCAAGTGATTTTTCGGCGTCCTTACTGTTATCCGCGACCAGAGCCAGGGTTTGATGCAGGTAACCGAGTGTGACGTTCTTGTTGAATTTTGCCGCGTCGACGCCGGTTAATGTCTTGCCGGATTCGAAAAGCCGAATTGCGCGCTGCGAGAGATCGGTCGTGTCTGCAGCATGAGCAAAATTGTTCTTAGCGATTTCATTAGTGCGGATTTCAACAACTACAGCCCAAATGTAGTCGAGGTTATCAGGGTCCTCTGCAAGAACTTCCTTTGCTATTCGAATCTCCCCGGCAACATCGCCCTTGTCATGGGCTTCTTTATACATCATCCCGCGAACTCCGGGGATCCATTTGGTTTTCAAATATTGAATGTTCGTTGCATTTCCGTTTGGAAACTTCTGCAAATAAGCCTTAGCCAACTCCATAGCCTTTGGATAATCCTTGGCCTGGTTAGCATCAAACCATGCTTTGTACGCCGCAGCTTCTTCAGCCGACGGATCCTGAACACTCGGTCCAGTGACATTTGTTCTTGCCGACGCGAGGGGCACATACATCGACATCAACAGCATTAACGCTGTTATCGTTATTATTGATCTTTTCATCGGGCGATACTCCTCCTGAAATCTTTTACCACAAGCATTCTTAAAAGAATCTTTCCGCCTATAACCGTTGTGTTATGCTGAAATTTTGCAACTCTGGGATGCGTGCGAAGCAGTCGGAGTTGCTGACTACCACTCACGGGAAAAGCGCAGAATGCATAGTCGCACGCACGATTATTTCTTGTCAAGCAAACACCATTGTCAGCAAACGACGTCGGCTGCACTTGCATACTGGACGCGTTCACGGAACGATTGAAGCGCACACATAGCCCCTAAAACACATGGCCCGAAACCTCATCGTGAAACCTCGAGTGTTCGCCTTAGAGGTCGAGCGTCGCCTTCCCGCTTCGAGAACCTTGAGACCGAACTTCTTGAACCGTGCTCATTCGTCAGCTTCTCGAGAAACATATAAAGGGCAGGATCAGTCGCCCGGAGCTCACTCCTTGTGTGCCTCCCTGTAACTCCTGCCAACGGTCTCTTCCCTTCCGAAATAAACGCTTCATAACCCTGCGCAAAGTACTCGTGCTCATTAGCCGCGGCATAATAGTCCAAAAAGCGCCCGTCGCGCCGCGCTCGTTCGTAGAGAACCTGGATCTCCCGGCTCTCGCCTTTTCCAAACGCGACCAGGTGAACCTGATGCGCGAACTCGTGCGCGATTGTGTTGAAGCCACCGTTAGAAACCTGGTCAAGATACTCAATGCCCGACACGGTAACACGTCCCCCGACTCCTCGGAGGCTGGCATAATACCGCCCATCGAACGTCCTTTCTGACGCGAGTCCCGCCAGCGCTTGCAAATCACCAGGGCGTTGATCAAATGCAAGCAGATAATGCCGCGCTTTAGCCTGCGCGAGTTTCGGCAGATAGACTGACAAACCTGCGACGGACGCATCGATGATCGTTCTTTGCCGACGGGTCAAAAGATCGTACTCGGGGAAAATCTCGCGAGTGATCGCGTAGGCGGCCGGCACGGGACGCCTGCTAAATAAAGTTGCAAAATCTGCCGCACCGATCTCGATACGCGATCGCTCGTTCATGCCACGATGCGCGCAACTCAACTCGAGGTGAGCAACAGCGCCATCCGGATCAACTGCGATCGCCTGGGTAGCTATAGAGGCGGCTCGCTCAAAATTCGCTTGCCTTAACGCGATATCGGCAAGCCCGATCAACGCACGGTAATATCGCGGCTCCAATTTGAGCGCCGACAACAACTCTTGTGATGACTGATCAAGCTTTCCTTCCTGCTTCAGCGCCTTGCCCTTAACAAAATGTATGCGCGCTTCCTCAGTTACCTTTTGCTCATACCCGTACTGACCATCAAGGTACTGCGACAGGATGCGACGCGCCGCAAAGTTGAAGGGATCGAGCGTGACTACACGACGGGCTAACGATCTGGATTCGTCGGCTTTTCCTCCAATGGACTTTGCGTAAGCGAGTACGAGGAGAGCTTCTACATTGTAGGGATCCAAATCAATCGCGC
>Ga0126382_10000229_pt1 | contig 21137 bp, 18 predicted proteins | sample PanSoiMetPlot_30_FD_92548 | JGI IMG/M metagenome (GOLD analysis project Ga0126382, IMG submission 92548) | Tropical forest soil microbial communities from Panama - MetaG Plot_30 | ecosystem: Environmental > Terrestrial > Soil > Tropical forest > Bulk soil | place: Panama | collected 2016-02-17
AGTAGACAATGATCCAATCAAACAATGATCAATGACTCAATGGCTCAATTCTTCAATGACTCAATTCTTCAATGACTCAATGTATCAATGACTCAATGATTCAATGACTCAATGACTCGATGTTTCAATGATTCAATTCTTCAATGACTCAATGTTTCAATGATTCAATTCTTCAATGACTCAATGTATCAATGATTCAATGATTCAATGACTCAATGACTCAATGTTTCAATGATTCAATTCTTCAATGACTCAATTCTTCAAATCACTGTTGCTGGCTATTCTGTTGGTGCTCCCAACATCAGCGGTAAACCAGCGCCCGTCCACCGCATTAACCGGCTCGCGACCTAACATCGTTTTTATCCTCATTGACGATTTGCGATGGGATGAACTGGGTTGCGTCGGACACCCGTATATCAAAACACCGCAAATTGATCGCATCGCGAAAGAAGGAGCACTGTTCCGCAATGCCTTCATGACAACTCCCCTTTGCTCGCCCTCCCGCGCAAGCTTTTTGACCGGACAGTACGCGCATACCCACGGCATAACTGACAACGTGGACCGTTCTGTAGCCAGCCATCGGCTGGTGACCTTTCCGGCATTGTTGCATCGATCAGGGTATGAGACCGCGTTCATCGGAAAGTGGCACATGGGCAATGACGACACGCCGCGTCCGGGCTTCGATCGTTGGGTGAGTTTCAAAGGACAAGGCACCTATATCAATCCTGAGATCAACGAAGACGGCAAGATGGTCAAACGTCCCGGCTACACCACTGACATCTTGAGCGGTTACGCAGTTGAATTCATTCGACAGCAACATGACAAACCTTACCTCGTCTACCTTGCGCACAAGGCGATTCATCCTGAGGTGACTCAAAATAACGACGGAAGCATTAATCTCGAAGACGCAGAGCGCTTTCTTCCGGCCGAGCGTCATCAGAACGCGTATGTTGGTGTGAAGATTCCTCGAAGGCCTAATTATGGCAGGCCACCAGAGGGTAAGCCCGCTCTACAACGGCAGATCGGCAATCTGCCGCCACTCGGTCCTCGAACCGTAACTCCTGATGAATCCATTCTCGGAAGGCAACGGACGATCCCGGCAATTGATGAGGGTGTCGGCGAAATTCTGAAAGCCCTGAAGGAAACTGGCCAACTCGACAACACGATAATCGTTTTCACGAGCGATAACGGTTATTTCTATGGCGAACACGGATTGAACGCGGAGCGCCGGTTAGCGTATGAGGAATCGATTCGCATGCCGTTGCTTGTTCGTTATCCCAAATTGATCAAACCAGGTACAGTGCGCGACGAGTTTGCTCTAAACATTGATCTCGCACCGACGTTGCTTTCGCTTGCAGGAGTTCCAGTGCCGAGAGATATGCAGGGAAGTTCACTACTGCGGTTGCTGAAAGGCGAACGAATCGCGTGGCGCAACTCGTTTTTGATTGAATACTATTCGGACAAGGTTTTCCCGCGCATCACGCAAATGGGCTACAAGGCCGTAAGAAATAATCGCTGGAAGTATATTCACTATCTCGAATTGCGGGGCATGGATGAGCTCTATGATCTCAAGACAGACCCTTATGAGATGCAGAATCAGATTAACGTGTCGCGATCGTCTGGGGCGCTTCGGCAGCTCAAGAACGAGATGAAACGACTGCTTAGGGAGTCGGGAGACTCTGTAGTCATTAGACTAGAGAATCACGCGGGCTCTTGAGACCTCGATTGCACTGACTCGGCCGGCTCGGATACTTTCCTGGTTTGTGAAGGAGACGAAACCAGCGAGATAAGGAAGACCAGTATTCCGACAAACAGCAGTAAGGCGCCGGGCATCAGGAACACCATGAACGCCACGGGATGATGCCACTCGATGGTCAGCGCTTCTACAATGAGTCCCGCCAGGACGAGTCCGGAAGCCAATCGCAATCGCTTTTCCAAAGGGGTCAATTCTTCATTCATTTCTTTTCCTCGCCGGTGCTTTCATGGCTGTCCGTTGAATCTTCGTCAGCAGCCGGTTTTGCCCCCGGTGTCCAGAGCTTCATTCCTGCAAGCTCTTTCACATTGTGGACGAACTCATGGCAGCCGCTGGTGTTGCACGAGAGTTTATTCGATTTAATCTGATCCAACCTGCCGTCTTCCGCGTTGTGCGTCGCTCCCTCTTCAAAGTTTCTGGCGCCGCTGTGGCAGTGCAGACATTCGCGATTGTTGTACGGTTCGTAGAGCACTGGTTTTTCGGGCACAGTTCCAAGGTACTGGACATACAGATGCCGAAGCCCTCGCATCTTCGATTTGAAATTTCCAAACATCGCGTAGTGCGTATGGCAGGTGTAGCATGCCTCGTCGCGAGGAATTCGATTGTTTTGAAAATGAGCGGCGGGGAGGTAGGAGGGATCATCTATTCTCAGGCTGGTCCCATATTGCTGCATGACGTGGCAGGACGTGCAGAATGCGGTGTCCTTTGACCTTTCCATTTGCTGTGACAGGCCTCCCGTTCCCGCGAGCACCGGTAGGACGAAGACCGCGAGGAACGCCAGGATCTTTCCCCCGCGTGACGCTGAGATCGATGGCCGGAACATCAGGAGGCCAGCAAGTATGGCTGAAACGGCTATCAACCCGAAGAGAATCGTCGTCGAGTTCATTCCATTCCTCTCTTAATCGAATTGGAGAACACTAGAAAGCCGGGTCTATTTTCGCGCTTCCTCTTATGAATTAGGATCACGTCTCGACACGTCTACAATCATTACGATTCCCCGAAATTCTAAGGTGGGCGAGAGGGATCTAGATACTGTCATAATTGACAGGTCGGCTAGGAAAAATTACGGATCACTTAAAGCGCAGAGCTGCACGACTCGATCTGAGGAGAATCGAGGGTCCGTTCTCTCTTGGTGCTTAAGAACGACCGGGTTAAAGAAACCTGACTTCGGACATTCTCGTATTTTCATCTCAACTTGGAGGCAGCTTATTAACAGCGTTATGAGCCGCGACTTTATAAGCCTCGGCAAGTGTCGGATAGTTGAAGACGTTATCGACCAGGTCATCAACCGTTCCGTTATAGGCCATCACCATCTGACCGATATGAATCAGCTCCGTAGCGCTGGTGCCGATGCAGTGGACTCCGAGAAGCTTGCGATTTTTCTGATGAACCAGAAGCTTGAGCAGACCGTCACGATCGCCGAGTATCTTTCCCCGCGCCAGCTCCTCATAGCGTGCGACTCCCGATTCGTATGGGATGCCGGCTCCAGTAAGAGACTTCTCCGTCTCACCAACCATCGATATCTCTGGAATCGCGTAGATGCCGTAAGGAAGCAAACTTGCCAACGAACGGGCCGGCTCTCGAAAAGCAAGACACGCCGCGAGCCGCCCTTGTTCCATTGCTGTTGCCGCCAGCGCCGGAAACCCGATCACGTCGCCCACCGCGTAGATGTGCGGAACCGACGTCTGGTAATGCTCATTGACCTGCAAGCGCTCTCGGTCGTCATAAGGAATTCCGACCTTTTCGAGACAAAGATCCTTGCAGGTCCCCTGCCTCCCTGCAGCATAAATTAGAGTTTCAGCTCGCAATTGCTTTCCTGATTCAAGAGTCGCCTGCACGACTTTTGTATCGCCTACTCCAGCAACCTCCTCGATCTTCTGAACCTTCTCGCCTAGCCGCAACGTTACCCCAAGACGCCTGATCGCGGTCTGGAACGCCTCGATTATTTCGCGATCGACAAATCCCAGAAGTTGGTCGCGACCCTCAACCAGCGTTACTTGAATTCCCAGGGCGGCCAACGTGCAAGCCATTTCTGTACCGATAACTCCGCCGCCGACCACAAGGGTCGATGTCGGCAAACGACCAAGATTTCTAAGAGTGTCGGTGGTGAGAATAGTCCGGTCATCGAACGGAACGTGTGCCGGCCGTGCAGCTCGTGTGCCTACTGCGATGACGAAACGTTCAGCGGTCAAGATCTTGTCGCCATCTTTGCCAGCGGCCACAACAGTATGCTGATCCTCGAATCGCCCTTGACCCCAGATGACCCTGATCCGGTTACGGGCGAGCGCATCTTCTACTACCCGCAACTGCGACTCAATTACGTCTTGGGCAACAGCCACGAGTTCACTGAAGGTAACCTCGCGGCGAGTCGCCTGAAGGCCAGCCAGCACGCCTGTTCTGGTGGCGCCCGTCAGAGCTACAGCCGCTTCCTTTATCGTTTTTGTGGGTATAGTCCCGGCGCGCAGGGAGGCACCGCCGAGCTGGTCACTTTGTTCGATGATCGCGACCCGTTTGCCGAGCTTGGAGGCTTGGATTGCGGCGCGCTGGCCGCCCGGCCCGCTACCAATAACTACTAGATCGTATTGCTCAGCCATCGAGGTGATAATCTTCTTAAACGCGCTGTTCCGCGTCAAGGGATGCGAAGAAAGGGAGCCTAATACCCACTACCAAGAAAGCCACACTGCGATCCCGCTACCATTAGCCGAAGTCGTAAGGTAAACTGGACCAGCAAATCGCGAGTATCGGCCGCTCCCAATAACGGAACATAGATCGCCAACAGAGCCGGAACCTTATGGCTTCTTACTCGTCTCATAATGTGACGCAACTGCTGATCGCCTGGAACAACGGAGACCCGTCGGCACTCGAGCAACTAGCCCCGCTTGTCCACGCAGAATTGCACAGGCTTGCGCGTCGATATATGAGACAGGAACGCGCCGGACATCTCCTGCAACCGACGGCTCTGGTCAACGAAGCTTACTTACGGTTGATAGACTGGAAAGATGTTGAGTGGAAGAACCGCGCGCATTTCTTCGCCGTATCGGCACAGATGATGCGTCGCATCCTGGTAGATTTTGCTCGTCAGCGGCCGCGGCTCGCAGGAAAAACTGCGCCGAATGTTTCCCTGGATGAAGCTTTTGCGGTAAGCGCAGATCGCAGCAACGATCTTGTTGCACTAGATGACGCGCTCACCAGCCTTGCAGATATAGACGAACGAAAGAGTCGAATAGTAGAAATGCGATTCTTTGGCGGACTCAGTAACGAGGAGGTTGCAGAGGTCCTGCAGATTTCGACGATCACCGTGATCCGCGAATGGAACAAAGCAAAGGCGTGGCTCTACCGCGAGTTGAGCCGGTACGCGTAGGTTCCTCACCAGCTCGCCTATGGACGCTAAACAGTGGGCCAAAATAGATCGTCTCGTTGATCAGGCTTTGGAGCGTCCCCCAGAGTCGCGAGCAGTTTTCCTCGGCGATGCCTGTGCAGGAGATGATGAGCTGCGTCGCGAGGTCGAATCGCTGCTCGAAGCTCACTCGCATCCTGAGTCTTTTCTCGGCACACCGGCGATGCACCTGGTTGCTCGCGATCTGGCCGGTGAAAGACGCGAATCACTCGTTGGGAAACGCCTCGGCGCCTACGAAGTAATTTCTGTCCTCGGTGTTGGAGGCATGGGCGAAGTATATTTGGCGCGCGACGAGCGTTTGAAGCGCAAACTCGCTCTGAAGTTTCTGCCTCGGGAATTCACACGCGATCCGGAACGTCTGCGACGGTTCGAACGCGAAGCTCGCGCGGCCTCTGCTCTCAACCATCCAAACATCATCACCATCTATGACATAGGAGAGCTGGATGGAACTTTCTTTATCGCCGCCGAATATGTTGAAGGTCAGACCCTCCGCAAGTTAATAGAAAGGGGACTGCTCCGCACTAAAGACACGATCGATATATGCACCCAGGTAGCGGATGCCCTTGAAGCGGCGCACGAAGCAGGCCTTGTACATCGCGACATCAAACCCGAGAACGTAATTGTGCGGCCCGACGGATACGTCAAGGTATTGGACTTCGGGCTTGTAAAGCTCACTGAGCGCGGTGCCCTGGAACAAGATTCGGGTGCGAGCGATCCGGACCGAACAAGCCCAGGTACGGTACTTGGAACAGTTGCTTACATGTCGCCAGAACAAGCGGCAGGGCTCGAAGTAGATCATCGGAGTGACCTCTTCAGTCTCGGGGTACTGATGTATGAACTCCTGAGCGGATTTCTGCCCTTCAAAGGAAATTCCGCTGCCTCAGTACTTGACGCGATCATTCACCATCAACCCGAACCGCTGACCAATGTAAGCAACAGCGCGAATGCTGAGGCCGAACGCATAGTCAACCGAGCCCTGGAAAAAGACCGAGACCTTCGCTATCAAACTGCGAGTGACCTTCGTGCGGAGTTGAAGCGTCTGAGACGAGAACTCGATTCGGCAGCGATCAAACCGATCAACTCCTCCCCTCAGGTAGCGGCCAAACGATCATCCTTAGTCGTTTCAAAGCCTGTGCTGGTCGCAGTCGCTGCGATTGTCGTATTGGCAGCTCTCTATTTGATCTGGCTGCTGACCGGAAGTCATAAAGTCGAACCGTCGCCCTGGCTAGCGGCGCGCTCCACTCAGATAACCGACTTCCCGCACGAGGAATTCTTTCCCAGCCTCTCTCCCGACGGGAACACAATCGTTTATGCCCGTCGAACAGGCAGCAACTGGGACATCTTTTCGCAGCGAGTAGGTGGGTTCAACGCCCAGAACCTAACTGAAAGCTTTTCAGGCGACGACACGCAACCTGCGTTTTCGCCCGACGGCGCTTACATCGCGTTTCGGTCCGAACGCGATGGAGGTGGAGTCTTTGTCATGGGTGCGTCGGGCGAGTCGATTAGACGATTGTCCGAGAGGGGACCCGCATACAATCCTGCGTGGTCGCCTGACAGCCAGGAGGTCATTTATACAGAAGAGAGATTCAGAGATCCGCGCGATCGAATGGTTTCGCCTCACCGACTTTGGGCAGTGAATATCAAGACATTGGAAAAGCGCCTGATCACGACAAAAGATGTAGTGCAGCCACAATGGTCGCCCGATCGAAAGCGGCTTGCATACTGGGCATCAGACGAGCGCAGTCAGCGTGACATCTGGACAATGAGCCCCAATGGCGAAGGCGCAGTGCAGATAACCAACGATGCGGCTACTGATTGGAATCCTGTCTGGTCGCCTGATGGCGCGCATCTTTATTTCGTCAGCGACCGTTCGGGCGGAATGCAACTATGGCGAGTCGCGATTGATCAAACGACTGGGCGTGCCCTCAACGAGCCCGAGCTAGTACCTACTCCCTCAGCATTCAGCCAGCACATCAGCTTATCCCGCGACGGCAAAAGGTTGGCTTTTGTAAACGTCAATCTCAAACGTAATCTATACCGCATTGACATCGATCAGCGCCGCGAAAAGGCTGTCGGTCAGTCCAAAGCGTTGACACTCGGATCGAGGCAGGGAATGGATCTGGATATCTCTCCGGACGGACAGCGCCTCGCCTATACGACGGTGACCGATAATCAGGAAGACATTGTCCTGATTAACAGCGACGGCAGTGGCGAACCCCAAAGATTGACCGATGATGAATACCGCGATCGAGGCCCACGTTGGTCTCCTGATGGCAAACGAATCGCTTTTTATTCAACCCGCAGCGGCAATTTTGAGATTTGGCTTATAAATGCCGACGGAACTGGTTTGCGGCGTTTGACTGAGTCTGGAAATGACAAAGCATTTACGCCTTTGTGGTCACCGGATGGCAAGAGACTCAACTTCACAAACATCAGGGGCGAGGCTTGGATGATCGAAGTGGATAAGCCATGGCGCGAGCAGTCTCCGCAGAAGTTAAACCCTGAGCGAGAGCCTGCGCTTCAGTTCTGGCCTGCTGCGTGGTCATCGGATGGACGCCGGTTGATCGGCGGGAGCAATCTGGATGGACCGCGCCTCGTTCTATCGACCTACTCACTCGAAACAGGTCAGTTCGAAAAGATCAGCGACAGCGGTTCTGCTTCAATGGCGTGGCTGGCAGATAACCGCCGGGCTCTTGTAATCGTTGAAGGCGCCGTCTTCATAACTGATACTGCAACCAAAGAACAGCGCCTCTTCTTTGCCAATGAGCCCGATCGGATCGTTGGATTCAGGCTCTCTCGCGACAACCATTGGCTTTACTACATCCTGGAATCTGTCGAGTCCGACGTGTGGGTGCTGCACCACAAATAGGACGACACCGATGAGAACTCAGCGTTTGCTTACCTGGTTAGGCACATCGCTGATGTTTTCTTTTAGCTGTCTCAAAGGTTCGAAAACGTATTCGATCAGGGACCGAGTGCCAATAACGATTTCAGCTTTGCCGCTCATGCCTGCCGACAACAGCCGCGGATTTCCCTGAACCTGGATTTCTCCATCATTTATTTCAACGTGGGCTTTGAATGCTGCGCCGGTTTTGGTAGCAACGGCTGCCGGACTGAGCCAGGCGACGTGCCCGTACTTCACGCCGTAACGTTGATAGGGAAACGCATCGTATTTGAGCTTAACGCCCTGACCGTTTTTCAATTTACCCACTCCCATCTCCGGCACCTGTAGTTCCGCCAGCAAGGTTTCGTCTGAGGCGGCCAGTTCGGCAACCTGGTCTCCTTCGTGGAGGACCGCGCCGGTATCTTTCACGTACAACCGCAGAACCGTTCCCGCGCGCGGCGCGGTGAGCCGTATTTCGTTACCGTCGCTACCGGCGAGTCCCGCTCGAAGTCCTGCCATTCGGATCTCGCCGGTCGCCATACCTTCTCGATAGGTCCGCTCAACTTCTTTGAATTCCGCGCCTCTCGTTACCGAATCGATCTTCAGCTTATCGATAGCCGCACGCGTTTCGCTCTGGTCGGAAATGAGCTTCTCGAGGTCCGCCGCCAGATCGCCTACTTCGAGTTGCTTTTCGGCCAGCTGCGCTCGGCTTGCAATGCCCTGGGCGTAGAGTTTTTCGTAACTGTCCGCCAATTGTTTGAGGAGCGTGAGTTGTTGTCGTTTGAGGGTGATGAGCCCTTCGAGGTGGTCGACCCGGCCGGCAAGTTTGCGGATTTCCTGCGCGTCGGCGAGATTGTTGCTCGTGAACTTAGCCTTCACGTTTATAAAACTTTCGCCCGCTCCCGCCAGTTGAGTTTGAACGGTCATCAACTCTGAAGCGCGGTCGCCGGCCGCTTCTGACCTGAGGGTAACGATAAGATCACCCTGGTTGACGGACTGGCCTTCAGTTACGAACACGTGGTTCACGATACCCTGACGGGTCGCTCTGACAGGGTCGGTTCCTCGCGCGGGCACCAACACGAAATCAGCGCTGACAGTCTCAGGAAGCTTGATAACCACCGCTGCGATCGCTGCGATTAAGACTGTTGTGATGATCGCGTAGCTTATTCCTCTCGCAGCCCAGTGTGGTGGCGACAGCGAGAGGAATGTCTGGGCGATACTGCGTTCGTCGTTTCTGACAACAGAGTTGGAAGGCATAAGGACTCCGTTTCACTACTTTACATGTGGCATCGCACCGAGTCCGGACCCAGTGATAATGTCGGTAACATCCTTATCGGTATTAACCGTGCCTGTGCCTGTACCTGCTTTGGTGCGCTCTGCCTGATGATCTGCGACGGGCAAATCGGTCAGAGTGTCCGCCTGGAGATCAATGCCTTCGATGGTCGCTTCTTCTTTAGCTGTAGATTTCATTTCATCTCCTTCGATAGAGGTTTTTCTTGGTTCTGTCTGGAGCGTCTTTCCAGATCGGCTGTTGCTCTAAAGGCTGACCGGGGCTACCACGTATTACCCGCGATCGTAGAATTCACAACTCTCACCGATCCGTCACCCAACCCTCCTTTGACCTCAGCATCTCGTTCTTCGGTGTTCGTCAAATCCTGAATCAACAATTGGTTATTCGGCTCTTGCTGATCTTTGTTCATAACGCTTGTCTCTTCTCGACAATCAGTTCTTCCAAAAAACTTAATCACTCAGTTTTTAAATTGAGCTCATTTACTAAGGCGGAAATCGCCAGCGAAAACTATCAGCCTCGATTGTTAGTGCCTCACGGAGGCATCGCCCATCGCAACAATGATTGAGCTACGGCGCTGCTCGCCTCCTTTGACTTCGGTGGACTGCTCTTCATTGACAGTTAAGTCCTCGATCAGCGACTGCGGGTTGTCTGTCAATGGTTGGTTTGTTTTGGTCATACTTAACTCTCCTTTAACCTTTTCAGCTTGAAGGCTGGACTACTGAAACGTGCGCTTCTATCAAATTCATCTACTCGAGACCGGTATACGTAATCAGGCTCTCCCTGGATGGTTCGACAGTACGGCCACCGTTCAACTCTGCTGCTTGATCTTCGCTAAGGGTCAAATCATCGATCAGGGGATCCTGTTTGGTTGCGTGTTGATTATCCTGATTCATAGTTGGGCCTTTCCATAAAAGCGGAAGTTTGTCTTAAAGCTTTGATCCGCAAACTTCCGCCTGGCTGAACTCGAATGCGAACAGACAAATGAAGACGAAGGACGTTTACACATCGCCTGCGGCAACCCTTGTGCCCCCAAGGTAGGTGTTGACGTAAGCATTAAAAGTGGGGGAGCCAGCTATCGTCTTCTCAGTATCGGCGGTGGTTGGCGCCAAATCAGCCAATTCCGCCGTTTGCTGTTTGTCTTTGCAGTCATCTTTCTGACCCATTTTGATTTCTCCTTTATTGAACGTTAGTGGGTAACCAGAGCCCGCGTGTTTTAGTAGCTGGTCGTGCCAGCTATTAAAAGGTCGTCTCCTGATCCCCCTATCAAAACGTCGCTTCCCTTTCCGCCTATCTTTGGCTCAGCGATGGGAGGACCTAAGAATCCGGCTGGCCCGGCGCCGGCTTTCGTTTCGTCTGCCCGCTCGCCTTCTATTGGCAAATCGACCAATGTTTCGGCTGCGATATCGTCTTTTCGAAAGTCCCTCTGATTCATAATCTTTGCCTCCTTTTTATTTTCCTTCATAAGAGCGCCCAGGTGCGCTCATCTTCTAAGGCGGACAGAACCCGGAACAACTATCACGGCACGAAAAATTTTCAGTGATAGTTTTCGGTCTCGCGAACCGCCTTAACTCATGAAGATATAGAAATCGAGATTACGATCATGTTTGTCATTGAGAACAAAGAATTCGGCTGGGGTGAGATCGTTCTCGCCGCAGAAACCTGGGGCGAATGGCGTCCATTTTTTGAAGCTACTCGTCAGTCACTGAGCTGTTTGCGCCACGCTGCGAAGACTGGGCATATGCCTGATACTTTTGAGACTCGGGAAATCGCCAACGCCTTTCGTTACGCCCGCAATCTGATAAGCGCTGATGAAGCCCGGAACTGGCTTAGCCGGCGGGGCTTAACGGTTGAGGAGTGGATGGACTACTTGCGCGGTCAAATGCTGAGAGAACGTTGGTCAAACAAGCTTGAAGCAATTCTTGCCGGTAATCTCGTAAGCGACGCGGAGGTGGTCAGAGTAATCCACTGTCATGCGGTATGCGCTGACAAGCTGAACGAATGGTCTGTTAAGTTAGCTGGGCGAGCGGCTATCGCCGCAAGTTCAGGCTTGTTCGAAACCGCACCGGTCCCTTCGATCAGGTCATCGAAAGAGCTTGTGCGTCGGATTGAAGCCGAATTTCAACTACAACGTCAGAGAAGCGTCACGCTGAAATTGATTGAATCTAAAATCGCCGATCATCGGCTCGATTGGATTCGCGTTGATAGCCGTTATATCTGGTTTGGCGAAGAGCGCATTGCTCGCGAGGCCGCGTTGTGCGTGACCGACGACGGGTTGACATTGGAAGAGGTTGCTCACGACGCGCACGCCATAGTTCAGCAATGGAGTTTCTTTCTTGATGAGATCGAGCCGGGAACGCGGCCTCGTTTCCTGGCTGCCCGCAAGGGTGACTGGTTAGGACCGATCAAGATGATTGAGGGTTTTCCCCTATTTTCTATCGTGGGCAAAAGGATGCCCGCGGCGGACGACGTCGAGATTCGCAATCGTGCTGAGGAAGCAATCATTGCGGGAATGATGGAGCAGGCGATTGATGAACGAGTGACATGGGTTCGTTGAGCTATATCAAAATGAACAGCAATCCAATTCCACTTGAAGAAGCACCGATGTTGGAATTTTTGCCACCGGAACTGAAAAAGCTGGTGATGGGATGTTTTGTCCCGGCAAGTTTCAATTTCGGTGGCGATATCGTCACGGAAGGCCAGGATACCGATGGGATCTACGTACTTGCTGAAGGTCGCGCGAGAATGGTCAAACGCGCACCAAATGGCGAAGAGATTTCGCTCGATGTGTTGAAACCGGGAGAGACCTTCGGCGCCACCGGCCTGCTCGATCCCACACTCGCAGGCAAACGCTCCACAACTGTTCGAGCAAGCAGTGACGTACGGGCCTACAAGCTTGATCCGGCCCTCTTTCAATCGCTTCTTGCAAATCGCCCCGAGATCAGAAAGTACATCGAGCTGGAACAGCGACATCGCCACCTTTCTAATTTCATAAAGCTATACACGGTTCTCGCGAAGCTTCCCGCCGAGGCGTTGGAGCTACTGGCGGTGGAATCGAGGTCGATCACGGTTAAGGCCGGCGATTCCGTCATAGTTGAAGGAGACGCCAGCGGTTCGATGTTCATAGTTGAAGAAGGACGGCTGCGTGTGTGGGAGCGACAGGGCGATCGGCAACGTCCCCGAGCTTTTTTACGCAAAGGCGATTTATTAGGAGAGCTGTCAATCGCCAGAAATCAACCACGTCGCGCGACTGTAGAAGCCGTCACTGACTGCCGGCTGATTGAGATCAACGAAAGAACCTTCGGCAAACTGTACGCGAGATTCCCCGAATTCAGGAAGAGAATTGAAGAGCGGATCGCCGGCTACGATTACAAAAAGACGGCGAGGCTGCCGCTGGATTTTGCGCAGGAGATTCTGCCCGCTAACGCTGTGGAGAGCGAGCAGGTCAGCCCAAATCAACTCGACGAACGCGAGACTGCTTCGAGGCTAGGTCCCTTTGCAACAGATGACGGCCACTTTATCAAACGTAACAAGCGCCTGAGTCGGTTTCCTCACATCAAACAGATCGACGAAATGGATTGCGGCGCCGCCAGCCTGGCAATGGTCTGTCGCCACTTTGGACGAAGAGTTTCGATAACGCGCATTCGACAGCTGGTTCACACTTCAACCGACGGAACCAGTTTACGTGGTCTTTGTCAGGGAGCAGAATCCCTTGGTTTGGCCGCGCGTTCGGTGAAGGCATCTAAGAGCAATGTCGGGCAAATGCCGCTTCCGGCGATTGTCCATTGGGAGAACTATCATTGGGTGGTTCTGTTTGAAGTTAGCGAGCGCCACGCGTGGCTCGCCGATCCGGCCAATCGAATCCGGCGGATTACGCGCAAGGAACTCGACGAAAAATGGAACGGATATGCTGCGCTCTTTGATTACACTGAGGTTTTTGAACAGGCGCCGGAGACGAAGACCGGCTTCGGCTGGTTGCTCCCGTTCCTGAAGCCGTTCACCGGCGTCTTCGCAAAGGCTTTTGGGCTGGCGGTGATTGTCAGCGCGCTGGTTATGCTGCTGCCGGTCTTCACTCAAGTGATCGTAGACAGCGTGTTGGTTCAAAACGATTCTTCTTTGCTGGAGATGATGATCGGTTCGATGCTGGTCGTCCTCTTGATTATGACTGTGGCGATGCTTGTGCAACGGTACTTGCTGAGCTTCGCAGCTGTCCGAATAGACTCGTCGTCGCTCGATTTTATAACTCGCCGCCTGTTGGCGCTTCCATTGAGCTACTTCGCATCGCGCAAGATCGGCGATATACAACGTCGGATCATTGGCGTGCGTCAGGTGCGTGAATTCCTGGTCCAGAATGGCGTCAACGCCCTCACCGCAGTCGCGCAAATCTGCGCCTCGGTAACACTGATGTTCTTGTATGGTCCGATGCTCGCGGCGGTATTTTTGGCGGTCGCGCCGCTGTACGCAGCCCTTATGAAGTACTCCAGCAAGCGACTGGGGCCTATGTTCGATGAGTTGGAAGAATCATTTGGCAAATATTCATCACATCAAATCGATGCGATTAAGGGTATTGAAACTGTCAAAGCGTTGGGGGCCGAGCCTCAGCTGCGCGAAAAGATGCTCAGTGAATTCCACTCACTGGCTCACAAACAGTTCAAATCGAGTTTTCTGCTGATGAGTTATGAAGGTGCGGTACAGACGGTCGGCTTCCTTTCGATGACGCTGTTTCTCTATGTTGGCGCAAGACAAGTCATGAATGGGGAGCTGACTATAGGTGCGATGGTTGCGTTCAACTCGTTGGTGGCGATGGCCAATGCACCAATCCTGACTCTGCTGTCGATGTGGGACAACTGGCAACTGGCTGCGGTGCTATTGAACAGAATGAACGATATCTTCGAGGCGGAGCCGGAGCAGGGGAGTGATCACTCGCAATTAAAACCGGTGCGCTCGCTCGAAGGGAATGTGCGATTCGAAAAGGTCAGTTTTCAGTACGGCGGCCCCGATTCTCCGAAAATTTTGGAAGACATCTCACTCGACATTCCGGCAGGGAAGACCGTCGCGATCGTCGGGAGAAGCGGTTCAGGAAAAACAACATTAGTAAAATTGCTCGCCGGGCTGCAGGAAGCGACGGAGGGTACCATCTTTTTTGACGGCATTGAACAGAAGAAGCTGTGTTATCGAGACCTGCGCCGGCAAATAGGATTCGTGTTGCAGGAGAATTATCTGTTCGACGACACGATCGCGAAAAATGTAGCATTCGGCGAAGAAGATGTGGATCTGGACAAAGTTGTTTGGGCGGCAAAAATCGCCAATGCTCATGAGTTTATCCAACGGCTGCCTCTGGGTTATGACACGCGTGTCGGTGAATCGGGAATCGCACTCTCAGGCGGCCAGCGTCAACGCATCGCGATCGCGCGAGCGGTGCACAATAAACCGCCGATTCTGATCTTCGATGAAGCAACCAGCGCTCTGGATACTGAGTCGGAGAAAGCGGTAAAAGAAAACATGGATCGCCTGCTGAAAGGTCGAACCTCATTCGTGATCGCACACCGTCTGAGCACTATTCGTGATGCAGATCTCATTCTGGTCATTGAAAAAGGAAAGATCGTTGAGCAGGGCACCCACGAAGACTTGATGGAACGTCAAGGCCTCTATTATTTCCTCAGCAGTCAGCAGCTGGACCTTTGAGAGGTTGCTGTTAGCGTCCTAACTCGTTCTTTGGCCTCGTCGAAGGACGATCACTTTCCCCAGGACAAGCGTCTACTACTCCGCTTAAACCCCCGATCTTGGTGGCGTTGCGGTGGTGGATAAACGCAATCAATCACCGCAGATACACAGGTTTCGCAGGGTTTACCGGAGAGGTCACGTAGCGCGACTGCGATTCTGCTGGCTAGTTAGCAAACTTTTGATATAAGCTCCGAGCGTTCTTGCAGCCAAAATTCGTTAGTCCTAGCGATTGACATAGGTCGAGTTGCGAAGAAACGACCAATCTCCGCAATCCCCAAAATGAACTGATGACTCTCGCGGCCGGTACACGACTAGGACATTACGAGATCCTCGCGCCACTCGGCGCGGGTGGGATGGGCGAGGTGTACATGGCTGAAGACACACGACTCGATCGGAGGGTCGCGCTGAAACTGTTGCCTTTGGAGTTCGTCGCCAACGAAGACCGACTACGAAGGTTCGTGCAGGAAGCGAAAGCCACTGCGGCTTTGAATCATCCAAACATCGCACATATCTACGAGGTCGGGGAAGCCGACGGCACTCACTATATCGCTATGGAGTTTATCGATGGAGAGACGCTGACGGCAAAGATGCAACGCGCAAAATGTCAGGTCAGCTTGTTACTCGACTATCTGTGCCAGATGGCTGAAGGATTGGCGAAAGCACACGCTATTGGGATTGTTCATCGTGACCTCAAGCCCGACAATGTCATGATTAGTCAGGACGGCTATACGAAAATCCTGGATTTCGGCCTTGCGAAGCTCATCGAGAATCGAAGCTCAGCGATCCCGGATGAAGACGCAGCGACGGCAGTGATGCGAGGGCAACCGCTCTCCGCAGCGGGTGCGGTGTTAGGAACGGTCGGTTATATGTCGCCTGAGCAGGCGCAAGGCAAGGCGGTTGATCAGCGTTCGGATATATTCTCGTTTGGCTGCATTCTCTATGAAGCAGCGACCGGGAGACGGCCATTTGAAGGCGACTCGGCACTCGATACTCTTCACAAAATCATCTATGCGACCGCGATTCCTGTAGCGGATATCAATCCGGCTGCGCCGCTGGATCTGCAGCGAATAATTCGACGCTGTTTGGCCAAGGTCCCAGAGAAGCGCTACCAGTCGATCCGAGATACGTTCAATGATCTTGACGATCTCCGTCGAGAGATCAATGTCGATTCCGAGACTAGTAACAGCTTGCTACCGGTTGATACGTCAACGGGGGCCGACTCTGCTGCACAAACCGTTACCATTCAACGTGAAAGTGGATCGAGCGATGTCCCGGTGACTACGGTTCAGACTTCGAGCGCTGAATATCTGGTCGGTGCGATCAAACGTCACAGGCTGGGCGTTGTGCTGATACTGGGCCTGCTCGTCGTCGCGCTGATTTCCTTATTCTTATACTCTCGCCAACAGAGAGGGTTGATTAGTTCGCTCGCGGTGATGCCCATTGTCAATGAAAGCGGCAGTGCTGATGTCGAATATCCTTCGGACGGAATGACCGAAATACTCATTGGGAACCTCTCTCAGTTGCCCAATTTGAACGTAAAAGCGCGAACTAGTGTGTTCCGCTATAAAGGCAAAGAGATCAACCCACAACAAATTGCAAGGGAGCTCAATGTGCAAGGGATACTAACAGGACGCCTGGTCCAGAGGGGCACTAGTTTGACTCTGTATGTCGAATTAATCGACGCAGCCACCGAAAACCTTTTGTGGAAGGCTGACTATAACCGCTCAATGAGCGACCTGGTTTCGTTGCAAAACGAGATCGCGCAGGACGTGTCGCAGAAACTAAGAAGCAGGCTGTCGGAGGCCGATGCGCGAAAACTAGCGAAGAAAAACTATACGGCAAACCCGGAAGCATATCGGCTCTATCTACAAGGACGTTTTTTCTGGAACAAGCGAAGGATTGGGGAAATGGGGAAAGCGATTGGGTATTTTCAACAGGCGATAGCCGCAGATCCGAATTATGCGTTGGCTTACGCCGGTTTTGCCGACGCCGTTGCTCAGCCCTCGGACATCGTGCCACCTCCCGAACGAGCGGAGAAGGCGCGAGCTGCGGCATTGAAAGCACTATCCCTCGATAATGAACTCGCCGAGGCGCACACGGCGATGGCGCATATTTTAACCAGATATGATCTTGACTTTTCAGGAGCCGAACGCGTCCTAAAGCGCTCTATCGAGCTCGACCCAAACTGGGCGGATACTTACCAGCGTCTCGGTGATCTGTATTCATTTCTCGGCAGACACAATGAAGCGATTGAATGGCTTCAAAAAGGTTTGGCGATTGAACCATTCAATATGCCCTTGAACTCAAGTTATGGCGGCGCTTTGGTTAGTGCACGACGGTACGATGAAGCAATAGCACATCTAAAGAAAGCCCTTGAATTGGATCCCAATTTTCGGTTGGCTCACGTGGCGTTGATCAACGCGTACAGAATGAAGGGTATGTATGCGGAGAGTGTCGCTGAAAGGATCGTCGCTCTGAAGCTTGCCAATGAGGATCAATGGGCGGCAGAACTCCACGATGGATTTGCGAAGGGTGGGTGGAATGGATTTCTGCAAGCTGAGTACAGGCGGGCCGCAAGCACGGAGCATTCTGTTGATAGAGTCTCATATTACAACGAGGCAGTTGTTCTCGCGGAGCTCGGCGAAAAGGAAAAAGCGTTTGCAGCATTGAACAAGTCGTTCGAAGCTCACGAGAACCCATCACTGGTTGTTCTAAAAGTCGAGCCACGCCTTGACGCGTTGCGAGACGATCCGCGGTTTGATGGGTTGCTCAAGCGAATAGGGTTTCCGCAGTAAGTCTGGACAGGATCAGTAACAGCCTGAAGAAGGTCTGCAATTCGTTATCGAGAAAACGTGGAGAGCCGAGTCGCCCAGCGCTTAAATGGCGGCGTGCAATCCGGCTAGTTTGCGAATTTTTGAGTTAGGCTGCGACAACACTGGACGTCACCGTTAGCCAAATGGAATCAACAAAAGCCGCCTGCAATATTTCGCTTTTAAGGTTGCGCGAACGTACAGAAGCGCGGTATCAAAGAACCGCCTCGATTAAAGCCTCGATTGTTGCCAGCATCGTGGTCTGCTGCTTTTCGTTTATCGCTCAGGCCTTTCAACCAAACGAGGGTCTGGAAACCGCCCCAACCAGCTTTCGAGAACACACCATCGCCACCGATTTGACTGGCGGTTACCAGGTGGTGGTCTCCGACGTAAATGACGATGGCAAGCCCGATTTGATCGCTCTTGCCAGCGGACTCACTGAACTGGTCTGGTTTGAGAATCCGGGATGGCAACGACACGTAATCGTTTCGGGTATTTCTCGGCCGATCAATTGCACTGCCTGGGACATCGATGGCGACGGAATTCCGGAAATTGCGCTTGCGTATGAGTTTTCGAATGAACCGGCTCGCAGCATCGGTATCGTCTCAATCCTGGAGCATCAGACAGATCTGCTAAAGCCCTGGCAGATGACAGAGATTGACAGGTTATCCACTTCACACAGACTCCGTTGGGTCAATATCGGAAAAGGAAAGAGGGTTCTGATCAACGCGCCTTTAGCAGGCGCTTCAGCAAAGCCTCCGGACTACAAGGTGGCCGTGCCGCTTGTGTTTTATCAGCCCGGTGTTTGGAAGCGCGAGCTTATCTCAGATGAACTCCAGGGCGTTTTGCATGGCATTCTGCCTGTCCATTGGTCCTCAAGCGATCGAGAGGATATTCTGACGGCGAGTTTTCTTGGCATTGATCTGTTCACACTCGAGAAAGATAATCGCTGGCGAAGGACCAGACTTACGACTGGAAGCACCGATCCATGGCCTAAAAGCGGTTCGAGTGAAATCGCCGTCGGTCATCTGGGAAAGGAGCGCTTCTTTTGTTCAATTGAGCCGTGGCACGGAAATCAGGTAGTTGTTTACCGTCAGAAGGGTAAGACCTGGCAGCGTGAAACAATCGACACCAGCCTGAACGATGGACACGTGCTTCTCACTGCCGATCTCAATCAAGATGGACGAGACGAGATAATTGCCGGCTATCGTGGACAGGGAAGAAGCGTTTACGTCTACTCGGCGCAAGATGACGGAAGACAATGGGTAAGACAGAAGCTTGATGATGGAGGCATTTCGGCGGCAGGATGTGCGGTGGCTGATCTGAATGGAGATGGAAAACTTGATATAGCTTGCATCGGTTCAGTGACTGGAAACCTCAAATGGTACGAGAATATCGGTTCTGCAATTCAAAAAAAGTGATCACCTTGGAGGCGATATGAACAAGATTGAGAGTCGATGTAACACCCTCTTCCATCCTATGCCGGTTCTTGTCTTGGCGATCCTGGCCTTTAGTCCGGGATCCGCATCAGCGCAGTCCTGCGAGAAGCTCGCCGAGCTGAAGCTCTCGAACACCACGATCACATCAGCGCAGTCCGTAGCCGCGGGCGCTTTTGCTCCTGCATCCGGCCCGGCTGCACCATTCAAGGATCTTCCCGAATTCTGTCGAGTTACTGGTGTCATTAAGCCCACGTCAGACTCCGACATCAAATTCGAGGTGTGGATGCCGAGCAAGGGCTGGAATGGAAAATTCCAGGGAATCGGCAATGGAGGGTTCGCGGGCTCTATAAGCATCGGAGCTCTGGGTGCCGCTGTATCCCGCGGTTACGCGACTGCCTCCACCGACACCGGCCACGTCACTAACGATGCGAGCTGGGCGCTCGGACATCCTGAGAAGATCGTCGATTACGGGCACCGAGCGGTGCACGAGATGACCGAAAAGGCAAAAGCGATCGTGAGTGCGTTCTATGGATCAGCGCCGAAGCATTCTTATTTTGCCAGTTGCTCGAACGGCGGACGACAAGCGCTGATGGAAGCACAACGTTATCCGAAGGATTATGATGGGGTGATAGCAGGAGCGCCGGCGAACTATTTCACGCACATCCTATCCGGGTTTGCGTTCAACTTGCAGGCGGCAACAAATGATCCGGCGAGTTACATCTCTCCAAACAAATTAAAAGCCATCGAGGCTGCGGCATTGGTGTCATGCGATGCGCGCGACGGAGTAACTGACTCGGTGCTCGATGATCCTACGAAGTGCCGCTTCGATCCGTCCGTCCTGCTTTGCAAAGGCGAAGAGTCTGATGAGTGTCTAACGGCTAAACAAGTTACAGCCCTCAAAAAGATCTATGATGGGCCGCGAACAGCCAAGGGCGAGCAGATTATCCCCGGATTTGTGCCTGGGGGTGAAACAGGACCAGGCGGCTGGCAGGCGTGGATCACGGGATCGGGGTCAAACAGAGGTGCACAGTACTTTTTCTCATCGCAGACCTTTGCAAACATGGTCTACAACAATGCCTCGTGGGATCTCAAAACCTTCGAACTTGAGAAGGACAACAAGCTTGCAGACGAGAAGCTCGGAGTGATCCTCAACGCTACCGATCCGAATTTGAAAGAGTTTAAAGCGCGAGGCGGCAAGCTGATTGTGTATCACGGGTGGAGCGACGCTGCGTTGCCACCGGTGAATACCGTTAACTACTTTCAAAGCGTGGTCGCGAAGATGGGGCAGCGTGATGTGAATTCTTTTGTGCGACTCTACATGGTTCCGGGAATGCAGCACTGCGGAGGCGGCCCTGGACCGAGTATTTTTGGCTCAACTGTTACGCCCGCGCAGTCAGATGCGCAACATGACATGACGATTGCTCTTGAACGATGGGTTGAACAAGGAGTTGCTCCGGAACAGATAATCGCGACTAAGCGCCAGGGCGATTCAAAGAGTCCGGCTGTACGAACGCGTCCGCTCTGTCCATATCCTCAGGTGGCTCGCTACAAAGGGAGTGGCAGCACAGATGATGCAGCAAACTTTGTGTGCACCGCCGAAAAAGCGAGTTTAAGTCCGATGGGTAAGAATTAAGCGTTCAACGTCCAGGGTTCAACGTTGACTTTTTGCGTTTAGCGTTGTGCGTTCAGCGTTGAGGATATTGTGGGGTATCTTTCTGCGTAATCTGCGTCATCTGCGGATGAATCGGGTTTGAAAACCAAACCCGATTTGAAAAACCAACCAACCTTTGACTCTTCGCAGAGGACGCATATTACGCTGAACCCGAACGTTGAACACTGAAC
>Ga0126382_10000230_pt1 | contig 21135 bp, 21 predicted proteins | sample PanSoiMetPlot_30_FD_92548 | JGI IMG/M metagenome (GOLD analysis project Ga0126382, IMG submission 92548) | Tropical forest soil microbial communities from Panama - MetaG Plot_30 | ecosystem: Environmental > Terrestrial > Soil > Tropical forest > Bulk soil | place: Panama | collected 2016-02-17
CCCAGTCGATGGTGCGGCCGTCGAGCCGCGGCGGCGTTCCGGTCTTCAGGCGGCCGAGCGCGAACCCGATCCGCTCGAGCGTCAGCGACAGGCCGACCGCCGGCGCCTCGCCGACGCGGCCGGCCGGCGTCTGCCGCTCGCCGATATGGATGAGGCCGCGCAGGAAGGTGCCGGTCGTGAGCACCACGGCCCCTGCCCCGAGCGCGCGGCCGTCGGTGAGCGTGAGCCCATCGACGCGTCCGCCGCGAATGACGAGATCATCGGCCTCGCCTTCGATGACAGTGAGATTCCCGGTGTCGCGAACGCTCCGCTGCATGGCGGCGGCGTAGAGCTTGCGGTCGGCCTGCGCGCGCGGCCCGCGCACCGCCGGACCCTTGCGGCGATTGAGCAGGCGAAACTGGATGCCGCCCTGATCGGCCACGCGCCCCATCAGGCCATCGAGCGCGTCGATCTCGCGCACGAGATGCCCCTTCCCCAATCCGCCGATCGCGGGATTGCAGGACATCGCACCGATAGTGGCGAAGCGATGCGTGACCAGCGCGGTGTTGGCGCCCATGCGCGCGGCCGCCGCGGCGGCCTCGCAGCCGGCGTGGCCGCCACCGACGACGATGACATCGTACTGCGTCTGCATTGCGCTCGATCCTTCGCGCCGAGCTTCTACTGATTGCATCCGTGTGCCGCAACGGCGACGCTGTTTCACGTGAAACATGGGGTCGACATCTTCGGCAGGCACCCTGCCCCACTCGCTGTTACTTGCCGATACAGAAATCCCGGAAGATCACGTCCAGAATATCCTCGACGTCGACACGGCCGAGCAGCTTGCCGAGTGCTCGGGTCGCGAGCCGCAGCTGCTCCGCCATGATCTCCTCGCGCCCGTCCTGCGCCCCCCGCTGCGCGCCGCGCAATGCGACGACCGTCTCCTCGAGCCGTGCGCGCTGGCGCTGGCGCGTGACCATCGCCGGCTCGGCCGTGAAGGTGCTCTCGGCAAAGCGTGTCAGCTCGTTAACCAATTCGTCTATCCCCTGCCCTGTTGCGCTAGATAGTAAATGAACGGTTAATTCTCGACCGAACCCTGATTCAACTCTTCGAAGCTGATCCTGCTCGACCAGGTCGATCTTGTTGACCACGAACCAGAGCGCGGAGCCGGCCGGGGCCTCGATCGAGCGCGCGAGGCCAGGCACCGTGTGCGGGTCGGTCGCCGCGGCATCGACGAGCCAGAGCACCAGGTCGGCGCTGCTCGCCTGCTCGCTTGCCCGGCGCACCCCCTCCTGCTCCACGGGATCGCTGGTCTCGCGGATGCCCGCGGTGTCGAGCACCGTGACGGGATAGCCGCCGAGGTCGAGATGGACCTCCAGCACGTCGCGGGTCGTGCCGGGAAACGGCGACACGATCGCCGCCTCGCGCCGGGCCAGGCGGTTGAACAGCGTGGACTTCCCCGCATTGGGCGGCCCGGCGATGGCGACCCGCAGGCCCTCGCGCAGCCGCTCGCCCTGCCCTGCCCCGGCTCGGCCGATCTCGTCGGCCAATGGCCTGATCAGCGCGAGCGCGCGCGCCATCATGTCCTTGGGCACGTCCTCCTCGTCGGAAAAATCGATGCCGGCCTCGACCAGGGCCAGAGCCTCGATCAGCCGTTGCCGCCAGCTCTCGGCCCGCTCGCCCAGCAGTCCCTTGAGATGCTGGTAGGCCTGCCGACGCTGGGCCTCGGTCTCGGCCGCGACCAGGTCGGCGAGGCCCTCGACCGCGGTCAGATCCATGCGCCCGTTCTCGAAGGCGCGGCGCGTGAACTCGCCGGCCTCGGCGGGCCGGAAGCCGTCGAGCCGGCCAAGCGCCGCGAGCACCGCGGCGATCACGGCGCGGCCGCCGTGGACCTGCAGTTCGGCAATGTCCTCGCCAGTCTCGCTGTTCGGTCCCGGGAACCAGAGCGCCAGGCCTTCATCGATGACGCCGCCGGTCGCGGGATCACGCACCCTGGCCAGCGCCGCCCGCCGCGGCTGCGGCACACGGCCGGTCAGCTTTTCCAGCGCGACCCGCGCGCGCGGACCCGAGATGCGAATGACCGCGATCGCCGCCGGCGGGCGGCCGGAGGACAGCGCGAAGATGGTGTCGCGGTCGGAGGTCATGGCTTGCGCACAAGCAGGAGCCACCCGCCGCGGTCAAGCCGATCTTGCGCGACCTGCTTGCGACCTGGACGCCGCACAAATCCGTGTTCGGTCCCTTGAACAAACCGACTCAGGAGCCATTATCGCCCCATGTCAGCTCCTCACGATGCGTCCCATGAAAACCGTCTCGCCCGCGAGACCAGCCCATATCTGCTGCAGCACAAGCACAATCCGGTGGACTGGTGGCCGTGGGGAACCGCGGCGCTGGCGCAGGCGAAGAGCAGCAACAAGCCGATCCTGCTCTCGGTCGGCTATGCCGCCTGCCACTGGTGCCACGTCATGGCGCACGAGAGCTTCGAGGACGCAGCGACCGCGCGGGTGATGAACGATCTGTTCGTCAACATCAAAGTGGATCGCGAGGAGCGCCCCGACATCGACCAGATCTACATGTCGGCGCTGCATCATCTCGGCGAGCACGGCGGCTGGCCGCTGACCATGTTCCTGACGCCCAACGGCGAGCCGTTCTGGGGCGGCACTTATTTTCCGAAGACCTCGCGCTACGGCAAGCCGGCCTTCGTCGACCTCTTGCGCGAGGTCGAGCGCGTATTCCGCCAGGAGCCGCAGAGCGTCGAGCAGAACCGCAGTGCGTTGATGACGCGTCTGGCCGAAACCGCGCGGCCGAAGGGCAGGGTGGTGATCGGCGCCGCCGAGCTCAACCGCGCCGCCGCGCAGATCGCCGGCATGATCGATCCCGTGCACGGGGGCATGCGCGGCGCCCCGAAATTTCCGCAGTCGATGATGCTCGAGTTTCTGTGGCGCGCCGGCCGGCGGCTGAACGACAAGCGCTATTTCGGCGCGGTTGAGCTCTCGCTCGCGCGCATGTGCGAGGGCGGCATCTACGATCATCTCGGCGGCGGCTTCTCGCGCTACTCGGTCGACGAACGATGGCTGACCCCGCATTTCGAGAAGATGCTCTACGACAATGCGCTGCTGCTCGAGCTGCTCGCGCTCGCCTGGCAGCGCTCGGCCAACGACCTATTCCGCACGCGCGCTCGCGAGACCGTCGCTTGGCTCGCACGCGAGATGACGACGGGGCAGGGTGCGTTCTGCGCGTCGCTCGATGCCGACTCCGAGGGCGAGGAAGGCAAGTTCTATGTCTGGTCGCTCGCCGAGATCGAAGCAGTGCTCGGCAAGGACGACGCAGCGTTCTTTGCCGCACACTACGACGTGACGCCCGTCGGCAATTTCGAAGGGCACACGATCCTGAATCGGCTCAAGCACTTGCCGCGCAGCGCGGAGGACGAGTCACGGCTCGCACCGATGCGGGAGAAGCTGCTGCGCGAGCGCGGCAAGCGCGTGCGGCCGGGGCTCGACGACAAGGTACTGGCGGACTGGAACGGGCTGATGATCGCCGCTCTGGTCAATGCCGGCGTGATCTTCGACGAGGCCGATTGGATCGCCATGGCCGCGCGTGCCTTTCTGTTCATCGACGCCGAGATGGCGCGCGGCGATCGGCTCGGCCATTCCTGGCGCGAGGGCAAGCTGCTTGTGCCCGGGCTCGCGTCCGACCACGCCGCCATGATCCGCGCGGCGCTGACGCTCCACGAGGCGACGGGCGAGGGCGCGTATCTCGAGCGCGCGCTCGCCTGGCAGGGCACGCTCGACCGCCATTACGCCAACCACGAGACCGGCGGATACTTTCTCACCGCCGACGACGCGCAGGGCTTGGTGGTGCGGCCGCATGCGACCACGGACGATGCCACGCCCAACCCGAATGCGCTGGCAGCGCAGAACCTCATCCGGCTTGCCGTCTTCACCGGCCAGCACGCTTGGCGGGAGCGGGCCGATCGGCTGTTCGACGGCATCGCGTCCGGCGCCGGCGAAAATATCTTTGCGCATCTCGCGCTGCTCAACGCGCTCGATCTGCGGCTGCGTACCGCCGAGATCGTGGTGGCAGGGCAGGGGGCGCGCGCCGACGATCTGCTCGCCGCCGCGCGCAAGCTTCCCTTTGTCGACCGGATCGTGCTGCGCGCATCGCCGGCGCTGCCGGCCTCGCATCCCGCGCAGGACAAGATCAAGGCCGCGACCGAACCGGCCGCCTTCGTCTGCGTCGGCGAGACCTGCTCGTTGCCGGTGACGGAACCCGGCGCCATCGCCCAAGCCGCCACACGTGACTGACAAAGATCAGAACGATTCAATTCTACATTGATGCGACATGTTGTTGTCGCTTGCCCGGCTTGGACAACTCGGTTTATGAATCGGTCGTCGACGGAGATCACCATGCGTAGCGTGTTGCGCGCGCTCGTTGTCCTGCAAGTGCTGGCGCCGCTCTGGGCGTCGGCGGCCGACGAAAAAATTCTGGTCGAGCTCAACAGTGTCGAGAGCGTCGACAACCGCTGCCGCCTCAACTTCGTGATCGAGAACAAGTCCGACATCGCGATCGAGAGCCTGAAGCTCGATCTCGTCGCCTTCGGCACCGACGGCGGCATCCTGCGGCGGCTCATCACCGAGATGGGACCGGTGCGCGCCGCCAAGACCATGGTGCGCGCATTCGCGGTCGACACGGATTGCCGCCAGATGGGATCGATCCTGGTCAATGACGTGACCGCCTGTGCGCCCGGCGAGCCCGGCGCCTGTCTCGACGGGCTCCGCCTGTCGTCGCGGATCAGCGCGCTGCGGCTCTACAAGTAGCCCAATCAATCAGGACGGCCAGAGCAGGGCCGGGATGGTCCCCCTCGTAGTCGCGTACGCTGAAACGTTGCGCGCCAGCGATCGCCGCCGGAAATGTGAGGCCGTGGAGGTGACGATGTCGTCGGCCGCCACCTCCTGCGCGGCGGCGAGGCCAGGCAACGCAAGGCCGCGACCGCGAGCAGGAGCGCCCGAACGATGCCAACCATCGTCTGCGATCTCCCGCCTATGCGGATAAGATCAGGCGTTCATCGACTCGAAGAAGTCGCTGTTGCTCTTGGTGTTGCGCAGCTTGTCCAAGAGGAAGTCGATGGCATCCATGGTGCCCATCGGATTCAAGATGCGGCGCAGGATGTACATCTTCTTGAGCTGATCGGGCGGCACCAGCAGCTCTTCCTTGCGGGTGCCCGAACGCGTGATGTCCATCGCCGGGAAGGTGCGCTTGTCCGCCACCTTGCGGTCGAGGATGATTTCCGAGTTGCCGGTGCCCTTGAACTCTTCGAAGATCACCTCGTCCATGCGGCTGCCGGTGTCGATCAGCGCAGTGGCGATGATGGTGAGCGAGCCGCCTTCCTCGATGTTGCGCGCGGCGCCGAAGAAGCGCTTCGGCCGCTGCAAGGCGTTGGCATCGACACCGCCGGTGAGCACCTTGCCCGATGACGGCACCACGGTGTTATAGGCGCGGCCGAGGCGGGTGATCGAATCCAAGAGGATGACCACGTCGCGGCTGTGCTCGACCAGGCGCTTAGCCTTCTCGATCACCATCTCGGCGACCTGCACGTGGCGCGAGGCCGGCTCGTCGAAGGTTGAGGACACCACCTCGCCTTTCACCGAGCGTTGCATGTCGGTGACTTCCTCCGGCCGCTCGTCGATCAGCAGCACGATCAGGTAGCACTCGGGGTGATTGGCGGTGATGGCGTGCGCGATGTTCTGCAACAGCACGGTCTTGCCGGTGCGTGGCGGCGACACGATCAGCGCGCGCTGGCCCTTGCCGATCGGCGCCACGATGTCGATGACGCGCGGGGAGAGGTCCTTCTTGGTCGGATCCTCGTGCTCCATCCGCAACCGTTCCTCGGGATAGAGCGGCGTGAGGTTGTCGAAGTTGACCTTGTGACGGGCCTTCTCCGGATCCTCGAAATTGATGGTGTTGACCTTGAGCAGCGCGAAGTAACGCTCGCCTTCCTTTGGCGACCGGATGTGGCCGTCGATGGTGTCGCCGGTGCGCAGGCCGAAACGGCGGATCTGCGAGGGCGACACATAGATGTCGTCGGGGCCGGGCAGGTAGTTGGCTTCCGGCGAGCGCAGGAAGCCGAAGCCGTCGGACAGCACCTCGACCACGCCTTCGCCGATGATATCGGTTTCGCGCATCGACAGCTGCTTGAGAATGCCGAACATCAGCTCCTGCTTGCGCATGGTGCTGGCGTTTTCGACCTCGAGCTCCTCGGCAAAGGAGACCAGCTCGGCTGGAGTCTTGGACTTGAGGTCTTGGAGTTTCATTTCCCGCATACGGGGGTAGTCCTATGGAGGGGATCGGCGAATGGAAAAAAACGCCGATCGATACGGAGGGGGGAATCGCAGGTCTTGAGTGAGGCGGTTGGCCCAATGCAACGCCCGATCCCACATTCGGGCCGGTACTAGATGCATCTGCCTGCGTTCGGGGAGATAACGCAAAGATATGAAAAGACGGTTCCTTACGCAAGTGGCGGTCGCCTGCTGTGGATGAATGAAAGATTTACCATCGGCCCGGGATCAGCCTGCGGGCCGCCGCGGCGGCCCCCGGTCAGAACGGCTTGAGCACCACCAGCAGCACGATCCCGATCATTAGAATCGTAGGCAATTCATTGATAATTCTATAGAATTTCTTGGTATGCCGGTTCTTGTCGGCGGCAAAATCCCGCACCCAGCGCACGAACGCGCCGTGCACCGCCGAGAGCGCCAGGACCAGCGCCAGCTTGGCGTGAAACCAGCCGGAGGCATACCACCCGCCCTGCCAAACCAGCCAGATTCCGAGCAGCCAGCTCACGATCATGGCGGGATTGATGATCGCCTTGAGCAGCCGCCGCTCCATCACCTTGAAGGTCTCGGACTGCTTCGACCCCGACTCTGCCTCGCAGTGATAGACGAACAGCCGCGGCAGATAGAGCATCCCCGCCATCCAGGCGATGATTGCGATCACGTGGAACGCCTTGATCCACTCGTACATCCGCCTCTCCGAGCGTCGTCACGATCTTGCGTACGTTGTTATGTACGACGTATCCGCGCCAGCATTCGTTCCACATGGGCAATCGGTGTCTGCGGCAGAATGCCGTGACCGAGATTGAAGATGAAAGGCCGCTCGGAAAAAATCTCGAGAACCTTGTCGACCGCGCGATCGAGCGCGTCGCCGCCGATGACCAGCGCCAGCGGATCGAGATTTCCCTGCACTGGCACGCGCCGCTGGATCTGCTCGCGCGCGAATGTCGGATCGATCATCCAGTCGAGCCCCACCGCATCGACCGCGACATACTCCACGTAGCGTGACAACCCCGTCCCTGCGCCGCGGGGAAAGCCGATCATCTTCGCGCCGGGCACCTCGCTGCGAACTTTCGCGACGATGCGTTGCGCGGGCTCGATGCACCAGCGATGAAATTCCTGTGCCGGCAGGATTCCCGCCCAGGTGTCGAAGATCTGCACTGCATCGGCGCCGGCCTGCAATTGCCGGATCAGATAGCTCGCCGAGGCCTCCACCAGCTTGTCCATCAGCGCCGCAAAACCCTCCGGATCGGCATAAGCAAACAGTCGTGCCGGCGCCTGGTCCGGCGTGCCTTGACCCGCGATCATGTAGCTCGCCACCGTCCACGGCGCACCGCAGAAACCGAGCAGAGCGACGTTCTTCGGCAGGCCGGCCTTCACTGCCCTGACCGTCTCGTAGACCGGTGCGAGCACTTCCTGATCGACACTGGTCGCGAGCCGCACCAGGCCGCGACGGTCCTTGATCGGATCAAGCTGCGGACCCTCACCGGCGCTGAACCGCACGGCCTGCCCGAGCGCCTGCGGTATCACCAGGATGTCGGAGAACAGGATCGCGGCATCGAAGCCGAAACGACGGATCGGTTGCAGCGTCACTTCCGTCGCCAGCTCCGGCGTGAAGCAGAGCTTGAGAAAATCTCCCGCCTTCTGCCGCACCGCCTGGTATTCCGGCAGGTAGCGGCCGGCCTGGCGCATCAGCCACACCGGAGGTGGACTGTGCCGACGACGATCGAGCACATCGAGAATCGGATTGTCCACCACGCAGTCCTGACCTGACCCTTTCTTCCAAACCTGAATCTTAAGATTCCTGTTGTTATAGTTAGGCAGTTATTTTGACTCATACATTGTCGTCCACACGCTATCCACGCGGGTCGAAGTTGTGCCGAGCCTGTGGGCATCGAATACCGGCCCCGTGAGCGTGCGTAAAGCTATGGTTTGTCGGCGCCGGGATCGAGTGCCAGGCCGCGGCGTCCACAGCCGGCCCACATATATTCCCTTCGCCCAGGACCCGGGCCGCACGATGTCCCCGCTGACACAATGTGGACAGTCCGAGCGGGCCCGCCGCCGATGGGCTTGCGCTTGTCCGCGGCCCATGGCCTCCTCCCCATGAATTCACAGGGCGTCCCACGCTTATCATGCCGCAACGCGCCGGTAGCTACTTCCACCTGCACCTCGTCTCCGATGCGACGGGCGAGACGCTCACGACCGTCGCGCGGGCGGCGACGGCGCAATACACCAAGGTGCTGCCGGTCGAGCACGTATACCCGTTGGTTCGAACCCAAAAGCAGCTCGATCGCGTGCTGGCCGAGATCGAGGAATCACCCGGCATCGTGCTCTATACATTGCTCGACGAGGAGCTGCTGCAGCGGCTGGAAAAGCACTGCCGCGACCTGAGCCTGCCGTGTCTCTCGGTTCTGGGACCGGTCCTGCAGCTCTTGCGATCCTATCTCGGCACCGAGACCTCGCATCGGGTCGGCGCGCAGCACACGCTCAACGCTGAATATTTCAAGCGCATCGATGCGCTCAATTTCACCATGCTGCATGACGACGGCCAGCACCTCGAAGGGCTGGAGGATGCCGACGTCGTGCTGGTCGGGGTGTCGCGGACCTCGAAGACGCCCACCTCGATCTATCTCGCCAATCGCGGGGTGAAGACCGGCAACGTCCCGCTGGTGCCCGGGGTGACGGTGTCACGGCACGTGGAAGAGCTGGCGCGGCCGCTGGTGGTTGGGCTCTATGCCAGCCCGGAGCGGATCGTGCAGATCCGCCAGAACCGGCTGCTGGGTCTCAACGCGCACCACGACGATGATCAGTACATCGACCGCAAGGCGGTCGCAGAGGAAGTTGCGTTTTCGCGCAAGCTCTGCGCCCGTCACAACTGGCCGAGCATCGACGTGACGCGGCGCTCGATCGAGGAAACCGCAGCCGCGGTCCTGAGCCTGCTCGCCGAGCGTCGTCGCCATCCGGTCGTGTGAATTCATGTCGCTCTGGCTCGCCGAGGCGCCGCTCGTGCTCGCATCGAAGAGCGCCGTGCGCCATGCCATGCTGCGGGATGCGGGCCTGCCGGTCGAGATCGCGCCCGCCGACATCGACGAGCGGGCGATCGAGCAGCAGGCCCGCGTGCACGATCCGGGCGAGGTTGCGGCATTGCTGGCACGCGAGAAGGCGCGCGCGATCGCCGACCGGCGGCCTGGCCGGCTGGTGCTCGGCGCCGACCAGACGCTGGCGCTGGGTGAGCGACGGTTCTCCAAGCCGACCGACCGGGCGGCCGCGCGCGAGCAGCTCAAGATCCTGAGCGGGCGCACCCACGAGCTTCACTCTGCGGTCGCGCTGGCGCGGGCCGACGCGATCGTGTTCGAGCATCGAGAGGTGGCGCGGCTCACCATGCGGACATTCTCGGACGAGTTCCTTGACGCTTATCTCGATGCGATGGGCGCCGCGGTCACCACCAGCGTCGGCGGCTATCAGCTGGAGAAAGCCGGCATCCAGCTGTTCGAGCACATCGATGGCGATCACTTCGTGATACTCGGGTTGCCGTTGCTGGCGCTGCTGCGGTTTTTGCGTGACGAAGGTTGGCTGGCGGCGTGAATCGCCGCACCCGTGTTGCGGGATGATGTGCTTGGAGTAGTCCAAACGACATGTTCATTCTCGGTCTCACCGGCTCGGTCGGAATGGGGAAATCGGTCACCGCCCGTTTCTTCGCCGAGGAGGGCGTGCCGGTGCACGATGCCGATGCGGTCGTGCATCGTCTTTATGAAGGCGACGCGGCGGTGGCGATCGAGGCTGCCTTCCCCGGTACCACCGCCGACGGCAAGGTCGATCGCAACAAGCTTTCCGCGCGCGTGCTCGGCGACGCCGCGGCCCTCAAACGGCTCGAAGCCATCGTCCACCCGCTCGTGCACGAGGCCGAGCGGCGGCTGCTGGCCGAGGCCGAAGCGCGCGGCGAGAAGGTCGCGGTGCTGGATATTCCGCTGCTGTTCGAGACTGGCGGCGACCAGCGCGTCGACGCGGTCGTGGTAGTGTCGGCACCCGCCGAGGTCCAGCGCGCGCGTGTGCTGGAGCGCCCCGGCATGACCCTGGAAAAGCTCGAGGCGATCCTGGCGAAGCAGATGCCCGACGCGGAAAAGCGCCATCGGGCGGACTTTGTGGTGGATAGCTCGCAGGGCTTCGACGCTGCCCGCTCCCAGGTGCGTGCGATCCTCGCCGCCGTCGCTAAGATGCCGAAACGGCGGCGGTGATTCGGCCGCCCGGCGTGACGCAACGTGGCGGAGAAGGTCTGTGCGCGAGATCGTGCTCGATACCGAGACCACCGGGCTCGACCCCTACCAGGGGCATCGGCTGGTGGAGATCGGCTGCATCGAGCTCGTCAATCGCATTCCGAGCGGGCAGAACTTTCACCGCTATCTCAACCCCGAACGCGACATGCCGGCCGAGGCCTTTGCGGTCCACGGGCTGTCCGTCGAGTTCCTGCAGGACAAGCCGTACTTCGCCGAGATCGTTGACGATCTGGTGGCGTTCATCGGCGATGCGCCGCTGGTCGCGCACAATGCGATGTTCGATCTCGGCTTCCTCAATGCCGAGCTCGAGCGCGCGGGAAAGGCGCTGGTGGGGCGCGAACGCCTGGTCGATACGCTGCTGCTGGCGCGCCGCAAGCATCCCGGCGGACCCAACCGGCTCGACGATCTCTGTACGCGCTACGGCATCGACAACTCGCGCCGCACCAAGCACGGCGCGCTGCTCGACGCCGAGATTCTCGCCGAGGTCTATCTCGAGCTGATCGGCGCGCGCCAGGCTCAGCTCATTCTGGTCGAGGCCGGCAATACCACGGCCGGCATGCATGCCGGCATTGCCGTCATCCGTGCGCGACCAATCGCGCTCGCGCCGCGGCTCACGGCCGATGAGCGGGAAGCGCACCTCGCCTTCGTGGCGACGCTCGGGGAGGCCCCGATCTGGCGGGCATATCTGCGCGAGCAGCGGTCGACTTAGGTTTGGCGCAATTCTTATCGGAACGACCGGTTCCCATCCCGGATCAAGGCCGGGACAAGCTTTTTCGGGAACGTCGGGGCGCTCACGCCCGTCTTCGACGGGCTATGGGGCTAGCCCGGGGTGGCGGCCTGCGGCGCCTGCATCTGGGCTGCGCGCTGCTGGTAGAGCGCGACGAAATCGACCGGATCGAGCAGGAGCGGTGGGAAGCCGCCGTTGCGCACCGAGGTCGCGACGATCTCGCGCGCGAACGGGAACAACAGCCGCGGGCATTCGATCATGATGAGCGGCTGCAGCGTCTGCTGCGGCACGTTCTGCACCCGGAACACGCCCGCGAAGGTCAGGTCAAAGGCGAACAGCAGAGTTCCCGCGCTTTCCGCCTTGCCTTCGAGCTTGAGCGAGATTTCGTAATCGGTCTCGGCCAGCTGCTGCACGGCGACATTGATCTGGATGTTGATCGCCGGCTGAGTCTGGGTCGGTGCCAGCGAGCGCGGTGCGTTCGGGTTCTCGAACGAGAAATCCTTGATGTACTGGCCGAGCACGCTGAGCTGTGCCTGGCCTTGCTGAGCCTCTGGGCTCGGCGCGGGGCCGCCATTGCCGGGGGTCGTCATCGACTCTTACCTCTCACGCTCGCATCTGCCGCAGTCGGCGGCGTGGCTAACACAGGGGCTCCGGCCGGACAAGGATGTCGCGCCGGGTGGGGTGACGGTCGTCATTCACGTGTCATCGGGGGCGGCTCGCGAGCGTTTTCCCGACGACTTGCGCCGACGCTCGCGCTTCTGATCCGGGATCTGCTGCCATTCGCTGGGTGCGAGATCGATGACGTGATCATCGCTCCGGCGCTGCCGCCGTTCGCGGCGCGCTTGCGCGAGCTTGCCGGCGAGCCAGCGCCGCACGGGCGGCACGAGCAGCGCGACCCCCAGGAGGTCCGTTATAAATCCAGGAAATACCAACAGAATTCCACCGAGCATGGCGGCCAGGCCAGGGCTCTCCAGATGCACGGCGCGGATGCCATCCTGGGCAAAGGCGGCGCGGAAGCGGTCGAAGTCGTTGCGCCCCGAGCGCCGCAGCAGCAGCACGCCCATGACCGAGGTAGCGACGAACAGGGCAGCCGCCCAAAACCAGCCGATCAGCACTGCCACCAGCAGGAAGCTCGCGAGCTCCGCCGCCGGAAGCACAAGCAACCCGATAAAGGTCCATTTAACCAACGACATCGGTCCAATTCCTGCGGCCTCGCTGCACGACTGTTTGGCGCAATCAGCCTTGTTGGCGCCACGGTTGGGATCGTCTATGGTCGGTCCGAAAACGACGAAATGCGCCGGCAGTTCGGCGCAAACCCCTGGATCAGTGCGGTCGCGCACTTACATATTAGTGCGGGAACCGTTCTCTGCCTCCGCAGATTTCCGGTCTGTGGGGTCCTGCTGATCCCCGCGGTTCCAAACCCGTCACGGCTGCCGAGAGCGTGCAAGACGTGTTCGACACCTGGACCATCATCCTTCTGGCCGTTGCCGTTGCGATCTTCTTGAAGCTGCGCAGCGTGCTGGGCCAGCGCACGGGCCGCGAGCGCCCGCCCTACGATCCCTATTCCGCCCGCGACGCCATGCGCGGCGCGACCAACGACAATGTGGTCACGCTGCCGGGTCGCGGACCGGATGGCGCGCAAAAGCCGGCGGATGCGTCGGAGCCGTCCGAGCGCTGGAAGGGCATCGCCGAAGCGGGTACCGCGCTGGCGACCGGCCTCGATGCCATCGCCGGCGAGGACAAGACGTTCGACGCCAAGCACTTCGTCGCCGGCGCGCGCGCCGCCTACGAGATGATCGTGCTCGCCTATGCCGAGGGTGACCGCCGGGCGCTCAAGAATCTGCTCTCGCGCGAGGTATATGATGGGTTCGAGACGGCGATCCGCGACCGCGAAGGCAAGGGCGAAACCGTCGAGACGCGCTTCGTCGCGATCGACAAGTCGGACATGACCGCCGCCGAGCTGCGCGGACGCACGGCGCACGTCACCGTGCGCTTCGTCTCGCAGCTGATCTCGGTCACCCGCGACAAGACCGGCAACGTGATCGACGGCAATCCCGAAAAAGTCACCGACGTCACCGACGTCTGGACCTTCGCGCGCGATCTCTCCTCGCGCGATCCCAACTGGAAGCTCGTAGCTACCGAAGCCGGGCAGTAACCGGAGCGGATGGGCATGCGCGCCTTGCTCGCCGGCATCGCCGCAACCACGCTCTGGCTCGCCGGCCCCGCTCGCGCCGACACCGGCGATGGGCCGCTGCAGCTTCCCGACAGCCAGCTCGAGCCGATCAAGTGGACCCAGATCGAAGGCTGGGCGGCCGACGATCACAAGGCCGCCTTCGATGCCTTCCAGGTGAGCTGCCAGCCGTTCCGCAAGGTCAAGGAGCCGCGCGACTCGCGGCCGGTGTACAACGCGCTGTGGGAGGTGTGCCGCCGCGCCGCCGCGATGCGCGCTCCCGCCAACGCGCGCGCCGCGCGCGCGTTCTTCGAGGACAATTTTCGCCCCGTGCGGATCACCAAGCTGGGTGATGCGGAAGGATTCCTGACCGGCTATTACGAGCCGATCGTGCAGGGCTCGCGCTTCCCCAATCCGGAATTTCACGTCCCGCTGCACCGCCGTCCGCCCGATCTCGTTGCCGCCGGCCACAAACAGGGCGCCGACAACTTCCCCAACAAGGGCGTGCAGGTCGGGCGCCGCAACGAGAACAACGAGATCGTCCCCTACCACGACCGCGGCGCGATCGAGGAAGGCGCGCTCGACGGCCAGAAGCTCGAAATCTGCTGGCTGCGAGATCCGTTCGAGGCGCTCGCGATCTCGATCCAGGGCTCGGCACGCGTCATCCTCGAGGACGGCACGCCGCTGCGCGTCAATTACGATTCCCACAACGGCCATCCCTACACCGCGGTCGGCCGCGTGCTGATCGAGCGCAATCTCATCCCGCGCGAAGAGATGTCGATGCAGCGCATCCGCGATTGGATGGCCGCCAACCGCGACGAGGCGCCGAAGGTGCGGGCCACCAACCGCTCCTACATATTCTTCCGCATCACCGGGCTGTCGAACGACGGCGAGCCGGCGGGCGCGCAGGGCGTGCCGCTGACCCCGCTCCGCTCGATCGCGGTCGACAAGATCCACGTCTACGGCACGCCGTTCTTCATCGACGCAAGCCTGCCGATCGAGAGCGCCAAGCCGGTCACGCCGTTCCGCCGGCTGATGATCGCGCAGGACACCGGTTCCGCCATCGTCGGGCCGGCGCGCGCCGACCTCTATTGGGGCGCCGGCGACGACGCTGCCCGCATCGCAGGCCGCATCCGCCATCCCGGGCGCTTCGTCATGCTGCTGCCGCGCGAGCTCGACATGATCGCTGCCGGCAAGAACATGCCGCTGCCGGTGGCGAAGCCGAAGATCCCCGACGACGAGGTTGCGGCCGAGGACGGCAAGGCGGACCAGGCCAAGAAAGGCGACGGCAAGGACGTCAAGAAGGACGGCAAGTCCAAGCCGGCGGGCGCCAAATCCGAATCCGCCAAATCCGAATCCGCCAAGTCTGAATCGACCAAGTCCGACAACAAACCGGCGAACGGCAAGAAAGACGACGAGCCCAAGCCGGACGTCGGCAAGACCGACGACGCGGCGAAGACGCCGAAAAAATCGCGCCAGCAGGCCGGTCCCGCGCGACCAAAGCCGGGGACATGAGCACGGACGACGGCAAGCCGAAGCGGCGCAAGCTGAGCGACGACGAGCGCACGCTCTGGAGCCGGATCACGCGTTCGGTCGCACCATTGCGGCGACGCGAGCCGCCATCCGATGCCGGACGAACGCCATCGGTGCCGGGCAAGACGAAGGCCGTCGCGCGCGCGACGTCAGCGGTCCGCGTGCCGGCCGCGCCGGCGAAGCCGACGCCGCATGCCGGGCTGTTCGATCGCAAGCTGAAGCGGCGACTGGCGCGCGGCGCCGTCGAGATCGACGCCCGCCTCGATCTGCACGGCAAGACCCAAAGTCAGGCGCACGCTGCGTTGCTGCGGTTCCTGCACCGGGCGCAGGGCGAGGGCGCCCGCTTCGTGCTCATCATCACGGGCAAAGGCGTGCGCGACGACAGCGAGCGCGGCGTGCTCAAGCGCCAGGTGCCGCAATGGCTGAGGCTGCCGGAGTTCCGCGCCTATGTCGGCGGCTTCGAGAACGCGCATATCGGCCATGGCGGGGAGGGCGCACTCTATGTGCGGATCAGACGACAGTAATCAGCCGCCGGAAGCGGGTGGCTTCCGACGGTTGATTCGCGACTTGTAACTACTGGCCTATGAATTGCCGTCAGCGGGTAACGACCACGGTCGTTCCGAGACCGACGCGGCTGAAGAGATCGAGCACATCCGCATTGTGCATGCGGATGCAGCCGTAGGAGACGAAGCCACCGATCGAGCCGGGCCGATTGGTGCCGTGGATGGCGTATTGGCCGCCGCTCAGCGTCAGCGCCGCGGCGCCCATGGGATTGCGCGGCGAGCCGCCCGCGATCACCGTAGGCAGCCTGGGATTGTCGCGCTTGACGTCGGCCGGAGGCGACCAGGCGGGCGCCAGATGCTTGCCGTCGATCATGGAGGTGCCGGTCCATTGCTTGCCCTGACGGCCGACGCCCACCGTGTAGCGCATGGCCTTGCCGTTGCCGAGCACATAGTAGAGCGACCGTTCACCGGTCTTCACCACCACCGTGCCGCTCGAATAATTGCCGGAGAAACCGACCATCGCACCCGCTTGCGCGGACTGCGGCATTGCGGTGGTCGCAGCAAACACCAATGCAGCCGAAGCGGCTGCCAGCCATACTGAGCGACGCATGTTTGTTGCCCCGTTGATCCCCAGAAAGTCCCCATGGATCGCGCCGCCTGACCGCCGTTCGAATCCCCCCGTCAGGCGCCGGACCAGTAACCATAATAATCCATTGAAAGTCACACCTCATCTGAAACCGCTGAACTAGGTTAGCGGACGGTTAAAATCGGCGCCCAGTGTGCCGCGCGGGCCACAGCCGTGGTTGCATATTCGCCACAGTGAGCGCGATCTCGCGGGCGCCGGCGATCAGACGGGAGGGCGCGGGCGGGCCGCTGATTTGAGGCTGCGGCCCGCGAAGCTGCCGAGAGCGGGATGGCGCTAGGCGTGCGCCTTCTTGTTCTGCCGGTTGCTGACGAGGTCGTCGACCACGGCGGGGTCGGCGAGCGTCGACGTGTCGCCGAGGTTGCCGTATTCGTCCTCGGCGATCTTGCGCAGGATGCGGCGCATGATCTTGCCTGAGCGCGTCTTCGGCAGTCCCGGCGCGAACTGGATGAGGTCGGGCGAGGCGATCGGGCCGATCTCCTTGCGCACCCACTGCACCAGTTCCTTGCGCAGATCTTCGGTCGGCTGCTCGCCCGACATCAGCGTGACATAGGCGTAGATGCCCTGGCCCTTGATGTCGTGGGGATAGCCGACGACCGCGGCCTCCGACACCTTGGCGTGGGCGACGAGCGCGCTCTCGACCTCGGCGGTGCCGAGCCGATGGCCGGCGACGTTGATCACGTCGTCGACGCGGCCGGTGATCCAATAGTAGCCGTCAGCGTCGCGCCGGCAGCCGTCGCCGGTGAAGTACTTGCCCGGGTAGGCCTTGAAATAGGTGTCGATGAAGCGCTGGTGATCGCCATAGACCGTGCGCATCTGGCCCGGCCAGGAATCGGCGATGCACAGATTGCCGGTCGCAGCGCCCTCCTGCACCTTGCCTTCGGCGTCGACGATCTGCGGCACCACGCCGAAGAACGGCTGTGTCGCCGAGCCGGGCTTGAGGCGCGTCGCACCGGGCAGGGGGGTGATGAGAATTCCACCGGTTTCGGTCTGCCACCAGGTGTCGACGATCGGGCAGCGAGCGTCGCCGACCACGTGGTAGTACCACTCCCACGCCTCCGGATTGATCGGCTCGCCGACGGTGCCGAGGAGCCGCAGGGACTTGCGCTAGGTCTTCTTCACGGGCCCGTCGCCCGCCTGCATGAGCGCGCGGATCGCGGTCGGCGCGGTATAGAAGATGTTGACCTTGTGCTTGTCGATCACCTCCCAGAACCGCGACATGCTGGGATAGTTCGGCACGCCTTCGAACATCAGCGTGGTGGCGCCGTTGGCGAGCGGCCCGTAGAGGATGTAGCTGTGGCCGGTCACCCAGCCCACGTCGGCGGTGCACCAATAGATGTCGCCGTCGTGATAGTCGAACACGTACTGGTGCGTCATCGCGGTGTAGACGTGAAAGCCGCCGGTGGTGTGCAGCACGCCCTTCGGCTTGCCGGTCGAACCCGAGGTGTAGAGGATGAACAGCGGGTCCTCCGCGTTCATGTGCTCGCACGGGCACTCCTTGGTCACCACCTCGGCGGCCTTGTGGTAGTAGACGTCGCGCACCGGATCCATGTCGACCGCGGCGCCGGTGTGACGCACGACGATGACGTGGTCGACGCCGCCGACCTTGGCGATGGCGGCATCGGTGTTGGCCTTGAGTGGAATCTTGCGGCCGCCGCGGATGCCTTCGTCGGCGGTGATGACGACCTTGGAGGCGCAATCCTCGATGCGGCCGGCGAGCGAATCGGGCGAGAAGCCGCCGAACACCACCGAGTGGATGGCGCCGATGCGCGCGCAGGCGAGCATCGCATAGGCCGCCTCCGGAATCATCGGCAGGTAGATGGTGACGCGGTCGCCTTTCTCGACATTGCGGTTGCGCAGGATGTTGGCGAGCTTGCAGACTTCGTCGTGCAGCTCCTGATACGTGATGTGTTTGGACTGGGACGGATCGTCGCCTTCCCAGATGATGGCGGTCTGCTTGGCGCGGGTGGCGAGATGCCGGTCGATGCAATTGTACGCCGCGTTGATGACGCCGTCCTCGAACCACTTGATCGAGACATTGCCCGGCCCGAACGTGGTATTCTTGATCTTGCTCGGCGCCTTGTACCAGTGCAGGCGCTTGGCGGCCTCGGCCCAGAACGCGTTCGGATCCTTGATCGAGCGCGCGTACATGTCCTTGTACTTGGCCTCGTCGATGAAGGCGCGCTGCTTCCATTCCGCCGGAACATCGTAGATTTTGTCGGACATCTTTTGCCTCCACGCGGCACGCAGCTCACCTTGCAAGGGCGCGCCTATCGCTCGTTCCCTCGATGACGCATGTTCCGGAAAAGTGGGTACCGGATTTCCGATGAGACCATGCGCAATGAAGCCATTATGCGACGATGGGTGGCGGAGCGACAAGACTGGGGAAATGCGACTTTGGTTGCCCGGCGGGCTAGTGTCCCGTTTCCGACGTTCGTACCGTCTTGCCGCACGCCCTTTTACGAACGTCGGAAACAAAGGGACACTAGCAAGTCTATGATTCCAGTGTGGCTTCGCATTTGACGTTGCTATGGAGGGCTCGCGGCAGATCCTGATAGGAACGTCAAATGCGCCACACTGGCATGCGGCAGAATGACCGCTCGATCGGAGGAACAGCAATGTCGTGGCTGATCCGGCTTTTCCTGGCGGGATGGGTCGCCATGCTCGCGACCGCGGCATCTACCCAGGCTTGGGCGCAGGCCTACCCGTCGCGGCCGATCAGGCTCCTGGTGTCGTTTCCTCCCGGCGGTGCCGCCGACATCGTCGCGCGCATGGTCGGGCAGCCATTGGCCGCGCGGCTCGGCCAGCCGGTGGTGGTGGAGAATCGTCCCGGCGCCAACGGTAATCTGGCCGGCGACCTGGTGGCGCGCGCGCCGCCCGATGGTTACACGCTGCTGCTCGGGCCGAGCGCGCTGTTCGGGATCAATCCCAATCTCTACGTCAAGACGCCGATCGATCCGCTCAAGGATCTGCTGCCGGTGGCGAGCCTGGTGTCGAACGACCTGATCCTGACGGCGAGCCCGACCCTCGCCTCGGTCAACGACTTCCGTGACTTCATCGCGGTGGCGCGCGCCGCCAAGCCCGCGCTGTTCTACGGCTCCATCGGCATCGGATCGGAGCATCACCTCGCGATGGAATTCCTGAAGCAGCAGGCCGGGATCGATCTCGTTCATGTGCCTTACCGCGGCGGCGGCCCCGCGGCGATCGGCGTGATGGCGGGCGATGCGGCGGCCATGTTCGGCGGCGGCTCGGTGGCGTCGCTGGTGCAAGCGGGCAAGCTCAAGGGCCTCGCCGTCTCGGGCCAGCGGCGCTCGCGCCTGCTGCCCGACCTGCCGGCGATCGCGGAAGCCTATCCCGGTTACGAAGTGGCGATCTGGCAGGGCCTGTTCGCGCCGGTCGGCACGCCGGAGGCCATCGTGAAGCGGCTGCGCGACGAGGCGAACGCGATCGTGACGCAGCCGGAATTCGTCGAGAAGCTCGCGGCCGCAGGCTCAGGCGAGCCGTTCGTCAGCACGTTGCCGGAATTCAGCGCCCGCATTCGCAGCGATCATGAGAAGTACGGCAAGCTGATCAAATCTCTCGGCCTGTCCGTCGAGTAGGCAGGCATGGCTGCGCGGCGATGAGCCGTGGCGTATGATGCCGCACGCCAGCGTCAAACGGGGGAGATCTTCATGCGCAAGCGTTCATTGGTCGCGTATCTCGCGGTATTTCTGCTCGCCGCCGGTCCCGCATTTCCGCAATCGCCGCCCCCCGACGCGATGGCGGCGGCGCGGGAGCTGGTCGTCACGATGCAGATGGCCGACCAGTTCAAGGCCATCATGCCGACCATCGTCAAAGGTCTGAAATCGGCGATCGTTCAGAACCGGCCGCAAGTCGAGCGCGACTACGATGCCATCATGCCGCTTTTGCTGGAGGGGATGAACGCGCGGGTGAGCGAGGTCATCGACCAGATCGCGGCGCTGTATGCCCGCACTTTCACCGCCGCCGAATTGCGCGAGCTCGTCGCCTTCTACCAGGGGCCGGTGGGGCAAAAGTTCGTTCGGAGTCAGGCGCTCCTCATGCAGGAAAGCATGGCGATCGGACAGCAATTTGGTCAGTCGGTCGCCAAGGAGATGCAAGACCGTATCATCGAGGAGTTGCGCAAGCGCGGCCACAAGATCTGAGCAGGGTGCCAAGCGCCATGCTCGTCGTTGCCGTCACACTCCCATCGCGCCGATGATCGCGCCCATCAGCAGCAGCACCAGCAGCCAATGGCCGCCGTCGATAAGCAGCAGCCGCCAATCGCGCCGGGTGAAGCTGTTGTTGACCAGCATGGTGGTGATGACGAACCCGAGCCAGCAGAACGCGCCGGAGATGACGCCGGCCCGCAGCGTGGGCGCGCCGAGATGGCCGATGAGCCCGGCCAGCACCCACGCCATCACCAGCTCCGCCACGAAGGCGTAGATGAACGGCAGGAACGCGCCGGGCCGGCCTCTCGCCTCCGCCATTTTTTCCGGCGTGGTGCCGAGCGCAGCCATCCAGGCCTTGCCGAGCGTCATGTACCAGACCGCCCCGGCGAGCCAGGCCACGATCGCCGCGATCACGATGGCGAGATAGTTCACTCCGGCGAAAGTCATTTTCTCCTCCCTGACGATTTTTTTGCTTGTCTGTGCCGGCGGCTCAATCCTTCATGCCTCCCATGCTGCAGATGACTTTCCATTGCTGCGGCGTGACCGGCTGCACGGAGAGGCGGGCATATTTGACCAGCGCCATGTCCTTGAGGCGCGCGTCGGCCTTGACCGCGGCCAGCGTCACCGGCTTCGGAAACGGCTTCACCGCCTTCACGTCGAGCGACTTGAAGACGCCCTTCTCGTCGGTCGGATCGGGATAGGCCTCGCGGATCACCTCGACGATGCCGACGACCTGCTTCTCGTCGCCGGTGTGATAGAAGAACGCGTGGTCGCCTTTCTTCATCTCGGTCATGTAGCGGCGCGCCGTGAAGTTGCG
>Ga0126382_10000231_pt1 | contig 21110 bp, 17 predicted proteins | sample PanSoiMetPlot_30_FD_92548 | JGI IMG/M metagenome (GOLD analysis project Ga0126382, IMG submission 92548) | Tropical forest soil microbial communities from Panama - MetaG Plot_30 | ecosystem: Environmental > Terrestrial > Soil > Tropical forest > Bulk soil | place: Panama | collected 2016-02-17
CCCGGAGCGGTGGTCGGATAGGTCGAGACTCTTCACGGTTCAGCCTCCTCGGCTCGTGCTCGAAAATGAAAAAGAACGGAAGGCAGCGTCGCCGCGGCCCCGCGCCGGGCCGCCGCGCGGACCCGGGCCGCCGCGCACCGCCGAGGTGCCATCCGGGCCTGCCGGGCCGCCGCGCCCTGACTCGGCGCCGTCCAGACCCGGGCCGCACCGCGCCGCAGCGTCACACAGGGCCGAGGCGTCACCGAGAGCCGAAGCGTCAGGCAGAGGCGAGGTGCTGCGCCGGGCCGAGCCCTCGCGCCGCCCCCCGCGCCGGCGCGCCGCGGTGCCACACGCCGCGCGCGCGAAGCCGCCACGAGGCACCCAGATTCCCTACCTGCTGGTGCTGGCGGTTACGATCGGCGCGCTCGCGTGGATGTGGCAGGGCGGGATCCAGCGCGCCAAAGAAGGTACGTTGGCATTGGCGGCCGCGATGTTCATCGGCGCGCTCGCCAGGACGGTGCTGCCGGAATCGCGGGCTGGCCTGCTCGCTTCCCGGCGGCGCCCCGTGGACGTGGTGTCGCTGGCGGCCCTCGGCGTCGGCTTGCTGGTCGTTGGCCTGGTGCTGCCGCAGTCGTGACCGGGGGCTGCCGCCGGCGCCCTGCCGGTTAACGGTTGGATGGCACCCGAGGGAGCAGACTGAGGCGTGATGGAGAGGGAGTCAGCGGCATGCCCAAGATCAAGGTAGCCAATCCCGTCGTCGAGATCGACGGCGACGAGATGACGCGGATCATCTGGCACTTCATCAAGGACAAGTTGATCTTGCCCTACCTGGATATCGACCTGAAGTACTACGACCTGTCCATCACGAGCCGTGACGCCACAGATGACCAGATCACCGTGGACGCTGCGAACGCCATCAAGCGCTACGGGGTCGGGGTCAAGTGCGCCACGATCACCCCGGATGAGGCCAGGGTCGCCGAGTTCGGGCTCAAGAAGATGTGGCGGTCACCGAACGGCACGATCCGCAACATCCTCGGCGGGGTGGTGTTCCGCGAGCCCATCGTGGTACACAGCGTCCCGCGGTTCGTGCCGGGCTGGACCAAGCCGATCATCATCGGCCGGCACGCGCACGGCGACCAGTACCGCGCGACGGATTTCGTCGTCCCGGGCCCCGGCCGGGTGATGATCTCGTATGAGCCGGACGAGGGAACCCGGGCCCCGGGCTTCGAGCTTGAAGTGGCCACCTTCCCCGGCGGCGGCGTGGCCATGGGCATGTACAACTTCGACGACTCGATCCGCGACTTCGCCCGGGCCACGATGCGCTACGCGCTCAACCGCGCTCTGCCGCTCCACCTGTCCACGAAGAACACCATCCTCAAGGCCTACGACGGGCGCTTCAAGGACCTGTTCGAGGAGATCTTCGAGTCCGAGTTCAAGTCCGAGTTCGAGGCCGCCGGTATCACCTACGACCACCGCCTGATCGATGACATGGTCGCGCAGGTGCTCAAGGGTGAGGGCGGCTTGGTGTGGGCTTGCAAGAACTATGACGGGGACGTGGAATCCGACGTGGTGGCGCAAGGGTTCGGCTCGCTGGGCCTGATGACCAGCGTGCTGATGACGCCGGACGGCCGCACCGTGGAGGCCGAGGCGGCACACGGGACCGTGACCCGCCATTACCGCATGCACCAGCAGGGCCAGGCCACGTCGACGAACCCGATCGCCTCCATCTTCGCCTGGACCCGCGGCCTCGCCCACCGCGGGAAGCTCGACGGCACCCCGGAGGTCACCGCGTTCGCCGAGACGCTGGAGAAGGTGTGCATCCAGGCGGTGGAAGGCGGGAAGATGACCAAGGACCTGGCGCTGCTGGTCGGCGCCAACACCCCCTTCCTCACCACCGAGGAGTTCCTGGCGGTGCTCGACGACAGCCTCCGGGCGGCGACTGACGGCTGACCGGGGCACGCGCGGTGATTGGCAGACTCATATCGAAGGAGAGCACCGGAGATGGCCCGTAAGGGGAAGGTGACCGTCGTCGGGGCCGGGTTCTACGGCTCGACCACAGCGCAGCGGCTTGCCGAGTACGACATCTTCGACGAGGTCGTCCTCACCGACATCATCGACGGCAAGCCGGAAGGCCTCGCGCTGGACATGAACCAGTCGCGGCCGATCGAGGAATTCGAGACCAAGGTGACCGGGCAGACCACCGGCCCGGGCGGCGAGGGGTACGAGGCGATCGCGGGCTCGGCGATCGTCATCATCACGGCCGGGCTCCCGCGCAAACCAGGCATGAGCCGGATGGACCTGATCGAGGTCAACGCGAAGATCGTCCGTAACGTGGTGGAGAACGTGGTCAAGCACGCGCCGGAAGCGGTGCTGATCGTGGTCTCCAACCCGCTGGACGAGATGACCGCGCTCGCCGCCAACGTCTCCGGCTTCCCCTCGCACCGGGTCATGGGCCAGGCCGGCATGCTGGACACCGCCCGGTTCAGCTATTTCGTCGCCGAGCGCCTGTCCGTGCCGGTGTCCTCGGTGCGGACGCTCACCCTGGGCTCGCACGGCGACACGATGGTGCCGGTACCGTCGGCGTGCACCGTCGACGGCACGCCGCTCACCAGCCTCATGCCGCAAGCCGACATCGATGCGCTCGTCGAGCGGACCCGGCAGGGGGGCGCGGAGATCGTCGCCCTGCTCAAGACTGGGTCGGCCTACTACGCCCCGTCCGCCGCCGCGGCGCGAATGGCCCGCGCGGTCGCCGAGGACGCCGGTGTCAGCCTGCCGGTCTGTGCCTGGGTGGACGGCCAGTACGGCATCTCCGGCGTCTACCTGGGGGTCGAGGCGGAGGTCGGTGCGTCGGGCGTGCGGAGGATCGTGGAACGGGACCTCACCGAGAGGGAACTGGCGGAGCTGCGGGCCGCGGCGGAGGCGGTGCGGGCGAAGCAGGCCGACGTCGCCACCCTCTGACGGGCCCGGCGCACATCAGGCGGACGTCGCTTCGCTCACCGCCTCCCGCAGGTCGAGGGTCCGGTCGCATCGTTCGGCGACCTCTGGGTCGTGCGTCGCCAGCACGAGGGATCCGCCCTTGGCTACCGCGTCGAATATGTGGGCCAGCACGAGGGCCCGCGCGGCTGGGTCGAGTTCCGCGGTGGGTTCGTCGGCGATGACCAACCGGGGCTCGATCGCGAGCGCACGGGCCACTGCGACGCGCTGCTGCTGTCCGCCGGAAAGCTCCTCGACGAGCTGGTCCGCGTGAGCCTCAAGCCCGAGCTGCGCCAGGGCGCGGCGGGACGCTGGCGGCGCGTCCGGTGCGGGGACCCCAGCGGCGCGGAGCGCCACCTGTATGTTCTCGGCGGCGGTCAGCAGCGAGACAAGCCCGTAACCCTGGAGAATGAGTGCGACCCCGGCAGCGGGCCCGGCGAGTCCGGTCAAGAGAGTTCCGTCGATGTAGACCTCCCCGGCGGTGGCGCGCGTGAGACCGGAGAGGAGCGCGAGCAGGCTCGTCTTGCCCGATCCGGACGGGCCGGTGACCGCAAGGCTCTGGCGCGCGGCGACCGTCACATCGACGTCAGACAAGATCTGCTGGCCGTCCCGCACGTATCGGAGGCCGCGTGCCTGAAGCATGTCAGCCGCCTTCCCTGTCGACCCGGTGCAACTGCACGCCGTCGGCTGTGGGAACCGCCCGGGCGAGTGATCCCGGTGGCAGCGCTGCCTCCAGGACCTCGTTCGGGAGCTGGACGGAGCCGTCGCGGGAGACGACCAGGTAGTCCTCTCCGGCGTGTCCCTCGGCGCCGACCCTGCCGTCGCGGATCGTTACGGTGCGGCCGAGGGCGGCGCCGACGGCCGGGTCGTGGGTCACCACGATGACGGTGGTGCCCAGGTCCTGGTTTGCCGCCTGGATCAGCTCGATGACCGCGGCGGCGGATCGATGGTCGAGCTGGCTGGTCGGCTCGTCCGCGAGCAGCAGCTGCGGCCCGTTGGCCAGGGCGACAGCGACGGCGAGCCGCTGCTGCTCACCGCCGGACAGCCGGCCGGCGGCCCGGCGCGCGACCTTGGCCAGGCCGACCGCATCGAGCAGGTCGGCGGTTCGGCGGCGTTTGACCGCCCGGGAGCGGCGGGTCGGGCGCTGGGCGTACATGACGTTGCCCGCGGCGGTCTCATTGTGCAGCAGGTTGCGCCCGGGATTCTGCATAACGACGCCGACCTCACGCAGCCGCATCTCCGCGGCTGATCTGGAGGTCAGGTCGCTGAGCCGGCGGCCGCAGACCTCGGCGATGCCGGCCGTCGGCTCCAGTAGGCCCGCGAGCAGCCACAGCAGGGTCGACTTCCCGGCGCCCGACGGGCCGAGCAAGGCGATCGTGTCGGCGGCGCCGACGGTGAGGTCGACACCGCGCAGCGCGGTCACCTCCTGGCCGGGTGTGCCGTACACCTGCACAAGTCCCTCGCAGCGCACCACCGCCGCGCTCATGTCGGCGTTTCCCGGAGCTGGTCGAGGTTGATCCCGCGGATCAGCATGGCGCTCGCCGCCACCGAGGCCACGATGAGCAGCCCGGCCGCGGTGCCGAGCAGCAGCGCCAGCGGGACGGGAGACGGGGTGTACGACAGCGGGGGCGCCGCCGGTGCGTGAACGAACTCGGGGACGCTGCGCAGCGCCATTGCGGCCGCGATCAGGCCAGCGCCGACGCCGATGACGGTTCCGAAGCCGAGGACCAGGGCCAGCTCGGCGAGCACGGCGCGCCGCAGCGTGCCGCGCCGCACGCCCGATGCCGTCAGCGCCGCGTACTCGTAACGGCGCCTCCTTGCCGACAGGTACAGGCCGAGGACGGCGGCGCCGGCCGCCAGCAGCGCCGCCGCCGCCGCGTCCGCCAGGAAGAGCACGCTGGCGAGCGCCGGGCCCTGCCGGGCGAACACGGCGGCGACGGCCGCGGCGCTGTGGATCGACAGCACGTGCACGCCCGCCGCTCGCAGACGGTGCTCGATGATCCCCTGGCCACCGTCCGCGACCCAGACTTGCTGGGAGGCGGCGGGAAAGTCTTCCCCCGCGGCCAGCTCAGCGTAGCGGCGGTCGACGATCACCCCCTGTCGCGGCGCGCCGGGCACGGCCGTAGCGGCGCCGACCACTCGCAGCTGCAGCGGGCTGCCGTCAAGCCCCACTCCGGTGGCGAGGGTCTGGCCCCCGCTCAGCATCGTGGCCGAGGCCACGGCGGGCAGCGGGTAGGGCCGGTTGACCGACGTCAGGATCGCATCCTGGTGCGGCCGCGTGTTGAACTGCCAGTCCAGCCCGGCAGGGACCGCCCGCAGCCGGTCCGGCGGGTGGTCGGCGTGCCCCGGACGCCACCTCCGGGCATCCGCGAGCACCTTGCCCTGCGCCACGGGTACCCATCCGGAATGGAGGTGGACCTCGAGCCTTGAGATCGTGACCGAGCCGCTTACCGGTGCCAGCAGGTCCCGGGTCGATCGGCTGAGGTCGAGGTCCTGCAGCACGCAAGGGCAGCCGACAAGCTGCCCGGTCAGCGTCACCGTGCCCCGCCCGGGGAGCGCTCCGAAGCTGACCGGTGAGGCGCCGGTCGTGACATCCGCCGAGATCACCGAGCCGGGCGGGGACAGGGCGCGGACACGCACGGTGATGCGGACGGCATCACCGGTGAGGATGACCGGCGCCGGCGCGCGCGGGGCCAGCCTGCCCGCCAGGACCGTCGCGGGCTCAGCGGTGAAGCCGGGCCGCCACGCCGCGACGCGGGCAAATCGCGGCGGATCCACGGCCATCACGGTCAGCCCGGCGGTGCCGCTGGCAAAGCTCGTGTACCGGTCCACGGCAGCTGCCATGCGCCCGCTGGGGTCGGCCCTGGCGACGACCGCACCCAGGTCCTTTCCGGCTGGGACACCGACCGTGAGCACGGTAGGCGCGCCCACCTGAGTGGCCGCCACCAGCCGCTCGTTGCCGCGGCCCACCGACCAGGCTGTGACCGCGAACGTGGCCAGCGCGAAGGCCGTTGCCAGCACGATCGTTGTCCGCACTCCGCCGGGCCGGCGGGCCACGTGGCGAATCGCGAGGAAGGCTCCGATGCTGCCGCTTGTCCCGGTCCTGGAGAAAGCGGCCCGGCAGGCGAGCGGCAGCAGCCGCGAGGCGACGACCGCGATCGCCAGCCCGAGCAGCCCCGGGACGAGCAGGACGAGCGCACCGTGCTGCACCGAGCCGATCTGGCCGGTGACCGCCAGCTCGAGCAGCCCCGCCACCGCGGCGGTCGCCAGGACCGCATCCGTCACCCAGCTCCGGTCGGTGACCCGCCGGCCGGATCGCCGCCACTCCTCCAGCACGGGCCGGCGGAGCGTCCGCCGCGCGGCCAAAGCGGCGGCGCACAGTCCGCCCACGGCCGCGGCCGCGGCGGTGGCCCAGGCCAACGGCGGGAGCGTCACCGGGGTGCCCGGGCGCAGCAGCACCCGGCTGAGGGCCGCGGTCGCGCCCCACCCCGCGAGGATGCCTATCGGCAGCGCCAGGGCAAGGAGCAGGACCGGCTCGGACATCCCGAACGCCACCGTCCGCCAGGCCCCCTGTCCGCGCAGCTTGGCGAGCGCGATCTCGGGGCCGCGGGCCTCGATCGCGTCGGTGACCGCGAGGAACAGCAGCAGCAGGCACAAGACCAGCAGCTGTGCCGTGATCAGCGCGACCGGCACCGCCAAGGAGCGCCAGCTGGACTCGACCGCCGCCAGCGTGGCCGGGAGGGCCGTGCCGACCAGCACCTGCTGGTCGGCCAGCACCGGGCTGGCGCCGAACGCTGTCATAGCCGCCCGCAGCGGCTGTACCTCATCGCCGCTCAGCCGGGCCGCGTTGAGCGTGTTGTCCACGACGGCGGTCCCCTGCAGCTGTGCGGGGCCCTGCTCCAGGGTGGCGCGCGCAGTGAACAACGCGTCGATGGGCGTTGTGACCGGGAAGTACATCGAATCGCGGCCGAACCAGTAGTCCCGGTCGGCGGTTGGCAGGCGGTAGATCCCGGTAATGGTGAAGGGCCCCCATCCCGGGAAACGCAGCAGCTGGCCGGGGTGCCAGCCGGCCACTTGCGCCGTCCGGCTGCTGACCATGACCTGTCCCGGCGCAGCGGGACAACTGCCCCGGATTCGCAGGTGCGCGCAGACGCTGCTGCGCCAGACCAGCGGAATCGAGGTGTTGAATTGCGGGAATGCCACCGCGGTCTCGACCGAATAGACCGGCGGCAGGAACAGTCCCCGATTGGCGAGCCCGCCCAGGCTGCTGGCCAGCTGGCCTTGCACAATGGGGGTGAGCTGGCCAAGGAGGCCAGGTACCGCGCCCGTTTCGTTGGCTTCGTAGCCACGGCCGGCGACCGACGTCGTGGCGACCACATCACGCAGGATCGAAGTCCGTGAGGCCTGGTAGTAGGTGGGCCCTGCGGCGGCGGCAGCGGTCGCCACCAGTGCCACGGCCAGGATCAGCAAGGTGATGCCGCGACGCTGCGCCAGCCCGCGCAGCCAGGTCACCAAGCGCACCATCAGATTGCCGCGAGCCCCGGCGCGGCTGCGCGGCCGGGACGGCGCACCGCCGGTCTGGGGCGGGGTGATGGAAACGGCCCCGGCGAGCCGGTCATGAGCAGAACACTATGCAGCCCCCGCGGCGCCGCTCAATGCACGCCCGATCACGATTAGACGCAGGCATGATCACGATTTCCGGCGGCTGCGTGCGAATCAGGCCGAGCCGCCGCGGCGATCGACCATGATCGCCTGAGGAAGCGGTCCACTATGGCAGCCAGGCGATCGGGGTGCCGCTCCCGCGCACGGCCACCGCGTGGCCGCTACCTGCGCGGGCCATGGCCCAGGCACCGCCGTCGATGCCACCGCAAAGAACCGACTGTCCGTCCGGCGACCAGACGCATGTGCTGTAGGTGCCAGCGACGCGGGGGAGCGGGCGGGCAACCGTGCTCCCGCCGATGGTCCGGATTGCCAGTCCCGGCCCCCGAGTGCCGGTGGTCAGGTATGCCAGCGACCTGCCAGAAGGGGACCAGACCGGGACGCTCCGCGGCGCGAGCGAGGCCCTGGCCGTGCCGAGCAGTCGGCCCGCTCGGCTCAGCACCACGATGCCTGTCGCCGTGTCCCTCGCCGTCGGCTGGACGACGACCGCGAGCCGAGTTCCCGACGGCGCTGGATACGCTGCCAGCGACACGGGGACGTTCGCGGGTTCGCCTAGGTCGCGGTTGAGGTCGGCGGCGCTGGCCAGCAGCACCGGGCGCCGTCCCGCGTCGCGCAGCGCGATGCCGGAGTCGGGACTGGCCCGGGCCGTGGCTGCCGACGGCCGCGGCGGCGCCGGCACGGACACGAACACCCCGCGTGCCTGCGGATCACCGGCGACCTGGCGGCCGGCCCCCAGCGAGACCTGGCGGCCGGTCGCCACGGAGACCACCGCGATGGGGTTGCTGGACCCCTGTGGGGCCCCATAGTCCAGCAGCATCACCAGCGCGCGCTCGTGATCAGCGAAGGGTTGGGGCCAGGCGACGGTCGTGTTGCTGCTCAGCGGCACCTTGGCGGGGTAGGCGGCCAGCTTCCGCCCGGGTCTTACGGCAACCAGCTGCCCGTTGATCAGGGAAAGATAACGGTTGCTTGACGAGGGGCTCACCATGACGCCGACATTCCCCAGTCCGCGCACCCGCGTCATGTGCGTGCCGTCCGGATCCGACAGTGCGAGGGCTCCCGTCGGCGTGACGGTCACGATCCGGCCGCCGGCAGCAGCCGCGGCGCCGGGCGACCCTCCCGCCGTCGCGGCCGGCCCCCGGCCGCCCGCGTGGAAGGGCCAGAACTGCACGGCGGCCACGATCACCCCGGCGAGCACGAGAACCGCGGCGGGAATCGCCAGCCGCCGCCACCAAGGCAGTGGCGGCGGCTCAGGGTCGAGCGCCGGGAATCGCCGCCTCTCCCCCGTACTTTGATGGAGATCGGCCACGCTGCAACGATAAATGGCCAGCATCACGGCGCGACAAAGGACTTGTCGCGTCGTGGGCACCGGCGGGCGACGTCCACGGGACCGTTCCGCGCGCGGCGTTCCCGCCGGCGAGGCTCAGCCCGCCGCCTTGGCGGAAGGGGCCAGGCGCTGGAGCGCAAGCTCGGCGTAGAGCGCCGCGCCGGTGCCCAGCACCGAGTCGTCGAAGACGGCGTCGGCGGCGTGGTTGTTCGGCGCGGTGGCCGGGTCCGCGCCGGGCGGGCAGGCACCCAGCATGAGGTAGGCGCCCGGCACCTGCTCCAGCACGAAGGAGAAGTCCTCCGCCCCGGTCAGCGGGCTGGGCTGGGCAACGCACAGTTCCTCGCCGAGCAGCCCGGCCGCGACCCCCGCCGCGAACCGCGTCTCCGCGTCGTCGTTGACCGTCACCGGGTAGCCGTCGTGGAAGCCGGCGCTGACCGTGACGCCGTGCGCGCCGGCGATCCCGCCGAGCAGCGCGAGGGCCGATGCCCGGAGCCGGTCGCGGGCGCCCGGGGAGAACGTGCGCACGGTCGCCAGGAACCTGGCCTCGTCGGGGATCACGTTATCCGTGGTGCCGGCGTGGAAGCTGCCGACGGTGATGACGACCGGGTCGAACACGTCGAACTTGCGCGTCACCAGCGTCTGGAGCGCGGTCACCATCTCGCAGGCGACAGGGATCGGGTCGGCGGCGAGATGCGGCTGGGAGCCGTGGCCGCCGTGACCCTGGACGGTGACCTCCAGGATCTCCGCCGCGGCGAGCATCGGGCCCGGGCGGGTGCTGCAGACCCGGGCGGGCCACTCGGCCGACGCGACGTGCAGCGCGTAGGCGGCGACGGGCCGCTGTCCGGCGGCGTCGAGAACGCCTTCGGAGATCATCAGGCGGGCACCCGCGTGACCTTCCTCCCCCGGCTGGAACATGAACACGACCGTGCCGGGCAGTTCACCTTGGCGCGCCGCCAGCAGCCGGGCGGCGCCGGCCAGCATGGCCGTGTGCAGGTCATGGCCGCAGGCGTGCATGACGCCCTCGGTCTGCGAGGCGAAGTCCAGGCCGCTCCGCTCCGCCACCGGCAGCGCGTCCATGTCGGCGCGCAGCAGGACCACCGGGCCGCCGTCGGCGCCGGCGCCGCGCAGCACGGCGGTGACCGAGCTGAGCGCCGCCCCCAGGCTGATTTCCAGCGGCAGCCCGGCGAGCGCGGCGAGGACCTTGCGCTGGGTGGCGGGCAGGTGGAGCCCGATCTCGGGCTCGCGGTGGATGGCGCGGCGCAGCCGCACCAGTTCGGGGGCGATCGCCTCGGCGTCGTCACGCACGGCCATGGTCAACCTCTTCCTGTGCTCTCGCCCCTCGTTTGCCGGGGGTGCGCCACCTTGCTCACCGGAGCCGAAGCGCGCCGGCCGAGGGTATGGCCTCCAGGAACGCGGGGGGCGGCCAGCCGCGGCGCGAATACTCCGCCGTGATGGCGGCGCTCACCGCCGGCTGCCCCGCGGGCACCAGCGCGAGTGCCGACCCGCCGAAGCCGCCTCCCATCATCCGTGCGCCCAGCGCTCCCGCGGCCGCCGCGGCGTCCACCGCCACGTCGGCCTCCGGCCAGGAGACCTCGAAGTCGTCCCGGAGCGAAACATGCGACGCATTCAGCACGGCGCCCACGTCTGCCATGTCGCCGCCGGCGAGCAGCGCCACCGTCTCGCTCACCCGCATGTTCTCGGTGATCACATGGCGGGCACGGCGGCGCAGCACCGGATCGGCCAGGCCAGTGACCGCGGCGAGGTTGGTGACGTCCCGCAGGGACGCCACCCCCAGCTGGGCAGCCGCCCGGTCACATTCGCTGCGCCGCTCCGCGTACCTGCCGTCGCCCAGGATGTGCCGCGCGCCGGTGTCGATGAGGACCAGCGCCAGCCCCGCGCCGGCCGGGTCGAGCGGCACGTCGGCGGTGTCGAGGCTCCGGCAGTCCAGCAGGAGGGCGTGACCGGCCTCGCAGAGCAGGGACGCGGACTGGTCCATGATCCCGCTGGGCACGCCCACGAAGACGTTCTCGGCGCGGCACGCCAGAGCTGCCAGCTCCGGCCGGGGCACGTCAAGCCCGTACAGCCCGGTCAGCGCGAGGGCGGTGGCGCACTCCAGCGCGGCCGAGGACGACAGCCCGGCGCCCTGTGGCAGGTCTGAGTCCACGGCCAGGCTGGCGCCGCCCGCAAGCCGGTGGCCGGCCTCGCGGAGCGCCCAGGCCACCCCGGCCGGGTATGCCGCCCAGCCGGAGAGGGCGCCGGGCGCCAGGGCGGCGACCCGCAGTTCCGCCGGGTCGTTGGGAGCCTGGCGCGAGCAGATCACCAGCATGCCGTCGTCGCGCCGGCTGGCCGCGACCGTCACCCCGGGGTGCAGGGCGAACGGAAGCACCCATCCCTGGTTGTAGTCGGTGTGCTCGCCGATCAGGTTGGCCCGGCCCGGCGCGCGCCACACGCCCTCGGGCCGCCCGCCGAAACAGTCACCGAACCAGCGCTCCGCCGGCCCGGCGTACGCATCGCTCACCGGGGCTGCCCCAGGGCGAACTCCCACGCATCGGTGATCATCGCCGCCAGGTCGGCTTCGGGCCGCCAGTCACGTTCGGCATGAAAGCGCTCGGAGGAGGCGATGAGCACCGCCGGATCGCCGGGGCGCCGCGGGGCGATGCGGGAGGGGATCTCGTGGCCGGTCACCTCCCGGCAGGCCTGGAGCACCTCGAGGTTGGAGTATCCGCTGCCGCTGCCGAGGTTGTAGATCCGGTGCTGGCCGGGGGTGCAGGCGTCCAGGGCCAGCAGGTGGGCGCGGGCCAGGTCGGTCACGTGGATGTAGTCGCGGACGCAGGTCCCGTCCGGCGTCGGGTAGTCATCGCCGTAGATCGGCACGGGTGTGCGCGGACCGCCGTCCTGGATGGCCACATTGAGGATGTTCGGGATGAGGTGGGTTTCCGGGTTGTGCCGCTCGCCGAGCCGCGTGCCGTCCGGGCCGGCGTGGGCTCCGGCCACGTTGAAGTACCGCAGGCTGACGGCGCCGATCTTGTGCATCCGGGCGTGCTCGGCCAGTGCCGTGTCGACGGCGAGCTTGGACGCGCCGTAGGGGCTGTCGGGCCTGGTCGGCGCGGTCTCGTCGATGGGTATGCGTTCCGGCTCCCCGTACACCGCGGCGGTGGAGGAGAAGACGATCCGCGTGGTCCCGGTGACCCGCATGGCCTCCAGCAGGGCGAGCGTGCCGCCGAGATTGTGCTGCCAGTACAGCGTGGGGTTTGCCACCGACTCGCCCACCAGCGACTTGGCGGCGAAGTGCACGACCGCGTCGGCCCCCGCCGCCAAGACCGCCTGCGCGTCATCGCGGACGGTTCCCCGGACGAAGGTGGCCGCGGCGGGCACGGCGTCCGCGTGGCCGGTGGAGAGGTCGTCGAGCACGACCACCTCGTGCCCGAAGTCCGCGAGCAGGGAGGCGGCCGCGCTGCCGATGTATCCGGCGCCGCCGGTGACGAGCAGCCTCATCGGGCCTCCCGGAGCCTGAGAGCGGCCTCTTCGGGTGTGATGTCGTTGATCCAGACTCCCATTCCCGATTCCGTCCCGGCGAGGTATTTGAGCTTGCCCGGCGCCCGCCGGATGGACATCACCTGCAGGTGGAGCCCGAATTCGCGGCAGGCGAACTCGTCACCGGCCGGCGCCTGGTGCCACGCCGCGATGTAGGGCAGCGGCATTCCGAACAGCGCGTCAAAACGCCGCAGCAGCTCCGGGTAGATTTCGCAGAACGCGGTGCGCGCCGCCTCGTCGAGTGCCGTGATGCTCGGCACCCGCCGCACCGGGAACAGCATGATCTCGTATGGCCAGCGCGCAGCGGCCTGCACGAAGGCCGTCCAGTGCTCGTTCCGAGCGACGATCCGGGTGCCCGCGGCCACCTCACCCGCCACCATGACGTCGAACAGGTTGCCGAGCCCGGCCTCGGCATGCGTCCGCACCTGGTCGAGCATGCGGGCGGTGCGGGGGGTCACGAACGGGAAGCCGTAGATCTGCCCGTGCGGGTGGTGGAGCGTGACCCCGATCTCCTCGCCACGGTTCTCGAAGCAGTAGACCTGCTCGATCCCGGGCGTGGCCGAAAGGACGGTGGTGCGGTCGGCCCACGCCTCCAGCACGGTCCGGACCCGCCGGGGGGACAGGCTCGCGAAAGAGGCCTCGTGGTCGGAGGTGAAGCAGACCACTTCGCAGCGTCCGGTGGGAGGGCGCCCCGGCACGCCACCCGTCTCGGGAGGCCCGGCCGGCTGGAACGGCGCCGTCTCCGGCTGCCGGCCGGCGGGCGCCGATCGCCGTGCCGGGCTGGGGGGCAGCCCGCGCAGCGACGGGAACCTGTTCTCGAACACGACCACGTCGTAGTCGGGCGCGGGGATCTCGGTCAGCTTTCCGGGACGCGACGGGTCCAGTGGGCACTCGCCCGGGGGTGGCAGGAACGTCCGGTCCTGGCGCTGGGCGGCGATGATCACCCACTCCCCGGCCAGCGCGTCCCAGCGAAGACCGGCCGGCGGCGGGTTGGTTCCGTCCGCCCAGTCCACCGAGCCGGGGTCTGCTCCCGTCGGGATCTTTGTAAGCGGCCGCCGGTCCGGCACGCTGGCCCGGCCCAGGCCCGGCGACTCATCGAAGTAGATGATCTCCCGCCCATCGGCGAGTCTGCCGCTGCTCTTCCAGAAGGGCTGCCCCACGAAACACATACGTTAGGGCATGCCGGGCCGATCTCCGGCCGGCGCGCGTCCATGTGGATCACGGGAGGGGTCCCAGCCGGACCGCGTGCCGCTGGCGCCCCGCGTGTCCCTCCGCTCCCCCAGCACCCCCTTGCCGGGCCTCTTAGACTGTGCAGACCCACTCACTGTGGCGGCGGCCACGGCACGGGGCACGCGGCTGGCGGGTCGACAGGAAAGGCCGCCCCGCCCTGGCGGATGCGGAGGTCAGAGATCGAGCCGTGAACCGGGTCGTCTTGGACATCATTGTCGTGCTGGTCATTGTGCTCGTCGGCGGGTTCTTCGCCGGGGCGGAGATGGCCCTGGTCTCGCTGCGCGAGGGGCAGGTGCGCAGGCTCCGGCACCGGGGCAGGCGCGGCCAGAGAGCGGCGAGGCTTGCGCAAGATCCCAACAGGTTCCTGTCCTCGGTCCAGATCGGCGTCACCGTAGCCACCCTGCTCTCGGGTGCGTTCGGCGCCGCCACCCTGGCCGACGCCCTCAAATCGGCGCTGATCGCCCACAACGTCTCCACCGGGTGGGCGTCCACGATCTCGCTGATCGCAGTCACGGGCGTGATCTCGTTCTTCACCCTGGTGCTGGGCGAGCTTGCCCCCAAGCGGCTGGCGCTACAGCGTCCCGAGTCGCTGTCGCTGATCGCGGCGCCCGTGCTGGACCGCATCTCCGTGCTCGCCCGGCCGCTGGTCTGGCTCCTGTCGCGGTCGACCAACCTCGTGGTGCGCCTGCTCGGCGGGGACCCAGCCGCCGGCCGCGGGGTGATGACCGAGGAGGAGCTCCGCGATCTGGTCGCCGGGAACCAGGCGCTCAGCGCCGACGAGCGGCACATCGTGCGCGAGGTGTTCGACGCGGGGAAACGGCAGCTGCGCGAGGTGCTGGTGCCGCGCACCGAGGTGGAGTTCATCGCGGCCTCGACGCCGCTCGACCGCGCCGCCAAGATCGCGGCCGCCGCGCCGTACTCGCGCTTCCCGGTCTACCAGGAGTCCTACGACAACGTCATCGGCTTCTTCCACGTGCGTGACCTCCTCGACCCCGATCTGGCCGGCCGGCCGGTGCCGGTGGGGGAGCTGACCCGTCCCATAAAGCGGCTGCCGATCAGCAAACAGGTGCTCTCCGCCCTCTCGGAGATGCGGCGGGACCGTGCGCACATGGCGATCGTGGTGGACGAGTTCGGCGGAACCGCCGGCATCGTGACCCTGGAGGATCTGGTCGAGGAGCTGATCGGCGAGATCCAGGACGAGTACGACGTCGAACAGGGCCCGACGCGGCTGCGCGGCGGCCAGGTCGAGGTGGACGGGCTGCTGAACCTGGACGAGTTCGCCGAGCAGACGGGCGTGAGCCTGCCCGAGGGCCCCTATGAGACCGTGGCCGGTTACGTGCTCGCCATGCTGGGGGAACTGCCGGAGGTCGGCGCTGAGGTCGAGGTCAACGGGCACCGGCTCACCGTGACCAAACTGGACGGCCGGCGCATCGCCCGGGTCCGGGTAGGCGAGGTGGGCGGGGGCGGCCCCGCGCCGGACGAGAAGGCTCCGAGTCCGGCCGCGGGCGACAAGGCAACCGGCTCGGCCCTGGACGAGAACGCGGCTGCCCCGCCGCCGGGAGAGAACACGGTTACCCCGCCGCCGGGAGAGAACGCGGCTGTCCCGCCGCCGGGAGAGAGGGCCCCGAGCCCGGCGCCGGGCGAGCGGCGCCGCTAGCCCCCCCGAGGCCAGGGCACCCCCTAGACTGCAGGTCGTGGCCCGCCCCTGTATGAGGGCGGGTGTGAAACCCGGGAAGGCGACGTGGTGCACGCTGGTGATTCCGACACCGTGCTGGTGGTGGACTTCGGTGCACAGTACGCGCAGCTGATCGCCCGGCGGGTCCGCGAGTGCCACGTGTACTCGGAGATCGTGCCGTGCACGATGCCAGCGGAACAGATCCTGGCCCGCAGGCCCGCGGCGGTCATCCTGTCCGGCGGCCCGGCCTCGGTGTACGCCGAGGGTGCGCCGCCCGCGCCGGCCGGCCTGCTGGACGCCGGGGTGCCGGTGCTCGGGATCTGTTACGGCTTCCAGCTGATGGTGGCCGGGCTCGGCGGGTCGGTGGCGCACACCGGGGCGGGCGAGTACGGCGCGACCTCGCTGGAGCTGCTGCCACCGCCGGGAACGGCCGCCGCCGGGCAGGAGGCGGACGCGGCCCCCGCTCCGGGGGGAACGCTGCTGTCCGGCCTGCCCCAGCGCCAGCAGGTCTGGATGTCGCACGGGGATACCTGCACGGTGGCACCGCCCGGGTTCACCGTCACCGCCCGCACGGCGGCGACGCCGGTGGCGGCGGTGGAGGCCCCCGGCCGGGGGCTTTATGCCGTCCAGTTCCATCCCGAGGTGCTGCACACCGAGCACGGCATGGAGGTGCTGCGGCGCTTCCTCACGGCCGCGGGATGCCGGCAGGACTGGACCATGCAGAACATCATCGACGAGCAGGTCGCCCGGATCGCCGAACAGATCGGCGAGGGCAGGGCCATCTGCGGGCTGTCGGGTGGTGTCGACTCCGCGGTGGCCGCCGCGCTGGTGCAGCGCGCCATCGGATCCCGTCTGACCTGTGTCTTCGTTGACCACGGGCTGCTGCGCAAGGGCGAGGCCGAGCAGGTCGAAAAGGATTTCGTCGCGGCGACGGGGGTCGATCTGCACACGGTGGCGGCGGCGGGCACGTTCCTGACGGCCCTGGCGGGCGTGGTCGAGCCGGAAGACAAACGCAAGATCATCGGGCGGGAGTTCATCCGCGCGTTCGAGCGCGCCACGCGCGACATCGCCGCCGAGGCGGGCGCTCACGGCGAGGCCGTGGCGTTCCTGGTGCAGGGCACGCTGTACCCGGATGTGGTGGAGTCCGGCGGCGGCACCGGCACCGCCAGCATCAAGTCCCATCACAACGTCGGGGGATTGCCGGCGGATCTCGGCTTCAAGCTGGTCGAACCGCTGCGTGACCTGTTCAAGGACGAGGTGCGCCGGATCGGCCAGGAGCTGGGCCTGCCGCCGGAGATCGTCTGGCGCCAGCCGTTCCCCGGACCGGGCCTTGGCATCCGCATCATCGGTGAGATCACCCGGGAGCGGCTCCAGATCCTGCGCGAGGCCGACGCGATCGTCCGCGAGGAGCTGTCCCGCGCGGGCCTCGATCTGGACATCTGGCAGTGCCCGGTGGTGCTGCTGGCCGATATCCGCTCGGTCGGGGTGCAGGGGGACCTCCGCACCTATGGCCACCCGGTCGTGCTGCGCCCTGTGACCAGCGAGGACGCGATGACCGCCGACTGGGCGCGGCTGCCAGACCCGCTGCTGGCCACGATCTCTACCCGGATCACCAACGAGGTGGCCCAGATCAACCGGGTCGTCATCGACATAACGAGCAAGCCGCCGGCCACCATCGAATGGGAGTAGCCGCCGGGAGCCGCGGGCCTCAGGCCGGCTCCTCCGCGAAGACCTCCTGGAACAGTTCGAGGCACTCGACGCAGATCCGCGCGTCGCCGGCGGCCGCGAGCCCGGCAACCCGGTAGAAGGGCTCGCCGCAGAAGCTGCACCGCTGACCCGTGGCGTGGGAGTCCAGCTTGACGATGCTCGCGGTCGCGGCGGTCGCCGTGGTCGTGCCCTGCCCGGCCGTTGTGAGCAGCATCGCGGCCGCTGCGACGCATCCGTCGCAGATGTGGGCGCCCGGGCCGGCCATGATCTTCTGGCCTTGGCCGGGCACCTGGCCGCAGAACGAGCACGAGGGCACCCGCTCCGGCCTGGTGTCGCTGACGCCGCCCCGCACGCCGTCCCCGTCGCCGGGGCCGTCCGTTGCCCCGCTGCCAGTGCCCGACATCCCGCCCCCGCCGTGCGCGATGGCCGTCCACCCGGACCTGCTGCGCGGCCGGGTGACGTCATCGCCGCGGGCGAGCCGGCGGATGGTGTCGACGGCATCCCAGACATCGGTGAAGCGGCTGGTGATCGGCGCCGGCCCCAGCCGCAGCCGGTCCGGGGTCCGGTAATCGCCGATCACCCCGACCTCGATCAGCGCGTCACCGAGCCGGGCGGCTTCCGGGTGATGCAGGCACACGTGCGAGCCGCGGCGCGCGGCATCACGCGGCGAGGCGATGCTGAAGCCCAGCGGGGCCAGCCAGGCGTCCGACAGGCTGATCAGGTAGTCGGTGAGCCGCACGCCCTTGTCCCGCAACGCCTCGATTCCCGCCTCGGCCAGCAGGCTGACGCCTTCGGCGACGGCAGCGGTCCCGATGATGTCAGGGGTGCCGGTCATGAACCGGCCGATGCCGGGGACCGGGTCGTAGGCCGGCCCCATCGTGAACTGGTCCCGCTGGCCGAACCAGCCCTGCACCGGCTGGTGCAGTTGCTCCTGCAGGTCGTTGCGCACAAAAAGGAACGCTGGCGCACCCGGGCCGGCGTTGAGGTACTTGTAGGTGCACCCGACCGCCAGGTCGACGCCGCAGCCGTCGAGGTCCACCGGTACGGCGCCGGCGGAATGGCACAGATCCCAGAGCGCCAGCGCGCCGCGGTCGTGGACGATGCGGGTGATCTGCGCCATATCCGCGATGGCGCCGCTGCGGTAGGCCACGTGGGACAGGCAGACCAGCGCGGTGTCCGCGTCCACGGCGGCGCCGACCGTCTCCGCGCTGACCCCGTGATCGATGTCGGTGTGGATCATGCGCAGGTCCGCGCCGCGCTCGGCCGCGATGCCGGCCAGCACGTACCGGTCGGTGGGGAAGTTGTCGTCGTCGGTCACGATCACGCCGCGGCCGGGGCGCGCGTCCAGGGCCGCCCGGGCCAGCTTGTAGAGGTTGACCGTGGTGTTGTCGCAGACCGTCAGCTGGCCCGGCGCCGCGCCGAGCAGGTGGTGGCCGAGCAGGTCGCCCACCCGGCGCGGCAGGTCGAGCCAGTGACCCCAGGACCGGATCAGCCCGCGGCCCCAGCCACGGCGGACCACCTTGCTGATCCGCTCGGCGGTGGCCGCCGGCAGCATGCCCAGCGAGTTCCCGTCCAGGTAGATCAGCGATGGCTCATCACGCACGAAGCGGTCGCGGAAGCCTGCCAGCGGGTCGGCGGCATCGCATTCCTGCGCGAAGGACCGATCGAGCAGGGAGTTCGCCACGGCCCAACAGTAGCTCCCGTTACCGGTACCGCCGTCGAGCGGAAGCTCCGGTGCCCGACGGCAGCGCTTTCCGCGCCGCATCCGGCGGGTCCGCGGATGGCCGCGCCGGATCCCGCGGCTTGTCGGGCCCAGCATCTAGGCTGGGGCCATGCGCGGGGAGGACGCCGGTGACAAGCGGTACCAGGACCTGGTCGACGAGCTTGTCGGCGCCGCGGGCGTGACGCCCCCAGGGGGCGGCGGCGGTTTCGGCCGCAGCGCCCTCCGCTTCCACGGCAGGATCTTCGCGATGCTGGTCCGCGGCCGGCTGGTGGTGAAGCTCCCGGCGGAGCGGGTCGACGAGCTCATCGAGGCGGGCGATGGTGTCCGTTTTGACGCGAACAAGGGCACGCCGATGAGGGAGTGGCTCAGCCTCGGCCCCGACTCGGGCCAGGACTGGCTGGAACTCGCCCGCGAGGCGCTGGACTTCGCCCGGTCCCGGTGAGCCGCCCCAGAGAGGGCCAGGTCACAGGGACAGGGTGCGGCCGACGCTGACGCTCCGCAGCTTGTCCGGGTTGACGACGATCTGGATCGCTGCGATCCGGCCGTCGGCGACGTCCATGATCACCGCCGCGAGCGGCTTTCCGCCCACCATGGCCAGCGTCCCCGGGCCGCCGTTGATCTCCGCCGCTTCGAACGTCACGTCGGAGATGCTGATCCCCCGATACGGCCGGGCGGCGGCGCCCGTCAGGAAGCGCGCCACCTTGGAGGCCCCGGTGATCGGGCGCGGCGGTGCCTGGACCTTTCCACCGCCGTCCGCGACCAGGGTGACGTCAGGCGCGAGGACCATCATCAGCTCGTCGATGTCGCCGCCCATGGCTGCGGCGAGGAACCGCTGGGTCACCTCGCGCTGCTGGGCGGCGTCCACGTCGAATCGTGGCCTGCGCGCCTGGACATGTTCGCGCGCCCGGTGCATCAGCTGCCGGGTCGATGCGTCGGTGCGTCCGATCGCGGCGGCGATCTCGGCATGGGTGAAGCCGAATACCTCATGCAGGACGAAGACCGCACGCTCCTCGGGCGTCAGCGACTCGAGCACCACCAGCATGGCCAGCGACACCGATTCGGCCAGTTCCGCCCGGCCCGCGCTGTCCGGGGCGGTATCGGTCAGCAGCGGCTCGGGCAGCCACGGGCCGATATAGGTCTCCCGGCGGGTGCGGGCGGACCGCAGCTTGTTCAGCGCGATGTGGGTGACGGTCCTGGCCAGGTACGCCCGCGGCTCGGCGACGTCCGACCGCGGCGCTGCGGACCAGCGCAGCCAGGCGTCCTGGACGGCGTCCTCGGCATCGGCGACCGTGCCGAGCATTCGGTAGGCCACGGAGAACAGCAGCTCGCGGTTGGCCTCGAACGCCTCATCGTCGGTCATGGCGGCCCCGGACGGACTCATGGCCCGACCGTCACGCGGCTGGCGGCCGTGTCCTGATCGCGCCGCTCCTTGAACCCCTGCGCGGTCAGCCCCAGCGCGGAATTCATCCGCGACCGGATGTTCTCCACGGCGATGACCGCGGTCAGCTCGACCAGCTGCGCCTCGCTGAGATGCTTGCGGAGCTCCGCCACCAGATCGTCCGTGACCTCCGGCGGGGTGGCCGTCATCGCCTCGGCGTACGCGACGACGAGCAGTTCCAGCCGGCTGAACAGGTCACTGTCCCGCCAGGCCGGCACGGCCTCGATCTTCGCCCGGGGAACGGCGTGGTCGATCGTCGCCGCCCAGAACCCGAAGTCCATGCACCGCGCACAGCGGATCTTGGCGGCCGCGGCCGTCATGGCGAGGTCCTTCAGGCCACGGTCGAGCGTATGCCAGCGCTCCGCCTGCAGTTCGAAGATCGTGTACGAGCGGCCTACCTGCATGTTGTGCCCGATAGCGGCGCCCGGATCGAGCATGACACCATACCTGCGGCGGGAGAACCAGGAACCGAGCCGGTATCCGAGTGTCTTGGGTGGGTCGAGCGAGATGCGCGCCATGTCAGGGGGTTCCTTCTGTGTGCCTCGAGATGCCTCTACCCCTTGAGACACGCTAGGCCGCTCCGGCGTGACAGCGAGGCCGCCGCGAGGCAGCCTTCAGCCAGTCCCCTCCACTGCCTGAAGGCCGCCCGTCGCGGCGGCCTTGCGGGCCGCCGGCCTGGCCGTCCTACATGGGCGTGAGTTCGAAGATCTCGATCGTGAACCGGCCCTTGCCTTCGGACAGGAAGGGGTGCCCGTCGGTGAGCGCGCGAGCACCGTCGAGCGAGTCGGCCTCGACGATCGTGTAGCCGTTCTGGTCACTGGGTGCGGGGCTCGTTCCGTCGTCGCTGACTGCGGTCCGCTGACCGAAC